>OIWT01004457.1_pt1 | contig 11310 bp, 10 predicted proteins | sample 1587701 | NCBI WGS metagenome assembly OIWT01 (sample SAMEA3888904, study PRJEB22519) | human gut metagenome | biome: human gut; feature: human-associated habitat; material: faeces | place: Denmark | collected 2009 | reverse complement strand
AGCTGGGCAGGGTAGTTATACCCAAAGAGATACGGAGGACGCTGCGTATACGGGAAGGCGACCCGTCACAGATAACATTGACGCGGTGGGAGAAATTTTGTTTTTCGATGGACGATCTGGCTAAAAGACAGGGGTGGAAGTAGAGACACTTTAAATATAATTATATGGAAATAGAAAGGGGAATAGTGCTGTGTGTGGAATATGCGATATTGTTGTTTTATTAAAGTTTGATGTAATAAATAATTATAGAAACAATTCAGAAATTATATTTTCTGTGGAATGGTATATATGTAATCATAAAAATAATGTATTAATATAAGATGGTTGCGGAACTGAACGTTTTTCTCGCGAAAGAATATGTGCGGACAACTATTGAGGATATAGCAAAAATTATATCTCTCACTAAGAGAGGATTTTATAATTAATGCTACTCCAAGAACGATATGCTTGCCAATTTTATTATGTTAAAGGTGAATCATTTTATTCAGAACACGGACAATGCGATAAAATGCCATAATAAAAATACCGTGATGATAGATCTATGTGGCAGGTAAAAATACCATACATATGATTACCTATTCATAAAAGAAATAGAAAATGTTACAATAAGGAGATTTCTTTTTTAATGGTGTTAACAAAGTCAAGTGACCTACAAATTGCATTTGCGAAAGATATTGACATCTATAGAACTGCCGATCAGTATATTTATCTAATTATTGTAGCCTCAATTAGTTTATTGAGATGCCAAGATGAAAAATCCAATACCCCGACAAGGAATACCGCTAGGTGGTATTATAAGCTGATGCCATGGTTGCTAGATAAAAGATGTGCGGAATATGTGGACAACCGCGTATCATTGTTTTCTGTGTAATGTGATAATGCGCCATTACAAGATTTGAGTTTATGACAACCGAGAATATCTACTATCATAAGACTAAAACAGAGCGAGGCGTCACGGATACATAAGGGAATCTCACATTGTTGTTGGAGTCGGTGCATAAGTTGGTTCATGCTATCAGCCCGTAAAGCATTGGATTTTACAAAAAAGTCTGCAACCTGAACAAAAGTATAACTTGTTTCGCTACAAGTGTGAAAAAGAGGTGCTTTAAAAGAGATGTACTGGTAATCCAATAAGGTTGAATATAGAGAAACGCTTCGAAATGTTTCCTCTGATACTCAGGCAGGCGGTACGTGTGGAAATGCCGATTGTCTGGAGTTCGTTGAGACCGGCAGAAAGCAACGTAAGATTATATGAAAACTGTGCAGAGGTGGACGGTGTTGCCTATATGCCAGGGACTTATAAATGCTGGTGGTGAGAATGTCTCCAAAGGGTTGACAAACTTACGGAAGTAATTGTCGATAACGAGGCCATGTAGAAATGCACGGTAACAAAAGGCTGTTAGTGTGGTTGAGTAATAGTGTTACGAATGAAAGACCATAATGTGAGTAAGAAAAAATGAAATCACACAGAATCTTAACCAAGAGATTAGAGTTTTAAAAGGTAACATAAGTTTTTTATTCGTGGATGCTGTGCGATAGTAGTGAAGAGATATGATGGAACGCAGAGTGCGGTGAAAGTAACATACTCTATATGAAACCGAGATAAATTTATAAAATACATTAAAGGCTTATCTATCGCTATACAGAATAATTAAAAGTTACCCTATTGGTCATTTGTAACTAGGAGTATAATCCTATACACAATAATGTATTTTAACTACAGGACTGCCCAAAGTCCGAAAACCCCGGCTTTTGTGTATAAATGAACATTAGTCGAGATACTGACGAAAGAGCATACCTTTTGATAAGCAGATCGGAAGCGCGGTGTGAGCAAAGTTATTCTACGGGTTTATACTGGCGCACAACGTCGATTATGCTACCGTCACGCGCTTCGATTATGCCTACAATTCTGTTTCCAAATGATATTTTTTCCGGCTCCCCCGCTATGGAATAAGCCAAATCCCTCAATTCTTCTATGGTTTGTATATGCAGTCCCGAAGCTGTAGCGGCCTCAATAAGGTCTGGACGTGCCGGATTTATGGCGATACCGTGATCAGTTATTACGACATCCACGGTTTCTCCGGGGGTGGTCACGGTGGTAACATCGGTGCATACGGCAGGACTCCTCCCCTGCAGCAAGGGGGTCATTATTATAGTGCATTTCGCACCCGCGGCAGTATCAGGATGACCGCCTTGCGCCCCGGTTATAATGCCCGATGAATCAGTGACGACGTTGCAGTTGAAATGAATATCAACCTCAAGGGCTGCTAATATCACGAAGTCCAGCTTGTTTACATATGCTCCTTTGTTTAAGGGGTTAGCATATTCGCTGCAAGTGATCTCAATATGTTTATCTGGATGCTCTTGTATTGAATGCACGGCCTCAAGGTCAAAATCTTGAGTATCGACCAGCAGCTCGATGAGACCTTCTTCCATGAGGTGTACCATGGGTGCGGATATACCGCCGAGCCCAAGACGCATATGTATATTACGCTTCCGCATTTCCTCGGCCAAATAAACCGTAGAGGCTATTGACGCGCCGCCGACACCGGTCTGATATATGAAACCATCTTTGAAATATGGGGTACAGGAGACAAAGTCGCTGCAGTATTTTGCCATAAGTAGCTTGCGCTGGTCAGTAGTCGGCTTTGCCGCGCCAGTTGCGATTTTTTCGGGAGCGCCTATCGAATCCACGCGGCAGACATAGTCCACGTTTACCATGGATATGCTGGCGGGTATGTTTGGGAAAGGCACCATGGTATCCGTTATGGCAACGACCTTATCTGCATACTGCGCGTCTGCATACGCATAGCTGAGAACTCCGCAGTCTGATTTTCCACCGATTGCCCGCAGATTACCGCATTCATCGGATGTGGGTGCACCTATGAAGGCTATATCTATATGTATGCTGCCTTCTTCAATGGCGCGGACTCTGCCGCCGTGCGAGTACATTACTGCTGTATGCTTCAGCTTTCCCATGCTTATAGCGCGGCCGATATTGCCGCGAACACCAGAAGAGTAGATCATGGTTATGGTGCCGTCTTCGATATAAGGTATTATGGGATCGTGAGCAGTGCCCAAGGAGGAAGAACAGATGGTTATGTCCCTTATACCCATACTATGTACTTCATCCATTACCATATTTACTATTTTGTCACCGCCGCGGAAATGATGGTGAAACGATAATGTCATGCCGTCCTTTATACCGCAGCGAAGAAGTGCCTCACGAATAGAATTAACAAGCTTACTGTGGTGCGGATCGCAGAATCCGCGCACCGTGGGAGCGGCCTTTGTGTATTGCCGGTTATCGCAATAATATGATCCACGGAATATGTCCTTACCGGTTTGTTCAAGTATATTTTCGGGGATATCTCTGCCAACTGCGTTGATCATGCAAACTCTCCTTTATATATTCCGGCTGCCTTGGCAAGCATAAGCGTACGTTTTGCCCCGTCATAGAAGGCTATGTCTATCATTTTGCCGTCCACTGTGAAAACACCGATGCCCTGATCCTTTTTCGTATCGATTTCGCGGACAACCTTTTCGGCAAAAGTGATCTCCTTTGCAGACGGGGGGAATACTTCGTGCACCACAGATATTTGTCTTGGGTTTATAAGGGATTTGCCATCAAAGCCCATGATATGTATCATTTCCGTTTCCTTACGGAATGTGTCCATATCGTCCGGATTGGTAAAAACGGTGTCAAAGCATTGTATGCCAGCAGCTCGTGCGGCTATTATCATCTGCTGTCGGGCTCCGTTAAGCTCTATCCCGGTAAAGGATATGTTGGTTTGAAGATCTTTTGTATAGTCTCCACCAGAAAGAGCGATACCTATAAGCCTGGGGCTGGAGCAGCATATATCGTATGCGTTTATAATGCCGAGGCAAGATTCCAGAGCCGCCATAAGCAGGGTACTGCCCTCCAGACGACCAAATTCAATTTCTGTCTTAAGAACATATTCTTCGACAGTATGCACATCTTTTGCGGAGGTACATTTAGGTATACGAATTACATCCGCGCCACCAGCCACACAAACGCGGACGTCTTCTTTCCAGTGCGGTGTATCCAGCCCGTTTATGCGGACTACCCGCTCGGAATCTCGATAATCTATGGATCTCAGGGCATGGTACAACGAAAAACGGGCCGCGTCTTTCTGGTTTTCTGATACTGCATCCTCAAGATCCAGTATTATTGAATCAGGAGCGTATATGTAAGGATCCTTTATAAGGGCGGGCTTTTGACAGCTTAAAAAAAGCATGGAGCGCCGCAGACGCTTTTTGTTGGGGTTTAAGCTCATAGTATGATATCTCCCCACGGTATTTTTTCAGTATTGCTTGCGGAACGGAAAACGGCACATTCTGTGCGGGCTTTGATGGTGCAGTCCAAGGCACCGTTATCAACAGCGGTGACAGAGGCGTTTGCTACACCGAGCCGGTGAAGCGTATCTGTTATGGTTTTGTGGATATGCTTTCCATATTGTTGTATAACGGGGCTTGTAAGTGTGAGCTCTATGCCGTTTGTTCCTGGTTCTATGGTTATCATGATGTCGCTTGATTCCAAGGTGCCTGCCGATGCAATATGGTCTATAAGCATATAAACCCTCCCGCAACGTATTGTTGTTGATATGATTATATCTGGATGTGGTATGAATTGTATAATTCAAATAATTGCGAAACAGGCATTACACAAATTTATGGCTGAACGAGCGCGCGCCTTTGACCGAGGGGCGTGGTTGATTATTTGTTGGATAAATTACTTTATTACTTTAAATGGCTGGGAAAGAAGCTTAGAGCTCTCCTGTATGGTGATATCTATAAAAGCACGCTCGATATCGCTGAGATGACGCTCCTTCCTTATTCCGATATTCCATATTTCATGCAGGTTGTCTACCTTGTACAGGCAGGGATAATGTTGAAGAGCGACGCTGCGTATGGCTACGCCCATAGCCGCTGCAAGCCCCATACCGAGCTCGCATAAGCGGTATGTCATAACGTTACTCTGCGTACGTATGCCTATGGAAGAATGTACGTTGTAGGTGGTTTCAAGGTAACATATCAGTCTCACGGTTATGCTTTTGGGGCTATTTATGGCCACAAAGCTTTCGCCATCTAACAGATGTATCATATCTATGGGGATAGAAGGGATAACGCCGTTACTTCCGCTGTACGCCAAAATGTGATTCGGAGGAAGCATAAGCAGTAAAGGGTCGCGCAAATGCAGCTAAGATTTGAAGGAGTCTGTGGCAAAGAAAAAATACCAATATCAACCTCGCCGGTTTCTATCATTTGCGAAATCATTATTGAATTAGCTTCTTTAATTACTACTTCAATATCTGGATGCGCCTTGGAAAAAACTGGCAGCACTAATGGGAGGAGGTAGGATCCTCTTACTGGGGGCACACCTATGGTTATCCGCGGCGTATTGTGACGTGAAATTCCAATGATATCGGCGCTCATACTTTTTAGCAGCGCGTCAATCTGATTACAGTACTTCACACACACTTCTCCTGCAGGAGTTGTTTTTATCGGAAGACAAGACCTGTCAAAGAGTTTTACCCCAAGATCTTTTTCTATGTTTATAAGAATCCTCGAAAGATTAGGTTGAGATATGAACAATGCATCAGCAGCCTTGCTTATGCTGCGATGTTCTGCAATTGTGAGAATATATTTTACTTCTGCTGAATCCATAATTCCTCGCGTGTTATGCGTTTTTGACATAACTGTTATCGTTTTTTCGTCATTGGCAAAGCGGCAATACTATTATATGATCTATTCAACACTTCTAAACTATGATAGCTCTTTTGATGGATGCAAAGGAAACGAACCAGCGGAAAGTGTTGAAAATCTCAACTATAATCTAAATTCGTTATTATAGATTGTGATATTTTAAAAATCAAGGGGAAGGAAAACAAATATTATCTTTTGGGTGGGTGAGGACATGGATATACTGAGCCAAGGTATAACGGAAGAAATATATCAGAACCTTTACATGGGATCTGAGAGAGAAATGATGTGGCATTGCAACGCAGACCCAAGATTTTCTTATCACACATATATTCCAGAAAACTATAGGGAATATAAAGAGAAAAAGCTGAAGCTGATAAGTTTTGTTCATGGTACCGGCAGAACTATAGAATGGTATAGGAGTCTCTTTAAGGATTTTGCAGATAAAAATGGATTTGCAATGATTTTTCCAATGTTTCCCGGCGGCCTTATGGATAAGAACGACTTTAACAGCTACAAGTTGCTGGAGTACAATGGCGTGCGGTATGATAATATATTTTTAGCCATGATAGACGAACTGGCTGAGAGATTTCCAATAGATATTGATAAGATATACCTTTACGGCTGGTCCGGCGGAGGGCAGTTTGTACACAGGTTTTTGTACGTTCATCCAGAGCGGCTGGCAGCCGTAGTAATAGGGGCGCCAGGCAGGCCGACTTATATAGACCCTGGTGAGGACTATTACTGGGGGATACGTAATTTTCAAGAAATTTTTGACAAGCCGTTTGATATTGAGAAAATACGCAAGGTGCCTGTGAAGATACTGGTTGGCGAAGAGGATACGCTGTATGTGGGTGAGTCAAAATGGGGAACAAGCCGAATGGAAAGGCTTATCAATCTCAGAAAGAACTATGAGAAAAACGGACTTAACGTATCTATGGATATTATTCCCGGAATAGGCCACAAGGGGCACGATGACATAAAGTCAAAATATGTATTGGATTTTTTTCTGGATGTTTTGTCAAACGCATCTGGAAAATAAAAAAATAAAAAGAACTGGAGGAAAACAATAGTGAAAAAGACACTGAAGGTAACACTATGTCTGCTGCTTGTGGCTATGATGCTGTTTAGCGGATGCACAAAGCCGAGTAAAGACACTACTGAACAAGCAATTGCGGAGACGGGAGCAAAAAAGGAGAGCCTGGTGTTCAGCATATCTTCCGAACCTACATCGCTGGATCCGGCAATGACCAAGGATACGATTACATATCTGGTAGGATTCCAGATTTTTGATACCCTTTTCCGCGAAGAACCTGACGGAACTATTGCTCCGGCTCTTGCAGAAGAGTACGAGTTTAGTGAGAACGGTCTAGAACTGACCATGAAAATACGAGAGGGCGTAAAGTTCCATAACGGCGATGTCATGACAGCAGATGATGTTGAATATTCTATAAACCGCGCTATCGCTTCAAGCTACACTTCTGCGTTCACAAGCACGATGGATCGAATGGAGAAAGTAGACGATACGCATGTAAAGCTCATAATGAAGGAGCCCTATGCGGCAGTTTTGAGTTGCCTTTGCAGTGCTAACCTCGGTATAGTAAATAAGGCTGCGGCTGAAGCTGCGGGAGATGATTTTACAAAAGAACCCATCGGTACCGGCGCGTATAAGTTTGTAAGCTGGAGCACCGGTGAAAAAATCGAAATGGAGCGCTTCGACGAATATTGGCGCGGAACCCCTGCAATAAAGAATCTGACATTCAAGATCCATACCGACAAGAGTACCGCTGCGATAGCGCTGGAAAAGGGCGAGGTCGATGTACTATATTATCCCAGCACCAGTGACCGCATGAATCTTATGAATCTTGATAACGTGACCTGGAAAGAGGGCCAGGCCGCAACGCTGTTCTATGTAGCCTTTAACTGCCGCGACGGAGTATTCGCAAACGAGAAGTTGCGCAAGGCGGTATGCTATGCTTTGGATCGTGATTCCGTGGTGTTAGGCGGAGCTGATGGGCTTGGTATACCCACGGAGAGTGCCATTCCGATGAATACCGGCTATTATGACGCGAACTTTAAGGGATATGAACATGATCCCGAAAAGGCGAAGGCCCTTATGAAGGAGGCTGGTTATCCCAACGGACTTACCGTTACCATGAAAACCAACCAGTCAAGCACCTATTCCAAACCCACGGAAGTAATACAGGCTCAACTGGCGGAGATAGGCATAGATGTAAAGATAGAACTGATGGAGCGCGCGGCGTATCTTGAATCTACCCAGACGGATTGTGATTACGAGATGACTTTCTATGTAATAACCAATAACATATCTGATCCTGATTATATTATGACGCGCAGATTTCATACTAAGATGGAAGGCGGCGGAAATAACTTTACCCTGCACAGCATAGCGGGGATGGACGCCTTGATAGATCAAGCGCGCGGCGAGACGGACAAAGCAAAGCGGCAGGCTCTCTATGACCAGATAAACCAGCTTATCTATGAGAACGCCGTCATCTGCCCCATGTATCAGGGAATGACCTATATTGCTTACAATTCCAATTTGGAAGGAGTTTATACAAGCCCTGCCGAGCGGCACTATGTATGCGAATACTCCTGGAAGTAAATTCAGAGGATGTAAGAAACAGCTGCGGACTTGGCTCATCTTTAGATGTGCCAGGTCCGTATAAGGCAAATGAAAAATATTTTTATACCAGAGGAGGCCGTTGAATGTTAAAGTACATAGGTAAGCGCCTGCTCATGATGATCCCTGTTATTCTTGGCATTTCGTTCATAATATTCGCTATTATGGATCTTACCCCGGGAGACCCAGCCAGAATGGTACTGGGCGAAGGGGCCACACCCGAGGCTGTGGAACAGAAACGCGAAGAGATGGGCCTTAATGAGCCATTCATTGTGCGCTATGCAAACTTTGTATGTGGTGTGCTTCGAGGAGAATTTCCGGATTCTTATGTTACAAACGAACCGGTAAGCAAAGAGGTCGTGAGCCGATTCCCGACTACACTTAAGCTCGCCTTGCTGGGCACGGCGCTTTCGGCCATAGTCGGTGTTTCTGTAGGCATCATTTCGGCGGTCAAACAGTATTCCATAATCGATTCGGTCAGCATGATAACTGCCATGCTGCTAACATCCATACCGGCATTCTGGATGGGGCTAATGTTAATACTGCTATTCTCGGTCAAGCTGGATTGGCTTCCGGCAACAGGTATCGATACATGGAAACACTTTATATTGCCATCAATATCGGTAGCTATAAATACCATGGCATCACTTATCAGGCTTACAAGGTCCAGCATGCTGGAAGTTATACGGGCAGACTACATAAGAACTGCCAAAGCAAAGGGTGCCACCGAGAAACACATAGTATTCAAACACGCATTGCGTAATGCATTGCTGCCCGTTATAACTCAAATAGGTATCAATTTCGGGTTGCAACTTGGTGGCGCAATAGTGATTGAACAGGTATTTGCGATACCTGGACTCGGTACTCTTATGATAAATTCTGTGCGTTCTAAGGATACGCCCATGGTTATGATGTCCATAACATTTGTGGCCATCGCAGCCGGAATAGTGAATCTTATCGTGGATTTGCTTTATACTTTTATCGATCCCAGAGTAAAGTCTTCTTTTGTGAAGGCTAAGTCTTAAGGAGGCTGTGATTATGGGTAAAAAAACAGAAGGTAGAATATATAGAAGCCAGTGGAGTATGATATGGCGCCGTTTCCGTAAAAACAAATTGGCCATGGCTGGGATGGTGGTATTTATTCTACTTGTATTGGTAGCTATATTCGCAGATATAATAGCAGATTATGATACCATGGTAGTTCGGCAGAATATGCAGGAACGTTTTTTGCCACCCAATTCGCAACACTGGTTTGGCACGGATGATTACGGAAGGGATATATTTGCACGAATAATACACGGCACCAGAATATCGCTTTTCGTGGGTATAGTTTCTATATTGATCTCGCTCATAATAGGATCTGTGATAGGGGCTACGGCAGGATATTATGGCGGCAAGGTGGATAATCTGCTTATGCGTATAATGGATGTGTTTTTAGCCATACCTTCTACGCTGCTTGCTATATCGATAGTGGCCGCCCTGGGACAGGGAATGGCCAATCTGATGATCGCAATGTGCATATCGCAGGTTCCGAGGTTTTCGCGCATAGTGCGCTCATCAATACTCACGGTGAAGGATCAGGAATTCATTGAGGCGGCAAGATGCTTTGGTTCTGGCGACAGATGGATAATAATGAGGCATATCTTGCCCAATGCTCTCGGCCCGATAATAGTTCAGTCTACGTTAAACGTTGCAAGAATGATATTGACCATATCCGGTCTGAGCTTCGTTGGCCTGGGCATATCTCCTCCTACGCCAGAATGGGGCTCTATGCTGGCGGCAGCACGTCCGAATATGCGGTATTATCCTTATTTGGTTATATTTCCCGGTATAGCTATTGCGATAACCGTTCTTGCGCTCAACCTTATAGGCGATGGCCTGAGAGATGCGCTGGATCCGAAAATGAAAAACTAAGGAGGCCGTTATGAGTGAAAAGGTACTGGAAATTAAGGATCTCCATGTAGCATATAGGACAGATGATGCGATAGTTCGTGCGGTAAACGGACTTAGCTTGAGCATTGAGGCTGGAGAAACGGTGGGGTTAGTAGGAGAAACCGGCGCAGGCAAAACTACTACGGCGCTCAGCATAATGAAGCTGCTGCCAAGTAAGATCGGCGCAGTGGACAAGGGCGAGATTCTGCTGGACGGAGAAAATGTGCTGGAGCTCGGCGAAAAGAAAATGAGGCTGCTCAGAGGCAGCAAGGTATCTATGATATTCCAGGATCCTATGACCAGCCTTAATCCTACGCTTACCGTTGGAGATCAAATAGGCGAAGTAATAAAATTCCACGAAATGGGCCTGAACCACAAGCAGATTGATGACAAGGTATGCCAAATACTGGAAATGGTAGGAATACCTGCGGGAAGAAGGGATGAATATCCCCATCAATTTTCCGGTGGGATGAAGCAGCGCGTGGTAATCGCTATAGCACTGGCATGTAAACCGCAACTTTTGCTTGCGGACGAACCCACTACTGCTCTGGATGTCACCATTCAAGCGCAGGTGTTAGCTTTGATGAAAGAGCTTAAGAAAAAGTTCAATACAGCTATGCTACTTATAACGCACGACCTTGGCATTGTGGCTCAGATATGCGATAAAGTAGGCATAATGTATGCTGGTGAGATCATTGAATTCGGCACCGTTGAACAGATATTCAATCACGAAAGGCATCATCCTTATACCGAGGGATTGTTTGGAGCAATACCTAATCTGAGAAAAAAAGAAAAAAGGCTGCATTCAATCGAGGGGATGATGCCCGACCCTGCCGAATTGCCGGAGGGCTGTAAGTTCCATACACGCTGCCCATATTGCACGGAGCGTTGCACTGTAGAACACCCGGAAGGTGTAGAGCACAATGGACATATCGTGGCTTGTTTCCGCTACGAGCAGACTGAAGAAGGGAGCGACTGATAAAATGGACGGAATAGATATGGGCACCCCT
>OIWT01004450.1_pt1 | contig 11329 bp, 9 predicted proteins | sample 1587701 | NCBI WGS metagenome assembly OIWT01 (sample SAMEA3888904, study PRJEB22519) | human gut metagenome | biome: human gut; feature: human-associated habitat; material: faeces | place: Denmark | collected 2009 | reverse complement strand
GTTTAAGAATATAGGCGAGAAGCGATGCCTTTCCCACCTATTGAACTCGCCGGGTAATTTTACCGCTTCCAAGCTGGCATGGGTGAAAAAGAACGAGCCGCAGGTATATGAGCGCATCTGGAAATTCATGCTCCCGGGCGATTATATCGCATACCTGCTCACCAATGAAGTGACCACTACGGCTACCGGTCTGTCAGAGGGCATTCTCTGGGATTTCAGGGATAACTCCCGTGCTGATTTCGTGGCTGATTATTTCGGGATAGAGAAAGACAAATTTGCTGATATCGTGCCTGCTGTAGGTGTACAGGCCCGCACTACTGCGGAGATTGAGGCTCTTCTCGGAATCCCTGCCGGCACTCCTGTTTCCTACAGGGCCGGAGACCAACCGAACAACGCCTTCTCCCTTGATGTGCTCAAGCCGGGAGAGATTGCCGCTACCGGCGGCACCAGCGGTGTCGTTTACGGTGTGACCGACGTGCCTAAGGCTGACCCTGAGTCCAGAGTGAACACCTTCCTTCATGTGACCGGCTCCGACAGCCCTTGCATGGGTGTGCTCCTTTGTATCAACGGTACAGGTATTATGAATTCATGGGCCCACAAGAACGTGGCTTTCGATATGAGTTATCCGGAGATGAACGAACTCGCCGCCACTGCCCCTGTAGGATGCGACGGTTTGCTTGTGCTTCCGTTCGGTAACGGTGCCGAGCGAGTGCTGGCCAACAAGAATGTGGGTGCCAAACTTGCCGGAATAGACCTTGTACGCCACTCCCGTGCGCACATTCTTCGTGCAGTGCAGGAAGGCATCGCATTCTCTTTCCGCTACGGTATCGATATAATGAAGAATCTTGGACTTCGTCCCAACGTGATTCATGCCGGTAAGGCAAATATGTTCCTTAGCCCGCTGTTCCGCAGTACTCTCGCCACTCTGTGCGATGCACGCATCGAGCTGTTCGATACTGACGGTTCCTTGGGTGCTGCTCGCGGTGCCGCTCTTGGTGCCGGTATCTATAAATCTGCTGATGAGGCGTTTGCTACCCTTGAGAGACTTGATGTGATAGAGCCTGCTGCTGATTGGAAGAATTCTCTCGAATCCGCTTACATGAACTGGAAAAAGGAAGTGAATAACGCTGTAAAGAATCTGTAGAATTATGCAAGATAAAGGATCAAAGACATATCTGTTCGGTATTGTTCTGGTGGCAGTGCTGGGCGGTCTTCTGTTTGGATACGACACTGCCGTAATATCCGGTGCGGAGCGTGGCCTCCAGGCCTTCTTCATGGGAGCAAGTGACTTTACTTATACGAGTTTCCTTCATGGAATCACTTCTTCCAGCGCACTTATAGGATGTATAATAGGTAGCGCAATCTCCGGATTTATGGCCGGAAAATTCGGACGAAAGAAGAGCCTTTTCATAGCAGGTATCTGCTTCTTCCTGAGTGCCGCCGGTTCTTACTATCCTGAATTTCTGTTCTTCCCTAAGGGAGAGGCTTCTTTCTCTTTGTGGATTGCCTTCAACCTCTACCGTGTACTTGGAGGTATAGGTGTGGGAATGGCTTCCGCCATCTGTCCGATGTATATCGCTGAAGTGGCTCCTGCAGACAAGAGAGGTTCTCTTGTGTCATGGAACCAGTTTGCCATCATTTTCGGTCAGCTTGTAGTATACTTCGTGAACCTTATCATTCTCGGTGACCATATCGCCCCTAAGATGGAGTCCCTTGCAGAAGGTATCAACCGCATCGTCAATGTGGATGCCCTTGCGGGTGACGGCAATTGGAGCATAACCACGGGATGGAGACTCATGTTCGGCTCGGAGTGTGTACCTGCCGCCCTTTTCACTATCCTTATCCTCCTCGTTCCTGAGACACCTCGTTATCTTGCCATGATCGGTAAGGATGACAAGGCTTTGGGCGTTCTTACCAAGATCAATGGCCCTGTTGTTGCCAAGGCTACTCTCGCCGAGATCAAGAATACGGTATCCGAGAAGAAGGAAAAACTGCTTGCTTACGGTGCACTTGTAATATTCGTAGGTATAATGCTCAGCGTGTTCCAGCAGATTGTGGGTATCAATGCCGTTCTGTATTACGCTCCGCGTATATTTGAGTCCATGGGAATGGGCAATCCTATGACGCAGACCGTACTTATGGGTGTAGTCAACATCACGTTCACGCTCGTTGCCATCTTTATGGTGGAGAAGCTTGGAAGAAAGCCTCTGCTTATCACAGGTTCCCTTGGTATGGCATTGGGCGCTTTCGGTGTGGCTCTTGCTGCCGTGCTGCCTTCTCTTCCTGGTATAATCGGTGTGATCAGCATCATGATTTACTCTGCATCGTTCATGTTCAGCTGGGGCCCTATATGCTGGGTTCTCATCTCTGAAATATTCCCTAATACCATCCGCGGAGCTGCAGTGGCTATCGCCGTTGCCTTCCAGTGGATTTCCAACTTTATCGTAAGTTCCACATTCGTGCCTATGTACGACTGGAGTCCTGCATTTACATACGGACTCTACTGCGCGATGTGCGTACTTGCCGCTGTCTTCGTATGGAAGCTTGTCCCTGAAACCAAGGGCAAGACGCTCGAGGACATGACCGCACTTTGGCGTGCGCACAAGAAATAGCGATTGCGTTAGTTGGTTTTATCATGTATTACCGTGGGTTCTGGCAGCATTACGCTGCGCGGAACCCTTTTTTGAAATACGGCCATACAAGGCCCTGTAGTGCTGTTTCGTTACGTTTTAATAAATTTTTGTAACGGTTTTTAAAAATTTTGACAATCTTTGAAATATTGCTGAAACGCGGCTATTATGAGTGAACGAGTGGTTGTTTCTATTTTTGTGTGTTATATCAATTAATAACCAAATATGTTTAGAACAGTTTCTAAAAAGATTATGGGTGTCCTCGTGATACTCCTTACATCTATCTTTTGTTCTACTGTCGTAAATGCACAGAACCAGCAGATCAGCGGTGTTGTCATTGACGAGAGTGGACTTCCTGTAATTGGCGCCGGTGTCGTTGTCGTAGGACAGCGTACTGTCGGCACTACTACTGATCTCGATGGTAAATATGCCCTCAGCGTTCCTGCCGGAGCATCTGTCGAGTTTTCCTGCATCGGTTACGACAATCAGGTAGTGGCTGTCGGAAACCAGTCTGTTATCAACGTGACTTTGGCATCCAACAATGTCATTGAAGAGACCGTCGTTATCGGATACGGTGTACAGAAGAAGAGTGACCTTACCGGGTCCGTCGCTTCAGTCCGCAGTGACGATCTCAACAACCGTTCCTCAAGTGATGCCGCTGCCGCCCTTCAGGGAAAGGCTGCCGGTGTGACTATTCTCAGTTCGTCAGGTGCTCCTGGTTCCGAGTCCAATATCCGTGTCCGCGGTTATTCTTCCAACTCCGGCAATATCGGACCACTTCTTATTGTGGACGGTCTTAAGGTGGACAATATCCAGTACCTTGACCCTCAGATGATTGAGAATATCGAAGTTCTTAAGGATGCCGCATCTGCCGCCATTTACGGAGCAGAGGCCGGAAACGGTGTCGTTCTCGTTACCACCAAGGCTGGTAAATCCAAGGACGGTCAGGTATTCTATAATATGCAGATGACTCTCAACTCTCTTGGTAAGAGGGCGGAAGTCATGAATGCCGCAGAGTATATCCAGTGGCAGGAGGAAGCAGGCAACTTCACATACGATGACCTCGTAAATATATATGGCTACGACGGAAAGACTGATACCAATTGGGCTGACGCTCTGTTTGGCACCAGCTGGACCAAGCGTCATACCGTAGGCGTGCAAGGAAGCAACGACAAGGGTAAGTTCTATGTGTCACTCTCCAACTTCGACAACGACGGTATCGTTCGTGGCGACAAGGACTATTATAAGAGACTTACAGCTCAGATCAACGCTGAGTACAAAATCAAAAAATGGCTCTCTGTAGGTACCAACACCTCGTTCGAGCGCTATTCTACCCAGTCAGTTGGCGAGCACTCCGAGTATTCAGGCTCCGCCGTTCTCGGTGCTTCCATCATGGACCCTGTGACACCTGTATATTATGAGAGTGAGGACGATCTTCCTGTAGGCATGAAAAATGCCATTGCTGCCGGCAAGAAAGTCTATAAGAATGAAGATGGCAAGTATTATGCAGTGTCCAAGCTTATCGAAAACGACGCTGCCAACCCGCTCATTTTCAGAGACAGAATGGACAATCAGCGCCAGGGAATCAATGTCCGCGGCTCTCTTTATGCCAACCTTACTCCGGTAAAGGGTCTTGTCATCACCTCCCGCTTCGGTTTCAGACTCGGACAGAGTTATTCTGCAAGTTACGAAGACCCGTACTATGCAAATGCAAAAGCATATTCTGACACATATTCAGTAAGTTCAACCACCTCCAACAATTACTACTATCAGTGGGAGAACTTCGCCAACTACGACAAGAGCTTCGGAAAGCACAATCTTTCCGCCATGGTGGGTATGTCATATATTGAGAGCCGTCGCTTCAGCAACGGTGGAACTATTACCGGTACAGACCCTCTCACTGGATATGAGCCTAACTTCCACTATATCAGCTTTGCAAATGCATCTGCCACTAAGAGCCTTTCTGGCGGTCAGCCTTCAAGGTCTGCAAGCCTTGCTTATTTCGGACGTCTTGCATGGAGCTACGACAACCGTTATAACCTTCAGGCCAACTTCCGTGCTGATGCATTCGACTCTTCAAAACTCTCGCTGCAGAACCGTTGGGGCTACTTCCCTTCATTCTCTGCCGGATGGACCCTTTCCAACGAGTCTTTCTTCAAGGACAATGTGGACAGGAACATAGTTAATCAGATTAAGCTTCGTGCATCCTGGGGACGCAATGGTAACATATCAGTTCTTTACAACTATCCTTATGCCACTACCATCTCCCTCAACAGCCAGAAGTACCAGTACAGTACCACCGATCCTTCATACTCTACCGGCTCCAAGCCTTCAGGTCTTGCCAATCCGGGCCTTACCTGGGAGACTTCAGAGCAGATTGACCTCGGTCTTGACGCCCGCTTCTTCAATAACAGGCTCACATTTGCCATGGATTACTATATGAAGAAGACCAAGGACCTTCTCGTGTCAGTAAAGCCTGCCGCTGAAGTAGGTATCGGATCTACCACCATCAATGCCGGTAATGTCGACAACAGCGGTCTTGAGCTTGAACTCGGCTGGCGCGACCAGATAGGGGATTTCTCTTATAGCGTTAACGCCAACATGGCAACCCTCAAGAACAAGGTTACTTACCTCGATCCTACTGTAGGACGCATCAGTGGAGCAACTTTCTCCAACAATGAGTTCATCACTTGCTTTGAGGCCGGTTATCCTGTATGGTACATGAGAGGTTATATCTATGATGGCGTGGACTCTAAGACCGGAGAACCTATCTTCAGAGACCTTGATGACAATAATGTGATTGACAACAACGACATGACCATGGTCGGAAGCGGTATTCCTGACGTTACCTATGGTATCACCATCAACCTCGGATACAAGAACTTCGACTTCACTCTCTTCGGAACCGGTGCTGCCGGAAACGATATCTACTCTTGTGTATATCGTACCGAGCATGTCCGCATCAACTCTCTCAAGTATTTCTTCGAGAACCGTTGGACTCCGGAGAATACCGGTGCTTCAATGCCGTCAATCAGCAACATTGCCACCAACATCAAGTTCTGGAGCTCTACCGCCAACCTATTTGATGGTTCTTACTTCAAGATCAAGCAGATTCAGCTTGGTTATACACTGCCTCAGAGCCTTCTCAGCAAGGTTCACGTCAGCAGTCTCCGTGTGTTCGTCTCACTTGATGACTTCTTTACTTTCACCAAGTATCCTGGATTCGATCCTGAAATGGCCTCTACAGGAGCCGCCAACGGTATCGGTTTCGATAAGGGTTCATTCCCTACATCAAGGAAGTTCGTCTTTGGCTTCAATCTTTCGTTCTAGTAAAGTAAGAATTATTTAATGTATTCAAATATGAAAAAATATATTTCAGGTCTCCTCGTGATTGCCGCTATGGCGTCAGTGGCTTGTAATCCTGACCTCCTCAACGAGCCTCAGAAGGGTGTTGTGGATATGGAGAGTTTCTACAAGACTCCGGAGGATGCTGAGTCAGCAGTGATTACTGCATACAAGGCAGCTAAGAAATGCTATGACATGGGATCAGGTTTCGATGTTGCCTGGTGTATCGCTCCGCCTCTTTTCATCCTTGAAAATGCCCCTTCAGATGATATCTATTATGGTTCCGGCAACAAGGATGATCATGTTTTCGGCCTCGAAATCAACGAGTACCGTGACTCTTATACATCCAACAACAATGTAGTGGGCAATCTCTACTATGGATTGTACCAGATGATTTATGCCTGCAATCTCGTGACTGACCATTTCCAGTATGGAGAGGATCCTGTCATCAACAGGGCTGTGGCTGAGGCAAGCTGTCTGCGTGCTTTCGCACACTTCAAACTGTACTGCCTCTGGGGAGATGCTCCGCTTGTGGACCATGTTCTCATAGGTTCTGACAAGCCGGGCAACACCCCTCGTGCGGAACTTCTCGATTGGATTATCAGCGAATTCGGCACTGCTTCAAAATATCTTCCGTCCAAGTCCGGACTCAATGATTCCGATCTTGCAATCAGATTTACCAAGGAAGCTGCTCTTGCATTCAAAGGAAAGGCTGAGGTTTTCAAGGGAGATTATGCTGCTGCCAAGGAGTCTCTTGGTGCCGTAATCGCATCAGGAAAGTATGACCTCGTGCCGGGTGCCCAGATGCACGACCTCTTCCACATGGCCGGCGACGGTAATATGGAGAAGATTTTCGAGTTCAACTATGTCAACAATCCTGGCAATGACCCGAACTTCTCTGACGCTCTTGACCATTTCCAGGTGAACCAGTCATGCTTCTGGAGAGACCTGTATCTTCCTTCCAATACGATTCAGGCTGTCGGTTGGGGCGGTATCAACCCTACCAAGGAGTTCGGTGACGCTCTTATCGCAAACGACGGTATCAATTCTTTCCGTCGCAAGGCTTGGATTCTTACTTATGACGACCTTATCCTTCACATGCCTTATGCAAATGACGCTACGATGAACACCGACGCCAAGAAGATGGCCGACAAGAGCCGTGGTATCAATGCCAAGACAGGTGTGTTCGGAAATGCCGGATACTGGTCATACAAGCGCGTGCCGCTCAAGTCTGATCTTATCGCCAACAACTCTTATCGCACACAGGAGAATGATGTGGTGATGCGTTATGCCGAAGTACTTCTTTTGTACGCAGAGGCATGCGCATGGAGCACGGATGATGCAGGCAAGGGTCTTGCAGCACTTCAGAAGGTGCAGCAGCGTGCCGGTTCAAATCATGTCTCCGCCGCTCTTTCAAAGAATGAGGTGAAGAACGAGAACTTTATCTTGAGGGAAGCCGTTTCTTTGACCTTGTAAGATGGGGCGATGCAGCTACAGTACTTGCCAACAACGGAAAGTCTGTTCCTACCGCATACGACAAGATCAACGACGGCGGTGCTACTCACGAACTTGAAATCAAGTGGTCTTCCTACAACAAGACTTACGGATTCAAGGCAGGAAAGAACGAGAATGTTCCTTATCCGTTCGCTGAGACATCTGTAAACCCTAATATTGTGCAGAATATAGGTTGGTAATATCGATTACCTCTATATAGAATAGTTTAGTTAGTAGTGTGTTTCGAGGGTGGCTGAAGGTCTATGGACCGCAGCCGCCCTTATTTCTTGATAAATTGTTCACAAACTTTTGTGCATTAAGAAAAAAGTTGTATATTTGCAGTCCCAAACGCAGCCGCTCTTCAGACGGTTTGATGATGCTGCGCAGTTTATACATAATTTGTTATGGATTATATTAAGATTGTTGAGCAGGCTTTCTCTCAGAATAAGGCCGCTACATATCCGGAATTCAAGGCTGGTGACACCATTACTGTTACATATAAGATTCAGGAAGGTGACAAATTCAGATTTCAGAGTTTCCGTGGCGTAGTTATCCAGATTTGCGGTGCTACCCCTTATACAAGGACTTTCACCATCCGTAAGATTTCCAACGGTGTAGGTGTAGAAAGAATTTTCCCTTTTGAGTCACCTGCTATTGAGAAGATAGAACTCAACAAAGTTGGTAAAGTGCGTAGAGCACGTATCTTCTACATCCGTGCCCTTGCCGGCAAGAAGGCTCGCATCAAGGAAGCCAAGCGCGGCCTTATAAAGGAAGTAGAGTAGTAATATAATACCGGTTCGCCGGTATAAGATTGGCGCCTTAGCTCAGCTGAATAGAGCATTTGACTACGGATCAAAAGGTCGTAGGTTTGAATCCTACAGGCGTCACCAGAGAGGTCACCGATAGAGGTGGCCTCTTTTTTGTTTGTACGCCAGGCTCCGCTGCGGCGACAGTATATTCGCAGAAGTGCTGCCAAGAGGGGGCTTTTTTGTGAAGTTCGGAGTTACGCTGCGGCGGCAGGTTGCCTCTGATCCGGACTCCGCTCACTTTGTTCGCTCCGGTACCTTCCACTATTCCTGCGTCCCCCTGACCCGGAACTTGTTCAATGGGTGTTTTGGGGTCAGGTTGAACATGTAGGGTTAATTAGAAACCACCCCGAACTTCGACTTAATTCGGCCTATTGTTTGCAAATTACAATACAACGTATTATATTTGTCAATACATATTAAGATCTACAACTATGGCACAGGCAACATTATCAATGAGAGTTGATGATACTCTCAAGAAAAATTTCGATAGCATCTGCGAGGATTTCGGTTTCACCAGCACAGCAGCAATCACTGTATTCATGAAGACCGTTGTACGTGAAAGACGCATTCCGTTTGAGATCAAGGCATCAACCAAAGAACAGATCAACAAGGACGCTTGGGTCGCTTTCCTCGAGATGAGAGCAGCAGCTGCCGAGGCAGGAATCCAGGACATGTCACTTGAAGAGATAAACGCCGAGATTCAGGAGGTGCGCAATGGAAGATAAATTCTACGCCGTTATTGACACGAACGTCATTGTATCGGCGGTCATTTCAAAGAGTCTGGAGTCCAATCTGGCAAAGATCATCCGCGCAATCGTACAGGACCGCATTGTTCCCCTGTTCAACGATGAAATTCTGGACGAATACCGCGAAGTATTGTCAAGACCCAAGTTCCACCTTACGCAAGCGCAGATTGAGACAGTACTCAAGGCAGTCGTCACTGATGGCCTTAACCTCGACAGGACATCAGCTGAAGGCGTCGATTTCCCAGATCCTAAAGACATCGTATTCTACGAAGTGGCTCTTTCCAAAGAAGACTCCTACCTCGTGACAGGAAATATCAAGCACTTCCCCGTCAAGCCATTCGTCGTAACTCCGACAGAAATGGTCAAGATGATGGAGTTATAATGTACCCCTTTCTTTGGACAGTTGTAAGTTCCTCTTAAGTCAATTCCTTGGTCGGTGCTGATGATTTCCAGTGCACCATGTTCCTTAATCGCTCGCTACAGAACCTCAATGGCATGGAAACATTAAGTGTATGGTTACCCGTCCGCCCAGGTGACTAGCAATTAGTTTCCTGTGCATCCGTTGCCGACCACTTTTGTCGCAGTCCCCAACTATTTGTATTCATTATACCTATCTTACTGTTCCCAGCTTGCCGGTTCTTAAACTATTTGTTTGTTTTTAAGTATTTTCTTTCTATATTTGGACTTACCAATTCAACCCGACAAATAATAACCATTTTACTGTTCAACAAATTGACCATTTAGGTATTAATTAATAATTTTTATTAAAACTAATTCAATTATGTTAAAACAGTTCCTTAAAGGAATGGCTGTGGCCGTTGTGGCTACAGCTGTGGGGCTGGGATGCGCCACGCAGACGTATGCGCAGAGCCGGGCCGTAAACGGGAAAGTTACGGACAGTAAGGGAGAACCTGTGATCGGGGCCTCCGTATTTGTCGTAGGTTCCACAAATCATGGCACCGAAACTGATTTGGAAGGCAATTACAGCCTTTCTGTACCTTCAGGTGCAAGTCTTAATTTCTCATGTATCGGTTACGCTACTGAGATTGTTCCCGTGGGCGACCGCACCGTTATCAATGTGACTCTCAAAGACGACACGCAGTTTATTGAAGAGACTGTCGTAATCGGTTATGGCGTGCAGAAGAAGAGTGACGTTACCGGAGCAATTGCTTCCGTAAAAGATTCCGACATAGCCAACAGGTCTTCGGCGTCAGTCGCTCAGGTACTCCAGGGAAAAGCTGCCGGTGTGCAGATTGTTAATCCTTCAGGTGCTCCTGGCTCAGAGTCTTCAATCCAGATTCGTGGCTATTCATCCAATTCCAAGACTACACCTCTTATGATTGTGGACGGACTCAAAGTAAGCGATATAAACTATCTCGATCCCGAGAGTATCGCTTCCATCGAGGTACTCAAGGATGCCGCATCCGCAGCCATCTATGGTATCGAAGCAGGAAACGGTGTAATTCTCGTAACGACGAAGTCCGGTAAGAGCGGAGATGCAAATGGGAAAGTTTTCTACAATTTTCAGCATACGATTCAGTCAGTTGCCAATATGCCTGATCTTATGAACGCGCAGGAGTGGATGGATTATATGATTCTTTCCGGAGCCAACCGAGACAAGAGCGAGTTCGATTATGATGGCAAGACTGATACGTATTGGCCAGGTCTTATGTTCGAGAAAGGCTATATCACGCGTCACACTGCCGGTGCACAGGCCGGAAACGATAAAGGCAATATCTATGTTTCTCTCTCGTACTTGGACAATAACGGTATTATTGCCGGAGACAAGGACGTATTCAAGCGTCTTACAGGTCAGATCAATGCCGAATACAAGATTAACAACTGGCTCACAATTGGAACCAACAACTCAATAGAGCGCTCCAAGTCAAGCTCAGTTACCGAGAGCAGCGGTGCCAATACCAGCCTTCTCGGCTCTATCCTAACCTATGACCCTATTACCCCATGGACATACACTGAAAGCGATATGCCTGAAAGGGTAAAGATGTGGCTTGACTAGGGGCACGTGCTTCCGACTGACGCCAACGGAAATGTCTACGGAACCTCTATCTTCAGCGGTAACAGCCTTATCTGGCACCCAGCCGTAATGCGCGACAGGACGGATACCGATAGGGATAGTTTCTTCCTCAGAGGAACGACCTATGCTAACTTCACCCCAATCAAAGGTCTTGTCATTACTTCAAGACTCGGATACAGGGCAGGATATAGCAATATCCACACGTATAACTATGAGTTGTATGTCAACTCTGTCGCCAATCAGAATATGAGCATCAATGGACGTTCAGAG
>OIWT01004449.1_pt1 | contig 11329 bp, 15 predicted proteins | sample 1587701 | NCBI WGS metagenome assembly OIWT01 (sample SAMEA3888904, study PRJEB22519) | human gut metagenome | biome: human gut; feature: human-associated habitat; material: faeces | place: Denmark | collected 2009 | reverse complement strand
CGATGCAGGAACTGGTGAAGGAGCGCCTGCTTGTACGTGAACCGGGATCCGGGACAAGGAATATTTTAGAAGAGTTACTTCTTGCAAGGGGAATGGGGATAAAAGATTTTCTTCACTATACAGAAGTGGAAAATATGCATACAATTATCGGGCTTTTAAAAAGAGATTGTGGAATTTCATTTATGTACAAAATTGCGGTAGCGGATGAACTTAAGAACGGAACATTGAAAGAAATCAGGCTTTCAGATTTTAAAATGCAGCATGATTTTGATTTTATCTGGGAAAAGGGCAGTATTTATACAGAAAAATATATTGGAATATGTGAGGAACTTCTGAAAAAGTACTGATATTGGCGGGGTAAGGCATTCTATTACATTAATTCATATGCATAAATGCCAGAGCATTACCGTTTACAGAAATGCTGATTTCTGTTAATCTGAAAGCAGAAATCAGGAGGGATAAGAAGTATATGATGACAAGAGAGGAAGCATTAGCATACGGAATGTCATTTTATAATGTATATGAAGAAAAGCCATTTCGTGATCCGAACTGGCAGCTGGTGCGGATTAAAGGAAGTAAAAAAACATTTCTGTGGATATATGAACGGGAAGGCTATATCAATCTGAATGTCAAAGTGAATCCGGAGTGGAGAGACTTCTGGCGCTCGGCGTATGAGTCAGTGACGGCCGGATATCATCTGAATAAAGAACACTGGAATACGCTCATTCTGGATGGGACCATTCCGGAAGAAGAGATCAAAAGAATGATCGCAGAAAGCTATGATCTGGTTACGGACAGTCCGACAAAGAGAATCTATGAAGCAGTGAAGCGTATTCCAAAAGGACATGTGGCAACTTATGGGAAGATTGCAGAGATGGCAGGAGAACCCAGGATGGCAAGAGCCGTGGGCAATGCATTGCATAAGAATCCGGATCCGGAACATATTCCATGCTTCCGTGTAGTTAATGCAAAAGGAGAACTGGCCGGAGCATTTGCATTTGGAGGCCAGAATGTGCAGGCAGAACTTCTTCGGGCGGATGGAGTCGAAGTGATAAACGGAAGGGTAGATCTGGAAAAATACGGAATATAATTGACAATGCATTTCCAGAGAGGGCAAAAGGTGCTCAGGATGAGGCCTTTCTGCATGGTTATACCGTATTATTTGGAAGTACTGATAATAACTATATACAGGAAGAAAAGTTTTTGGATGCATTAAAAGCAAAGATGGTGGACGGTATTATATACGTCAGTTTCAATCCTGCAACAAGTGAAAAACTTCTGGAAAACATAACGGTTCCGGTGGTTTTTATGGACAGAAAGATAAAGAAAAGGGAGAATATGGGAAGTGTTCTGATCGATAAATTTTCTGCAATGAAGGATGTAGCGGCATATATTGCCGGAAAAGGCTGCAGACAGCCGGCGTATATTACAGCAGATATCTCGATATCGCCAAGCAAAGAACTTGGGAAAAAATTCCGGAAGACATTAAGATCATGGGATTTGATGATATTTACATTTCGAAATATCTGAATCCGAAACTTACTGCGGTCAGACAGGATGCGTATGAGATGGGAAGACAGGCAGCTGGAATGCTGATCAGATATATAGATCAGGGAATGCCGCTTACAGACAGGATCCTTCCATATGAGATTATGGAGCGTGGAACTCTGTATAATATGAAAACGTTTAACCAATTTACTTAAAGGAGGATATACACATGAAATATCGTAACGTAGGAAAAGCAGGAATCAAAGTCAGTGAGATTGCACTTGGAAGCTGGATGACAGATCTGAAAGAAAGTTCCGAGGAAGATGTGGCAAAAGAAGTTGTAAAACTTGCCTATGAGAATGGAATTAATTTCTTCGACTGTGCAGATGCATATTCAGGAGGAGCAGCTGAAAGGTTCTTCGGAGAAGTGTTAAAAGAATTCCCGAGAAAAGATCTGGTGATCTCAAGCAAGGTCTATTTCCCGACAGGAGATGGCGTGAATGATAGAGGACTTTCCAGAAAGCACATTATGGAAAACTGTGAGCAGTCTCTGAAAAATATGAACTTAGATTATCTGGATCTGTATTATTGCCATCGCTATGATGAGAACACAGATCTGGAAGAGACACTTCGTGCGATGAGTGATCTGGTTGCTCAGGGAAAGGTGCTGTATTACGGTGTAAGTGAAGAATGGGGAAGTGCAAGAATTGAAGAAGCACAGAAGATCATTGATAAGCGTGGTTTATATCCAATCACAGTGATCCAGCCACAGTACAATATGGTAGACCGCTATATTGAGCATGAGATCATGGGAACTTGCAGAAAATACGGAATCGGTATCACTTCATTTTCACCGTTGTCGCAGGGACTTCTGACCGGTAAATATAAAAAAGGACAGCCATATCCGGAAGGATCCCGTGCAACACATCAGGCAGACAAACAGATCAATAATCTGCTGACGGATGAAAATCTTGCAATTGTGGATGAACTTTCCAAAGTGGCAGATGATCTGGGAACAAATGTAGCAATCCTGTCACTGGCATGGATTCTGAAACACCCGGAGATTAGCTGCGTGATCGCAGGGGCAAGCAAGCCGTCGCAGCTTGTGAATAACCTCAAAGCTGTTGATCTGGAGATTCCGGATGATGCGATGGAACGGATTGAGAAGATTCTTGGATTCCAGAGATTTGAACGCCATGTAGGATAATACTGATATAAATGCATAGAGGCGGGGAAAAGTTATTTTCCCCGCCTTTAATCGCCATGCAAATGTGTAACAATGAAATAAGTTCTTGACAAATTTTGAAATCTGCATATAATTATCAATGGTAATTAACAGAGGTAATTATTTGAATTACTGTTTATTAACAGAATTTTATGAATGCATTGCAATATCAAGAGAATGGTAAGCAGTAATTGTATGATGATTATATAAGGAGGACAAAATATGACAAGTGAAATCATAAAAAGGATGTTCGACGCATGCTATCAGGCAAAACGGACCCGGGATATGCTCCCGCCGCTGCCAGAAGGTGTCAGAGCATCCTTTATTCAGTATCTGGATGTGATTCAGTCATTGGAAAGAAAGGGCATACAGGTAAAAGTATCGGATCTCAGCGATGCAATGGAGCTTCCAAGACCGGGTGTTACAAGAACGGTCAAAGAAATGGAAGAAAAAGGATATCTTCAGAAGATTGCTTCCGAAGAGGATGGACGTGTCACATACATTACTGCTACGAAAAAAGGCTCAGAATTGTCACAGAAATATGACGAACAATATTTTGACAGCCTGCTTCCATATATGGAAGAAATACCGGACGAAGATGCAGAATGCATGATACAGACGATCGAAAAATTCTATCAGATTATGTGTGAAAGGAGGAAACACTACGATGAACGATAAGGCAGATTTTACACAGGGAAGCATTCTTAAGAAACTGATTGCATTTATGATGCCGGTGCTGGGAGCACTGATTCTTCAGGCGGCATATGGAGCAGTGGATCTTCTGGTGGTCGGAAGATTTGGTTCGACATCAGGACTTTCGGCAGTGTCCACAGGAAGCCAGGTATTGAATCTTGTCACTTTCGTAGTGATTCAGTTTGCGATGGGAATCACGGTTTTGATCGCAAGGTATCTGGGCGAAAAGAGACCGGATCAGATAGGTTCGGTTATTGGCGGCTCGGCAGTTGTATTTACTATGATTGCAGCCTGCTTATTTATCGTTATGGTAGGATTTGCACATCCGATCTCAGTACTGATGCAGGCTCCAAAAGAAGCAGTTAATCTGACATCAGTATATGTGCGTATCTGCGGAGGCGGTATCTTCTTTATCGTCGCATACAACCTTTTATCCGCAATTTTCCGTGGATTGGGAGATAGTAAATCTCCGTTACTATTTGTATTTGTTGCATGTATCGTGAACGTGATCGGAGATCTGGTACTGGTGGCAGGACTTCACATGGATGCAGCAGGTGCGGCGATCGCAACGGTTACAGCACAGGCACTCAGCGTGGTATTTGCCGTAATCCTTCTGATCAAAAAGAAACTTCCATTTAAGATTACCAGAAAAGATTTCAGCCTGAACAGCCAGTGTAAGAAATTCCTGAAGATTGGGCTGCCGCTTGCACTGCAGGAGTTTTTGACACAGATGTCCTTCCTGGCACTTTGTGCATTCGTAAACCGGCTTGGTCTGGAAGCTTCTTCAGGTTACGGTGTTGCATGCAAGATCGTCAACTTTGCGATGCTGGTACCAAGTGCGCTGATGCAGTCGATGGCATCTTTCGTATCCCAGAACATTGGAGCAGGAAAGACGAAACGTGCGAAGAAATCCATGTTCACCGGAATCGGTGTCGGCCTGGTTGTGGGATGTATGGTATTTTTACTGGTGATGTTAAAAGGCGATATGCTTGCAGGATTCTTTACGACAGATGCAGCCGTTATCCAGAAAGGCTATGCATATCTGAAAGGATTTGCACTGGAGACAATCGTGACAGCGATCCTGTTCAGTATGGTCGGATACTTCAATGGTAATAATAAGACGGTCTGGGTAATGACACAGGGATTGATCCAGACCTTGCTGGTACGTCTTCCATTTGCATATGTCATGAGTATCCAACCGGATGCGAGCCTTACGAAGATTGGTCTTGCGGCGCCGGTATCGACGATGGTGGGAATTGTGCTGAATGTTGGATTTTATATTTATCTTGGAAAGCAGGAGAAGAAAATAAGTAAAAAATAAAAATATTATTGTGATTATGATAAAATTAAGAAACAAATTTCTGAAATTGAGACAATTGTAAATAGTGGGAATCCTGTGTATTTAACGAAGAATGGTTATGGTTCTATGGTAGTTTTAAGTTTAGAAGAGTATGCAAGTCTTACTGACAATGTAGAAATGAAACTTGATGAAGCAGACAGGCAGGCGGCAGCAACTGAGGAAAGACTTTCTCATGAAAGTGTATTTAAGAATGTAAGGAGCGTAATACATGGAAAATAAATCGTATCAACTTCGTTATCTTCCGATGTTTGAGACGGATGTGAGTTCAAAGGTTTTACAATAATTTTTCGGGGAAAATACCAGAAAAAATTTATTTGACTTTTGGAAAAACAGGAAATATAATAGTCACAAACGAGTAGCGAGTAAGCGTAAATCCAGTTTACCTGCTGCTCGTTTTTTATTTGTTAAAACATAATATTTGTCATGAAAAAGTGTGTAGCCTGTCAGCGTAAGTCCAACTTATACGACAGAGCTGCATTTTTTTGTGCAGAAAATGGAGGAATGAAAACAAAATGGAAGAAAGTAACAAGATGAAAGACATGCCGGTAAATAAGCTGATGATCCAGATGGGAATCCCCATGATTTTATCTATGGCATTACAGGCGGTTTATAACATTGTAGACAGTGCGTTTGTGGGAAATATGAAAACGGGCAGTGAAGCGGCACTAAATGCACTGACTTTAGTATTTCCGGTGCAGATGCTGATGGTTGCAGTGGGAATCGGAACCGGTGTAGGAACTAATGCACTTCTTGCAAGAACACTGGGACAGGGAAACAGTAAGAAAGCAGCAAAGGTAGCAGGAAACAGTCTGTTCCTTGGTGTGATTATTTATGTGGTATGTCTGTTATTTGGAATTTTTGGAGTGAAAGCTTATATTTTATCTCAGACCACAGATGCAGAAGTACTTGAAATGGGAGTCAGTTATCTGAGGATATGCTGTGTGATTTCTTTTGGAATCATTTTCTTTTCACTATTTGAAAAATTACTCCAGGCGACAGGACGATCTCTTTATTCCACAATCGGACAGGTAGTCGGAGCTGTTGTAAATATCATTCTTGATCCAATTATGATCTATGGTATCGGTCCGGTTCCGAAAATGGGAGTAAAAGGTGCAGCTTATGCGACAGTAATTGGTCAGATAGCATCTGCAGTTTTACTGCTTGTTTTCCAGATAAAGCTGAATAAAGAATTTGAGCATGATGTGAAATACATGAAGCCGGATGCAGGCATTATAAAAGAAATCTATGCGATTGGCCTTCCGGCCATCATTGCACAGGCATTGATGTCTATTATGGTATATGTAATGAATCTGATTCTGAAATTCAATCCATCTGCACAGACAGCTTATGGATTATTCTATAAGGTTCAACAGTTTGTGCTGTTCCTCGCATTTGGACTCAGAGATGCAATCACACCGATCATTGCATTTGCTTATGGAATGAGAAGCAAGAAGAGAATCCAGGATGGAATCAAATATGGTCTGATCTATACGGTTGCATTGATGATTCTGGGTATTGCAATCACAGAGATTTTCCCAGGGGCATTTGCGACGCTGTTTAATGCCGGACAGTCGAGAGCATATTTTATCAGTGCAATGAGAGTCATTTCTTTAAGTTTCTTGTTTGCAGGAATTAATGTTGCTTATCAGGGAATCTATCAGGCAGTGAACAGTGGTATGGAATCACTGGTTATCTCACTTCTGAGACAGCTTGTAATTATCGTACCACTGGCTGGAATTTTTTCTATATTTGCCAGAAATGGTCAGATGGGAGTTGCGTTAATCTGGTGGGCATTCCCGATCACGGAAGTGATTGCATGTCTGGTGGGATATGTATTCTTAAAGAGAATCAGAAAAAACAAGGTTTTGAAGTAAGGAGGAAACAGGAATGGTAAAACGAATCATTACGATCAGCAGAGAATTTGGAAGCGGCGGACGTTTCATCGGCGAGGAAGTGGCAAAGAAGCTGGGAATTGCTTATTACGATAAAAATATCATCAATCAGATAGCGGAAGAATCAGGACTGTCACCGGATTATATTCAGGAAAGTGCCGAATTATCGCCAAAGAAAGGACTGTTTGCCTATGCATTTGCCGGACGGGATATCACGGGAAAATCTTTGGAAGATATGGTATATGAAGCACAGAGAAAGGTGATTCTGGAACTTGCGGATAAGGAATCTTGCGTTATTATAGGAAGAAATGCAGATTTTATACTGAAAGACAGGGATGATGTGTTGAATGTGTTTATTCATGGAGATATGCCGGAAAAGATACAGCGTATCAGCAGGTTATATCATGTCAGTGAGCAGGAGGCTGTAAAGCTGATAGCAGATACAGATAAAAGGCGCATGACAAATTATAACTTTTATACCGGGCAGAAGTGGGGAAAGGCCAGCAATTACACGTTGTGTCTGAACAGTTCACAGCTTGGATATGGCAGATGTGAAGCGGTTATTATGGAGTGCAGATAGATCTGTGAGGACAGAAAAGTAACCGGGGCTAATGAAGATAATTTAAAAATGATTTCCAAATTGAAAAGGAGAGGTCAAAATGGCAAAAGCCAGATATAAGACAAAACAGATGACTGAGTTACATACTTTTCTGCAATCCGTGCAGGGACAGCATGTTACTGTACAGGAAATCAGAGAATACTTCAAAGACCGTGAAATTGCAGTCGGAACGACAACAATATACCGGCAGCTGGAAAAGATGGTAAAAGAAGGTTTGGTTGAGAAATATGTGGTAGAAGGTACAAACAGTGCCTGCTTTGAGTACATAGGAGAGAGTGAGACATCTGATTATGAAAGCTGCTATCATTGCAAGTGTGAAAAATGTGGAAAACTGATTCATATTCAATGTGATGAGATTGAATGCCTGAGCAGACACATGACAGAACATCATGATTTTCAATTAGATCCCAAACGTACTGTCTTCTATGGAATCTGTAATGAGTGTAGAAAAAACACTTAAACCAAAATAAGAACGTTAATGAGAAAGGAGAAGGATATGACTACGGAAAAAAGAAAACATCTTGCAGCATGGTTTAGCATCATCTTTATATTCGTGACATTGGCTTCTCTTTTCTATATTGTCAAAGAAGAAAATCATAAATGCACAGGAGAAGACTGTCCTGTCTGTGCGTGTGTTTAAGACTTTTTTTGTGTAACTTTGTGCTCGGTGATATTGTCCGTTATCTGTGCGGTTATAGGAATTTTGTTATCCATACTTGCCGGAACACCGGTTGGCTCGACTATCGTGGCTGCAGATATGGCAGCATTCTTTATCAGTTGTGTAGCAGGACGGATGATGGGGAGAAGATGATATGAGAAGAAAAAAATGGATTATTCTTGGCATTTGTATGCCCTTATAAATATAGCTGGATGTGTAAAAAAAGAAAGCAAGAAGATTACTACAGGCTCTTCCGTGGATAAAATCGTAAAGGAAAAGACAGAAAAAAAAGAAACTCAGAATACAAAACGTAAAGAAACGAAAAAAAGCAGGAAGAGAACAGCCAGGAATCGAAGGAACAGGGAGGGCAACAGACACCAGGCAGTGATGTTGATTATGACCTTACAAATATGAATAAAGATATGGTCTATGCTACTGTTTATCAGCTGATGGTAGAACCAGATAAATATATTGGAAAGACACTTTGCATCGATGGCTTATATTATACTGGACAAAACGAAAAAACTGGAACATACTATCATTATAGCATTATAAAAGATGCACTGGCCTGCTGTTCACAGGGACTGGAGTTTGTCTGGGGAGACGATACATTATACTGTCACCTTGTGAATTCAGAGATGCAGGTAAAATAAAAAATGAAAAGATGATAAGAATGAAACAGGTTGCAACGAAGATAACGGAATATGTAAAGAAAAGCAAAAGAGCAAAATTATATGGAGTATTTGGTCTGATATATCTGATTGCAGTTATATTTGTCATGAATGATGCATGGCTGTATCAGACACCAATTGCAAAACTTACAAAAGTAGAGACAAGCATAGCAGGAGAGAATAAAAGCACCCGCGGAACACAGGAAATCAAATATAAGCAAAAAATCCGGGGTGTGATATTAAATGGAACGAATAAGGGGAAAATCGTTGATTTTTCTAACGAATATACCTATACAGGAATGTTAAAACAGAAATATCACAAAGGGGATAAAGTATTGCTGAACGGGTCTGAAAGTAATGTGGGATCCAGCATACAGAGCGTAAAAAGAGATACAGAACTTGTTGTTTTGCTTGGACTTTTAATATTTGCACTGATGACAATCGCAGGAAAGAAAGGCGTGCTCACGATTATAACGGTTGGAATCAATATTGTGATATTTTCAGTAGGATTTTTAAAAAGCGGTGATGATGCGGATGTTGTAGCAATCTGTAATAAAATGGTACTCTTCTTTGCAATTGCTACATTGATCGGATTAAATGGACTTCACAGGAAAACATGGGCGGCCTTATTGTCAACACTATGTATACTGGCAATGATCATGGGAATATTTGAGGTAGTGATCAGTCATACCGCAGAACTGGATTATTCTACGATGGAATATTTGGGTAGCATTGATAATCCGGATGAGATTTTTCATGCGGAGATCCTGTTATCCGGACTTGGAGCAATCATGGATGTTGCAGTGGCAATTGCGGCAGCTTTGAGTGAAATTGTTACGAAGCGGCCAGAAGTTACATTCCGGGAGTTATTCCGGTCCGGAAGAGAGATTGGATATGATATTATGGGAACGATGATCAATGTATTGTTGTTCGTGTTTGGCTGTGGCCTGATTCCGATGTGTGTGATCAGGATGAATAACAGTGTCCGGTTTATGACGATCATCAAATTACATATTCCGTGTGAATTATGCAGATTCTTCATAGAGAGTATTGGAATTGTACTGGCAATACCAGTATCTATCCTGATCACATCTGTGATGATGAAATTAACGATAAGAAAGGTGAAGAAGATATGTTGATGATACTGGGATTCATCCTGTTATTTTTGATCATGATTATTGGCGGGGACAGAGGAGTGATATCATTGATATCACTGGTTGGAAATATGCTGCTGCTTAGCCTGGCTATCTGGCTGATGGCAGCGGGAGCACCGGTACTTCTGGTTACGGTCGGAGTAGGAATCATCATTTCATGTGTCACATTATTTTATCAAAATGGTACCAATGAAAAGACGAAGAGTGCATTTACAGCCGTATTGATTACAATGGCGGTCTTGTTCTTCTTTATCTATATGGTGGTGTGGAGAAGTGAGGCAGGAGGACTGAATGAAATCCAGGCTGCGGAAGATGATGTATTATATTACAATATGAATCTGGATATTAATATGAGAAATGTTGCGACAGCTGTGATCATACTCAGCACGTTAGGTGCTGTGTTAGATATGGCACTTACGGTTACCACTTCCGTTTACGAGGTCAGTATTCACAAACCGGAGATAAAACTGACAGAACTTGTAGAAAGTGGAATGCAGATCGGAAGAGAAGTAATCGGGACAACGGTGAATACATTGCTATTTGCGTATCTTGGAGAATCACTATTATTATTTTCTTATCTGAAGATGCAGGATTATACACTGGAAACATTATTAAATTCGAAAATATTGTTCCAGAATTGTGTATCAATGATATTTGGTGCGATCGCCTGTGTAGTGGTGATGCCGGTTGCGGCGGTATTGGTGGGAAAACGTATTAATATCGTATAATTGCTTCTGGTTTTCCGTATTATAAGCAAAAGGCAGCAGATATTTTGCTTTGATGCCTACTATAGTGTGATTATGCCGGATACATGGACACCGGTATTTGACCTTACGAATAAGAATAGAGTTGATAAATGGCTGAGTGACGGCAAAAAGCAGCTTAAGCTTGTTATCGGCAATATAATGTCAAAAAGAAAAGGAAATTTTGTAGACAGAAAATTATATAGCCGGAAACCTGAACTATAATCCGGAAGTGCATTGCACCCATCATGAACACGAGCATTCCTGCGGAGAACATCATTGTGGTGAAGATAAGCATGGCTGTAACGGTAATGCAGGTAACTGTTAATGAGTGAGTCAAGCCTACTATTATCTGTGGAGTATTCTACGGATAATGGTAGGCTTTTTTCCTTTTTTTTGATAGGATTTGCTGAGTAATTCATTGTAGGTAGTTTGTAGACAGTTCCAGATACCACGGAGTTGTGTATCTGTAAAATTTACTAGTTGGAGTAACATTTTTTGAACATGATTATTTCTGATTCCATAGCTTTTTAGACATTAAATTTCTCAACAGAAAAATTATTATTTTATAGAATGATTTGGATATTTTGCTGATTCATTTGCAGTGCAATGAAGTGGAAAGTCTGAAGCAGCATATGATGAACCGACATGGTTTTGAAATGGATGCTCTGCGTACCGTATTTTATGGAGTATGCAGTGAATGCAAAGAAACACAAAAGTAGAAACACAATAGAATCGTGGGAAGGAGAAGCAAATCATCATTGTACAGGTGAAGCTTGTCCTGTTTGCGCTAATATTCATCAGGCAGAGCAGACATTGCGAAATT
>OIWT01004433.1_pt1 | contig 11379 bp, 13 predicted proteins | sample 1587701 | NCBI WGS metagenome assembly OIWT01 (sample SAMEA3888904, study PRJEB22519) | human gut metagenome | biome: human gut; feature: human-associated habitat; material: faeces | place: Denmark | collected 2009 | reverse complement strand
CTGCGCTAATGGTATCCTCGAGATTCTGGAGAAGAAGAACATCAAGCTGTAAGTCCTCCTGTTTGTTAACAAACACGCCACAGTTTGCTAAAACTGAGCAGGTTTTTGCGGATCAGCTGCTCACGCTCCTGACATTCGTACACCTCCGCATCCTCGTTCTCCGCCATCCACTTCTTCATGCCGTCCAGCAGGCCGCGCATCTGCCCGATCCACTCGATCGTCATCCGCCGGTCGCGGTCGTGCAGCAGCGCGTAGCCCTCCTCCACCACGCACTCCAGCGTGTTCATCGCCACGTGCCGCGCCACCATGTCCTCGTCGCGCGCCCGCATGCGCTCCGCCTCCTCTACCAGCGCGCTGCGCTGCTCCTCCGTCAGCCGCAGCGGCGACTTCTCGTTCTTCTTGTCCAGGTTGATGTTGAAGGTGCTGCGCCGGTGCGTCACGCTCTCCGTGGCGATCACCTGTAGGTGGTAGTCCTCGCTCAGCGTCATCGTCACGCTGATCACCGTCTCGTCGCCCGTGCCCAGCTGCAGGTCCGCCAGCTTCACCGCGCCCAGCACCACGTTGTCGCGCACCAGCCGCCGCTCGCCCATCGCCACGCGGAACTCCACCCACGACTGGTAGTCGGTAGGCGTCACGAACTCGTAGGAGCACACGGCGGGCAGCGGCGCGTTGATCGGAATCATCACCTCCATCAGCCCGCCCTGCGTTTCGATGCCGAAGCTCTCCACTGCCACCTCGGGGAACGCGCGCAGCCGCTGCGTGGCCGCCACGGCCGCCATGATGGCGCCGCCCATGGCTACGGCCTCGTCGGGGTTCACGCTCTTGCACATCTTGCTGCTGGGGAAGTACTTGTGGAGCAGCTGCTGGATGCGCGGGATGCGCGTGCTGCCGCCCACGAGGACGATGCCGTCGATCATCTCCTTGGTGAGATTGGCCTTGGTCAGTGTGTTCTCCAGCACCTGGATGGTGCGGTTGAACAGGTCCTTGTTCAGGTTCTCGAAGAGGAAGCGGGAGACCGAGTAGGTGAAGTCGCTGTTCTCGAACTCGATCAGCGATGATGATGTCACCGACAGCTCGATCTTGCACGCCTCCACCGCGCTGTGCATGCGCGCGCGCCACAGACGGTCCTTGGACATGTCCACGCCCTTGTCCTGCTTGTATTTGAAGAACAGGTAGTCGATCAGTTTGTTGTCGAAATCCTCGCCGCCGAGGTGGTTGTCGCCGTCGCTCGCCAGCACGTTCACCTTCTGCTTGCCGACCTCGAGGATGGAGACATCGAAGGTGCCGCCGCCGAGATCGTACACGAGGATTCGCTGCGTTGTCTCGCTCTGCTCGAAGTTGTATGCCAGCGCGGCCGCAGTGGGCTCGTCCAGGATGCGGAGGACAGTAAAGCCGGCGATGTGAGCCGCCTTCTCCGTCGCTTTCCGCTGCGAGTCGTCGAAGTACGCGGGCACGGTGATCACCGCGTCCTTGATGCTCTTTCCCAGAAAGTTCTCGGCCTGTACCTTCAGGTAGTGCAGAATCATGGCACTGATCTCTTCAGGAGTGAATGACTTCTTTCCAGAGGATGAATTCTCGATGGTAATGAGCGGATTGCCGTCAGGATCGGACAGGACTTGGAACGGCCACGCGGCGACGTCCTGCTGAATCTCCGGATCCGATACCTTGCGACCGATCAGACGCTTGCAGTCGTACACCGTGTTTTTGTAGTTCGACGTCTTCTTCTTTGCCGCACTATTTCCAATCAACGTCTCCGTCGGGAGGAAGGAAACGATCGAGGGCGTCGTTCTCTTTCCCACCTCATTGGGAACAATCGCTATTTGGCCGTTCTTCCAGACGGCCACGCAAGAATTCGTCGTTCCCAAGTCTATGCCCACAACATCATAACCGCTGTCATTCATTTTGGCGTGAACGGGCTTTCGCTGCGAGGATCGAAATTGTGGGGGCAGGAGGGGGGACGGTTGGTGAAGGCTCTTTTGGATCCTTGCCTTTTCTGTCTCTCGGAAGGAGTGCCTGTGCTATGGAATCATCATGTGTAGTGTTCTGTTCGTGGTGGCTGGAATCCGAATCGCCAGTGGATTCTTCCTTATTAGCATCATTGCAAGAATGAGCGCATGTGGAATCCGATGAAGGGACCCTAGGTACTCCTCATCGTGCGCTCCACGCGTTTGAACTGTTTTGCATAGTGGGATCCGATTGAAAGAAGTGCGGGATGGTGATTGGGTTGTATATCCGCCGTCTTCGTGCCATGTCAAGTGCCCTCTTCGTCTGCGAGAGCGTCAATCACAAAAGAATAATTATCCGAATGGACTCGTTCGTTGATTGTATTAGTTGCTGTGAACCGACGTCTCTGCCGCAATTGCTCGAGCAGAGCAACGACCAGCGCATGCAGACTCTTGGCGTTGTTGTACGCAAAGCGTGTCACGCATAGACACTGACGACTCTCGTGCTGAAGTCATTCTCAAGCAAAAGCGTGTGGGGAATGAAGCGCTGCTGGAACTGCCGCGACCTCCGCCTGATGGGCCTGAACGAGGCTGACTTCTACAGCTGCATCTGCAGTCTCCCCACCATCACCGAGTCGTGGGTCCTGCAGCACGGCAAGGAGTGCGCCCTCAAGTCGATCACCATCGACAGTGGTCGTTGTTGCAGCCGCTGACCCACAGACTGCGCCATCTGCCACGAGGCCTTCGAGGCGCTCTACCACTGCTTCCGAACGCCCTGCTTCGCCTTCCTGACGAAGCTCGAAATCAAGCCGGCGGAGTCGGACAAGGCCTCACGCCTCACCGACAAGCACTGGACGGTCATCTGCGACCAGCTGCGCTCGGGCGCCTGCCCCGACCTCGAGCGCATCCACCTGCCCGGGAATGCCATTGGCTGCGCGGGCGTGGAGGCGCTGATCGGCGTGTACCAGCAGGGCAGCATCAAGCGCTGCGCGGCGCTGGACCTCTCGGGCAACGGCATCGGCGACAAGGGTGCCACGGCGCTGGCGCGCATCTTCGACGACGCGTCGCTGTGCGAGTGCCTGGAGTGCCTGGACCTGAGCCGGAACCGCATCCGCTCCAAGGGCTTCGACGCGCTGCTGACACAGTTCGGGGCCGTAACGCACAAGTGCCTGCACACGCTCGTCCTCGCGCACAACTCCCCCAAGACGGCCAGCATCCAGTGTCTCTGCCGCGTGCTCGAAAGCGGGTGCTGCCCCCAGCTGCGCTGCCTGGACCTCTCGGGCCTGCCGCTGAAGGCACCGTGCTCCATCTCCTTCGCGAGTGCGATCCGCGCCGGTGCGTTCAAGTACCTGGAGGAGCTGCGGCTGTGCGACTGCCGGCTGAACGTGGAGAGCCTGGAGCACATCGCCCGGGCGGTGGTGGACGCGCCGCTGCAGATGCTGAAGACGCTGTGCCTGGCGTGCAACCGCTTCAAGCAGCAGAGCATCCAGGTGCTGGCGACGGTGCTGCAGCGGTCTTGCCTGCCCTCGCTCACCTGCCTGGACCTGAGCTGCAACCGCATGAACGACGCGAGCGTGCAGGAGCTGAACAACCAGTACGAAGACGACGTGCTGGCACAGGTGGAGGTGCTGGACCTCAGCGACAACCAGATCGGCAACGAGGGCGCCTTCATGATCTTCGACAACGTGCGCCACCGCCAGTGGGCCAGTCTGCGCGACCTGAATCTGGAGCGTGGGCGCTGTAAGGCGGGCTGAGGCGTAGGGAACAAGTTCACGGCGGTGACGTCGGTGCAGCTGCGCTCGCTGCTGGAGATGGAGAACCAGCTGGAGACGATCCGCCTGACCGACATGACGAAGCGGCGGGCGAACGTGCCGCTGTACCGCCAGGAGGCGGTGATGAACCCCAAGCCGGAGGAGAAGGAGACGGAGGAGGAGGTGGACCCCGACGTGAACCTGCTGAAGAACCTGGACATCTCCGACGCCATCGTGCCGTCGATCCAGCCGGTGCAGGGCGAGGCGACCACCCCCATCGCGTGGACTGTTTGTAACAAACACTCGACAACACCAGCGTCAGCTTCTCGATGTAGTCATGCTTAAAACGAGGCGCCAACCGCAGCCCCTGGCCTCTCGACGCGGTATTGCCCTTCTTCACGATGCTGTGGCAGCTGGACACGTACACGTCCTTCTTCGCCTCTTCCGGCTCCTTCTTCGCCATCTTCACCTCCTTCCGCTTGATCTCCTTCCCGTTGCCCGCAGTACCCTCTCGCATCAGCTGCCGCAGCTCCGCGGGAATGCTCATCTCGAACGAGCTGCGCGAGTCGTAGCTGCGCAGCGTCCCGTCCATCGAGGACTGCTCCTTCGACGCCGAGCCCTCCGCGAAGTCGTTCAGCACGCTCTCGCGGATGGAGCTGTTCATCTTCAGCGGCAGCGTCGGCTGGTCCAACTCCTCCAGCAGGCGGATCTGCCGCTGCGACGCCTGTGACAGCCCGTCGCGCGACTTCAGCGTGCTCGACCGCGACGCCGGCGTGAAGTTCTCGCGCATCAGTGGCATCGGAATGTCCGCCGCCTCCTCCTGCACGCCCCGTGCGGAAGCCGACGAGGGCGAGGCGGCGGGCGGCACGGGCGAGCGCGGCGTCTCTCTGGCGGGCGCGAAGTCGGCGGCGGGGTCGGCGACGGGCGGGAGCATGGAGGACGCGGGGTAGAGCGTGGAGGCGGGCTGCAAGGCGGAGGGCGGCAGCGCGAAGACGTTGGGCTGCAGCTGGAAGACGCGCTCGATGTTGGCGGTGCCGTCGCGGCTCTGCGGGTAGATGGGCTTGACGGAGACATTGAGCACGCCCAGCGTCTTCTTGCGAGAGACGAACTGCGGGTGAGTGAGTGGAGCGAGCGCTACGGGCAGCTTGAAGAGGAAGGTGCTGCTGGAGGAGAGCTGCTTGGTGGAGAAAGAGGCGTCGGCGATGAGCCGGAAGGAATTCTGCTGATGCGGGTGCGTCACGCTATTCAGGTGGAAGGTGATCTCCGAGGAGTTGCTGAAATCAAGAGAAGCGATAATCTGGCGGAAATTCCACTCTACGGGGAATGAATGAGCGATTGCTGAACGAGGTTGGACTCCTTTGACGTCGCGCGTCTTCACGTAGTTGCCCTTGCTGATGTCAATGGACAGCGAGAAGAACAGCTTCTTGTCCACCATCTCCTCCTACCCCTGAGGATTCCACCACGTACTCACGTCCAAGTTCGCAGAGACCACCTCAATTTGGTAGGCAATGGGCTTGATTTGGTTTACATCGAGGGGAGCGGTACAAACGAACTCCGCCACGGGTTTCACGAGTTGGAACACAATTTTGAGCTGCAATTTGTAGGCAGAGTTCTTGTCCTTGGGCTGGAGGCAGAGACATAGGGGTTCGTAGTAATCGTAATTGTAGAAGTTAAACGCCTCCACACGCAGGTCAGCAATCACTCTTCTACGCCTTAAGTGCAACCGACAGCACGCACTCCGAGAAAAGGCTCTTCCTCTCGTGCAGCTCGATCAAAACGGGAAGATCGCTTTCGTCATGGCCGCTCACCTTGTAATTGCGGAAGAAGTACCCCTGGTTGAAGGTGGTCACATCTCCTCCAGTTACAACGGGAAAACGCACTTCATACTTGCTGTACCGTAACTACGACAGTCACCTCCCGCTGCATCACCCCCTACAGAAAGAAAGAGGTTCTTCTTCGGAAAGGATAATCCATCGCTAATCGAAACGAGAAGACCTAAATAATCCTCCATCGATCGTACAAGGGATTACGAAACAAAAACTCCAACGAGAACTCTTGGATTCTGAGAACAACGCTCCCCCCAATCCCAACAATTCGTATGCTCGCAAAAAACAGCGCTACGAAGAAAACGACAGCAGCGGGTCCGGCTGCTCGAAACAGCCGCTGTAGTCCGAGTCGGAGAGCGGCTCGCCGTCCACGCTGGGATCGATCTTGATTGTGTCTCCCTCTTCTCTGGCCGCACTTTCCTCCCTGAACTCCTTCAGTCTCTTCAGTCGCATCAGCAGCTGGCCGCGTCTCCCGTAGTTCGGTAATCCGTTGTACTTGCACTGAATGCGCAAGCTGTCCGTCTCCTCTCCCTCCTCGTCATCGACGCTGCTATCCAGCTCCGCGTCGCTCTAGGCAATCACCCATTCCGCCACGAATCACCATCTGGTAGACGACTTGGAGTCCCTGGATGAATGCCGGAGAGAACACGGAGTTTTGCAGCCACGCGTCGAACAGTTTCTCAATCTACGCTCACACCCCGCCGCCATTCCCACTCGCACCTTCACCTCCTTCTTCAGCATGTTGCTCTCCATCGCGTTCTTCATCCGCGCCACGGCCTCGATCATCGCCGGCAGTTCCCGCTACGCCTCACCCTTCCCGCCATCCGCCACCAGCAGCAGCGTGTGGTACGAGGTGGAGCAGACGCTGTCCGCGTTGAACAGCAGGTCGTTCACCACGTACAGCCGAGCGATCTTCACTGGCGCGGGCGTCGGCTTCCGCGGCTCGGTGTCCCGATATAAATCGAAGTAGGGGACGTTATCGCAGATGCTGTCCCGAAGGACGCAGGTGATGTGCTCCGCGCAGGAGGCGTTGTCCAGGCAGAAGGTCATGATTCGCAGGATCGCTGGCCGCGCGGGCGTGATGCGTCGTAGCGCGTCGCACAGCCACTCGAACTTGCCGGCGGGCAGTCGGTTCTACGCGTCAGCCGCCAGGTCCGTCGCCACCGCCACCGCGTCCAGCAGCAGGTTGCTCCTACGCGTCAGCCCGCCGCACAGCGCCCACCCGAGCTCTTCTCTCCGCCGCTTCTCTCTTGCGTCCTCCACGTCGCCCGCGTGCTCGCGTTTGATCGCCTTGGTCTTCAGCTCGCTCGCCATGGCCTCCAGGCGGTCGTGCACGGTGCGCTCGTCCTGCACGGGCGGCGGGACGAACCAGTCACCGCCCTGCACGAACTGGAAGGGGAGCAGGGAGTAGGCGGCGAAGTCCTCGCCGCTGCCCAGCACCAGCACGCACCAGCGGTAGAACAGGTTCGCCGTGCTGCCCTCCTCCAGCAGGAAGCTCCACTTTGATGTTGTTGTTGTGTGAGTTGCTTGAGGGGGTTGTGATGATGGAGAGGGTTGAGTTGCTTGAGGAGGTTGTGATGATGGAGAGGGTTGCGACGGTTGTGACGCTGGAGTGACCTGAGCGGCGAGGTGGGCGGCGACGCGCGCCTTCAGCGCCTCCTCGAAGGCGCTACCGCGGTTGTGCACCATCACCGCCACCTGCTGCACTACGAACCGCTGTGGCGCGGACGGAGCGACGATGTAGCGCGGCTCCACACCCGGCGGCACTCGCTACGCCTCACTCGCCGTCACAACTCCCACAGGCAGCACAGTCTGATGTCCACCCTTGCCCCAGCTCAGGTGCAGCCGACTGCCCTACAGTCAACGGAGTGCCGCACTATTACGTTCATCGAGGCATCCTGCAGACACTGCAGCACCAGCAGCGCGTCCGCGTGCGTGCGCAGCGACACGAAGCCGATCGGCCCGCGGGAGGCGCCGTCGTCGCCACGAGGCGGCTTTAGCACCACGGAACGCACGGGGGCGTAGTGGGCGCACAGCGTGTAGAGGGACTCGACGGTGGCGGAGCGCGGCAGGTTGCCGAAGAAGAGCTCCGTGGCGTTGGGGTCGCTGGCGTCAGGAGCAGCGTGGTCGGGAAGGGAATTGCCTTGCGATGTCTGGGACTTCTTTGCCATCTCCTCGAAGAGCGTGTCGAGCTGGCTCCTACGACATGATCCAGGTTTTTCACAGCGACTTCTCGCCTCGGCGGTGAATGGCGTAATGGATGTTGGTTTTCCGGTTCACGGTGATCTGTTTGCGCTGCTCGCGCTCCGCATCCTCGTCGTCGCTGTGCGAGCCGAACATGCTTTGCAGATCGGCTGCTTGGGACTTCTTCGTCTTGGACGGTGCGGGAACGAACTTCTTGTAATTGAGTTTGAAGCCACTCTGGGGGTGGGGGGCAGCGGGCGTGCTGACGGCCACGGGTTGGGATGGCGAGGGAGCGGGAAGACTCGCGGCCTTTTCCTCCTTTCCCAGTATGTAAATCTCCCTCTCTGCCGTCCCAGCGGATTCCGCAACGCCCTACGGTTCAGCGGGAGAATGGGCAACGAACCCGGTTGTTAATGGTTCCACCACGAACGAATACGGGAGCGTCGTTTCTGGAGTCCTTCGGATTCTGGAACGTGTTCACGAACTCCGAATAGACGACGGCAGTCTCCTCTTCCTCCTGCTTCTGCTTTGCGAGTCGTTCGCTGCGCTCCTAGGAGGATGAATCGGGAAAACGGACGGATCACCTGTTCAAGCTTATCTTTCTGATAGCCACCGTAGATGAACTTGGCCATCTTTTCCTGCGTCATGGACAGGAGAGAGTTCTTCTGGATGCCTCCATTTCCCTTTTCGCCTTCCATATCCATGTGTAAATAGAATAATTCGGAACGTCCAGTCGAGAAGAGCGGGAAGCGATGCGGAGGTAAGAAATGAATGAACAAACAGAGCAGTTGTAGGAAGAGAGCAACACACTATTAAACTCTTGCACAAGAGCCTCGCTAAAGCCATTTCCCTCGAAGGAGACGGTGTGCAGAGAGGAGACATTCGCCTGCGTCCGCAGCATCTTGGTCATCTCCCTGATGCACAGGTCATCGAGCTCGTTCACCGACACGTCCAGCTCCCACAGTTTCGGGTACTTCTTCTCCTTGATCAGATTGAGCAGGAACACAAATCCCTTCGTCTTGATTCGGTTGTCTACGCGTCACCCCCTCGCTCCAGCCCCACTCCCGATGCGCAGCACCTGCAGCATGTTCACGCACTTGTCTACGCCTCACTCCCGCCAATTTCTCCCACCCTCTTCCTCCTTCCCGCCCTTCCAGCTGTGGAACGCGTTCAGGCCCGTGTCGCGCTCCGACAGCGCCTGGAACAGCGTCGTGCACCCGCGCAGCGAGATCAGGTTGTCTACGCCTCACGCCGCGGCCGCACACCCACTCGACAGGTCCAGCACGCGCAGGTTGGCGAAGCCGCCCATCTCGAACACGGTCGCCAGCACCGCGATGTCGTCGTTCTCCAGCTGGCAGTTCGCGCATTGCAGCTCCACCACGTCCTTACTCGCCTCGGGGTCCATCGCCATCTCCTGTGCATACTCCAGCATCTCGTCGCGCGACGTCACTACGCCTCACGCCACCCCGCTGTCCGCACGGTGGATGCGGTCGCCCTCCACCTCCTCCAGCTTCGCCGTCGGCACCACCACGCGCGACTGCAGCCGCTTCAGCCCCTCCAGCTCCTGCTGCACCAGACTCAGCTCCTGCTGCACCGCCGCCAGCTGCGCCTGCGCCGCCTCCTTCTCCTTGGCGGCGGCCATGCACTCCGCGCTCTTCTTCTTCAGCTGCTCGCCCAGCACCGTCTGGTTCTTCAGCTTCTCCGTCAGCTCCTCGTTGTCGTGCTCCAGCTCCTTCACGTCGCCGCGCAGGCGGTCGCGCGCCTCCGACAGCTCGCGGTTCTCCTTGCGCAGCTTCTCGGTCACCTCCTTCTCGTCGTCCAGACTGTCCTCGGCGTCGTCGAGGTCGTCCTGCAACTGCTGGATCTTCTTCTCCTTCTCGATCAGCGTCTGCTTCAGCTCCGACGCCTCCACCGTCGTCGACGACTGCGCCTTGCTCATCTCCTCCTTCACCGCCTGCAGCGCCGCCGTCTGCTCCTTCAGCTGCTTGCGCAGCGCCTCCACCATCGTGTCCTTCGTCGCCGCCAGCTTCTCCTGCCGCGCCGCCTCCTGCTCCCTGTGCGCCAGCTCCGCCTTCTTCGTCTCCACCTCGCGCTGCAGCTCGCTGACCTGCGCGCGCAGCGCCTCCTTCTCCCGCACCAGCTCGCACTTGGCGTCGGCGCTCTCCTGCAGCCGCTTGTTGAACGACGCGCGGATGGCCTCCAGCTGCTCCTCGCCCGCGCGCGCCTCGCGCCGCTTGCCGGCGGTCTGCAGCACCTCCATCTCCTGCATGCGCTCCTGCAGCTGCTGCTGCGTGGAGTGCAGGTCGTAGTTCTTGGAGGTCAGCTGCGCCGTCAGCTTCTCGTTCTCCTCGCGCAGCGCCTTCACCGCCGCCTCCGCGTCCTCCACCTTCATCTCCTGCTCCATGAGCGCCTGGCGGTGCTGGTCCTCGCGGTGCACCACCACCTGCACCTCGTCGTTCACCAGCACCACCTGCTTCTTCAACAGGTTCAGCACCGACACGCGGCGGATCAGCTCCTGGTTGGACGACCGCGTGAACACGTTCATCATCACCACCAGCGAGTTGATGCACAGCCGCAGCGCCGTGCTGATGTCCTCGGGAGAGAACAGCGCCGTCACCACGCCGTGGCTCTCCAGCGTGTCCGTGCTCGCCACCGCGCCGCTGCTGTCGCTCAGCGCGGGCAGCATCGACTCCTGCTCGTTGATGCGCGCGATCTCCATCTTCAGCTCGTTCATCAGCGTCGTCAGCGTCTCGTTGTTGCGCGTCAGGCGCTCCACTTCGCCCTTCAGCTTCCCGTTCTCGTCCTCCATCTTCTTCCAGTTCGTCGGCTCCGCATCCTCCGCGCTCTTCTCCGCGTACTCGCGCATCATCAACGCCATGTCCTCGCGGTTCTGCTCCAGCTCTCGCCACGCGCGCTTCAGCTCGTTCGTCTTCACCAGCAGCTCGCTCTTCTTGCTCTCCACCTCCTGCCGCAGCTCGTTCGTCTCGATGATCGCGCTGTTGTACTGGTCCCTCACAATCTCGTACTGGCTCGTGGCCTCCTCGCATTCCTTCTTTAGCGTGCGAATGTCCTTCCGCAGCAGCACATTCTCGTTGCGCAGGGACTTGTTGCTCACCGTGCTGATCAGCTCGTCCTCCATATCATTCAGGTCGTCCTGCAGAACCGCAAGCCGCTTTTTCAGCTCGATCGACTCCTCCACCATGTGCTTTATATCTGATGCCGCGGCGTCGTTGTCCTCGCTGTGTTTTTTCTTCTCCGCCTCCAGCTCTTCCTTCGTCTTGTGCAGCTCATCCGTCAGGAATTGGATCTGGTTCAGCAGCAACTTGTTCTTTTTCTCCAGCACCTCCACATCCGTTGTCTCCGAATTCCCGGCCATCCTTCTCGCTCTGAATCGGTTCCAAAGCTGTGATGAAAAGAAGCTGGAATTTCCCTTTCAAACCAGGGTATTTGAACGACAGCGCTTTGTCAACGGGGCAATTCCACGTCCCCCCTTTCCGCCGATTCCCGTTTCGCCCGCCTCCCTTCACTCGTCTATCCTTTGTCACTCGTTTGCCCAATACTAGGTAGGATCGTGGAAATGCGTGCGTACCATGCGTCCCGTTGCGGGAGATCTAACCGCATGTAGGAATAGCAAATGACCGTGTCAGCCATATATATTCTGGGTCCCACTGGTAA
>OIWT01004432.1_pt1 | contig 11382 bp, 11 predicted proteins | sample 1587701 | NCBI WGS metagenome assembly OIWT01 (sample SAMEA3888904, study PRJEB22519) | human gut metagenome | biome: human gut; feature: human-associated habitat; material: faeces | place: Denmark | collected 2009 | reverse complement strand
ATCTTGCTACGCAAGACCGTTCTGTCGCTTAAAAGCCCCACTGGGGCTTTCATTGTTCTGCTTCGCTCCACAAACGCGAATTGTCTTACTTCTTGTCATTGAAGTAGATGATAAAAGCACCCATTACTGCAATAGCAATGAGCAATCCAAACTCAACCCAATTACCTAAAAGTTCAAGTCCTACGACCATACCTAAATAACCAACAATCAATGTAACGATTGCTGCCAAAATCGCTTTACCCATATAATCACACTCCTTTGTCAAATTCCGAGTTGTCGAGTTCAGTATACCACACTGAACCGCATTGTAAAAGAGGATATGTACACCGCCCGCAGGCGGCAAAAATCAGTTCATAGGAAACTCGACTTCTGCAAACTGTGCATCGGTCATCAACTTCAGTTTTTCGATAACCCCCTCCGACAGCTCCCGCAGAGCAATCTCATCGGGCATCAGGTAGCACTGCATAAGCCGCAGTTCCTGCATCAACCTCAGTCGAGTGTCGGAATTGTAGAGCATCATCAGCATCAATTCTTCGCCATTAAAGTTCATGAGCATCCCTCGCTTTCCGGCACCCAACGGGGCTGCACTCCGGGACATCGCATTTTTCTTTTGCGCCAACCAGCGAAGCCAGTTTTTCCAGCGTGGAAGGGCGGTTGTTTGCACCAAGTTCTTCAGCTTCTGCGGCTCTGTCCATGACGAAGTCATAGTCCTGCAACAGCCGTCGCCCCTTTTCCATGTGATGTGCTTCCAGAATCTGCTCCCTGACTTCCTGAATTGTCAGCTCCAGCGCGTCAACCTGCCCGCCATCCATCACGGAAAAGTCGCTGTGATAAAGTGTATAATCCCAGCCATCATCACAGGACTGGATAGCAAGGTAGCCTTTGCCGCCCAGTTCCCACGCCGCCTGCTCGTCCTGTGTCTGAATTTCCGGGTAGAAGTCTGCATGGTTTCGTTCCATAACTTCGGCAAACTGGCAGATGTGGAACACATTGCCCAGACCGCCCATGTCAAAGTGATAATCATCCAGATGTTCCACCCGTGCCGTAAAACTGTGCCCATTCGGGTAATCCACCTGAATCACGCCGCCATCTGGAATGCGATAGAGGTCGTCATAGTGACTGTTGATGAGCCGAATATCTTTTGGCATCGTTTCAGGCTCCCAAATACGCCGTTTGTGGATGCCGGATGCGGGAACGCTTTCGAGAATTTTTATGCTTTCAAGTTGGATAACCTTGCGCTCATCTTCCGAAAGTTCAAACAGATACCAGTTCCGGGCAGCAGACATCATGTTCCTGCCATCCGGCGGCAGATTTTTTTCGGAGATCTGCCCGCTTTCCAGAGGTTCACCCGTTACCTTATTATAAGTGGCAAAGCCGACACCTGCGCCGTTTTCCCGGAGGTGCAGATAGCGTTCATCGTTGATGAGGTAGACCGCTTCATTTAGCTTTTCCATCAGCAACTGCCCTCAAATTCCAGCGAGAATTTGCTGCGACCATCGGCTTCAGTGGTCAGCAAAACCGTTGCATTGTAGGTCTTGCCCTTGGCACTACGGCAGTCTTTCAGGCGGACACGGCCGTCCCGCAGCAACTTGTCGGCTACATGAGCATCCATCCGTTTGCCCAGACGCTTGAAGAAGGCGTTGTCTTTCCACAGTACAAATCGGCATTCCCGGTTCTCGCAGAAATAGCCCTTTTCGCGCTCCACAACAGATTTGCCACAGTTCGGGCAGATACCAATCACTTTATTTTTCATAAGCGCACTCGCTCCTTTCACGGCCTCGGTGGTGTTTACCAGCGAGGAGATCATATCGCTGATTTCAGTCATAAATGTCTTTGGCTCCATCTCGCCGCGCTCCACGCGCAGCAGTTTTGTTTCCCAGTCGGCAGTCATGTCAGCGGACTGGACTTCTTCGGGCATCACTGTAATCAGGGCTTTGCCCTTGTCGGTAGGCAGCAGCACTTTGGTTTTCTTGTCGCCTTTGCGCTCCAGAAAGCCCTTTGCCACTAATTTTTCGATAATAGCCGCTCGCGTAGCCGGAGTTCCAATGCCCTGACGTTCTGCATCCTCCGGCATGCTGTCCGCGCTGGCCGTTTCCATAGAGTGCAGGAGCGTATCTTCTGTGAAATGCTTCGGCGGTGAGGTCTGGCCTTCTTTCAGTTCAGCACCAGCAATGCCGCACTCGCTCTGCTCCTGCACATCCGGCAGAGCAGCAGGCTCTTTCTTTTTGTCCAGCAGATCGTCCAGCATTTTGCGCTCGATGCCTTTCCAGCCCTCGTCCAAAACTACCTTGCCTTTTGCCGAAAATTCTTTCCCGGCGCAAATGGTGGTCAGGGTGGTTTCCGCATAGCGGTGAGGTTCGCCAACAGCGCAGAGCAGACGCACCGTAATCAGCCGCAGGATGCTTAATTCTCCGGCGGGCAAAGCCGAAAAGTCTGCCTGTGCCACACTTGCCGTGGGCAGCAGTGCATGGTGGTCACTGACTTTGCTGTTGTTGATTGCTTGCTCTGCATGGACAGGCACGGCTTCATGCACATCAAAGGCTCCCGCAGCAGCCGACATCAGCCCCGGCAGCGATGCCGCCATATCCTCAGTCAGAAAACGGCTGTCCGTGCGCGGGTAAGTGATGAGATTTTTCTCGTACAAGCTCTGTGCATAGTTCAAGGTCTGCTGTGCTGTAAAGCCCAGCAAGCGGTTGGCATCCCGCTGGAGCGTAGTGAGGTCATAGAGCGGCGGTGGATTTTCGGCCTTTTCCTTGCGCGTGATTTTCTGGATCGTGGACACCATCTCCTTTCTGCACTCCGCAAGCAGCTTTTCCGCGTCCGCTTTTTCAGAAATGCGGCGGCTTAATGCCACAAAACCGCTTGTCAGCTCCAGAGCCACCGTGTAGAACTTTTCCGGGACAAAAGCAGCAATGGCGGCTTCTCGTTCCACCGTCATGGCAAGTGTCGGGGTCATTACTCTGCCGACTGCCAAAGGCCGACCATACAGGCAGGAAAAAAGCCGGGAACAGTTGATGCCGACCATCCAATCGGCACGTTCCCGGCAGAGTGCAGCCTGATACAGTGCATCATATTCTGTTGACGGTTTCAGATTTGCAAAGCCCTCCCGGATGGCATTGTCCTCCATGCTGGACAGCCACAGCCGGGAAACAGGCTTTTTACACCCAGCCTGTTCGTAAACCAGCCGGAAAATCAGTTCGCCTTCACGCCCTGCGTCCGTTGCGCAGATAATGCTCTCCACATCGGCGCGGTGCATGAGCTTTTTCAGGATTCCGAACTGCTTTTTTGTGCTGGCAGACACAAGGTACTGCCACCTTTGCGGCAGGATAGGCAGATCGGCTACATTCCATTTGACGTACTTTTCATCGTAGGTGCTGGGCGGAGCCAGTTCTACCAGATGGCCGATACACCAACTCACGATATAGCCGCTGCCCTCAAGGTAGCCATCCTGCCGCCCCTGCACCCCCAAAACCTTGGCGTAAGACATGGCAACGGACGATTTTTCGGTCACGATCAATTTTGCGATAAGAAATCCCTCCAATCTAGTTTGAATTATGGTATGTAGGCGGCAATCGCCGCCTTAAAATCAGATGGGTGTTACATCCTGTTCCTCAGAAGTATCCTCATCGTTCGAATCATCTTCCGGGGGAATCTCGAAATTGCCGTTGTCCTCGGTGTAGTCCGCATCAGGGTCAGCAGCTTCTTTTTCTGCCTGTTTCTTGTGCTTCTGCTGGATGAAGAAATAAAAGCCGCCGCCCGCCACTAGCGCAATCAGAGCCACGACACCGAGAAACGCCGCAGCATACTTTGTGACTTTATTTTCTTTCGGCTGTTCTGCATCGGATGCAGCAGCTTCTTCTGCGGCTTTCTTGGCTTCTTCCTCGGCTTTCAGCTTGTCCAGTTCCGCCTGCTTCGCCGCTTCTTTTTCGGCGTTGTAGGCTTCTGCTGCTTCTTCCTCCATCAAGGCCAGCAAATCCGCTTCGTCCACAAGGTTCATAAAGTGGACGGTCTGCTGCCCCTTGGCATTGCGGTCAATGACCAAGTAGAATGTCGCACCCGACTTGCTCACCATCGTAATAAACTGCTGGCCGCTGCCATCGGAGTAGTTGGTGTGATAATCGTCCACCAGTGTCAGATTGCCCTCCGGGGTCAGTGCGCCCGTTTCCTCATCCGTAATGGTGACAGCATCTTCTTCCTCTACGATTTCCGGCAGGACAGGTTCTTCCACCGGGGTGGTATCGCCCTCATAGGCGAAAGCAGGAGCAGCCATGCCGATGCACAGCACCGCCGATACCAGCAGTGCGCCGAATTTCTTAATCTTCATCATTGACATCTTCCTCCTTGTCAAAAGTTGCACCCACAGCGGCCAGCGCAGCCGGGTTCGGGGTGGTGTTGGCCGACTGCCGCAGCAGGGCGGCAAGCTGTTCCGGGCTGACCTTTGCACTGCGCACCATTTCGTTCACCTCGGCGGCCTCGGCTTCCTGAATCCGCCGCTCCAGAATCTCAATGCGGTTGTTCAGCTTGATGCGCCGCTCTTTCTCTTTTTCGAGCATCGCCCGCAGTTTTTCCAGTTTTTCGCTCATAATAGAACCCTCCAATCATTTTGAAAGCCGTCCGAATCCGGCAAGATACTGTTGCCAGTAGGACGAGTGGATGTCAGCATATTTGATGGGGTCTCCGGCACTGACCATCATGCCATTACCGAGATAGATTCCGCAATGGCTCATCCCCGGCGTATCATACGTTCCTTTGAAGAAAACCAAGTCACCGGGCTTTGCTTCGGCTTCAGAAATATGCTGGCTCTTCTGCCACAATCCGTTGGCAGTAGTGCGCCCAACATCATAGCCGTTCTGGTTGTAGACCCAGCAAACGTAGCCGGAACAGTCAAAGCCAGTTTCGGGGGAACTACCGCCCCAAACGTAGGGAGTGCCAACGTATTTCTTGGCTTCCTCATAGATGGCTGCAAATTCACTGTCAGTCAGGGCCTCCGCAGGAACCTGATAGTCGATGCCGGGTGCGCCGGAGCCATCCGAGCCACCGGGCGGCAGACCGCCGTTGAACAGGTAAGGCCGACCGCCCAGTGTGTCCTGAAAAATCTCGTACCGTTTCCACTGATCTTCGGTCAGCTCTTCCCGGATAACAACTTCCAGACCCTTGTTTTCCAGTTTGGTGTGGAAAATCTTGTACTCATACGGCACCTGTGTAGGAACCGGGATGCCCGCAGGACTAATGACCCATACGGTCTTGTACCGAATCTGCACTTCTACCCATGTGGTGAGCTTGTACTGCTTTTTGAAGATTTCCTTCAATTTGCCCTGCACTTCCGACCGGGTATAATCGTCATACAGAGTAGTCAGAAAGGAAGTGAGCTGCCACGGGTCATGCTCGATGGGATCAAGATGGTACTGGTACTCGTTGTAGCCCGGATGGTCTTGCGGAGTGCGCTTGATTTTTTTGTCCAGTTCCTTTTCCAGCTTCTTGTAGTCCTGTTCTGCACCGCGAATGTCCCTGTCCTCGGCAGAATAAATCGTCTGCCCGGATACTTGGGTACTGCCCGAAAAGAGGATGCCGCAGGAGGAAAAGCCAGACATCACCATCAGGATGAGCAAAACAAAAACGCCCACGATTACAAGAACGTGCGCGTTACTCTTTGCGGCGGTCATAAGGCTGTTTACTGCCGAACCGACCACAGATTTTCCCTTGTCCACTACTTGTTCTACACCAGACCGTGCGGCAGATGCACCGCCGGATACAGCTTTTTTGCTTCCAACGGTCTGTGCCGCTGTGCCACCAGACCGGGCTGCGGCATAGTAGCTCTGTCGAATGTCATGTTTCTGCCGCCATCGGGAGAGCCAATTGGAACCACCCTCACGGGTACCGATGCCGGAATCTCCTGCATTTTGTGATGCAGTTGGTTCTTGCGCAGAAGATTTTGCGGTTTTGGAGTTTTTCTTGCCCTGCACCTTGGCTTTCTTTTTCAGTTTCCGGGCATAGCGGCTCTTGGAAATATCGCGGACATTTCCAGCGGCCTTTTCACCCTCGCTCAACGCCTGCACACCGACATTATCTTCCTCATACTGGTCGATTTCCCGATGCACCGCAGTCCGGGCAGCATTGGCAGCGTACATCTCGCGCTTTTGCGCTTTGCTCAAACGGCTCAGTTCGCCCGGGGTCAGTTCTGCCTTGCCAAATCGCAAATGCTGGTTTTTTTCTGCGGCCTTGTCCGCATCGAGTTTCAGCTTCTTCTTTTTGGGCGTGGACTGCTCGACCCTCGCTTTCTTCGGGGGAGAGCGTGTCTTTTTGGCTGACGTTTCCTCTTTGAAGTTCAGCTTCGGATTGCTCATTCCTTTTTGCTCTCCGAAACCTCACCCAACTTCGTGGTCATGATGCGATACAGTTCCAAATCGGTGGGGAATCTGTCCACGAACGGGAGAATAACATTGCCGAAGAAAAGCAGTCCTTCACCTTCACCGGAGTGCGTCACATAGGAAAGCTGATGGGGCGAGATGTTGAGCTGCTTTGCGAGGATTTGACGGTCGCCAGCGGCCTGATTCAGCATGATGATCATGTCGCTGTTCTCGAAAATATTCTCGACCTCACGCGAAGAAAGCAGGTCTTTGACGTTCTGCGTTAATCCAGTCGGCACTCCGCCCCATTTTCTGAACCGCTTCCAAATCTCCACAGAATAGGCCGCAGTCTGCTCCTCTTTTAAGAGGAGGTGCATCTCGTCCATATAATATCGGGTGGACTTTCCGCTACTACGATTGGCAGTGACACGTCCCCAGACCTGATCCTGCACGATGAGCATACCGAGCTTCTTCATCTGCTTGCCCAGTTCCTTAATGTCATAACAGACGATTCTGTTATTGACGTTCACGTTGGTGCGGTGGTTGAACAGATTCAGACTGCCCTTGACGTAGATTTCCAGAGCGGTAGCAACATGATGAGCTTCTTTCTCGTCCTGCTGGAGCAGGGCGTTGTACAAGTCCTCCAGAATCGGCATATTCTCCGGGCAGGGGTCAGCAAAATATTTCCGATAAATCAGATGCACACAGCGGTCAATGACCGTCTTTTCCACCGGGAGCAGACCTTCCTTGCCGCCGACAACCAGTTCGCACAGAGAAAGAATAAAGTCCGCTTTCAGGGACAGCGGATTATCTTCTTCCGAATAGTTGGCGTTAATGTCCATCGGGTTGATGAACTGGGTGCTGTTGGGGCTGATTTTAATGACCTGTCCTTTCAGTCGGTTTACCAGTGGGGAATATTCGCCTTCGGGGTCGTTGATGATAATATCATCATCCGTCACCAGAAAGGCATTTGCGATTTCACGCTTTGCCGAGAAACTTTTGCCGGAGCCGGGAGTACCGAGGATAAGTCCATTCGGATTTTTCAGCTTCTTTCTGTCCACCATAATCAAATTGTTGGAGAGAGCATTCAAACCGTAGTACAGAGATTCTTTGCCGGACTGGTAAAGCTCCTGTGTGGTGAATGGAATGAAAATGGCCGTACTGCTGGTAGTAAGGCCGCGCTGAATCTCAATCTGATTATCGGCCAGCGGCAGAGAGGACATAAGCCCCTGTTCCTGCTGGTAATCCAAGCGGCACAGATTGCAGTTGTGCTTCTGTGCGATGGAGCTTGCCTGAAAGACATTGTTTTCCAGTTCCTGCTCGGTACGCCCGGTGTTCAGCACGAGGAATGTCACCAAAAACATTCGCTCGTTCTGGCTCTGCAATTCTTTCAGCAGGGCTTTGGCATCACGGCCATAGGTCGCCAAATCGGACGGAATGATGTCAATATCATACCCGGCGCGGATTGCTTTCTTCTGCTCCTCAATCTTGCTTCTATCAAGTTCAGTAATCGTGCGCTTGACCGTTTTAATGGCGCGGTTCTGGTCAACGCTCTGAATGTGCATGGTGACAATCTGGCTGGAATCCATATCTAAAAAATCTTTCAGAAGCTTGTCGCTGATGTCGGAGGCCGTGATGCTCAGAAAACTGGCGGCACAGTAGATTCCGCCCATTTGGAACGTCCGGGAATTTTTGAAGGCGAAAGCAGTCGGTGCAATGGCATCTTTCACCGAAAGGCCGCTTTTCACGAGATCATTCCATTCAAAACGGAACTTTGATTCACCGTCCATGTGGAACATATCGTGCATGAGCTTGAGCCGTTCCGTACCATTCAGCGGCTTGGCCTGAACACCCAAACGGTGGAAGTTGTTGAGCAGATCGTTCTGCACATGGTCGAGCCGTGTTTTCACCTGACGCATACTCTCGCCCTCCACGCCAAAGGTGATGAACTTGGTCTTAGTCAGACCATTATTGCCCTTGGCAAGCTGCTGGCGCAGCATCAGCGAATACTCAGCCCGCACATCATCGAAACCGTCTTTCTGGAATGGAATGCGGATGCTTTTCTCGAATTCTGAACTGTCCGTTGCCATGTTCACAAAGGACAGCTCAAACTTGATGGAGCTGTCGAAGAAGTTGAGGAACGAACACCATTCCTCGAAAATCGCGTTTTTGTCCTCTTGTTGTGCCAGCTGATAGTTAATATCCTGATAGGCAATCGTCCGGGTGTAGTAGTTTGCCCTCACCCGGCAGGTTCCATCCTCAAACATCCGCTGCATGGGGATGGACTGCTGCGCTGTCCGGGGAACAGTGGGCTTCGGCGGCTTTTTCTTGCCGCCCTTACTGGTCTTTTTCCAAAACGGCATGGGCTGACCCTCCTTTCATAAGCAGTACATAGTAGTTGTTGGTCTTGTAAGGTCGAATCTTCGGGCGCAGGAACCGCGCCTGAATATAGTGCGACAGCAGCTTTTCCAGCGGCTGACCGTTTTTCTCGTACATACCGAGAAAAAACGCAGGCAGCATGACTGCCATCATGCCAAGGGTAGCGGCAGAGTTGCCGCCGGAATCTCGGAGCAAAAAGAAAAGCGGCACTCCAATCAGTGCCGCCGTTCCGAAGCAGATGAGCTGCCGCTTTGTCAGGTTGAAAGCCACTTTTGACTTCACCTTGGTTAAATCGCGAGGAACAGAAATATACGCAGCCAATAAAGCACCCCCTTTAATGCGCTCCGAGAACAGATTTCGTCACGGAGCTGGTTTTGAACAGACTGAAACAGAGCAGGACGGTGTAGCCGACAATGCCCCAGATCGAATTGATGGCATCGCCGGAAATCGCCACATTCTGAATCAACACGGCATAGATGGCCACGCAGATGAGGATGAGAAAGCCCTGAAATCCCAGCGCAAACAAGCATTTCAGATAGTTCTGTCCCATGTGGCTCTGTTCATGGTTGCCCCATGTTGCCATGGGAATCGGCGCAAGGCTCACCATACAGTAGATCTCAATCATGCGTCCGTACACAATGACGAAAATCACGATTGAGAGGATTCTCATGGTGATGCCGATGAAGAAGCTCTGCAAAAAAAGCCCGAAGAGTGGACCGACATCCATTTGCATCAGACTGGCTTCCAGCATCGACAGGCCGATTTCATTGACGCGAGTATTGCCCGCAATAATGCCGCTGGAATCGGACACGACTTTCTGCGTCAGGTCAAAGACTGCCATCACAATATCGAACGTGTTGGAGATGAACCATACTGAAACAGCGGTCTTGAAAATCCAGCGCATAATAAGTGCTGGCTCAAACTGCGCCATGTTGTTATGCTGGGTTATCATTTCAATCAGTTCGTAACAGGCGATAAATGTGAGGATAATGCCCGCAATCGGCAGAACCACGTTCCGGGAGAGCGATTCGATCATCGCAAAAACGCGTGGTTCAAAGGCCGATGGCCGTGTGCCGACCTGTTGCGCAATGTCACCGACCTGCTCATTTACGGCATCGAACAGCCCGGACAGGTTTGACATGATGCCAGCCGTCAGGATACCCTTTATCCAATCGGCTATGGCTTTGAGAACGGTTTCCATTCAGCAGTCACCGTCCTTTAGGTGAAGTGGTTGATAAGGGTCTTGAGAAGGTTCAGAACAAAAATAATGTGGGTCAGAAGCTGCATAATAGCACCGCCTTTCGTTGATGGGTGGATGGTCTTGCAGCAATTCACTTCCTATTATAATAGGGGCTGTTATCCACAGCGAGGATTGAAGCGATTGCGTATGTACAGGCGGAATAAATCCGCCCGCGGTTCTTAACCGAACAGGCCGCTCAGCAGAGGAATCAGGGTAATGCCGACCAGCGCGACACCGCCGCCAGCCATGAGCTGCTTCATACCCTGACTCTTGCTGCCGGGGTTATCGTTGCCATAACCTTCCAGCAGGTTGATGGCACCCCAAACGCCGAGGCCAGCACCCAGAGCGACAACCAGAGTCTGAAGAACTTCGATAGCAGAGTTAAAGAATTCCATAGTCGTTTCTCCTTTATAAATGAAAGTTGTAGACCGTCCGTACACACCTGAAGCCATAATAGTTGAGCCGCAAGCTGCGGTGGGAGTTGACTTGCTGGTGTACCTCTCTGGCCGGGTAAAAATAAAGCCGCCTACCGAATCAGGCAGACGGGAGCGAATCAGCGTCCACCACGATGAACTCATCACCGGGGTGGATTTCTGTTTTTCGGTTCAGATATTTTTCAATATCGAATCGGTTCTTTTCGTCAAAATCAGAAGTGAGCTTGTAGTTCGGGTGCTGAGTCAAATCATACTTGTCCGAGAGAAAAGGCCGCACACCGCGCAACTGCAAAATGCACTTGCCGCCATCCAGCACAGCCAGCTCATCTCGACTTAATAATTCGTGACCCAATTTGGAGTAATTTGTGCCGTAAGATGGGGAGTTCCCACGCGTATCCGAAGTGTTGTACGCATCAATCGTTTCCTTGCCCAACATTTCAGACAGGTCTTTCAGTGTGCCGGGTTCTGAACCGCCGAGAAAAATCTGGCTGTCCATGTTGCCAATGATGGTATCGGCATGGTCTTTGTAGATGGCCTTTAGCTGGCTTTTGGCTTGCAGGACAAGACAGGCCGAAATTTCACGGCTGCGGATAGTAGCCACCAGCTTTTCCAGATTGGGAATCTGGCCGATGTTGGCCGCTTCGTCAATCAGGCAGCGCACATGGATGGGCAGTTTTCCACCGTATACATCATCCGCTTTATCGCACAAGAGGTTAAAAAGCTGGGTGTAAACCATCGAAATCAGGAAGTTGAAGGTGCTGTCCGTGTCCGACATAATGAGGAATAAGGCCGTTTTCTTATCGCCCAGCGTATCCAATTCCAGTTCATCGTACATTGTGAGGTCGCGTAACTCCTGAATATCGAAGGGTGCAAGCCGTGCGCCACAGGAGATGAGGATAGATTTTGCAGTCTTACCAGAGACAAATTGTCAAGGACTTTTTCATCAAATTCAAAAAGAAGTCACATTTTGCGGACTTCCTCA
>OIWT01004431.1_pt1 | contig 11383 bp, 7 predicted proteins | sample 1587701 | NCBI WGS metagenome assembly OIWT01 (sample SAMEA3888904, study PRJEB22519) | human gut metagenome | biome: human gut; feature: human-associated habitat; material: faeces | place: Denmark | collected 2009 | reverse complement strand
TTTCATGAAAGACCTCGAAATTCAGGCCCTCGAGCTGGGCATACCGTGCAAGACCCGTCACAACGAGGTTGCGCCCAACCAGTTTGAGATAGCACCTATATACGAAGAGACAAACCTGGCCGTAGACCACAACATGCTGCTCATGTCGCTCATGAAGAAGGTTGCGCGCCGCCACGGATTCAGAGCACTGCTGCACGAGAAACCATACGCAGGCATCAACGGCTCGGGCAAGCACAACAACTGGAGTATGTCAACCGACACCGGCATACTGCTCCACGCTCCCGGAAAGACTCCTGAGGACAACCTGCGCTTCGCAGTGTTCATCGTCGAGACACTCATGGGTGTATACAAGCACAACGGACTGCTCAAGGCCAGCATCATGAGCGCCACAAACGCACACCGTCTGGGCGCCAACGAGGCACCACCGGCAATCATCTCTTCGTTCCTCGGCCACCAGCTCAGCCATCTGCTCGAGCACATAGAGAAAGCCGACAAGCAGTCGCTCTTCAACGTGGAAGGCAAACAGGGACTGAAGCTCGACATACCTGAGATTCCGGAACTGCTCATCGACAACACCGACCGCAACCGTACTTCTCCATTCGCATTCACAGGTAACCGCTTCGAATTCCGCGCCGTAGGTTCTGAAGCCAACTGCGCATCGGGCATGATCGTGCTCAACTCAGCCGTGGCAGAGGCCCTCAACAACTTCAAGGAGCGCGTTGACGCACTCATAGCCAAAGGCGAGGACAAGATGAGCGCAATAATCGACGTGCTGAGAGAAGACGTGAAGACCTGCAAGCCTATCATATTCGAGGGCAACGGATATTCTGACGAGTGGAAAGAGGAAGCCAAGCGCCGCGGACTCGACTGCGAGACTTCGTGCCCGGTAATCTTCGACCGCTACCTCGACGAGGACAGCATCAAGATGTTCGAGAGCCTCAACGTGATGAACCGCAAGGAGCTCGAGGCACGCAACGAGGTGAAATGGGAGACCTACACAAAGCGCATACAGATTGAGGCAAGAGTAATGGGCGACCTCACCATGAACCATATCATCCCAGTCTGCACACACTATCAGAGCCAGCTGGCAAAGAACGTACAGAGCATGTACGACATCTTCCCCAAGGAGAAGGCCGACGAGCTGACAGCACGCAACAAGAAGATAATAGAAGAGATAGCACAGCGCACACAGATAATAGAGACCGGAGTGGAGGAACTCATCAATGCACGCAAGGTAGCAAACAAGATAGAGAACTGCCGCGAGAAGGCGATAGCATATCACGACACCGTAGCTCCGAAACTCGACTCCATACGCCGTCACATCGACAAACTGGAGCTCATCGTTTCTGACGAGCTGTGGACTCTGCCTAAATACCGCGAGCTGCTGTTCATAAAATAATATGTGAGCCTACAGAAAAATATCATACTCATGACGCTTTCCGCTGCCTTACGGGCGGCAGAGAGCGTCTTTTTTTGTGCCATAATTCCACCGCACTGTAGCCCGCCGGCAACGCTCCGGCAATCATCCTCCGGCGCACGGAATAGCCGGAGACGGGAAATGAATATTTATGCAAAACTCAGCGGCGGATGAATATTTATACATCGTCAACTTCACGAGAATCGAATATTTGCGTGCAAAGGCTCCTTCGGCCGCGTACAGCCCATTCTCAGAGACTTTACGCAACGCGCTGTCAGTCAGCGCAATACGCTTTTCCGTCATTCCATCCGTATCTTACCGCCTTGCGAAAGAGCCCATTTCGTCACTCAATAAAGCCCATATCATCGCCTGATAAAGCCCATATCGGCATGCAAAAGAGCCTTTTCCGAAAGCCGATAAAGCCCATTTCGCAATCCGAGGCTCAAAAATCGGACTTGCTGACCGAAATTTTCCGACCCGCGAAAATGCGAAAGAGCCTTTTTCGTTTGCGCATTAACATTTGTTCACTTCTATTTTACGAAAATATTTTGTCAAAAAAAAGTCAAGCCGGAAATGTATATTTATGCAGTTCGAGACATTTTCAAGCCACTTTGACCCGCGCCCATCAAAAACTCAGGCGACAATTTGCCGTTGTGCCGACGAATTTATATATTTGCATAATCATGACCACATGATTATCAGCTATTCATAGAAACACCATCCACAACCACACAGAAATGTCACAGATAAAGAACATCGTATTCGATTTCGGAGGAGTGCTCGTCGATTGGAACAGCCGCTACTACTACCGCGGCTACTTCAACAACGACGAGCGAATGGAGTATTTTCTCGCCAACGTATGCAACGACGAGTGGAATCTTGAGAACGACCGCGGACGCACCTATGCCGAAGGCGTAGCCGAGCTCAAGGCCAAGCATCCGGAGTTCAGCGAGGCGATAGAGATGTTTCCGCTGCACTGGGGAGAGATGTTGCACAGCGAGAAGCCCGAGAGTGTGGCGCTGCTGCGCATACTGAAGAACGAGGGCTACCACCTGTACGGCCTCACCAACTGGTCGGCGGAGAACATACACGTGGCTTACGAGCGCTTCGACTTCCTGTCGCTTTTCGAAGGCGTGGTGGTGTCGGGCATCGAGAAAGAGGTGAAACCCGAACCACGGATATACCACATACTGCTCGACCGATACAATCTGAAGCCGGAGGAATCGATCTTCATCGACGACAAGGAGGCCAACATAGCCACCGCACGCCGGCTGGGAATGCACGGCATTGTGTTCAAGAGTGCTGCGGACACGGCACACCAGATAAATGTGCTCACCGGCAGCACGGCACAGACAAAAGACTGACAAGCAGGCGTCGTGCGCCCACTCCGCATAAGGCGCACGGCCACACCCACCCCTTCAACCGCCTAAGAAGGCGGCACGGCAGGCGCCGACTGCCGCAAACAACGGCACCATAATATGCCCCAAGAGCCCGAAAAAGCCGCCGTTAAGACGGCAGAAGTACCACTTACCGACAAAAAGGACAATCGCGGAAACCTTTATTTCCATATTTCGCAATTTTGATGTAACTTTGCCAAAAATTCCATAAACATGCCAAAAGTTGTGAAAGCACTGTGCGACGCGCTCTCATTAGCTGTCAGACCGATAAGCGCCAACGCATCTTTTTTCTTCTTCATGTATGCACTCGGATGCGTAAGCTCGTGGGCAGTGCTGCCCGACAGCCGCGGAGCCAAGGTTTACGATAATCTTTATCTCGAACTGCTGCTCGACACCTACGTGGTGTGCATCGTGCTGTCAATCCTGCCTCTTGTCGTCAGACGATGGGTCAGAGGCTTACTCTATGTGGCTCTCTACGCCACATCCGTAATCGATGTATATTGTTTCGTGAAGTTCCAGTCCACGCTTACACCATCAATGCTCATGCTCGTCGGCGAGACAGATCCGCGCGAGGCCGGCGAGTTCCTGCGCTCATGCGTATCGCCGGGAGTCATAACGAGCAGCGTTGGATGGGTGCTTCTGCTTCTCATAGTGCACGTGCTCACCGCCCTGCGGCTGAAGTTTCCACACATCATACCCCACCACATTGAGCAGAAACTCTGCAAGATTGGCAAACTGGTAGCGGCCTTCGCGTCGAGAAGCATGACCAAGGCCGTGACCGGACTCGTGATAGTGGTGATGGTGATATGGGCTGCCGTAGTGTCGGCAGACAACAAACAGGCCACATGGAAGCTGATGAGCGGCACAAACATCGGCGAGGTGGAACACACACTCACCGAACAGGGACATGCCCAACTGTATCTTCCCGCCTACCGCCTTGTGTTCAGCGTGTATGCCAACTCGCTCGCAGCCAAGCAGATAGACAAGCTCATAGCCGGCATAGACAAAGTGAAGGTGGACAGCTGTTCATACAAGAGTCCGACCATTGTCCTAATCATCGGCGAGAGCTACAGCCGCCACCACTCTGCCATGTACGGCTACACCATGCCCACAACGCCACGCCAGCAGAAGCTGGAGCGCCAGGGAAGGCTCGTGAAGTTCACCGATGTGGTGTCGCCACACAACCTGACGAGCTTCGTGTTCAAGAACGTATTCTCAACACGTGTGGAGGGACAGAAAGGCGAATGGTGCGACTATCCGTTGTTCACCGAGGTGTTCCGCAAGGCGGGCTACCACGTGACGTTCCTCACCAACCAGTTCCTGCCCAAGGCACGCGAGGCCGTCTATGACTTCAGCGGCGGATTTTTCCTCAACAACCCGACGCTCAGCGCAGCGCAGTTCGACACGCGCAACGACAGGCTTCACACCTACGACGAGGGTCTGCTCGAGGACTACGACCAACTGAAAGGACAGGGCGGAGATAACAATCTCATAATCTTCCACCTCATAGGACAACACGTGAGCTACCGCCAGCGCAGTCCGAAGGACCGCAAACACTTCAAGGGCGACGACTACAAGGAGCTGAAACCCAACCTCGACGCGAGGGAAAGGCGCATCCTTGCCGACTACGACAACGCCGTGCTTTACAACGACTCTGTGGTGGACTGCATCGTGGACCGATTCGAGCACGAGGATGCCATCGTAATATACATGCCCGACCACGGCGAGGAATGTTACGAAGGCGACATGCACTTCTTCTGCCGCATGCACTCGGCTGAGATAGATGCACGCCTGGCACACGCCGAGTTCGACATCCCGTTCTGGATATGGTGCTCACCGAAATACGCGCGCCGACGTCCCGAAGTATTCAAGGCCATTGTGCAGGCACGCAACCGACGGTTCATGACCGACGCCCTGCCGCACCTGCTATTCGACCTGGCGGGCATATCGGCACCGTGTTACAACAGCAAGTACGACCTGATTTCGCCCGACTACGACGAGACAAGGCCGCGACTGCTCAAGGGAACGACCGACTACGACAAGCTGAAAGGCATCTGACAATAAGCCCGCACGCGGCGCCACCATAGGCGGACGACGGGCAAAAGAACAAACAACCACAAACTGAATATGCTGAAAATAAATAACGACCAACTGCTTTCGCGCACCGAATGTTCGGCTCTACGGGCAATAGCCATCGCAGGCATCGTGCTCCACAACTACTGCCACTGGCTGGGATTCGCCGTGAAAGAGAATGAATATACATTTGACAAGGGGCGCAGTCTGGGACTGATGAACGCGCTCTTCCAGCCCGACATGAACCTGCCGGTGCATCTGCTGTCGTTCTTCGGACACTACGGCGTGCCGGTGTTCCTGTTTCTGAGTGCCTACGGACTGGTGGCAAAATATGAGCACACACCGCATGTGCCGATACCGAGCAAGATGTCGTTCATGCGCACACACTTCCATAAACTGTTCGACATGATGATTGTCGGCTTCGCCATATTCATAATGGTGGACGCCATAACGCCCGGCTCACACCACTATGCCGTGCCCGACATCATCGGACAACTGGTGATGCTCAACAACCTCATGCCCAACCCGGACAAAGTGATATGGCCCGGACCATACTGGTTCTTCGGTCTGATGCTCCAGGTCTATGCCGTTTACATACTACTGCTAAGGCGCAAGGGCTGGCTTACGGCAGTGGCCGTAGTGGTAGTTTGTTGGGGTCTGCAGGTGGTGTGCGACCCTCAGGGTGAGACGCTCAACCGTCTGCGCTACAACTTCATAGGCAGCATGCTGCCCTTCTGCGCCGGACTTCTATACGCCAGATACGGCCGTCCGATGTCTCATGCGTTCTGGGTCGGCATGACGATAATATCATACATCGCCGTGATTGTCTTCGGTCTGAACTTCCAGACATGGCTGTGGGCACCGCTGTTCGTATGCTCCGCCGCCGTGGGAACGGTGAAGTTGCTGCCCGTATATGCCAACATCAAGCTCTCGCATCTGGGAAAGCTCTCTGCCGCGCTGTTCGTCATACATCCCGTGGCACGCAAGATATTCATCGACATCAGCCGCCGCGGCGACGTATATACCGGATTGCTGCTCTACATCATAGCCTGCGTGGCTTTGGCATGGGCGACAAAGATTATCATCAAAATGGTGAAAACACGCTGACGGCACGCACTGCCCAAAGGCGTAAAAACATATTCTGAAGATGTATTCAAACTCAAACAGTCAGGACAAGACAGGCGGAACGGACGCAGGAATTCTGTGTCTGGCAGACATAAGCCGCTTCAGAGGCGAGCTCATGGGGCTGGCGATGCTCTTCATCATACTGTTCCACGTATGGGTGAGACGCGACGATCCGTTCTTCGGACTCCACCGCTGCGGCAACGTGGGAGTGGATATATTCCTGTTTCTGAGCGGTGTCGGACTGTGGTTCGCATGGACACGCAATCCCGGCCTGCGCAGATTCTACACCCGACGCTTCGCCCGCATATTCCCGGCATGGTTCATCATGGCGTGCCTTTTCTACGTGCCCGACTTCCTCGGACGCGGACGTTACAGCAGCAGCGTGGGCGACCTGATAGGCGACATCACCATAAACCTCGACTTCTGGATGCACGACGAACTGACGTTCTGGTACATACCGGCAATCATGGCGCTCTACATAGCCGCGCCGCTTTACATGAAGCTCATCGGCGACAGACCGGTATTCAGATGGCTGCCGGTGCTCATGGTGGTGTGGTGTGTCATGGTGCAATGGGTGACGCCCATACATTCGGCTGTCGGTCACATAGAGATATTCTGGAGCCGCGTGCCCATATTCTTCATAGGCATCAACGCCGGACAGTTTGTCTTGGAGCGCCGCTGCCTTCAGCGTGGCTCAATGTCGCTGCTTATTGTGGCTTTTGTGATGACGTTCGGCACGTGTCTGTATCTCGAACAGGCGTTGCACGGCGAGTTCCCACTGTTTGTCGAGCGCATGATATACATTCCGCTGACATTCACTACGGTGATACTGCTCACACAGTTGCTGGCCCATACGCCCGACAAGATAAACGCCCTGCTGCGCGGAGTGGGCGCACTGAGCCTGGAGTGCTATCTCATACACAGCAACTTCGTGCTCGTGCATCTTCATCCTCTGCACCTGGGCTACTGGCCCACATTCCTTCTCACCACAGCCATAACGCTTCCGGCAGCATGGCTTCTGCAGCGCATAGCGTCGCCCATAGTACGCTTGCTGCTGCCGGCAAAAGGCAAATAAGATAATAGAAAACAAAGAATACACATCTGCTTATATGAAAGAGATTCTGAAACTCATCCGTCCGCAGCAATGGATAAAGAACCTGTTCGTCTTTATCCCGATGTTCTTCAGCAGCGAACTGTTCGACACAGAGATGCTCATAAACGGTCTGATAATGTTCGTGGCGTTCGGTTTCACCGCGTCGTCGATATATTGCTACAACGACATAGTGGATGCCGACGACGACCGCAACCACCCGGAGAAGTGCCACCGACCGATAGCCGCAGGCACGGTGTCGGTGGGTACGGGCTACAGGATTATGGCCATCACGTTCATACTGAGCATCTGCACGGCGCTCACACTGCCCGCTCCGGTGATGCCTTCGGCCATGGCTGTGCTGGTGTTCTATTATGTCCTCAACCTGGCTTATTGCTCGCGACTGAAACAGTATGCCATAATCGACGTGTGCATCGTGGCATTCGGATTCGTGCTGCGCATCCTCGCAGGCGGTATCGTAGGCGAGATAATGCTGAGCAAATGGATTGTTCTGATGACGTTCCTGCTCACACTGTTCCTCTCTTTCGCCAAAAGACGCGACGACGTGATACGGATGAACGAGACGGGAGAGGCTCCGCGGAAGAACACTACGCGCTACAACCTCACCTTCATCAACCAGGCCATCACCATAACAGCGTCAGTAACGCTCGTATGCTACATCATGTACACCGTGTCGCCTGAGGTCACCCGACAATTCGGAACGGACAATCTGTATCTCACATCGGTGTTCGTGTTGCTGGGACTGCTGCGCTACATACAGATAACGGTGGTAGACAAGAAAAGCGGCGACCCTACGAAGGTGATACTGCACGACCGCTTCTCGCAGTTCATACTTATTGCCTGGGGACTCACATTTCTCATAATGATTTATCTGTAAACACAGGATGACATCTGTAAAAAAGGATTTGAATGAGCCGAAAACAAGGATACACGTCCTCGATTTCGACGGAACGATAACGTCAAGCGACTCGCTCATCGCCTTCATAAGACACGCGAAGGGCGACCTTGCGCTCATAACAGGACTGCTGCGCTACAGTCCGCTGCTCGTGATGATGAAGCTGCGGCTCATCGACGGAGGCTCTGTGAAGGAGCGTCTCTTCGCCCATCTGTTCAAGGGAATGCCGGTGACGCAGTTCGACAAGACATGCAATGACTTCGCAAACGAATGTGCCGAGATACTCCGGCCGGCGGCAATGCAGCACATAGGCGACGCTCTGGCAAAGGGCGAAAGGGTCTGTGTGGTGACGGCAAGCATCGGCAAATGGGTCGAACCATTCTTCAACAACCGCTTCGGAGCCGGCCGTGTGAGGGTGATAGCCACGCAGGCTGAGGTGAAAGACGGGCTCATCACCGGACGATTCGCCACTCCCAACTGCTACGGCAAGGAAAAAGTGCGCCGTCTGAAAGCCGTTCTGACCGACCGCGACAGTCTTCACATCATTACCTACGGCGACAGCCGGGGCGACAAAGAACTCTTTGATTATGCAGACGAACGATTCTACAAACCATTCGAACAATAGCCGACGCGAACGACTGAACGAGATACTGAAATACATTGAAGACCATTACAAAGAAGGTTTGTCATTTAATCAAATTGCAGAAGCTCATCATTTTTCCGTACCATACCTTTCCTCTTTTTTTAAGCGGTATTTGGGCGTGAATTTTCAAACGTATTATAACGACTTCCGATTAGAACGTGCAGTAAACCAATTATTACATACCGACTGTTCTATCGAACAGATAGCCGCCGATAACGGCTATCCCAATCCACGCGCTTTTGTTTCGTCTTTCAAAGCAAAATATGATACTTTGCCGAGTCTTTATCGGAAAAATGCTCCCGTCCTTTCCAAAGATTTGACTACCGAAGATTTTGACGATGAACTTGACAAAAACAGCGCAATGTTTCTCCTGACAAAATATTTACCCAAACCCGAAAAGGAAGATGTTAGAGAATCGGAACTGTCGGACGCCAAAACGGTAAGCGCGGAAAAAATAAGCATCGCCGCACAAGGAACGCCGCTGAAACATACTTTTCGCAAATTTACTACGGTAGGACGAGCAAAAGAACTTTTACTTGCAGACGTACAAAAAATGCTGACCGAGTTACAAAGCGAGATTGGATTTGAATACATAAAATTTCACGGACTTCTGTCCGACGATATGCTTGTTTATTCGGAAGATGAAAACGGCAATCCACAATACAGCTTTGTGTATATAGACAAAGTATTTGATTTTTTACTATCAATACACTTAAAACCGTTAGTGCAATTTTCTTTTATGCCGAAAGCTCTTGCTCTTACCCCGGAAAGAACGGCTTACTTTTCCCCTTTTGTTTTGAGTGTACCTAAAAGTCTGCAAAAATGGAAAGACCTCGTTGCGGCTCTTACCAATCATTTAATCGACCGATACGGGTTTCACATTGTAAAAGAGTGGCTGTTTTGCTGTTGGAACGAACCGGATACTTCCGTTTATTTATTCGGCTTTCAAAACGACGAAGATTACTATGCACTTTATAAAGCAACCTATGACACCGTAAAATCAATCGATAAAAGATTGGTATTCGGAAGTCCGTCTTTACTTATTTCATATAACGAAAATCAGCTTTGGTGCAAACGCTACATCGAGTGGTGCAAGGCAAATGATTGCGTTCCCGACTTTATGAATATACATTATTACGACAACGATTTTACAGACGAATCGTTTGAAGGGCATCGCCCCGCACACCCGCTCCATTCAAGACTCAACCTTGATGAAAATTCATTTGCAAAGTGCATTACGAAAACCAAAAATATGTTTGAAGATTGGGGCATAGAAAATCTCCCGATTTATCTAACCGAGTGGAATTTAACCGTTTCGCATAGAAATCTTCTCAACGATACTTGCTTTAAGTCTTGCTATCTTGCAAAAAATCTTTTGGAAAATTATGATCTGCTCGATAGCTTCGGGTATTGGGTGTTAACCGATATGATTGAAGAAACGCTACCGTCTAAAGAGCAGTTTCACGGCGGACTCGGTCTATATACTTACAGCGGTATAAAAAAACCTCACTACTATACATTTAGATTTATCAACCGCTTGGGCAACAAATTGATTGCAAAAGGCAACGGCTACTTTATAACTAAATCACACCGTAAAATTCAAATTATCGCCTATAACTACGAACACTTCAATCACTTGTTTGCACAAGGCGAAACTTTCGATATGCAGTTTACGGAACGATATACCCCGTTCAACAAACTCGGTACAATGGATTTGTCGCTTGAACTTACCGACTTAAAATCGGAAAATTGCATTATCCGCGAACAAATCGTCAATCAAACCTACGGTTCGGCTTTCGACGAATGGATACGAATGGGCGCGCAACCTTTATCAAATGAAGATGTCGAATACTTAAAAAATATAAGCGTACCCAAACTCTATGTTCGTAAAGAAGCAATAGAAAACAACACTATAACCTATAACGCATCTCTCGACCCCCTTGAAATTCGATTGATAGAAATAGAACTCGCTCGTTAATATTAAAGTTGGAATTGCATTGCGCCGTTCCAACTTTTAAATTTTATATTAAGTTTTGTTTGACTTGTCTTTATGAGTGCGTTCGATTGATATTTTTATTGTTTTTTTATTCTCGCTATGGAACATAAACCTCCCCTTATTCAACAAAACATACAAACTCACATTGATTATCTGACCGTTTTGAACTTCGTTTTATTTTAATTTACCTTTTGTAACACTCTCTGTTGCTGATAAAATCCTATTTTGTCTCGTTTCGATGTTATTTTAACATATTATCTGTATTTCGTCAATATAAATATGTATTATATTTGTATACATCAAAAAGGCTCGCGGAGATTTTATCCGTGAACCTTCTTCGTTTTTCATTTTGTTTTGTGTTTTGGGCAATGTTAAGCAGGTATACTTAAACACTTTGCCGTAGCGGTAAGATTAAAGAATTTCTTCAACCTTTGCAGCCTTACCGGTAAGATCTCTGAGATAATAAAGTTTAGCTCTTCTGACTTTACCTCTTTTAACAACCGTTATTCCCGCTACCTTGGGAGAATGAACGGGGAACGTTCTTTCAACGCCGATTCCGTAAGAAATTCTTCTGACGGTGAAGGTCTCTCTGATTCCGCCGTTTTTCTTAGCGATAACGATACCTTCGAATGCCTGAATTCTTTCCTTCGCACCTTCGATAACCTTAACCGATACCCTTACGGTATCACCGACTGCAAAAGAAGGAACTTCGCCTTTTAAGTTTTC
>OIWT01004430.1_pt1 | contig 11386 bp, 8 predicted proteins | sample 1587701 | NCBI WGS metagenome assembly OIWT01 (sample SAMEA3888904, study PRJEB22519) | human gut metagenome | biome: human gut; feature: human-associated habitat; material: faeces | place: Denmark | collected 2009 | reverse complement strand
AAGACTCCGGCCTCTCACGCCGGCAACAGCGGTTCGAATCCGCTACGGGTCACCAGAGTGTATAACGGGGCAACCTGTTTATATAAATCCCACTTTTGTGGGCTAAATAGTTAGAAATCAGTTTTTGCTGATTTAGTCGGTGTTTATTACGATGAGGGTCCACCCGTTCCCATTCCGAACACGGTAGTTAAGCTCATTCGTGCCGAAAATACTTGGCTGGAAGCGGCCCGGGAAAATAGGTCGATGCCGACATAAATAACCGATTAAGCTTTGCTTAGTCGGTTTCAATATTCCTCCATAGCTCAGTCGGTAGAGCACGCGGCTGTTAACCGCGGTGTCGTTGGTTCGAGTCCAACTGGGGGAGCCAAAAATAGAGACGTTCTTTTGAACGTCTTTATTTTTTTCTTTCAAATTGAATTCGGTCAATGGCAGCTTGTACAAACAGCCGAGAGGCTGTTAACTGCATCGTGACCGAGCGCTGCCGGTGGCAGGAGGAGCGAGGGCAGGATGGCGCAGCGGTCGACAGAAAAACGACGCTTCAAGGAAGTTTTTCGTCGGGCACCGCAAGAGACAGTGTCGTTGGTTCGAGTCCAACTGGGGGAGCCATGATAATCAAACCTCATATCTGAACCATTTGTGTTCGATAAAGGGTTGATTTTCTTTTATAAGGATTATAGTTATAAGGTTTTGTCGAATTTTATTTAATCGTACACTTTCTCAAAAACTATCTAAAATACGAGATGAATCTTCAAAATAATTTTCAAACGAACCATTCGTGTACAATTAGATATTCTGTAAAGCGGCTTGATTCCTGATGTAATCCTCTTCGAACTTATTAGGTGTTCGATAACGGAGTACGGAATGTGGTCGCTTTTTGTTATAGAATTTTACATATTCTTTTACTGCTATTCTGAATTCTCTTTCAGATCTGAAATCGGTACGATAGAGTTTTTCTGTTTTCATGCTTTTAAAGAATGATTCCATTACGGAATTGTTAAAAGGATTTCCTGGATTAGAAAATAACTGTTTAACATTTAAGTCCTTAAGGCACATTCTGAATGTTGCAGAAGTATAATTACAACCTTGATCGCTATGAAACATTAAATCTTGCGGTTGCCTCTCGTTATATGCTGTCATAAATGTGTTCTTTGTAAGTTGGGTACTATTATTGAGAGAAATCCTATGGGATATCACTTTTCGGGCAAATAGGTTGAGTATCACACAGATATAAAACACAGTGTTATTGTACTTAAAGTATGTAACATCGCTTACCCACACTTCATTTGGTCGTGTTACTGCAAATTGCTGCTTTAACAAATCTTCTTTTCGCTCAAGGTTCATATAATATAGTTTCTTTGCACCGTGACCGATGCAAAACCAACCGTTTTCGTGCATGATATCAGCGACAGTATTTTGACCTACAATGTATCCTCGATCTTTCAGTATGGCGTGAATTTTGCTCGCACCGTAGATTTGCTTACTGTCATTGAAGATCTTTTCAATTACCGGTGTAAGCTCTCGTTTCTTTTCTTCAAATTGTTTGTTTTCTTTTTTATTGCGTAGAACATGATTATAGTAACTGTCCTTTGCTACTTTCATGGTTTTACAAAGCAGATTAATGCTGTACTTCTCTGATGAGTTAAGAATGTACTCATATCGTTCAGCTAGCGGTGCGTTAACAGTGCAAGGAGCATTTTGCAAAATCTCAATCATTAATTCCTGTTGTTCACACCGCTGTATTAATGTGTTGACTTCGCGCATATTGATCTTCTTCGTCAATTTGGGCTTTATTCTATCGGCATTTATCCAAGCGTAAATCGTACTTCTTGCAATTCCAGTCTCGTTTGATAACATGGTTGGTGATGCGCCGGTATAATAACGTTCAATTATTTCAGATATCTGTTCTTTTGAATATGCTTTTCTCATAACTTGCCTCCTTAAAATGTTCTTTTAAGAATAACACAAATTTGTGAGGCTGCGTAACAAGTTGAATGAAAATCAAATATATGCTATAATAGTGCAAACAAACCACAAGCCTTAAAACATTAAATAAGGAAAATATGTGGTTGATAAAATGATAAGAGAATGATTACTACCTGCCCATATGCTCGTTAATAAATTGATAAAAAGAACATTACCATAAATAACAAATTGGAATTACATCGGGGGTTAATATATTATGAAAATAAGTTACATGCTCACTTTACCAAATGATACGAGCGGCCTTTATGTTTGTTCAGAAGAAGTCTGCGAATCACCTTTTGACGATATAGAAAAGATACAGACGGAAACATGCCGTTCTAAAGAATATGGCGATGTGATTCTTACTGATGTTAAATTTTGCATTCCGGGATTGACTGAGTGCATTTATCGTGGTTGCATGGAACGAATTGCCCGTGAGGTTTATCAACTCAGAATCAATGAAAATAAATATGAGGTGGTGTTTGTTTTTGACAAGCGAGAAGAAAACAACATACAGCTTCACATAGAAATTGAATCTCAAGTCATTGAAAATGAGAATTTTGAAATACGATATGATAAATCACTTGAACAATTAAAATTAGCGTTAAAGGAACGTTTGAAAAAAGATTGGACCCTTTGTACATGGTTAGTTGATGATCAGTCGGAAATGCTTTGTGCGAATTTGTATCATAGATTTTTCAGAATTGAAAATCAAGTAAGAGCTTTTGCAAACAAAGTTCTGATACAGCATTTGGGGCATAATTGGCTTGAACAGCCGGGGCTTGAAAAATATAGAGATTCTGTTTCAAGCATGGAAAAATCATTTAAGCAAATTGTACCTCAGTATGCAAATACTGATGCAACTCTTATTTCTATGACATTGGAAACCTTATCAGAAATTATGTTGAAAGCGGTTGCATACAATGAAAACACTGTCTTGACTTCAATGGACATATCGAAACTGTATCAATTCCTAAACAAGCGAAATGAGGATGGAGCAAAGCAGTTTGTTCAAAAGAAAAGAGAGATTAAAGTAAAAATATGGGACGAAATATTTGTTCAATATATTTCAAATCCTGAGCAGTTCAAAAAGCAACTATCACAATTTATCAAAAGCCGTAATCATATTGCACACAATAAATTACTGACGTTTATGGCTTTCAAACAAATTCATGATGAACTAACTGATTTTGAAACTACTATAACAAAAGCGACGGAGTCGTTTGAAGAAAAGAATGCCTCAAACGAACTACTTAACACATGGATGAGTGAACAGGAACAAGAAAATTACGATGCAGAGTATGAGGAGCAGTATTGGCGAGACAGAATTATTGGTGAGACTGGTATTGAAATCAGAGATACAGAAGAGATTTATGACTTGTTTTATGAAACGGTTATGAATTTATACGAAAATTTGGCTGATAAGTATCATTACGATTCTTGCTTTGATGTATCCGATGTTAATCAACCAGCTGATGATGGAAGTACAAAAATTTGCACGGTTATCAGCAACGCATCTAATGATGAACTTGACATTATTGTTTCCATGTTACTTGATGATGATATGGATTCTACAAGCTACTTGAATATTGAAGCGAAGCACAATGAAAAACTTGTGGCAAAGGCAGAGTGCATTTACCACAATGGTGAAGGTCATGAGGGTGATGAAGGCTTATGCGTAGCGGATAGTGATTCCGAATATGATGATTCTCAGATTCATGATTTTCTTGAAGATGTGATTGCTTACATCAATGATGAGCTTAATTCTCTTTTGAAAGAACTGTTTGCACGAGAATATGAGTGTGGCAGACATGGAAGTGAGAATCCTGTCGCAGATTTCGCTTGTGCGGAATGTGGAAAAGATGGCGTGTCTGTATTAGAGGATTTTCTTCCTATAGGAAAGTGTTGCTATTGTGGATATGAAAACGAGGTTTATATCTGTGAATCTTGCGGATTAGTACATGATGAAATGGGCGGCGATCAACACTTATGTAATGGATGTATGCCAAAAGATGATGACTAATAGTACAATGATAATATGATAATGTGCTATTTCGTCAACGCAAATTGATATGAGGATATATACGGTTGCAGAGACCAAAACACTGTATTTTAGGTGGGATTATTCATTGTGCGATTCCGTCGCGCAGGCACAAAATAAAAACCTATCACAATCGTGGTAGGTTTTTGTTTTAAGCATTAACTTTTTTATTAGAATATAATGAAATTAAATAAGTTTCCTAATAAAGATGAAAATTATCGTATGCATCCAAGTAATTGTCTGCATCGAAATTTCAATAGGCGCAAATATCAATGAGAAACAATTCTCTAAAGTCAAGTCGGATTTTATTGTTAATCATCATAATTTAACGAACAAACGCTCGAAGGCAAAATGTTATTGATTTTAGCAGATAGATAAATAAAAATCTATCTGTTTTTTATGCTCAAGATTTAGAAAATGAAAAACGGTGAGGTATGAAACTGAGCTTAAGTAAATAAAACAAAATTTTCCGCCGGTTGTTCCTGACTCGTTCGCACTTTTAGCCTTTGCAGAAATTGATAAAAATGACGATACTGGATTGCTGTGGATATTAGAGAGTATCGGAAGCAAAAGCCGTATTTTTCTAATTGCAGAGAGATTTCTAAAAAAGATACAATAATTTGGTTACGCTATCTCGTCGCACAGTCACGTGAATAGCACCGAGCTTTATGCGGAGTGTTTTTTCATATAACCGCTTATATATTTTGACACCCTATTTTATTCGGCGGTAGGGGAACCAAATTTTAGGGCAAATCAGGTTTGATTTGCCCATTTTATATATTTCTTCCATTAACTGTATTTTTGTGCTAAAATATCCGTATAGTTGTAATATTTTCAGCTCGCAATATTAGAGTATAAAGGGGGGCGTGTTTATGAGAAGAGATAAAACGGCAACATATGTATTTTCGTCATTTGTTGTGGCAGGTGCACTGTTTTTTATTATCGGATGCGTTATAGGATTCAGGTCGCTTAACCGCAAAAATATGACTGCTGCCGAGGCGGAAATTGTTAGGATAACGACCGAGAGAGGCGCCGATGATGAGACAAACCATCGAGTCTATGTCGCATTTGATGTTGACGGTGAAGAGCATATTACCGAAATAGGCACTTATACGAGCTCGTATCGTGTCGGAAAGGTAATTAAGATTTACTATGACAACGATAACCCCGACAGAGTTGTTGTCGGCGACGATTACGGAATATCAATATTTATATGTACTTTCGGCTTTATATTTATCGCGGTAGGCGGCTTAAGCCTTATAAAAGAACACCGTGCTTATAAGCGTTATCTTAAAAATTTAAGGACGGTTTACGCGACGTACACCGAAGTAAGCGTAAATGAAAATTATTCTGTCAACGGTCACAATCCGTACGTCGTGCTCTGTGAATGGACCGATCCCGTAGACGGAAAGGGTTATGTTTTTGTAAGCCCTAATCTCTGGTTTGACCCTACGGATTTAATTGCCCGCAGAAATATTACATCATTTCCCGTGCAGATAGATTCGGAGGACCCGTCCTATTATTATGTCGATATAAGCTGTCTGCAAAATCGCACCGACGAATAATGCGGCAGACGCAATAAATTCAATTTCAGTATAGAAAGAAGTATAGCCTATGGATATTATGGAATTATTAAAGACAAGGCGTACATACCGCAGATTCAAGCAGGACCCCGTGCCCGACAGCGTGGTAGAGAATATTTTGACTGCTGCGCGCTACGCTTCAAGTGCGGCGAATAAACAGCCTCTGAGTTTTGTCGTGGTAAAATCTCCCAAAATGGTTAAAAAGACCTTTTCGTATACAAGATGGGCGGGCTATTTGCCGCCTGAGGTGGGACAGCCAAAAGGAGGAGAAGAGCCGACGCTGTTTATAGGAGTGGTTGAAAACCTCGACATAAATAAAAACTGCGATACGGATGCGGGACTTGCCATTTCCAATATGACGCTTGCGGCGTGGGATAAGGGCGTCGGAAGTTGTGTTATAGGCGCCTGTAACAAGGTAAAGCTGTCTGAGCTTTTCGGACTCACGGAAAATCAAACGCTCCATACTGTGGTCGCATTCGGTTATCCTACACATAAAAGCAAAATAAAAGACCTAAATGACGAAGACGTGAAGTATTTCATCGACGGTAACGGCGATTACGTTGTCCCGAAACGAAAAACCGAAGATGTAACAAAATATTTGTGATTTAGGTCGCATATACGGCTTGATACGCAGTATATACAAAACGGGAGGTGAAAATTTTTCACCTCCCGTTTTTTGCTTTCAGCAATTGCCCTTGTTTTTTATACCGCGCATAATATGCGTAAATATCGGCGAGACTGCACTCTCGTAAGTCTTTCCGCCGAGAAGAAGCTCCGTAACTTTGATTTCTCCGAGTCTTTCCTTGGGGACAGTATAGGGATTTTCGGAGAGAATTGCCATATCGGCGATTTTTCCCGTTTCCAGAGAACCGCGGTCCTTTTCGTCAAATGTGGCGAGGTACCCGTTGTAGGTGCACATTCGCAGGGCGTCTTTTACGGACAACGCTTCTTCGGCGCAGGAGTGGTTACAGGCTTTGTACATCCAGTTAATGGGGTCGGGCGTTGTGCAGGGCGCGTCCGAGCCCGCCGAAAGCCTTATACCGTTTTCGGAGAAAGTCTTAATCGGATTTAGTCTTTTTGAGCGCGCGCCGAGTATCTCTTTGAGATATTCATCCGGCTCTTGTCGCCAATCAATAAATGCGGTTTGCACCGATAATGAGATGTTGTATTTTTTGCATATTTCAATGCCCTCTTCGGTGGGCAAACACGCGTGAATTATTGTGTGACGGTGATCTTCTCTCGGATAATCGTCAAGGGCTGCTTTCAAGGCTCTTGTCGCCTGATTAAAAGCCCTGTCACCTATTGCGTGCATCTCTATCTGTAAGCCCGCGCGGTTTGCTTTTTTACAAAATTCCGTCACCTTTTCATCGGAATAATATAAAACTCCGCAGTCGTTACTGTTTTCATACGGTGTGAGAAGAGATGCGTCTTTTGAGCCGAAGCAACCGTCGAGAGCTGTTTCAAAGCATCCGCCGATTCTTGTAAGACCGCGTTTGATTACCTTTTCGGTATCCATGGTTTGGAAAAATACACGATATTGCATACCGTTTTTCAATCCCGCACCGAAATAGCGTTCCATATCGACGTCCAAATCGTGAGAAAATCCGACGCCGCTGACGCTGTGTATCATTCCTATGCCGACAGAGGCCATATAGTCGGCTGCCTTTTGCATATTCTTTATAAGGTGCAACGGTGAAACAGAATTTGTAACATAATCCGAAACGGCAAAAAACGCTTCTTGATTCATTTCGCCTGTATCCTCGTGAAAGCCGCGAAGACCTTTTATTTTATCACGGATTTTATTTAAAAGAGCGGTGTTTATAACGCAGGCGTGACCGTCGTATTTAACTATAAACACAGGCTTGTCGGGGCAGACGCGGTCAAGCTCGGTGCGCCTGACAAGATGACCGTCGGACACCGAATACGGAGAGGCTCCGAAGCCTGTAATTATTTTTTCCTTACTTTTTCGGACGTGAGACTGCAGCATTTCAAGTATTTCCGAGTTGCTTTTTGCCTCCATAACATTAAGACCGGCATAAAAAGTGGCAAAGCTCGCAAAATGTATATGAGTATCGGCAAATGACGGTACCAACGCCTTTTCACGAAGCTCTATCGTCTTTGCGTCTTTAAAAGCCTCAGGCAGACTGTCACCGACATAAACTATCCTGCCGCAATTTTCAACAAGATATTCGGCGACGGTATCGTTTTTATCTACCGTAAGTATGTTTCCGTGATAAACTTTCATATTTTTCACTCCTAAATAAAAAAGAAGCGAGCTGTACAACTCGCTTCTTTGCTTTACATTATTATATTATCGTAAATCGTATTTGTCAACAATTATTCTGTTTTGCACACAATACCGCTTTGGTGTTTATCACTTTTAGGGGAATTGTTCATTGCCGATTTCGTGTTTGTGTGATATTATTAACTTGATGGTGTATCCGATTTGTCGCATAGAAAACCGGGTGCAATTTATAAGTGTATTATGGGAGTTGGAACAAATGTTAAAGCAAAAAGAAATGCCGGCTGTCGGCGAAAAAATAGCAGTTATCAAGACCGACAAGGGCGATATTAAGGTGAGACTTTTCCCGGAGGAAGCACCCAAAGCGGTTGAAAACTTTGTTACGCACGCTGAAAACGGGTACTATGACGGACTTATATTCCACAGAGTAATAAAGGATTTTATGATTCAGGGCGGTGACCCCAAGGGTACCGGAACGGGCGGCGAGAGCATTTGGGGCAAGCCGTTTGCCGATGAATTCTCAAGCGAGCTGCACAATTTCAGAGGCGCGCTTTCCATGGCTAATGCAGGCCCCAATACAAACGGCAGTCAGTTCTTTATAGTTCAGGCGGATTCTGTTTCCGACGATCTTGTTGATCAGCTTGAAACCGCTTCGGAAAAGCTTTTCCCTCTCGAGGCTGTGCGCGAATACGAGAACAACGGCGGTACTCCGTGGCTCGATTATCACCACACGGTATTCGGTCAGGTCTTTGAGGGAATGGATGTCGTTGACGACATAGCAAATGTCAAGGTGGATTTCTTCCAAAACAAGCCGTTAGAGGATGTAAAAATACAGACAATAGAAATAGTCGAGAATTAAGGGCGCAAAACGCCCTTTTTTCGTAATATGCAAAGAGGAGCTTTTATGTTATTTAAAAATATCGGTATTGTTGATGAAAACTTTGATTATGTAAAATCAATGTTCGTGGAGACAAAGGACGACAGAATTGTTTATGTGAGCAGCGTCCGCCCCGAAAATTATGAGGGCGAAGAATACGACGGTACCGGCAAGGTGCTGATGCCCGGCTTTGTAAACGCACATTCGCATTCGCCGATGACGCTTTTGCGCGGCTATGCCGAAAACCTGCCGCTTCAGCGTTGGCTGAATGAAAAGGTTTTTCCGTTTGAGGACAGAATAAAGGGCGAGGACGCATATTATTCGTCAATGCTTGCGATAGCCGAAATGCTCCGATACGGAACCGTATCTTTTTCCGATATGTATTTCTTTTCCGAAAATGTTGCGAAAGCCGTAACGGACAGCGGTATTAAATGCAATTTCAGCCGCGCAATAACGAGCTTTGAGGATACCGATATTGAAAATCTGCAAAGCTTCCGCGAAAGTGAAGATATAGTAAAGCGGTTTCACAATGCCGCAGACGGCAGACTTAAAATAGATATGAGCCTGCACGCCGAGTATACAAACAGAAGAACAATAATTGAGCAGTTCGCCGAAAAGGTCCGCGAGAGGGGGCTTAGGGCGCACATACACCTGTCTGAAACGAAGAAAGAACACGAAGAATGTAAGGCGAAGTACTCGTTAACTCCGACGCAGCTCTTTTGCGAATGCGGAGTTTTTGACGTGCCGACAACTGCGGCTCATTGTGTTTGGGTTGAGGACGGAGACATTGAGCTTTTACGCGAAAAGGGCGTGACGGCAGCCACGTGCCCGGCGAGTAACCTGAAGCTCGGCAGCGGTATATGCGATGTCTACAAGCTCTTAAAAAGCGGCGTCAATGTGGCAATAGGTACAGACAGCGTCGCCTCAAACAACAATCTTAATATGATAAAGGAAATGTTCCTTTGCGCGCTTTTGCCGAAAGGTCTTCATAACGACGCCTCGGTGGTTTCCGAACGCGATATTTTAAAAATGGCTACCGTAAACGGTTACAAGGCACAGGGCAGAGAGGACAGCGGTGCAATAAAAGCGGGGTACAAAGCTGACCTTTGCGTTTTAAACATCGAAAGCGAGCATATGTATCCGCAAACCGATATGATAAATAACCTTGTGTATGCCGCAGACGGTGCCGATGTTGTGCTGACTATGGCGGACGGAAGAGTGCTTTATAAGGACGGAGAATTCACAACGATTGATATTGAAAAGGTCAAAAGCACCGTAAATGCCGCAGCGAGCAGAATTATAAGCGAGGTAAAGAAAAATGGCTGACATCATAGAGCGAAACGCAGATTATATAAGGTCGAAAATAACCGAAATACCGAAAACAGCAATAGTTTTGGGCTCGGGGCTCGGCGATATGGGCGAAAAAATCGAAAACCCCGTGTATATAGATTACGGCGAGCTTGAAGGCTTTGCCGTATCGACCGCTCCCGGTCACAAGGGCAGATTTATCGTAGGCAGGCTTTCGGGAAAACCCGTTATTTGTATGCAGGGCAGGCTTCACTGCTATGAGGGGTGGGAGCTTGATAAAGTCGTATTGCCGATAAGAGTTATGCGTGCCCTCGGAGCGGAAAATCTGATACTTACCAATGCCGCCGGCGGAGTTAATCTCGACTTTAAACCCGGGGATATTATGCTTATAACCGACCATATCAATTTTATGGGCAGAAATCCGCTCGTGGGAAAAAATGACGACAGCGTAGGCACACGTTTCCCGGATATGTCGTTTGCATATAATCCGTCACTTCGTGAAATTGCCGAATCGTGCGCCGCAAAAACGGGTACCGACCTTAAAAAGGGCGTATATCTCGGCTGCCTCGGGCCGTCGTATGAAACACCGGCGGAAATTCGTGCATTTCGTATACTCGGAGCGGACGCAGTCGGTATGTCCACCGTTCCGGAGGTAATAGCCGCCAATCATTGCGGATTTAAAGTGCTCGCTTTTTCGCTTATCACAAATATGGCGGCAGGAGTTTTAAAACAGCCGTTAAGCGAGGAAGAGGTGCTGACCACCGGCAAACTCAAGGCTCGCGAAATGCAAAAGCTCATTTCGGAGATACTTCTGAATTTGTGATTTTACGGTGCAAATCTTCTTCCGAAAGCTCGTTATAAAGCAAAAAAACATTGACACAAAGCGAAAACTATGATATTATAGTTTTCGCCTAATACGGAGAGATACCGAAGTGGTTATAACGGAACGGTCTTGAAAACCGTCGTACGGCAACGTACCGTGGGTTCGAATCCCACTCTCTCCGCCACTTAGAAGAGAAAGCGGATTTTCCGCTCTCTCTTTTAACAATCGAATAGTGTCATAGACGCTACCAATGCAGAAGTACTCAAGTTGGTGACGAGGCGCCCCTGCTAAGGGCGTAGGTCGGGTAACCGGCGCGAGAGTTCGAGTCTCTCCTTCTGCGCCAGAAAAAGCACAAGGATTTTTCCTTTGTGCTTTTTCTTTTTGTATATATGAATTTGTTTGGAGAGACTCGAACTCTCCGTCCATCTTTTTGCGGAGCAAAAAGGGACATAAAATAAACTGTTCGCAAAGCGAACACGACGGGTTGAAAACCCGTCGAGTCTCTCCTTCTGCGCCAGAAAAAGCACAAGGATTTTTCCTTTGTGCTTTT
>OIWT01004414.1_pt1 | contig 11431 bp, 8 predicted proteins | sample 1587701 | NCBI WGS metagenome assembly OIWT01 (sample SAMEA3888904, study PRJEB22519) | human gut metagenome | biome: human gut; feature: human-associated habitat; material: faeces | place: Denmark | collected 2009 | reverse complement strand
CCATGTGCACCGGAATACGGATGGTTCTTGCCTGATCTGCAATTGCACGGGTAATCGCCTGACGGATCCACCAGGTTGCATAAGTAGAGAACTTATATCCCTTACGGTAATCAAATTTTTCAACGGCCTTAATCAACCCCAGGTTTCCCTCCTGAATCAGATCAAGGAATAACATTCCTCTTCCGACATAACGCTTTGCAATACTGACAACCAGACGCAGGTTTGCCTCAGCCAGACGCTTCTTGGCGTCCTCATCGCCCTCTTCCATACGCTGTGCCAGTTCAATTTCCTCTTCAGCACTTAAAAGAGGAACCTTTCCGATTTCCTTCAGATACATACGGACCGGATCTTCGATGCTGATTCCGTCCGGTACAGACAGGTCGATATTTTCCATATCCACTTCGTCTTCTTCGGACAGCATGATCTCTTCATCATCAATCACATCATCATCGTCATCATTCGTAATTCGAAGCACATCGATGCCGCTCTTTTCCAGATGCTCGATGACCTTTTCAATTTGTTCCTCATTCAATGCAAGTTCAGCCAGAAAATCCACAATTTCCTGATATTCCAAGACATTCTTTTTCTTCTTGGCCATAGCAAGAAGCTGCTTTAATTTTTCCTCAAACTTTGCCTGTACATTTTCATCCATTGGTGTTTCCATCCTTCCTTGTTACTAAATATTACCATTATTAGCTTTAATCCAGTGAAATATGCGTTTTCTCAAGTTCTTCCAGTGCTTTTTTGCCCTCGATGGCCTTTTTGAGTGCATTCACGTCGGCACCGAGCTGACTGGAAAAGTATTCATAACTGTTTCTCTTAAGTGCCACCAGAATATCGTGAAAGGCTTTTTCACGATCCTGCTTCGTTGTAATTTCCTGCAGCTTTGTATTAAATACGCCTGCAACCTCACGCTGCTCCTCCATGTCATTAAACAGACTGACGATCGCTGCCGGATTGATTTCTCCTTTATCAAGATCCTCAAACAATCTCTCTGCCACCTTCCGGTACAGCTCCTCCGTAAAGTCCTCAACAGAGATATACTGCTTAACCCTTGGGTATAACTGCGGTTCCTCCACAAGCCATGTCAGAAACAGCTTCTGCGGCTTCCTGCGGTTTTCATCCGGTGTGTTCTTCGGCTGGATACCTGATTTTGGCCGTACCGCAGGCTGTACATTTCCTGTTTTCAGCGCGTAACTCATCACAAGCTTCCGCAGATTTTCATACCCGATGAGATACTTGTCCGCAACTGCCTGAATGTAGTTATCCCGTTCCACATCCTCCGAAAACTCGCAGAGCTTCTTTGCAATTTCACGGTGGAACTGCGTTTTCGATTCCGGATCCTTCAGGTTATAGTCTCTTTGCAGGATACGAAGCTCGAAGAAAAAGCTGTTCTCCGCCTCGTTAATCCGCTGCTGAAACTTTTCGGCTCCCTCGTTCTTAATGAATTCGTCCGGATCCTTATACGGTTCGAGATTTAAAACCTTACCGGTAAGCTCCACTTCCTTCAGAATTCCGATTGCCCGCAATGCTGCATTCACTCCGGCGCCATCACTGTCGTATGCAAGGATCACTTCCCTGGCATACCTTCTTAACATGTTCGCCTGTCCTGCGGTAAATGCGGTTCCAAGGGAGGCTACCGCCTGAGTAAAGCCCGCCTGATGCATGGAAATGACATCCATATAGCCCTCACAGAGAATCATATTATTCGTCCGTGCGGTTCTTGCAAAATTGAGTCCGTACAGATTACGGCTCTTATCAAAAATGGGTGTTTCGGGAGAGTTTAAGTACTTGGGCTTTCCATCTCCCATCACCCGTCCTCCGAAACCGATCACACGGTGATTGATGTCCTGAATCGGAAACATCACACGATTCCAGAATTTATCATGCAGACCGTACCGTTCATCGAAGCTTGCAAGTCCCGCTTCCTGAATGATCTGGTCATCATAACCTTTACTCTTTAGATACTTCACAAGATCGTTGCTCGTCACATTGGAAAATCCCAGGCCCCAATGGCGGATCGTCTCATCCGAAAGCTCACGTTTTTTCAAATATTCCAGTCCGGCCTTGCCACGCTCACTGCGAAGCTGATAAAAGAAGTACGTTGCCGCAAGCTTATTAATCTCTAAAAGCCTGCTTCTCCGGTCTTCCTTCCGGCGCATCTCCTCGGTATATTCGACCTCCGGCAGATTCACGCCTGCCCGCTCTGCGAGCATCTTAACCGCCTCCGGGAAAGTGAAATTCTCATACTGCATTACGAAGCTGAACACATTTCCCCCTGCCCCGCAGCCAAAGCAGTAATACATCTGCTTGCCGGGCGATACGGAAAAGGACGGCGATTTTTCATTATGAAAGGGACACAGTCCGAAATAGCTGCTCCCTTTTTTTTGTATCTTTACATAGCCGGAAACGACATCCACGATATCGTTTTTCATCCGGACCTCTTCGACTAATTCATCTGGATAATACATCATCGCACCTTTGTAAAGTCACATTGTTACACCTTTCACAGCAAATGTGTCAGGCTATGCGGAATCTGATTCATCTGCCTACACATTCGGCCAGGATTTGGGAATATAGATTTCCTCATACTTGGCAATTGCAAAACGATCGGTCATCGAGCTGATATAATCACACACAATCCTTTCTTCCGGCTCGTCCTTATCAAGCAGCCTGATAAGATCCACGGGAAGCAGTTCCAAATGATGCCTGTAATAGCTGTAAAGCGTCTGGATCAGCATTTCTGCCTTGCCCTCCTGACTCTTCGCCTCAGGATTGTGATAAACTCTTTCAAACATAAATGCCCGAAGCTTTTTCATGGCATCTGCAACCGGCTCCGACATCACAATAACGTCCTTACCATAGCTGTTACTCACAATATCATGAATAAAGTGATCCAGCCTCTCTCCTGTCGTATATCCAATGACATCCCCAATCTCCTTCGGAACATCACTTTCTTTCAGAATTCCTGCACGGATCGCGTCATCCATGTCATGATGAATATAGGCGATCTTATCTGACAGACGTACAATCTGTCCTTCTAAGGTAAACGGCATGCCCTTCGTCTGATGGTTCTTAATGCCATCCCGCACTTCCATGGTTAAATTCAGTCCCTGTCCGCCTTTTTCCAGAATGTCCACGAGGCGCACGCTCTGATCACTATGGATAAAGCCATACGGACAGACCGCATTCAGTGCACGCTCCCCGGCATGTCCAAATGGGGTATGTCCAAGATCATGTCCCAAAGCAATGGCTTCCACCAGGTCTTCATTCATCCGGAGTGCCTTTGCAATCGTCCGCGCATTCTGGGATACCTCAAGGGTATGCGTCATACGGGTACGGTAGTGATCCCCCTCCGGTGTCAGAAATACCTGCGTCTTATCCTTCAATCTCCGGAAGGACTTCGAATGCAGGATCCGGTCACGGTCACGCTGATAGACCGGACGGATATCACACTGCTCCTCCTCCCGAAGCCTCCCCTTCGAATTGCGGCTGTGTGCCGCATAGGGACTTAAATATTCAATTTCCAGTTGTTCCAGATTTTCTCGTATGTTCAATGGTTACGTCCTTTATCTTCAAGCTGTAACTACTCCGAACCCATTCGTAAAACTACCAAAACTACCGTTTCACAAGTCTCTACTTCTAATATTCTGCCTCCGGCTCCGTTTTCCTTTTTCTTTCTTCAAGTTATTTTTCGCTGCGGCGGCTTTGGTTATTTTCCGCGGCGGCTTTGGTTATTTTTCCAGGGCGGCTCTGGTTATTTTTCCAGGGCGGCTTTGGTTATTTTCCCGGGGTGGCCTGTTTTTCCGGCGGCTCTGGTTATTTTCCCGGGGTGGCTCTGGTTATTTTCCGCGGCGGCTCTGGTTATTTTCCCGCCGCGGTAACTCTAATTATACTGTTTTGGACATATTTCTACCTTTATAAGAAAATATGTCCAAATAATTTTTACTTTTGGACATATGAGCTTCAAATTTCACTGTTTATGTCCAAATTTCTTCTGAATTTTGCTGTTTTTAAGCATATTTCCGTTGTTTTGGATCTTTATTCTCATTTTTTTGGACATAAAATCCTTTTTATACCGGATTATGTCCAAACGCCTTCCATCACTTCCATCGGCCTCTCCAATATTCACAAACTTATTTACTGCACAGAATAGATAAATTCACCGCACTTGTGAATAGCTTCCACTGCGGTCTTAAATGGTCCCATCTGGAACACGTGCCACATATTCTTATAAGTATCCAGAGAAACTGCTACCCCTTCGCCGCTCATCTTCTTCTGCAGCATGGTGGAATCAGACATCAGCACTTCCAGATCTCCCACCTGAATATAAGTTGGTGGAAATCCCGTAAAATCTCCAAATAATGGGGAAATTTCCGGATTCCGTAAATATTCTGTATCAAATATTTCTTCAAACACCTTATTGGCAGACTTGTCACCAGGCTTCTGTTTTTCCGTTCCGGCCGTCTGTGAAGTATTTGCTGTCTGCAAAGTATTTCTTTCCTGTAAAGTGCCTGCCGCCCGTATAATGTTTCCTTCCTGTAAAGCATTTGCCTCACGTAGAGTATTTGCTGTCTGTAAAGTATTTCCTTCCTGCAAAGTGCCTGCCGCCCGTATAGTATTTCCTTCCTGTAAAGTGCCTGCTGCCCGTATAGTGTTTCCTTCCTGCAAAGTGCCTGCTGCCTGCAGAGGCTTTACCGCTTCCATCCGCACTTTCTTTGCCTGTGGCACATAATTTTCAATCATTTCATTCAGGTAGTTCTGATTCAGAACCGGATCCACATCAGCTTTCGTCACATGGGTCTTGCCGGATACAGTGAGGTCTGTCCATGGAGACATGAGCACAAAGCCGGCCGGAAGCATCCGCTTCTGTTTCTTTAACCGTAGTCCCAGTGCCAGCGCCAGATTTCCTCCTGCGGAATCACCTGCTACAAAAATATCCTTCGCCCCATAACCCTGCAGCATCAGAAAATCCCAAGCTGTCTGTGCATCGTCCACCGCTGCCGGATAAGGATGTTCCGGTGCCAGACGGTAATCAAAGCAGAACACATCCATGGAGAGCTGGCTTGCAAGCTTCGTGGTAAGGGTTCTGGCATACAACGGACTTCCGGTACTGTAGCCGCCGCCATGACAATACAAAATAATTTTCTTTCCTGAATGCGGGCGGTCTACACGGATCCACTCAGCGTACATTGATCCGACGGTGGTTTCCGTCACTGCTACTTCCCGGCTGTTTCCAAATAAAGCTCCCATCTGATCCTGGGAATGACGATGCTTTTCGATATCACTATTTTCAATCAATCCATGAGCTTTGCGGATCAGGTTAATAAAGCTCTGGTTAATATTCTCTTTCGGGGTTCTTCTCATGGATATGATCCTCCTTACTTTTCGTTCACATTGTAACAGTCAGTCTTGCCCATTCATAAGTTGAACTGTTACACTTTTTAACCTTTTAACCCTATTTTGACCTTGACTTGATATCCACGAATTGCTTCGCTGCAAAGCAGCTCCCGCAATTCTCAAACATTCGAAATCCGCTGATTTACTACGTAAATCGCTTCTTTCTCATGTTTGGCGGGTTCCAAGGTCAAAAGTCTTATCGTGCAGGCACGAACGATCTTTTGACCTTTTAACCATGATATCATACCATATTTTCATAAAATGTGGTATACTGAATAAGATCGTAAAATGCTTTATCAGAAAACCAAAAGAGTACTGAATCATGAAAAAAAGTCAAAATCAGGCAGCATCAAACGTTGCCACCAGCAAATTGCATAAGCATGAAAGGAAAGTCTGGTACAGGCTGGATCTGTCCGCAATTGTTTACCCGACTCTCCAGCGGAAGGACTTTTCCTCCGTATACCGGTTATCTGTTGTTTTAAAGGAACCGATTCAGCCGGATATTCTGCAGCAGGCGGTCGATATGACGCTTCCCCGGTTTCCGATCTTTAAAACAGCGATCCACAAGGGATTCTTCTGGCGTTATTTAACACCGAATCACCGCCCCGGACCTTTCGTACAGCCGGACATCCGTAACTTCTGTATGCCGATGTCCTTCCGTGCAAACAACCGTTATCTCATGAGAATTTACTATTATGGGAACCGGATTTCCTTAGAAGCGCACCACTCTCTCGGTGACGGTACAGGCGGCATGTTCGTCTTAAACACCATTACCGCGAATTACCTGCGCCTCCTTGGGCATGAGATTTCGAACGGCTATTTCGTTAAGGACATTCACGAAACACCGGATCCGGAAGAATTAGAGGACGCTTATATGCGCTACGCCAATGCCAAGGTCTGTCCTCCCCGTCCGGGAGAAAAAACCTACCGTGTCCGCGGAACGAAGGAGCCCTTTTATACCTTTAATGTCATTGAGGGAGCAATGAGTACCTCTGAGGTGCTCGCCGTTGCAAAAAAATACAACGCCTCCGTGACCGAATATCTGAATTCGGTTCTGCTTTATGCCCTGTTACAGAAGCAGCAGAATGAATGGCATATCCGGCTTCACCCGGTGAAAATTGCCATGCCGGTCAACTTACGGAGATTCTTCCCATCAAAGACGCTTCGAAACTTTATTACGATGGTTTACCCTTCCATTGATCCCCGCCTCGGTGACTATACCTTTGAGGAAATCATTACGCAGGTACACCATTACATGCGTTATTATATTAATGAGAAGTTTCTGCGCGGTGATATTACAACAAATGCCAGTACACAGCGCAATCCGGTCATCCGTGTGGTTCCGCTGTTCATCAAGGATTTCGTCGTACGCCAGTTCTACCGTATCGTGCAGGATAAGAACTCTTCTGCCGGTTTAACCAATATGGGCGCCCTGAAGGTTCCGGACGACATGAGGCCTTATATTGAGAAATTTGATATCTATATGGGACAGCCCTTTTCGAGCCGGACGAACTGTGCCATTGCCAGCTTTGAAGATACGCTCACCATTAACTTTGCAAGTAACATCATCGAAAGTGATGTGGAACGCTACTTCTTCCGTAAGCTCGTGAAAGACGGCGTCCATGTAACCATACAGAGTAACCGGGACTAACCGGTTATTATTTAAGAAAGGAGTCCTGACATTGTCATACTGTGTGAACTGTGGGGTCGAGCTTGACCCTTCGTTAAAGAAATGTCCCTTATGCAACACACCTGTTATTAATCCTAATGAGTTAGAGGGGCTCACCTATGAGCCACCTTTTCCCACGGTGAAAGGGCAGGTCGATCCGGTAAAACGCAAGGATCTGTTTCTGTTTACCATCGTAGTGCTGCTTGCGACCTCACTAAGCTGCCTGGCCTTAAACCTGTTCGTTTATTCCCGCTCGCTGTGGTCCTTATTTATCATCGGCATCTGTCTGGTTTTGTTCGTATTCCTGCTGCCGGCATTTATCCAGAATAAATTTCCGATTTATGTTTCCCTGCTTTTTGACGGAATCTCAATTGGAATTTACCTTTATCTCATTACCTATAATACCAGAAGCAGTGAATGGTTCTTCCAGCTGGCTCTTCCGGTTACGGTACTGCTTACGATTCTGGCTGAGATCTTCACTCTGCTGATTCATACCTTCCGGTTTTCATTCCTGTCAGCAGCCCTTTACATCTTTGCTGAAATTGCGGTATTCTGCGTGGCACTGGAGCTGTTGATTGATCGTTTCTGCAGCCGGCCGCTCTATTTAGGCTGGTCTGCGATCGTACTTACTGTATGCAGTGTGATTGTCATTGCCTTAATCGCCATGCTCTCCATGCAGCGGCTTCGTGATGCAGTAAGACGGCGGCTTCATTTCTGATGAATAAACGCATCACTGCAAAGTTTATTTCGTATATAAAAATAAAACTGCCGTTCCGGGAGAGAACCGGAACGGCAGTTCTATTTTTAATAATTAGTAAATTTATCGATCATCCTTTATGGCAGATCATGCAGTCTTCGCTGCTCTCCCAAGTTCAATTGCACAGCGGAATCTTATGTACCACCTTTCTGTAAATCTTATATGCCAGAACAGCAACTAAAGAAATAACGCAATATAAAGTCGAAAGAATTCCAACAGCACCACCAACAATAACAATAAGCCATAATCCAATATTCATTTTATTTACTTCCTTTCACATAGTAACCTTTACCGCTCAAGCCACCATACCCAGACGCCGGCTGCAACAGCGATGACAATAAAAACTACGGCTGCAATCATTTCACCCATGAATAACATCCTCCATTTTCCAAAATAATGTGCATACCAAAATAAACCCATAGACCTTCTATGAGTCAGTTGCAATCTCTGTACGCTTCACAAATCCACCTGATTTTCAGCAGATTCAGCTAAACCGTACCTTAGCACGCACAGATTCGTTTCTTGCCATCCCGATTATGTATATAGGAAATAATAAAGAAGCTGCTGTATGCAGCATGACAAAGACGCTGGCAGCCCTGTAAGAATGCCAGCCATACACACATGGAAAGGAGTCCTGCCACCAGCAACAGAAGCTGGAGTTCTACAGACTCTGAGCGGTTCTTCCGCCCGGAACTGATTTCCATGGTATTTGCTGCCGAACGGTATTCCTGACTCAGCTTGCGATAGTGAGCCACAACAGCCGTCGGTTCTGCAGCCCGGATGACCGCAGGATTATCCGGGAAATTGCACGCAACAAACTGGGAATCTACCTTGAGCTTTTCAAAGTACATCCCGGAAAAGAGCATCGCAAACACGATACACAACGTAATCCATTGTCGCATTCTCTTCTTATGCATAATCCATTTCCCTGTCTAATTAATCAAATAAGGTAACTGTTCAGTACCTTCACAGTTACGATGCAAAATCCATTCCAATTCGGCTTCGCCGATGGGATTTTGCATTACTGAATCATTTTCTTACGGTCTTGGCAGTAAATGCTTCGACCTATACTGAATAGTTACCAAATAAGAACTGATCAACTTTCTGACCAGTCCTATTCTATCAAAAACCATATGTTATTGCAATCTTTTTGTAACAGTTCAGCCATGCCGGAAAACACGTATATTTATCAGCCCATCCATACAATCCGACAGCTTATGAATGGGCAGGGCTGACCGTTACATCTTTTTAGTAACAACGATATCTGCCATCTTCTTCCATTTGAATTCTGCTTTCGTAAAAGATACGGATTCCATCCACAAGGAAAAGCGTATCCTTCGTTCCTCCTGTTTCATAGGCGGAATGCATGGCAAGCTGGGCAGCCCCCATATCCACGGTATTTAACGAAATTTTCTCGTTGGACAGATTTCCAAGTGTAGAGCCTCCTGCCATATCGCTCCGGTTCGTATATTCCTGATACGGGATCGCTGCTTTCTGTAAGATCTTCTTAAATAATGCCTCTGCAATGCCGTCTGTCGTATACTTCTGGTTGGCATTATATTTGATCAGCACACCACCGTTAAGACGCGGCGCATTGGTTGGATCTGCCTTATCGGTATGGTTCGGATGCAGGGCATGTCCATTGTCTGCCGAGAGCATCATGCTCGAAGCTATCTGGCGGATACTCTCTCCTTTAGTAAGGGAAAGGCCCTCCTGAATTCTTGCAAGGACATCTGACAGAAATGTAGACTTTGCTCCCTGCTTCGTACCACTTCCGACCTCTTCATTATCAAAAATGGCAAGCACCTTACTCATTCCGGTATTCTCCGCCTGTAAAAAGGCTTCCTTCGAGGCAAACGCACATTGCAGGTCATCGATCTTAGGGCTTGAATAAAACTCCTGTTCTGCTCCCCAGATGCGTCCGTCTTCCCTTAAATAAAGGAAAAGATCATAGCCTAAAAGAGCCTCCTCTTCTACACCTGCCGCTTCTGCCAACAGCTCCTTAAGCTTCCCTTTTGCTATCCCTTCGCCAAGCAGGGGCAGCATATCCTTCTGTGCATTGTAGGCATAGCCTTCGTTGATCTGACGGTTCATATGAATGGCAAGATTCGGAATCAGACACAGATCCCGATCCAGATTCACCAGCACACTCTCAATACCGTCCCCCCGGTTCACGACCACACGTCCCGCAACGGAAAGCGGACGATCCAGCCATGTGGAGCAGATCATTCCACCGTACTTTTCCACATTCAGCTTCAGATAACGGTCATCAACCGTCATTTCGTAATTGCTCTTCAGCTTAAAGGTCGGGGAATCGCTATGGGATGCACAGATTAAAAAGCCTCCCAGAGTCTCTTCCGGAAGCGTAAAGGCAATCAGGGAAGACTGGTTGCGGGTAACAAAATATCTGCCACCCTTATGAAGTGTCCATTCCTTTGCCTCATTCAGCTGCTCGTAGCCGGCCTCTTCAAGCTCTGCTGCGATGTTGTGAATCACATGATAACAGCTTGGACTTTTTTTGATAAAATCAATGAGCTCCTGCGTTTTCTGTATTTCTTTCGTAGTAATACGTGTCTCTTCCATGTTACTGCTTCTCCTGCTTATAAACGGAAGTCCATGTTCTGGCCTACCATTTTTTCCTGTGGTGTCATCACCTGATTGCTGCGCTGGTTGTAGAAATAGTCATTTACCAGACGTTTCAGCTCCTCTGCGGAAGACGCTGTGATAATAATGGTATCATCATCTTCTTCAATTCCGTATTCCTTTAAGGTATCACGGTATGTCCTGCCGGTTTCCTCCCGGGTTTTATCCGCTTTCTCACTGGCAGCTTCCTTCCGTTTTTCCTCCGCTTTCTTCTTCTCCTGCTTCCTGGCATCGGCCTTTGCTGCTTCCTTCTTCTCGGCAGACTTCTTCTCAATGCGCTCCCTCTGTGCAGCAAGGGACTTGTCAATTACTGCAAAGAATGATGCATTACCGCCATCATTCAACAGCATTCCATAACCCTTCACCTGCTGGCTGCTTCCGATACTCTGCTTCAGCTGGCTTAGGCCACTTTTCGCATTGGCAATGATTCCTTCGTATTTATTACGGAAGGCTTCATCGGTTGCCATTCTTTCAAGCTTCTCTTCATCGATTAAAACTACCATCTTATTGGGGTTTGCAAAGCTTGATGCCATTGCTTTTGCCTGTTCCTTCATGTCCTTGCTGACAAGAATGAAGTCCATATTGCCGAATTTGCTCTTGAGCTGGTCATAATATTTCGCAGCTTCATCGGAAAGCTTCGGCTCCCCAATCGTCTTTCCATAGTTCTTCGTCTGGGATGACTGCCTGGTGGCACCGGTGTCTTCTTTTTGTGTTTTGGTGGTGTTCTGTGCATACGCACTTGTTGCATAGCTGTCTGACTGTACTGTGTTCATACGCTTCTCTCCTCCCTGAGTGAATTTGTGATCGTCAAAATCCGTTTTGACACATTGAACTGTTATTAAGTATATCGGCATCTTTTTCCCAAAATATAGAGAAGTTTCCAATAATCTCCTATGGTTCTTTCCATACTCAATTGCCAAACTAAATTCTAGTCTCCTTCTCTTTAAACCAGAAGTTACTTC
>OIWT01004412.1_pt1 | contig 11439 bp, 6 predicted proteins | sample 1587701 | NCBI WGS metagenome assembly OIWT01 (sample SAMEA3888904, study PRJEB22519) | human gut metagenome | biome: human gut; feature: human-associated habitat; material: faeces | place: Denmark | collected 2009 | reverse complement strand
TCAATGCCTGGGTGCGGGTGATAGCGGTCTTTTCTTTTTCCCACTGTTCTTTCAGGGCGTCTTCTTTTTCTTTCAGTTCATTCTTCTGGGCGGTGATTTTTTCCAGACGTTCTTTCGAAGCGTCATCCGTTTCCTTACTCAGTGACTGTTCTTCGATTTCCAGCTGCATGATCTTGTGAGTCAGGTCATCAATGGGAGCCGGCATGGATTCGATTTCCGTACGCAGTTTCGCCGCAGCTTCATCGACCAGGTCGATGGCTTTATCGGGCAGGAAACGGTCGGAAATATAGCGGTCGGAGAGAACGGCTGCCGCGACCAGTGCTTTATCACGGATGCGGACACCGTGATGGGCTTCGTAACGGGATTTCAGGCCACGGAGAATGGTGATGGTGTCTTCCACAGACGGCGGATCGACCATGACCGGCTGGAAACGCCGTTCCAGAGCGGCATCTTTTTCGATGTATTTCTGATATTCGTTGAGGGTTGTAGCCCCGATGCAGCGCAGGTCACCGCGGGCCAGCATCGGTTTGAGGATGTTGCTGGCATCCATGGAGCCTTCGGACGCACCAGCGCCGACGACCGTATGGATTTCATCGATGAACAGCAGAATCTGACCATCCGATTTAGCGATTTCATTGAGGACGGATTTCAGTCTTTCTTCAAATTCACCACGGTATTTGGCACCGGCAATGAGGGAGCCCATATCGAGGGAATAGAGTGTCTTGTTCTTCAGTGATTCCGGTACATCACAGGATACGATACGGCGGGCCAGCCCTTCGACAATAGCTGTCTTGCCGACGCCCGGTTCACCAATCAGCACGGGGTTGTTCTTTCTCCGGCGGGAGAGGATTTCTACGGTACGACGGATTTCATCATCACGGCCAATGACCGGGTCGAGTTTGCCTTTGCGGGCAGCGGCTGTCAGATCGCGGCCGTATTTTTCCAGTGCCTTGTAATTGCTTTCCGGGTTATCGCTGTTGACATTCTGTTTGCGGTTTGCCCGGATAATGGACATGATTTTGTCCTTGGCCAGACCGAATTCACGGCACAGCGTCTGTACGTCACTGTCGCTTTCTTCGACGATGCCGAGGAGAAGGTGTTCCGTGCTGATGTATTCATCGTGCATTGATTCGGCATACTGCTGGGCCTTGCCGATGACACGGGCCATTTCTACAGCCATGGTCAGCTGGCTCTGTCCCTGGACGGACGGAATCTTTTTCAGGAGTTGTTCCAGCCGGGCCTGGAGCATAGGCACATCGGTGCCGCATTCTTTAAAAATCGTGGCCAGCAGGCCTTCCGGTTCCTTGACCAGTCCCATGAAGACGTGGACGGATGTAATTTCCTGATTGTAATGCAGGGCGGCTATCTGCTGCGCTGTCTGGAACGCTTCGATGACCTTCTGCGTATATTTTTCATTTCCCATACTAAGACCTCCTTACGTAGGGCGTAAGTTGCATGTAAAAGTAGTGAACAACTAAGTTCAATTATCATTATATCCATAAAAGTCAAAAAGTCAATAAGACAAAAAGAAAAAATTGAACTTTTTTGTTTTTTTTCATTGCGAGTGCTGCCGCTGCCGGAAACATTGACAAGAAAGGCCGTTGTCCGTACAATCAGGTACAGAATAGAAAGGAGAGATATATTGATGGGACGGACGTTGTGGCAATGGGAAAAACAGGCTTTTCAGGGAGATGTACAGGCCCAGCGCGAAGTGGGCGACCAGTATTTCTTTGCCGCCTATGAAGAAGAAAAAGAAGAATTGCTGCAGCGGTCGTTGTACTGGTATGGCATGGGCGCCCGGGCCGGTGATGCCCGATGCCAGTATGATCTGGCCTATCAGTATGAACACGGCCTGGGGATAGAACCGGATATCCGTAAGGCGGCGTACTGGTATGCCCGGGCGGCCGTCCAGGAACTGCCCGAAGCGGAAAATAATCTGGGACATCTCTACGAAACAGGATGCGGCGTCGTGCAGAATTACGAGCTGGCCGTATATTGGTATGGACGCTCTGCTCGCCACGGCGATGCCGACGGACAATGCAATCTGGCTATTATGTATCAGTTTGGCTACGCCGGGACAGCCGATTATAAAAAAGCCGCCATGTGGTATACACAGGCGGCGGAGCAGGACAATGTCATTGCCCAGAATAATCTGGGATATTTATATGAAACGGGAAAAGGTGTTTCCCAGGATTATACAGAGGCAGCCTACTGGTACCGGCTGGCTGCTGAAGGCGGTGACGGGCCGGCGGCCAACAATCTGGGCCAGCTCTATGAACAGGGATTTGGCGTCGAAAAGGATCCGGAAAAGGCAGCCGTCTGGTTTTCCCGTTCTGCCCGGACCGGATACACGGAAGGCATCCGCAACTATATCCGCATACTGGAAACGGGAACAGGGCTTCCCATGGACAAAGAAGCTGCCGCGTATTGGCGCAGGCAGCTCGATGAACAGATTAATGGAAAAGGTTGATAAAAATCGTAATGACCGATGCGTTGACCGGGTCGATGATGAGTGATCCGATGAGGGGGATGACGAAGAATGCCGTCGGTGCCGGGCCGAATAATTCTGTCATGGCTGTCATATTGGCGATGGCGTTCGGTGTAGCACCCAGACCGAAGCCGCAGACGCCGGACGTCATGACCGCTGCTTCATAATCCCTGCCCATCATGCGGAATACGACGAAATACGCAAAGAGGGCCATGATGACGGCCTGACTCAGGAGCATGACAATCATGGGCACGGCCAGATCGCTGAGCTGCCATAATTTGAGGCTCATGAGGACGCAGGTCAGAAAGACTGTGAGCCCCAGATTGCCCAGCACTTCGCTTTCTCTCTGATACACCTTATATACATGGGTGAAATCGGAGATATTGCGGATAACGGCAGCGACCAGCATAGAGCCGATATAAGCCGGGAAAATCAGTCCCAGGCTGTTCAGGAATCCGCTGACCAGTGTCCCCAGTCCCATGGCCAGGAACAGATGGGCCATGGCATTCATGAAATGATGATTGTTGATGGACTGGCCAGTGATGTGTTCCTGCTTGATGACTTCTGCCGCTTTTTCTTTGCTGCTGGCAATAGAGGACAATTTGTCTACTTCTTCCTGGCTGACCGACGGGTCGAGACGTTCCGTATCGGCATGACTGTGCAGGTGGTGTTTGTGGACCAGCTGTTCACCGACAGGGCCGCCGATGAGGCCGCCGGCGACGAGGCCGAAGGTAGCTGCGGCGACGGCGATGGTAGCGCCGCTGCCCAGCCCCATTTCTTCCAGGAGGGGACCAAAGGCAGCCGCTGTAGCATGACCGCCGACCATGGGAATGGAGCCGGTTGCCAGCCCCATATAGGGACTGAGGCCGAACAGGGAGGACAGGCTGATGCCCAGGATATTCTGGATGACGATGAGTACCGTCGTGATGACAGCCATTTTAAAGACCATGATGCCGCCACGGCGGATCAGGCTCAGACTAGCCGTATAGCCGACGCTGGTGAAGAACAGCATCATGCAGACGTTCTGCATGACTGTATCCTGCTCATAAGACCAGATGCCCTGTGTATACAGCAGGCAGTTCAGGACTGCGAACAAGATGCCGCCGATGACCGGGGCAGGAATGCAGTACGTCCTGAGGGCAGAAATTTTTATACGCAGGAAAACGCCGGCATAATACACCAGGATGGCCGCAGCCAGCGTCTGATAGATATTGAGTTGTATAGACAACGAAATACTCCTCCTTTGCACAACGTGAAATTGATTTGCTGGTATAGAAAACAAATCTAATCATATCAGAAAAAATCCACATTGACAACATGGGGGTTAGAAGGAAAATGTGTCAGCGTATGCGGGGAGACTGATAATAATCCTGCCGCGACAGGCGGGCCTGAGTGCCATGGAAGCAGTAGTACTGCATATCGGTGCAGCGCAGGTCCAGTGCCAGCTGTTTCCGGCCCAGTGGGGAAAGAGAATCGGCGGCTGTGATGCGGGTGATGACAGGCAGTTCTTTCTTTATTTCTTTTATATAAAAGGATGCCTTTTGAGATAAGGCCAGCAGCCGGGCATACTGGGGTCCTAGCTGGTATGACTGGTCCATGAGACTGCGGCTGGGTGAAAGGAGCGTATAAGCTCCCATGCGGCATAGACGGCTGTAGGCATAGCGGCGGGTCTTGATGGCAGCCAGTGCCTCTTTGTACGTGACGGAATCCTGCATACAGCGGTGCCAGCGGTTCTCCAGCCCTTCGTTAAAGGCCGGGAGCTGGCGGAGCATTTCCGGTGTCAGCAGCCTGTTCTGGAAGAGAATGAAATCGCCATAGCGGTCATAATCGGTGTATGCTCCCTGTGAGAGGAGCGCGGCCATATCTTCCCGGGCTTGTGGTGTCAGGTAGCGGTGAAGATGCTGGCAGCGGCCTGTCTGGATTATATCCTGACGCAGGGCAGAGGCGCTGGCAAAGAAATGGGCCAGCGACGGGTCGTGATGGTTGCTCTGACGCAGGATTGGCCAGAACTGCAGGGACAGGTCCTGTTGCACGATGGCTTTGGCGTAGGATGCCGCCAGCAGGGCATTGGGCTGATCCAGAAGTAAGGCCGTTTGTTCCCGAATCCGGGCAGCCAGGGCTATAGTCTGCCGGCGTCCGGCCGTTTCCCTGCCCCGGCAGGGCCGGATATCCTGTGCAGCCCGGGCCAGAGCGTAAAAATCGTCTGCCGTGCCCCGTTCGACACCACAGGCCAGATGGCTGCATCCCAGCCGGGACGCCAGCCATACGCCTCCCAGGGCGAATCCGTCGGCACTGGACAGACTATAGACCGCTGGCAGTTCAAAGACCAGATCGGCCCCGCCTTCAACAGCCCAGGCGGCACGATGCCACTTATCGAATAATGCCGGTTCGCCCCGCTGGACAAAAGAACCGCTCATGATGACCACAATCAGCGACTGGGGACCGGCCTGCTGCCGTACCTGGGACAGCAGCCAGGCGTGGCCTGTATGAAAGGGATTAAATTCTGCAATAACGGCAATACGCTTCATACCATACTCCTCGGACATACATATCCTATGTATTATGCTATTTCTTCTTCAATACATTAATCATAATATATATATGAATAAAAAGAAAGGAAACAGTCGATTTGCCCGGCAGATTGACAAATTATCCTTTTTCTCTTATGGAGAATATGTTATAATGAAACCAGTCTGTGAGAAAGTATAATAGGTGATAGCATGAAACGAATGAGAAAGTTCCTGGTAACGGTGCTTGCGGCTTCGACAATACTCATGACTGGCTGCGGCAATGCATCGATTCTGGAAGAATATAGCTTTGGCTATACACAGTTGAAAAGCGGTAATTCCGAAGTATACCTCATGACTCCTATGGAAATGGGGAAATCCCAGAATAATGATGGAACCGTATTATATGGCGCCAACGATTCCCATTGGTGGATGGCTGCCGAATCGCGTCCCGCCAGTGAAATCACCATACAGCAGTGGGCCGAAAAACCTATTTCCTTACTGGAACAGACGCATTATACAGATCTGCAAACGAAGGTCTCTGAAACGACTGTCCTCGACAGGCCGGCGACAGAAGTCCACTGTACGTTCAATCTGAATGTGCAGGGCCATGCCGTTCAGATGGTGGGGCAGAGTCTCTTCTTTGAAGATAATGGTCAGATATGGGATATTACCTACTTGTACAATCCGGCCGACCCGGTGGGCAAAGAAGTAATAGACCATGTATTTGGCCAGATAAAATAATTTCGTAAACATGAAAGAGGGTAAATTGCATGATCGTATTGGTTGTAAACTGCGGCAGCTCGTCCTTGAAATACCAGTTGGTAAACATGGACAATGAAGAAGTCATGGCAAAAGGGTTGGTAGAAAAAATCGGTCTTCCCGATTCCCAGCTGACTCACAAATGGAATGGCCAGAAAAAGGAAATCCAGCAGTCTATTCCGGATCATAAAGTCGCTGTAAAGCTCGTTCTCGATATTCTGACCGATGCCGAATGCGGCGTTATCAAATCCATGGATGCCATTGACGCGGTAGGTCACCGTGTTGTCCATGGCGGCGAAGCCTTTGCCAGCTCCACGGTAATTGACGATGAAGTCATGAAAGCCCTGGAAAAATGCTCCGCCTATGCACCCCTTCACAATCCGCCGAACATCATCGGCATCAACGCCTGCAAAGCTATCATGCCGGGCGTACCGCAGGTCGCTGTTTTCGATACAGCATTCCATCAGACCATGCCGCCGGAAGCCTTCATGTATGGCCTTCCGTATGAACTCTATAAAGAAAATGGCATCCGCCGCTACGGCTTCCATGGCACGAGCCATCGCTATGTAGCCGGCCAGATTGCCAAAGTCATGGGTGTTCCCGTTGAAAAACTCCGCATCATCAACTGCCACCTTGGCAACGGTTCTTCCCTGGCTGCCATCAAATATGGCAAATGCGTAGACACGACTATGGGCTTCACACCGCTCGCCGGCTGCCTCATGGGCACGCGCTGCGGCGATATCGACCCTGCTATCGTTACGACGGTCATGGAACAGAAAGGCCTGTCCACGAAAGAAATGGATACGCTCATGAATAAGAAATCAGGCGTACTCGGCATTTCCGGCGTTTCCAGCGACTTCCGCGATCTCGGCGAAGCTGCTAAAGAAGGCAACGAACGGGCTAAACTCGCTCTCGATATGTTCCATTATCAGGTACGCAAACTGATTGGCGCACTGGCTGCTGCTATGGGTGGCGTCGATGTCATCACCTTTACAGCCGGCGTTGGCGAAAATGGTATCGAAGACCGTGCAGCTATCTGCCAGGGCCTGGAATACCTGGGTGCCAAACTTTGCCCGACCCGCAATAACGTCCGCGGCAAAGATGCTATGATTAGCACCGATGATTCTACGGTAAAACTTTATGTCATCCCGACAAACGAAGAAATCATGATTGCCCGCGATACGGAGCCGAGGCGTTGTTCGACAACTGCGTGGTTGCCGACAATGCGACCAAGTCGACGGCGGCATACAACGGCGGCTGTCGTTGCGTGCTGCTGCCCGGCTCCTTTTCGTATAGGGGGGAGAATTATGGATATATTATATTGGGATATAGATGGGACACTGGTCAATACGGGAATGGCCGGCATGCATGCCATTCAGGAAGTATTTCACGAATTGCAGGGTGACGACCAGGCCGTGCCGAAAATCGCTGCCGGCGGCCGGACGGATAATTACATCTGCCAGCAGCTGCTCTATCAGGCCAGAGGCGTCATGCCTACCGATGAAGAAGTCAATCACTTCTGCCGGAATTACGAACAGAAACTGATGAAATGGCTGAAAAAAATGAAAGGTGAAGTCATTCCGCCGGCCCGGGAACTCCTGCCATACCTGGCTAAAGCCGAAGGATACCATCAATGTCTGCTCACGGGAAACAGCATCTATGGCGCTAGACTGAAACTTGATTTCTTCGGCCTGACCCAGTACTTTGACTTTGACCATTCAGGATTTGCCTGTCAATTCTACTATCGCGACGACATGGCCCGCCACGCCTGGGAACTGGCGAAAAAAGCCTGGGGTGACACTATCGGTACCATGTACGTCATCGGCGACACCCCCTACGATATCCAGTGCGGCAAAGCCATCGGAGCAAAAACTATCTCCGTCGCCACCGGACGCTACACCTACGACCAACTGGCAGAACACACTCCCTGGCGCCTACTACATCGCCTGCCCGGACCTGAAGGATTCATGCAGATACTAAAAGAATAGGGAAAGAGCTGTTAATTGTTCGTCGTAGGTCGTTCGTCGAAAGGCGGGGATTGCAAGGTTGGAAGCCGTCCCCGGGCGGGGGTCCGGCACTATCAATACATTCATACATTTAATTATGATAATACAAATCAATTGCATTGACATAAAACCTTGTCTGATAGTATACTATGTATATATTTAGTACGTGCTTTTTTGCACGTAAAATAGATGAGAATGTTAATTTATTGCTAAAAATAGTAAATGAGAGGAAACTAGGAACACTCGCCATTGAACTTTTTGTCAATAAGTTGCTTCTTGTCAGATACATATTTCTATCAGGAAAGAGGCTATCAAATGAAAAAGAAAATCATTGCAACTCTCGCAGCTACTATGGCTGTCGGTGCTACCTGCGCTTTCGCAGCGAATCCGTTTGTTGATGTACCGACCGATTCCTGGGCTTATAAATCCGTAGTAGAACTCGCCGACGCTGGCATTATCCAGGGGGTAGACGGCTCCTATTTCCAGGGCGACCGCAACATCACCCGTTATGAAGCAGCTGAAATGACGGCTAAAGCGATGGCTCACATGGACAAAGCTTCCGTTGAACAGCGTGCCCTCATCAACAAACTGGCTGACGAATATGCTGACGAACTGAACAGCCTCGGCGTTCGCGTATCCAACCTCGAAAACAAAGTTGGTAACGTAAAGCTCACTGGTGATGCTCGCGTACGTTATCGTTATCAGAATGGCAATGATAATAGAGAAAATGATAATTCTTGGGATTATCGTGTTCGTCTCCGTGCTAATGCCCAGGTTAACGACCGCACGAAAGTTACCTATGGTCTCAGCTCCAATTCTTATAGCTTTGGTAAAGATGGTGCTGCAGATGCTGATGATAACTACACTTACACGGATCTTGCCAACATCGATTACAACTTTGGTGGTAGCAACTGGGATTTGCTGGCTGGCCGTTATACTTACACAATCGGCGGTGCTAATGTCTATGGATACCAGTATGGTGATGCATTCGATGGCGTTCAGTTACAGTATACAAACAATCATTTCCGCGCAACTGCTGGTTATGGTAAATTTAAAGAAGGCGGCACAACTGAAACGAAGCATAATGGTTTAGTTGTTCCTAATTACTACAATAATGCACAGTCCTTGCTTGGCGTAAAAACCGGTTATGGCGAATTAGAAGGTCTGTGGGATAAAGTAGCTGCTGGCGTTTACTACAATGACTTTGATTATACTCAGAACTGCTCCTATGATTCTTATAATGGCGTATGGAAAGAAACTGATGGTAAACATACTGCTGATGACCTTTGGGGTGCTTATGCTAAGTTTAACTTCGGCAAAGATTGGTCCTTGCTTGCTAACTATGAACGTGTAAGTGACGCTTGGGTAACAAGCACAGAAAAGAAAGATGATGCTGATGTTTGGATTGGCAAACTCCAGTATGGTAAAGCTTCCTTTGCAGCTCCAAAATCCTGGGATGCATGGGTTGAATACATCAATGCTGACGAAGGTGCTTTTGTAGGCGGTTCTAACGGTGCTTGGAGATTTAATGATTATGACAACATCAAATCTTGGGGTGTTGGCTTCGACTATACGTTCGCTAAGAATGCTATGTTCTCCGTAATGCAGTCCTTTGCAAGCGATTACAAGAACGATTCTGGTTTGAAAGATCCGGAAGAACAGACTCGTGCAAACTTCGTATTCGTATTCTAATCCTTACGGTGCGGAATCAAAAAGACCACTCGAAAGAGTGGTCTTTTTTTATTGGGAAAAGGGAGGGAAGAGCCGTAGTTCGTTCGTCGCAGGTCATTCATCGAAGCCGGAAGGCCCGCAGGTCGGTTTGACGGACAGAGCGTCTTTGCCGTCCCCGTGAGGGGAAGGAGGGCCACAAAGTGGTGGAAGGGGCTTTATTTAAATCCAAAGTCTTATTATGAGTCCTTTTCCATGTGCGGTGATGAAGCCCGTTTGCAAGGTTGGAGCCAGCCCAGCATGCTACGTCTTCGGACTCAGAAATTGGAACTCAGATGATAAAAGGACCCATCAGACTGCTACGCAGCCAGCTCCCGCTTCCCAGGGGAGCCATGCTACACGGTGCTTCTAACCGACGATATATACTGATAGCTGGTTCGTCGAACTGGCTATTTTTTATACCCCAAATCAGCAATACAGAACTCACGACTGGGAGCGGTTTCTGTCCTGAATCGCTGGAAAGGGTGTCAGATACAAGGCGGAAGAAGGAGCCATAGCGGGGCTATGGTGACTGATGACAACGAAGCAGATGGCGCCCTTTCCGGCGAGGCAGGGGAAACAAGCTTCCAGCCGTGAGTTCTATACTAGTCACTCTATGTTACCTATGGTATAATAAAAAATAATCAAATGGAGGCAGCACAGGTTGTTTCCGGGAATGCATAAGAGGAGGAAGTAATGGATAACAAAGAACTTGTCATTGTTGTCGATTTTGGCGGACAGTACAATCAGCTCATTGCGCGTCGCGTCCGTGAAAATCACGTATACTGTGAAGTGTATCCGTATCATAAAGCCGTAGCTAAAATCAAGGAATTGCAGCCGCAAGGGATTATTTTTACGGGTGGTCCGGCCAGTGTATACGAAGAAAATGCGCCTAAGATAGAAGCCGGCGTATTTGAACTGGGGATTCCTGTACTGGGGCTTTGTTATGGCATGCAGTTCATGGCCCAGACGCTGGGCGGGGAAGTACGCCATGCCGACCGCCGTGAATTTGGCAAGACGGAGACTGATGTTGATACGTCGTCACCGCTTTTCAAGGGACTGGCGGAAAAGGAAATCGTCTGGATGAGTCACCAGGATTATGTAGCGGAATTGCCGGCCGGCTTCTCTATCGTCGCTCATTCAGCCAACTGCCCTGTGGCAGCGATGCAGAATACGGAACGCAAATTGTATGCCATGCAGTATCATCCGGAAGTGCTGCATACGGAACATGGCAAGGAAATGCTCCATAACTTCCTCTTTGAAGTCTGCGGATGTACGGGATCGTGGACCATGGCCAATTATGCCAAGACGGCAATTGCCCATATTAAGGAAACGGTCGGCAACGGCAAGGTCGTATTAGCTTTATCTGGCGGCGTCGATAGTTCCGTTGCCGCGGCTCTGATTTCAAAAGCCGTAGGAAGCCAGCTGACCTGTATTTTCGTCGATCACGGCCTGCTCCGCAAGAATGAAGGCGATGAAGTAGAAGCAGCTTTTAAAGACAGCGGCATGAATTTTGTCCGCGTCGATGCTTCTGAACGCTTCCTGGGGAAACTGGCCGGCGTGACCGATCCGGAACGGAAGCGGAAAATCATCGGTGAAGAATTTATCCGCGTCTTTGAAGATGAAGGCCGCAAAATCGGATCTGTCGATTTCCTTGCCCAGGGAACGATTTATCCGGACGTCATCGAATCCGGTGCCGGCGATGCCGCTGTCATCAAGAGCCATCATAATGTAGGTGGTCTCCCGGCGGTTGTCGATTTTAAAGGCCTCATTGAACCACTCCGCAACCTCTTTAAAGATGAAGTCCGCGAACTGGGTGCAGAACTGGGCCTGCCGGATTATCTCGTATGGCGCCAGCCATTCCCCGGTCCGGGCCTTGCTATCCGCATTATGGGTGAAATCACGAAGGAAAAACTGGCTATCCTCCGCGATGCCGATGCCATCTTCCGCGAAGAAATCGCCAATGCCG
>OIWT01004410.1_pt1 | contig 11448 bp, 7 predicted proteins | sample 1587701 | NCBI WGS metagenome assembly OIWT01 (sample SAMEA3888904, study PRJEB22519) | human gut metagenome | biome: human gut; feature: human-associated habitat; material: faeces | place: Denmark | collected 2009 | reverse complement strand
ACTAGGAGATATCGGATTCTCCCGTATCGTCATTTCGAGCGAAGCGAGAAATCTTTGTCATTAGCGGTCATGTGGGCAATGTTTGGAAGTTTAAAATGGGAAACTTGCTATCGAGAGACTTTGGGGCATTGCCACTCCTTGTGCTCTGCGGCGCTTCTGACTTTTATGCGCCGCACCACCATTTCTTATTTCTAATTTCTAATTTCTAATTCGACCGAGGCTTTCAAACGCAATCAAGGGCGCCCAGCCCGACAGGCTAACCCTAAACCATACTATCCAGAGGAGAATACCCATGAGTACAGATGACAGACTGCAGGAACTAAAGGAGGATCGGCGTCTTCTTCCCTATGTGCCGGATGTCACAGGACGGCGGACGAATGCGGACCGTCGTCAGGCGAGCGAACAAGATAAGATCCGGCGGGATCAGGATTATGAGAAATACATCGCCAGTGCGGAGGCAGGCCGCCGCTTCAAGGTGAAGATCCCGGTACGTCTCACGTATACAGCCGCAGGAAAGAAGAGGGTGGTCAGCGGGACATGTATGGATATCTCCTCGACGGGCATGCTCTTTATCGCTGACGATGTGAAAGCGATGACAGATCTGCCGAAAGAGGCGATGCTGTCTTTTGAGATCCGTCCCGGGGATATGCCGGAAGGCTATGAGATGAAGGTGAAGGGGCTTTCTGCGGAAGTCGTGCGTGCTTTCGACAAAGAGGGGCATCTTGCGCTGGGACTTCATTTCAGTAAGTCGCTGGTCCAGTATTATCAGTCGAAGCGGGGAAAGTACCTCATCGCGGTCTCTGCATTTCTTTTGCTCTGTATCTCGCTTGTGATCCTTCTCATGCGTTCGGAGTCGGTCATTTACTTCCGATTCAATAAGTTTCTTTACTTATATAGCATCATCACAGCGGGATTTTTGCTTACGCGCTATTTCTTTGCGATCTTCTACAAGCCGGTCCCGGTAGATATTCATTTCACGCCCGGCGTCTCGATCATCGTCCCCTGCTTTAATGAAGAGACATGGATCCAGCGGACGGTGCTTTCCTGTATGAATCAGGACTATCCGCCGGATAAGCTGCAGGTCATCGTGGTGGATGACTGCTCGACGGACCGTTCCGTGGAGAAAGTGGAAGAACTCATCCGAAAGCTCGACGAGGATGACCCTTCGGCGCACATTCGTGACCGGCTCACCTGTTTCGTGCAGCCGCAGAATGGCGGCAAGCGAGAAGCTCTTGCGCGCGGGCTGACACTGGCAAAGCATGAGCTTCTGGTCTTTGTCGACTCGGACTCCTTCCTCTCGCCCTTTGCGGTCAGAAATGTCGTGCAGCCTTTCAAGGACAAGGAAATGGGCGGTGTCTGCGGGCGGACGGATGTGGCGAATACCTATACGAATTCGCTCACGAAGATGCAGGCGGTGCGCTACTATATCGCATTCCGCATCATGAAGGCGGCGGAAGGCTTCTTCGATGCGGCGACCTGCCTCTCGGGGCCGCTTTCCTGCTACCGGAAGGATCTGGTCGAAAAATACTGCGATGCGTGGATTCATCAGAAGTTTTTGGGACGCAAGGCGACCTTCGGCGATGATCGCAGTCTGACGAATTTCATTCTGCGTCACAATCGCACGACCTATCAGGATACGGCGATCTGCGAGACCATCGTACCGAAGAGCTACAAGGTTTTTCTGAAACAGCAGATGCGCTGGAAGCGCTCATGGCTGCGTGAATCCCTCATCGCTGCGCGCTATATGTGGAAGAAGGAGCCGCTCATGGCGCTCTCCTTCTACTTTGGGCTTATCGTTCCGATCGCTGCTCCGATCGTCGTGATCTATAATCTGATCTACATCCCGCTCATGCACCGCGTCTTCCCGACGACGTTCCTCGTCGGTATGGCGCTCATGGCGATGCTGATGAGTATGGCGCAGCTTTTCCTCAGAAAAAGCTCCACATGGGTCTTTGGGATCTGGTTCTGCCTCTACTATGAAGCAGTCCTGCTCTGGCAGATGCCGGTCGCATGGTTCACCTTCTGGAAGGATACCTGGGGCACGCGCATGACGCCGGCAGATGTGCGGGAGGCCGAGAAGAAAAAGAAGAAGGAAATGGAAAAGCACCACAAAGCGGAACAGAAAGCAGGTGAGAAGCCATGACGCTGGGGGAGGAATCGTATACCCGACATAAGAACCGCGTGAAGCGGGCGCGGACTTTGGTGGAGATCGCCTTCGTCATCGCGGCGCTCTACCTGCTCTATACCCTCTTTTTCCATGGAAAGACATACCAGCCCTATATCGAGAGTCAGGTGAGCCCCACGACCGATACGGGCTTCATCGCGCTTTCGTACTTCGGCGTCGACCGCATCGGAGACACCTCGACACTGATCGGGGAGAAGCAGCTCCGCGAGCATCTGAAGGCCTTGAAGGACAATGGCTACGTGACCATCACGCAGGAAGACATCGAGAAGTACTATGAAAAAGGCCAGCCTCTTCCTGAGAAGGCACTGTACCTGATGTTCGAAGATGGGCGGCGCGATACCGCGATCTTCGCTGACAATATCATCGAAGACCTGAATTTCAAGGGTGTCATAATGACATACCCGGAGAAATTTGATCACGAGGATCCGAAATTCCTTCGCCCGTCGGACTTGAAGGACATGACAGACTCCACCTTCTGGGAGCTGGGGACGAATGGCTACCGGCTGGAATACATCAATGTGTACGATCGCTATCACAATTTCATCGGAGAGATCGATCCCCTGACTTATGCGATGATGCGTCCGTATCTCGGACGTGACTACAATCACTATCTCATGGACTACATCCGCGATAAAGACCGCATCCCGGTCGAAACATTGGACCATATGAAGCGGCGCATCGGCTATGACTACAGCCGCGTCGCGGAGCTCTATCAGGAGCATCTGGGCTACATACCGCAGGTCTATGTCCTGATGCATGCGAATACAGGAAAATTCGGCAATGCAGCGAGTGTTTCCTACGAAAATGAAAAATGGATCCGCAAGCTTTTCACGATGAATTTCAATCGCGAGGGCTGCTCCTTCAACCAGAGAAACAGCTCGCTCTACGATCTCACGCGCATGCAGCCGCAGCCATACTGGCCGGTGAATCATCTGCTGATGCGCATCAAGTATGATACGAAGCAGCAGGATATCACCTTCAAGCGGGGCGATACCCGCATAGAGGACTGGGAAATCCTGAAAGGCGCGGGAGAGTACAAGGAAGAAAGCATCATCCTGACCTCTCTCCCTGAAAAGGAAGGACTGATGCGGCTCAAAAATCACTACGGCCATGGGGACGTAGACATCAAAGTCCGTCTCGAGGGCAATTCCTTCGGCGGGCAGAAGGTCCTCTTCCGTGGGAATAAGGACTTCACCTCCTGTCTTTCTGCCGGTATCGAGCAGGGGAAGCTGGTGATCGCTGTGAGAGAGGGCGCAGGCGAGAAGGAGCTCTTTGAAGAAAAGCTTTCCGTCCTTGACGGGGAGACCCCGATTTCCATCGAAGAGGATAAAAAACGCGTGCGGATGGGCGTCCTTGCTGCACTCACCCGCTATGCGGATACGACAGACAAGGCGAAGCTCTATGCCGCTCGCATGGAAGAAACGAGGGATCGGGAGGTCTCGTCCGCCAAAGACGGAGAGAAGGAATATGAAGCACCGGAGAGTTTCCATGCCCGTCTTGACCGCGAGCTGGAGATCCGCATGAGAGGAAATCAAGTGACTGTTCTTCTGGACGGGAAGGAAGCAGCTCAGGTCGAAGCACCGGAGATGAAAGGCAGAGAAGTCGGCCTTTGGTCCGGCTGGAACAGTCAGGCATGGAGCCAGAGAAATCTCGCAGATGATGTCTATGACGGCGTCTTCGAGCGCCTCATCATCACATCGCACAAGAATGGAAAAGAAAGCCTCATCTACTCGAGCGAACTATCAGGTCTTGATAAGTGGCGCTTCAATGCGAATCAGAAATGGGAGTCCGTCCTCGGGTGGTTCTTGAAGCATTTCTAGGGAAACACTGATTAAATCGTTGTCAGATTTCATTCTTGGATTTTCATGCAGAGCGAGGAATCATCTGACGCGAATAGCAAGCTATTTAAGGAAGATGATGACGAAGCTATGTATAAAAATCCATATGAAATCCGACTCTGCGATTTAATCAGCGTTTCCCTCGGGATAAGTGGCTGGTGACTTGGAATCAGTAGCTAGGGATTAGGAAGCTCGAGTGACTAGTGACTTGAATACTACTTTCGGGCATCGCCTCTTATAATTGCGGTGAAGCCGCCACCACAACCCTGAACCCTGAACCCTGAACCCTGAAGTTTGAAAGCAGGGATGAGTGACTGGTGACTGGGAGACATCAGACTCCCGTATCGTCATTTCGAGCGAAGCGAGAAATCTTTCTTGCAGACCGGGAAACGATGGATGTGTGAACGCAGAAATACGCAGCACCAAGGCGTTGTTTCCGTATCAATGCCTATGTGATACTGACAGTAGTGCCATAGAGATCCCTCGGCTGCGCTCGGGATGACGACGGCGCGAAGCGCTATCAAAACTCCGCGGCGCTTTCAATGATTATGCGCCGCACCGCCTCCGCTCCCCCTCTTTCCCAAGGGGCAGCACGCCCCGTGGACTAACCCTGAACCCGCCAATACACATTAACCATTTTTCCAAAGGAGACATTGATGAAAAAACATGCCATATTTGCTCTGGCAGCGGCCTCTTCCCTCCTGCTTTTTTCCGGATGCGGGGCGGCTCCTTTGAAGAGCGGCAGCCATCCACCCGTGATAAAGTCTGGCTGGGTGGTCTCTTGGGACAGAGAAAAAGGCTGGGAGGCGTATGACAAGACAAAAGAACGATGGGGAAGCATTTCTTACTTTGCGGTGACCTTCGATGAGAAGGGAGCGCTGAAGGTGCCATCTGATCTGCCAAAAACAGCAGGCATTCCTTTTCACCTGACTTTTGTGAATGACGTCATAAGATCAAACGGGCACAGCACCGAGAAGGATACAGAGATACTCCGGCATGTGCTCCGGGATGAGCATGCCTGCCGTATGCATGTGAAAGAAATTCTTGCCATAGCAGAGACCTGCGGTGCGGATGGGATCGATATAGACTATGAACGCATCGGTAAGGATCCGAAGCTTGTAGAAGCGTTCGCTCGTTTCACGAAGCTGCTTTACCTGGAGTCTATTCCCACGCATAAAAAGATCCGCATCATTCTGGAGCCTTCGATGCCGATGGATGTGCCCTACAGTGTCGGCCCCGAGTATGTGGTGATGCTGTATAATCTCTATGGCCTTCATAGCGGCCCAGGGCCCAAGGCGGATGGACCCTTTATCGAAAAGACCATCCGGAGGATGCAGGCACTTCCCGGAAAGAAGGCTGTCGCTTTTTCGAATGGCGGTTGTCTGTGGAAAGATGCCGGACTCTTCGGCCTCCTCAAAGGGACGCCCCGCTTCATCACCACTGCGGAAGCCGTGAAGCTCCGTGATGCACATGGGGCGAAGGAAGAACGCGATGAAGCGAGTGCCGCGCTGCATTTCTCTTATCAGGAAGATGGGCACTCCTTTGAAGTCTGGTATGCGGACGAGGAGACCCTTGAGGCGTGGACGACGCTCGCTGCCAATCGCGGTATCCCGTCCGTTTCTCTCTGGCGTTTGGGCGGCTAACAGTAAGAAAGTGGGTAGCATCTCTGCTTACCAGTCATATAATTAGCAAAAGGAAGATCCTATCTATGGTACAGAAGAAATGGAAATACTTCATCGCGCTTTCAATCGCGGTCGCTCTCTGGGGATACGCGGGAGAGGCGGCGCGGGCGGAGGAGTCGGCAGGGGTGCTAGTGCCTGCCAAGCAGGAGGCAATGGCAGTCCCTCGCAGGGTGACGTACACGGCAGAAGACAAGGCACGCTATGAGGCGCTTCGAGAGAAAAATGAAGGGCGTCTTGCGCCCAAGGAGCGATTCCTTACGACGACGGCACAGAAGGTCGTGCTGACATTTGGCGGTCTCACGAGAAAAGAGTCAGTGGAGGACATACTGGATCATCTGGACAGGATGGGCGTGAAGGCGACCTTCTTTGTGACGGAGCTTGAGCTTAGAAAGTACACGGATACGGTGCGGGAGATCGCAGCGCGTGGTCATGAGCTGGGATTGGGTCTTCGTACGGGGACGGACGGTGATTTCTATGAGACTTGCGCGCAGATCGAGCGTCTGCAGAAAAACATGCAGCGTCTCTTGGGCGTGCGCCCGGTGATCGCCCGTCAGGTCTTCGGCAGGGAGATCCCAACGGTGAATGAAGCGGCGAGTGCGATGGGCATAGAGCTTCTGGGACAGACCGTGAACATGGTACAGACAAAAGACAAAGAAGCAAAGAAGGTCGAGGACATTTCAGACCATCTTTTCGGGAAATTCATCCTTGCAATGGGGCGGGGGCAGATCATCTACGGACGCCTGGATTTCTTGGACGATCCCACGCTTACGGGTGGCCTCTTGGACTGGATCAAAAAGAACAAGGTAGACAGCGCGACATATGCTACGCTCTTGGACAGTCCTGAGACGAATGCAGAGAATGACTCAGCCTATAGCATGGGGGCTGTCCGGGAGGTCCTTGGTGATGAGGCACATCGCTTTACGTATCCTGTGCCGGAGGAGAAGATGCTCAGTTCTCTTAGGGGAGAGAAACGAAGAAAAAACAGGACAGAATCGCTTTTCCGTCATGAATTCGCTAAGCGGTATATCGGTGCTCCGACGGTAACGGACACGGATCGCATCCGCGGTTTCTCAGAGGCAGAAATGGAGCAGATGGATCATACAGGCATCGTCAAGGACGTCAGGGACAATACTATTTTCCTCACGTTTGATGACTGGGGGACGGATGCTTCAATCAATCATCTGCTCTATGTCCTTCGCAAGCATCATGTGAAGGGGACCTTTTTCATCATCACCTGGAATGTGAAGAACAATCCGAATCTTCTGCGAGCCATCGCAGAAGATGGGCATGATATCGCTTCTCATACGAATCGCCACCGTCCGATGGTGTGGCAGACGGCAAATTATGGCGGCAACATGACGCCGATGACGGAGGAGGAGTATGCGGAGGATGTGAGACTGTCTTATGAAGAGCTCCAAAAAACGGTAGGAGATGTCATGGTCGATGGGAAACCGGCACTGACACATTATTTTCGTCCCCCGACGCTCGCCATCAGCAAAAGCGGTATCAGATCTATCATGGATGCGGGATTCAGCTATATCGTTTCGGGCTATGAGAGTACGGATGACTATGCCATCCCATCGCTGCAGGCGATGATCGGGGCAATCTCTCATGGGATTTATGATGAGAAAGGGAATGTGCGTAAGGGATCCATCCTCATCATGCACATGACAGATAAGGCTCAGTATACGGCTGAGGCGCTGGACTACATCCTTACCGTGAATGATGCAAGGGATGATAATGATCCGAAGAAATTCAAGACGAGCCGCCTCTCGGATCACCTGAAGGAAGGCTATGACCAATCAAGAGAGATGACAGGGGATCTTGAGAAGCATCTGTCGTATAAAGGAAGCTGCGGACACTGACTGGTGACTGGCGGCTAGTGACTAGTGGCTAGTGACTCGTGATTAAGAGACTAGGAGACGTCAGACATCAGACATCAGACATCAGACGTTAGACATCAGAGGTCAGAAGTCAGAGGTCTGAAATCTGAAGTTTGAAGTTTGAAGTCTGAAGTCTAATCCCTAATCCCTAATCCCTAATTCCTAGTCACCAGTCACTTTTTTTCAAATTCCCTCTTGACAACTCATGAAGCAGGAAGTAAAATAATCACAATCTAAAATCCAATACCCCCAAAGAAAGCTATGAACGAGACAAAAAGTACTTGATCTCTTCTAAAGAGAGCCGATGGATGGTGAGAATCGGCGAAGAGCCTTGTATAATATCCCTCGAGAGCCCTTGTCGTGAACTGAGTAATGACAGGCGTTTCATTCACGTTACGAATAAGACTGCTAAGTACAATGTAGGGTGGTACCGCGAGACTTCGCCCCTATCTTCGAAAGAAGATAGGGGGCTTTTTTATACCCGCATTGGCTTGGCATAGAGTGAAATATCGGAGTGGTACCGCGTTCGCGCCTTCGCTGGCAGAAAAGCCGGCGGAGTTTTTTATTTCTTCATATGATCTTTTGGGGCGGAGTAGCTGATTATTGAAAGAGGTAGAAAATTATGCAGAAAAAATGGCTCAAAGGAATGGCAGCAGTTATGGCAGCAGCAGCACTGGCAGGTGCATTCGCAGGCTGCGGCGGAGATAAGAAAGCAGCTTCCGGCAGCGCAGATGCCGGCAAAACCGTAAAACTCGGTTTCATCACCGCCTATACCGGCCCTGGTGCGGCTTACGGTGTCGCCATGAAGGAAGGCACGGAACTCGCAGTCGAGGAAATCAACAAGGATCCGAACACCAAGGTCAAGATCGATCTTAAGGTGTATGATACCAAGCTCGTCAAGAATGAAGCCATCAACGCTATGAAGAAGTGCATCGAACAGGATAAAGTCCTCGCTATCGAAGGCCCGATGACCACTGGCGAAGCGATGGCTGCTGACCCGATCGCCCAGCAGTCCAAAGTGGCTGTCTTCGGCACCGGTACCACCGGCCCGAAAGTCACTGAAATCGGCGACTATGTATTCCGTAATGCAATCCCGGGCAAAATGAACATCCCGCAGGTGGTAGAAAAAGCACAGAAAAAACTGGGCTTCAAGAAGATTGCTATCATGTACTCCAATAACAATGACCAGATGGTCGGTGAACACCAGTTCTATCTGGATGCCTGCAAGAAGCTCGGTCTCGAAGTCGTTGCAGATGAAACCTTCGCAGATAAAGATACCGACTTCTCCGCTCAGCTGACCAAGATTCAGGCAGCAAACCCGGATGTCATCGCTGTCGCAGGTCTCTATCAGGAAGGCGCTCTCATCGTGAAGAAAGCGCGTGAAATGGGCATGAACCAGTATGTTCTTGCGGGTAATGGCTTCAACAGCCCGGAATACATCAAACAGGCTGGCGAAGCAGCTGACCGCACCGTCGTAGCTACTCCGTGGAACCCGGAAAGAAAGACCGACAAGGCACAGAACTTCCGTAAAGCGTATGTGGCTAAATACGGACATGAACCGGATCAGTTCGCCGCTCAGGCATATGATGCGATGTATGTCCTCCATCAGGCAGTCGAACAGTCCGGCACCACCACCGATCGCAAGAAATTCCGCGATACTCTGGCTAAGATCAGCGACTTCGAAGGCGCTACCGGCAAATTTGCATTCGATGAAAACCGTGATCCGAAGATGGACCTCGCAGTCCTCGAAGTCAAGGGCGGCAAGTGGGTACCGCTCGGAGAATAATGGGGGGTTCCATTATCCTTTGATGACTCAGCTTGGATGAATGAGCCAACAGGTTCCGTAGTTCCATAGAATCTATTGAACCGGTGTATAGATTGACGGTCAGCCATAAGGCATTCCATATCCGCGTTTTTCAGGACATAGAGTCTTACGGCTGGCCGTTTTCCATTCCGTATAAGTGGAAATCGGATGCATTCTTCTTTCCTTAAGTCACGAGTCACCAGTCAAAAAAATTATTGAATCAGTGTTTCCTCAGCACCCAATAGGAGGGCAATCATATGACAAATCAAAATGGGAATAGCCGCAGTACCTTTTCCGGCAAAATGGGGTATGTGCTGGCTGTCGCAGGCAGCGCTGTCGGCCTCGGGAATATTTGGAGATTCCCGTACCTTGCTGCAGAGTATGGCGGAGGCATCTTCCTCCTGACCTACCTTCTGCTGGCCGTCACCTTCGGCTATACGATGATCGTTTCTGAGACCGCGCTCGGACGTGGCACGAGAAAGAGTCCGGTCGGAGCTTTTCATCATTTCGGGAAGAACGGCTTCTTTACCGCAGGGGGCTGGATTAATGCCGTCATTCCGATGCTCATCCTGCCGTACTACAGCGTCATCGGCGGCTGGGTCACCCGTTACCTCTTCGAATACCTCGCCGGTGATACGAAACTGCTTGCGACGGATACCTTTTTCGGCGCCTTCGTTTCTGACGGCATGGCGGCTGAATTCTGGTTCATCGTTTTCACCGCCGGTGTCCTTGCCATCATTCTCGCCGGCGTCAAGAATGGTATTGAACGCGTATCCAAAATCATGATGCCGGTACTCATTGTGCTCGCGATCATGGTGGCCGGCTACTCCGTCACGCTGCCCGGTGCGTGGGCAGGCGTCACCTACTTCATGGTGCCCAACCTGGAACATTTTTCCTGGATGACGGTCGTTTCTGCGATGGGGCAGATGTTCTACTCTCTTTCTGTCGCGATGGGGATCCTCTATACATATGGCTCTTACATGAAGAAGGAATTTGATCTGGAGCATGCGACCTTTCAGGTCATCGCTTTCGACTCAGGGATCTCGGTCCTCGCCAGTCTTATGATCATCCCGGCAGTCTTTGCCTTCTCCGGCGGCGATCCGTCAATGCTGAATGCAGGCCCGTCTCTCATGTTCATCACCATCCCGAAAGTCTTTGCCAGCATGGGGTTTGGTACCCTTGTGGGTGTCGTATTCTTTACACTCGTCCTCTTTGCTGCTCTTACCTCAGCGATTTCTCTGGCAGAAACCAGCGTCTCCACCTTCCAGGATGAATGCGGTTGGAGCCGTAATTTCTCGACCTTTGCGGTCTTCATCCTGATGATCGTCTTAGGCTCTCTTTCTTCGCTCGGATTCGGCCCTCTTGCCTCCTGCACCATCTTTGGAATGGATATTCTTACCTTCTTTGATTTCCTGACGAATTCCATCATGATGCCGGTCTCGGCTTTTGCGACCTGCGTCCTCATCGTGGTGACTGTCGGCATCAAGTGGATCGAGAACGAAGTGAAGCAGTCTTCAAAATTCCGCTATGAATGTGTCTATGGTCTTTTCGTCCGCTTCCTTGCGCCGATCTGTCTGGCTGTTATTTTCATCTCATCCCTTGCCAATGTACTGGGATTCATTCATATGTAACAGATGAAACGTGAACCAAAGATCTTCCTTGCTTCTTCGTAAAACGACTATTAACAAATCTCTCATGTGGTGCTATAATACGTAGTATCACATGGGGCTATAGCTCAGTTGGTCAGAGCGCTTCGCTCACATCGAAGAGGTCTCCGGTTCGAACCCAGATAGTCCCACCAAACTACAATGATACGAATACCCCGCTCTTACAGGATCCTGCAAGGCGGGGTATTCGCTTGTATCATGAGTTCTGATCTCTGAGATATCCCCACGTACAAACAACATGGGATGAGTGCAGAGAAGCATCTTGTTCGTCCTGATAGATGGATTTGAAGAAGATCCGTATCTTGTCCACCGTAAGCTCGCCCTGCCGGGAACGATGCTATTAAGTTAAGCGGCAGAACGTTCTTGGCTCCCCATCGGGGGAGCTCCCC
>OIWT01004401.1_pt1 | contig 11463 bp, 10 predicted proteins | sample 1587701 | NCBI WGS metagenome assembly OIWT01 (sample SAMEA3888904, study PRJEB22519) | human gut metagenome | biome: human gut; feature: human-associated habitat; material: faeces | place: Denmark | collected 2009 | reverse complement strand
TCTATATGCAGTGGACGGCCCGTAATGGTTCGAACAATGGCACGGGATGGACGAACCCGCTTTATGCTTTTGACCCGGATGGCAAGGAACTGCGTTCCTTTGAAGTGAATACGGGCCTGGCTGAAGGGATGCAAAAAGCTTCCGCCAGCGGACCTGTCTTTGTCACCCGTGATTATGTCGGTTTTACGGGACGGGGGCTGTTCCGCATATTTGATAAAAAGACAGGTTCCGCCGTCGGTGATATCATCTATCAGATTGATGACAAAGTGTATACGCCGGATACTATTGCCACAGATGATACGAACCATGTGTATTTTACTCTATACGATAACAAACAAAAGGTACAACATATTTACCGGATAGACTTGTAACAGCAGAGCGGGAGGGACTGGCCAGCGGCCGGTTCCTTTTGCCATATCTACATTATATTGTCGTGACAACTGTCATGTGTACATGGTATAATATTTATAACAAATGGACAGTGCGTTTGCGACGGGCAGGTGAAACGATGATTGGAAAAAAATGGCTGACCGCATGCGGAATTGTTGTATTCTGGCTCATATCAATGATGTGCCAGGCCGTTTCTATCATATATGATAACACCTGGAGAGATGCCTATGGACAGGTCCTGGAACGCACCGTCTTTTCTTTGGATGAGTGTACGGGCCATGATGACTATATCATGGAATTATTTACCGATACCGATGTAACTGCTATGGAAGCATACGATATCCAGGCCACCGTATTACAGAAAAACACCCGTTATTCCTATTATTGGTATCCTCATTATATGGCGACTGTCGTATTAGCCGTCAGTGATGACTGCCCGTATGACATTACAGGCTGGCATAGTCTGCAGACCCTGCCTGTAACGGTCTGCATCCTTTCGTCACAGCCACAATATTCTTTTTCTGTCCAGGCTATGAGTTATGGATTAGGCAGAGATGTTTCCGGCCAGCTGGCCGTGCAGGCACTGAAAAAAATCCATGAGGAGGGCCGGTTCCAGCTGGATACACTCACGGGATTTAATATCATGCAGCCCTACAGAAACCGTCCGGCTGCACAGGTCTATGTTCTCTACGATTACCAGGCGCGGCAATGGCAGCGGCGCGGGGCGCCTATCCATATCGTCGTCCCCGATGAAGGAACGCTGGCATTTCAGAAGGGACTTTTATCGAAGATACCGCTGGTAGTGGATGATGCTAGACTGGCTGATTGTCTGGCTGATGCCGCTTACCGGACGGAACCCATGGAAGGAGCCGTGCAGATATCCGACCAGGAATCCTTTTTTGTTAGTGCTGATTTAATCAGCCATCAGATGCTGTTCCATGTCTTTCATGTGTATGAAAAAAACGTTCTCACCGGTACGAATAACATGTTATGGTATATGGCCGCCCTGTTTGTGACAATCCTCTGGGGCTGCCGCCTGTGCCGCCACGTCATACAGCCCCGCATGAGGAATGCCTATGCTGGTCTTACTCTTGTTCTTTGTGGATGGGTTCTCCTGCGCATGTACAAATTGATGCTGCCGGGATATGCCGTGGATCTAATCCGCTGGAGCTGGTATAGCTATTATCTTTTTTTCGGACTGCTCGTTTCCTTGATCGTATGGATCGGCTATATGGCGTCACAACCGGACTGGCACCCTGAATGCCCGCCATGGCTGCGCCTGTTGTTTTCTTACAATCTGGTATTGGCCGTACTCGTATGTACGAATGATATACATCAATGGGCATTCATCCTGCCGGACATTGCAGGCGATGCCAATTCTTATCATGGTAATGGACCGCTGTATTACCTCCTGGCCGTATCGTATGGTGCCGAGTTTCTGGTCGTTAATTTCTGGCTCTGTTATGCATCGTGGAAGCAGCATGTGCAGCGTTCGTTCCGCCTTATCCTGCCGTTCCTGTGCTGCCTGTTCTACGGAGGATATATCGTCGGCTATCTGATGAAAATCCCCTTCTGCCGTATTTCTGAACTAGTTTTGACGACCGTAGTATGGACGCTTATCTGGCTGGAAGTAGTGATGCGTATCCGGATTATCCCGACCAATGAAGGCTATATCGAATTTTCCCGTCAGTCCCGTCTTGCTATACAGCTTTGTGATGATTCGGGCCGTGTCGCATATGCATCACGGGATATAAATAATCTGCCTCTGGAAGATATGGAAATCCAGACCATGCCCATACGTGGTGGCTGGGTACGCTGGTATCGCGACGTACGACATCTGCGTCAGCAAAAGAGAAATCTCTCCCTAGTTGCGCAGGCACTGGAACGGTCGTACCACTTATTACGGAGAGAAGAAGAAATCCAGCGCCAGGTCATTCATCAGGAAGTCAGCCGATGTATCTATGCCGAACTGGAGCAAGTCATCAGCAGCAAGCGGGAGCGTATTGCAGCTTATATGAAAGCGCTGCAGTCTATGAAGCCGGGAATCGAAGCTGATGCTATCGTCAGTCATCTGAACGTCATGGTCTGCTATCTGAAAAAGCGGTGCATTCTCTTGCTCCGCGGAAAAGAAAAAGGTATCCTGGAAGTACGGGAATTATCTCTGGCAGTCAGCGAATCCCAGCATTATATGACTGTCGCAGGCCTGCGTGGCATGGCTACGGTCCGCCTTTCCGGGACCATACCGGATAAGACAGCGCTCTTTCTATATGATATGTTTGAAGAAATAGGGGAAGCATCTATTGCTCATCACGAGCCATACTGGATCTGTCATTTTTCTGAAACCGGCCGGGCATGGACGCTTTCGGTAATGTTGGAAGACCGGCCGGAAGGATCAGACTGGCTTCCCAGGGCTCTGGCGGGCGGCACACTGCCATCGCCGCTTATCTATGATAGGCTCGAATATGGGCGCCGTTTGACTGTTTCTATTGGAAAGGAGTCGTATCATGATTAATATTTACACCCTTTCCAGTACATTCTGCATTATTTGTATGACCGTGGCTATCATCCTCTTCGTTGCCAGCAGCCTGCTGTACTATTTCCTGATGCCACAGCAGGAATTCCGCAATATGGGCCGCAAATGCCTCGAGGGAAGCAATCTCATTGTTCTTCTGGCAATTGTGACTATCTTGTATGAAGTTATGACTGATAGGGCAGATGGAATCCTGTATATAGAAGCACTGAATATCTGGCGTTATGGCATCATATTAGTAATTATCATCAGCACATTGTACATGATTCATGATTTCCATGCCGGTGGACAGTATCTGCTCATTGCCTCGTTCTTTCTCCTTCCGGAATTAGACACGTGGCTCCCCTGGTCGCTGTTATTGGCATTGTCATGCATAGCCCTGCGTCTCATCCTGGTTTTTCCGGCGGCATACCGCCAATACCGGAGTCAGCTGACAGCCCGTTCCATCCAGTCAGCCGTCGATTTTCTGGAAGAGGGAGTCTTGTTCAGTCTGGAAAAAGGAGAGCCTGTCCTGGTCAATTACGTCATGTATGATGTCATGGAAAAGTTGTTGGGCACAGTCATCCGCAATGCGAATATTTTCTGGCATCTCCTGTCAAACTGGAACAATACGGAACACGTTACCATGGAGCGTCAGGGGCAGGACCTTCTGTTCCGAAAGAAAAATGGCATGGCATGGCTGCTGCAGCGGCATCATATCCAGTTCAGGAATCAGTCAGGCTGGCAGATCACGGCACTGGATGTGACGAATCTGGACCGGGTGAACCGGGAGTTGGACCAGAAAAACCAGCTTCTGGAACAGCGGAATGAAAAAATGAAATATCTTCTCAATCATCTAGTCGATATACAAACCCAACGGACGACAGAAGAAATGCGCTATAAGATCCACGATCTCATGGGGCAGCGTATTACCATCCTGCAGCAGCTCCTGAATAATAAAAATACGACCGATTATGCGGCAATCCTGCCACTGGTAGAAAATGTCCTGGCAGATATGCGCCGCGAGACGGCGGATAATCCGGCAGAACGGCTGGACGTACTCATCCGTACCTATTGCAGCCTTGGCATCGACATCACCCTGACCGGTGCTCTGCCGGCAGATACAGAGGATGCGGCTGATCTGGTAAGTATTATCCGGGAATCCCTGACCAATGCCCTGCTTCACGGAAAGGCAAGCCAGGTCTCGATAGAGCTTCCTCTTACGGGAAAACGGATACTGACAATCCGTGATAACGGTATTGGGTGCCTGGGACCCATACAGCCCGGCAATGGACTGCAGGGAATTGAACGAAGAGTCAGAAAAATGGGCGCTGCACTTCATCTGAAAGGAAAACCTCATTTTGTTCTGTCCGTAGAAGGAGAGGATGACTATGATTCGTGTACTCGTCATTGACGATCAAAAAATTCTGCTCGAAGGACTGGCAGCCATTTTATCTCAATGTGATGATGTAGAAATTGTTGGAACAATTCCATTCTCGGAAATGGTCGAATCCGCCTGCTCCCTGACAAAGCCGGATGTGATTTTCATGGATATCTGCATGGAGGGGAAAAACAGTGGCATTGAATTGACAAAGCGGTTAAAAGAAAAAAATCCCGGTCAGAAAATCATCATCATGACCGGGTTTCAGGATATTAGTTTTTTGGAAATGTCCCGTGATGCCGGAGCCGACAGTTTCATCTATAAAGAAAGTTCGGCGGCCGCCTTTATCGAGTGCATGAAGCGGACTGTAGCAGGCGAGCAGATATATCCCGATGTACAGGGGAATGTAACGTTCGGTGTCTGCGGTGTAACCCTGACTGAGCGGGAACTGGATATCCTCCGGCTGATCTGCCGCAATTTGTCCTATCAGGAAATTGCCGACGAACTGGGAATCAGTAAGCGGACCGTCAGCTTTCATATCAGCAATATGCTCAGTAAGACCGGTCATAAAAGCATCGTAGGCCTTGCTGTCGAAGCTGCCGATAAAGGATATGCGTCGGCCCCCTAGAAATAAGCCGTCAGACTGGTGCCGATGACATATTCATGGAAAGAAGCCATATAGGTGGTATCGTGACGGTTTTTCAGGGAAAAGCCTTCGACAGCCCAGATAAGTCCCGGTTGGAGAACGTAGTCCAGACGGAGTCCCCAGCCACGGAATCCCATGCGGCGGAAAAATGTCGCATCGGCATCCATCGTGTGGTACAGGATTGTAGAAGCAGGCTGGTCATAATAGCGGATCCATGCTTCGTAGGAGCCTTGTTTCCGTTCATCCAGCTCTCCGTAGATGAGGGAGGCGACAAATCCCGTTTCAGACTGGCTGTACTGGTCCGCCTCATGACGCCCCCAGGCGTGGAGCCATTCCAGGCTGGCCCTGAAATCCGGCCGTATCTGATACGATCCGCGCCACAGGAAGATGCGCTGCCGGTCATACCTCGTACCGGCCTGCCCCGGATATATTCCGTAAGCAGCTAATGATGGAAACGTCGGTGGGAGACTGCTGGCATTGCGGAAATCCAGAAAGGCCGTATCGCTCTGGAAGCGGCCGTTAAGCCTGCTGTGTAGGAGACTCCATCCTATTTTCCGATGTTCATCATCAGGGCCTGTCGTGCGGCCGGCAAAGAGCGTAATGCTGCCGGGAGAAATTCCTTTCTGACCGAGGCGGAACCGCAGGCCGTCCACCTTTTTGTCGATAACATTGCCATCGAGCAGATAATAATTGAAACGGCCTGCTTCTACTTTCGTCTGCTCCGTTTCATGTTGGATATACAGTCTGCCCAGATAAAGATGATGGTCTGCGTCATGGTCTTTATCATTCCGGTTATCTTCCAACTGGGTCCGTATGGTTGTATGTTCGTTCAGATGGATGAAAGGAAAAATCCGCAGCCGGCGCGTCGCCATATATATCGTTTCATCATGCCGGCGACTCTCCTTGCCAAACTGGGCGGTATGAGCGGAAAACCGTCCTTTCCCCCAAAGCCAACGGTAATCACCGTGCACTTCGACATAGGGATAGGTATTTTTCTGCGTCCTCAGAATTTCTTCGTCTTCTAATGGCTCCGATTGTACATCATCAGGAACGATTACTGGAAAAGTGGAAGATCCGGCTGCCTGGCTGGATCCGTAGAACATAGGAATGGCTGTCAGAACAAACAAGAGCAACACGCATTTCAGGTTCATGGGGGAGTTCCTTTCATATGCTTTTTCACAATCATATCACAATTAATACACAAAAAGAACAACGGATTCACAATAAAAAATACATAGTGTACATAGGGATATAATTCTTCTGCATATACATAAAAATATAGAATTAAATTCTAAATTTCTTGACAGGCAGGAGAATATAGTGTATTATTTCGGTATACATTAAAAACTGACGAATCAGGAGGTACCGGATATGAACAGAATAGACTGTATGTGTACAAATTCATAACGCGGATCTGAAACAACAGAATGCGCGTCATCAAGAGCAGCGGAGGGACTGGCCCGGTGAAGCTGCGGCAACCTGCCGGAAGGTAAGGTGCCAATTCCAGCAGGATTAAACCTGGAAGATGAAACTGGCTAGGGGAGCAGCATCTTTCAGGATGCTGATTTTTTTTTTTAGGAGGGATACATGAAAAACAGAGGGGGAGCATCGAATCAGGGAAATGCACTGACCTATGCGCTGGATTTAATACAACAGACCTGTTCCAGAGAGATTGCCCTGGTCATCCAGGATTCCCGGCTGATTCAGTTGAAGCGCAATGAACGCATCGTTCTTTGTCAGGGACAAGGAATTTGCCGGAAACCACCGGACCGGAAAGGGATAGAACAACAGATCCGCTCATCACTGAGGAATCTGCAATACGGGAAACTAGTCGTCGTCATCAAAAAACATGAAATTGTCCGTATTGAACGGACGGAGAAAAAGCTGATCAGAAAAGCTGAAGGCTGAATCATCTGGTACGTATGCCATCAAGGCAGGCGCACCGGGTGTATTCAGCTTTTTTTATTGCCAAAGGGGGAAATGTTATGAAAAAAATATCTATTCTGCTTGTTGTAATCTGTTTTCTTATTCTGGGACTGGCAGGCTGTGGCGGTACAGGTACGGCAAAAAGCGAAAAAGCCTCTTTCCATGCTTCTAATCCCTATGAGGGTGATTTGTCGGGAGTGACACTGGATATCGGCGCGGCAGGAATCCAAAACACCCAGGGAGTATTGCAGGCCGCCGGTCTTGATGATACGCCCTATACGGTTCATTTCCACAATCTCCGCGGTGGAAATCTGGTATTGGAAGCCATGGCGGCAGGCCAGCTGGATGCAGGCTGTGGCAGTCAGATACCACCTATCTTTGCTTCACTAAGCAATAATGGCGGGAATTTCAAAATCGTCGCTATACGAAAAGGATCAACTTTGGACCAGGAACTGATTACGGGCCCGAAAAGCAAAGCATCTATCCATACGGTCGCCGACCTGAAAGGGAAAAAAGTAGCCTATGTCAAATCTACGACAGCCCAGTATTTCCTGTTTAAAATGCTGGAAGAAGACGGCCTTTCCTGGAATGATATCGAAGCGCTGCCTATGTCTACATCCTGTAAACGGACAGTATGCCGTTCCGGATCTCCCGGGAATCGGGCAGGATATTACAGAAGAAGTATACAAACAATCGGACTACTTCCTGGTTAATTCGTAGTATACTAAAAGAAACGACGAAAAGAGGAGATGATTTCTATGTTAGGAGACTGTGCCAATTGCAACTGCAATCATATGTGTGCCCGATTGGGAAAAAGCTGTACAGGTGTACATCCCGAAGAAGTATTGGCATTATATAATGAAGAAGAACGGCGCATTATGGATGCCGCGGCTTATGTAGAAGCTACATATTACATGAAATATACGCGCCTGCAGGAAACGGCAGCTTTTGCCAGAAAAATGGGTTATACAAAAATTGGTATCGGATTTTGTATCGGTATCGCCGAAGAAGCACGCCTGTTTGCTGCTTACTTGTCCAAGGAGTTCGAAGTGTATTCCGTCTGCTGTAAAAATTGTGGTGTCGAAAAAGATGTCCTGGGTCTGAAAAAAGTAAATCCCGATGCCCCTGTAGAATGCATGTGCAATCCAAAAGGCCAGGCTGATTTTCTCAATAAGCAGAACTGCCAATTATTTGTATCGGCTGGTCTCTGTGTTGGTCATGATGCGCTTTTTGCACGGACTTGCAAAGGCCCTGTCACGACACTGGTAGTTAAAGACCGTGTACTAGCTCATAACCCCATGTCAGTCGTCTATTCCGGCTATTGGAAAAAGAAACTCGGCTTGGAATAGTCTGTACTGATAAACTCTGCCCGGCCCCTGTCATATACTTATACGATGGGGCTGGGCAGATTCTGTAAATATGTCTACAGGCGGGCCATTTGATGAAAATCTGGAAGAAAAAATGGAAATTTTGGTATAGCTGCTTCAATTGTATTTCGTCCGCTGGTATTATCGTGGGCTGGAGCATGCGGCGCAACATCCCTGATGAAGTAAAGGGCCTGAAGGAAAAAAGGCTCAAGTATGGACAAATTCAGAAAAAGTGTCTATACTTATAGTTAATAAGCTAACTAATTATAAAGGGATGACAGTGATGAAAATTGAAGCGTTTCCGACACGGGAAGAACTGGAACAACATGCCAGCCTGATTCCGGAAATCAATCCTCCGGCAGTACTGGCCATGTTGCGCATCATGCAGGCTGCCGAAGAAATACGTTGTGATATCAATGACGTCCTGGAAAAAAAATATCAACTCAGCGAAGGTAAACTGCGGGTCCTCATCGTCCTGCACCAGCATCCGGAAGGCATTGCACCGAGTTACCTGGCAGAAAAGACGGGAGTGACCAAAGCGACAATCAGCGTCATGTCACAGCGACTAGTACGGGATGGATTAGTAGAAGCCCGGTCGAGCCAGGAAGACCGGCGGGCAAAGAAACTGTTGCTGACACCGGCCGGGAAGGCCTATACGGAAAAAGTACTGCCCGGTCATTATCTGCGCATTACGAAACTCATGGGACGACTCACGGAACAGGAACAAAATGAACTCATCGGACTGCTGAAGAAACTGACAGGATAAGTCTGACTGACAGTCCCTGTGTGATATTAGATGTAATTAGTTAGCTAGCTAAATATATAAATGGAAGGACTGTTTAGTATGGACGGACAAAATATGATATGGCGCAGAAAAGCGATGCATATGGGGATATTCTTTATCATCGTCCTCATTGCCGGCGGAATTCTGCTGCTGTATAAGGGAAATGATGCCGTCGCGCAGGGCATTATAAAAAAAGATGGCATCGTCACGGCAGAGCAGGTAAAAGTATCCTTTCAATCAGTCAGTGGCAAACTAATCCGGGAAGCCGTGCAGGAATCGCAGGAAGTAAAAGCCGGCGACATCCTGATGGAACTGGACAGTACCGATGTAGACCTCGATATTGCTAAAACCCAGGCCCAGATTGCCCAGCTCGATGCACAGATACAATCGATGGAAGGTTCTATACAGATTGGCTTTGCCCAGACCAATACGACAGAACAGGAAAGCCGGCGCCAGATTGATCAGCAGCGTGCAGCTATCGATTCGGCCGCTGCCACACTGGTCAATGCCCAGAGGGATTACGACCGTAAAATGGCCCTGTACAGTCAGGGAGCCATCGCAAAATCCGATATGGACGACTCGGAAGCGGCTCTTTCTGTAGCCCAGGCCGCTATGAACCAGCAGCAGGAAGGCCTGGCTAAATTACTGGGTGGAGCCATGGATACGGGTGATACGAACACCATGGTACTGCCACAAATTGAAGAACAGCGCCAGACTGTAGCCAACAAGGGACATGACAGAGAATCCCTGGTCCAGCAGCGCAACCAGCTCCGTGTACAACTGCAGCAGCTGGAAGTACAAAAAGACCGCCTGATTCTGAGAGCGCCGGAAGATGGTAAAATACTGAAACTGCTGGCCAAGAAAGGAGAAATGATTCAGGCTGACACGCCGGTCATCCTCCTGGAAAGCAAACGGAAATATTATGATATCTATGTCAGTGAAAAACAGGCTGTCCGCCTTCACGAAGGGCAGGATCTGTCCGGTACGGCCATAACGGATGGTCATCGCGTAGGTGGTACGATACGGTTTATCACGCAGGCACCGGGCTTTGCCGACCTGAAGGGTACGAGAGAAAAAGGGCAGGCTGACCTTACGGCTTTCCAAATCCGCGTCTACACCAATCCGGAAGAAAAAGTCCTGCCGGGTCAGACAATCGAGGTGACCGATCATGAACTCTCTGAAACGTGAGCTGGCTTTTCTATTTTCCGGTATGGGCATGCCTTATGAAAAAGTGGCGATGATCGTAGCGGTGGTCTGCGCCGTATTATTTACAGTGCTCCTGGGGAATAACTATATACAGGATGCCCCGGTCGCCGTCATCGATCTGGATAACTCCAAATACAGCCATCAGGTCATCGACGAGATGGATGCCTCCCCGTATATCCGCATCGATACGGTCCTTCATACAGCAGTCAATCCGAAATCGCTTTTTTATCGGGACCGGTTTGCTGCCGTCGTCTATTTCCCAAAAGATCTGGAAAAGAACCGCTACAGTGATGCTGCCGGGACCATTGGTGTATTTTATGACAATACGAGCATTGCCCAGAACGCAGATATCATAGAAGGTCTCAATGCTATCGTGGCGGTAGAAAATGAAAAACTGGCGGCTCCCACAACATCCCGGGCAGAACGGGGCATTACCCTGCGCGACCGGCTCCTGTTCAATCCACAGGGTTCCGCAGCCAACAATGGGGAAGTCCAGGGATTCCTCTTTTTCTTTTCTTCCATGTTTTTTACCTTTGCTACCATCGGTATGATACCCAGGCTGCGCATGACCGGGGAACTAGCCCGTACACAGCAGGAGGGAACGCCGTTTGCCATACTCGTCCGTCTCATCCCGTATTGTATCTGCCTCATGACGGCCCTTACCGTCGGCATGGTCATCCTTCATTTCCTGAATGACATGGCTTTCACAGGCAGCCTGCTCCTGTTTTTCCTGACCCAGTGCTTCTATATCCCGGCCGTCGGAATGATGAGCCTGCTCTTTGGATGGAATGCAGCCAATCCCGGCGTAGCTGCCAGCCGCATGATACTCTTTATACCTATGGGATTTATTCTTGGCGGTGCCACCAGCCCGATTATGCAGCAAAGTCTGTGGGTACGCTACTTTGCTCATTTCTTTCCCCTGACCTGGGAGTATGAATTTACGAGAGACATTACAATCCGCGGTGCCGGATTCTGGGATATTGCCCCGGAATTTGGAGGATTCCTGATTTATTTCGCCTGCATCCTCATCGTCTTCTGCCTGGTCTTTTACGGAACGAAACAAAAGAAATTGGCACATCAGAAGGAGGAATTGTTATGAACGAAGAATTACAGCATATACTGGTACCGGTCGATGGATCCGAACCATCGAGGCGGGCTCTGGAAAAAGCCGTCTATCTGGCACAAAAATGCGGCAGCAGCCTGACACTGCTGACCGTAGTAGATGTGAATAAAGAAATCAATTCTTTTGAACAA
>OIWT01004399.1_pt1 | contig 11467 bp, 10 predicted proteins | sample 1587701 | NCBI WGS metagenome assembly OIWT01 (sample SAMEA3888904, study PRJEB22519) | human gut metagenome | biome: human gut; feature: human-associated habitat; material: faeces | place: Denmark | collected 2009 | reverse complement strand
TCAGGGGCACTGGATTCATACGATGCGGGTTCCTTTCTGGACGACAGCCTGAATGTTGAGCGCTTCGTCGGCCAGAATGACGTTGCCGTACCGTCCGGCGCTCAGGCTGCCGTAGTCGTTGTCGATGCCGATGCTCCGGGCGGGGTTTTCGCTGGCGGCGCGGACGGCGCTCTCCAGCGGGACGCCCATCTCCAGCACAGCCCGCTTCATGCAGTCGTACAGGCAGGTCGCGCTTCCGGCGATGGTGCCGGGCTGTTCGGTCAGCGTGGCGCGCGGGCCCTTGACCGTGACCGCCTGTCCGCCCAGGCTGTACTGCCCATCGGGCAGGCCGCAGGCCATCATGCTGTCGGCGATGAGGATAACGTGGTCGTCGCCGAAGGTGCGGAAGGTGAAGCGGACCATGGCCGGGTGGATGTGGACATTGTCGGTGATGAGCTCGACTTCTGCGCCGCGCTCCAGCGCCGCAATGATGGGGCCGGGCTCGCGGTGGGTGATGCCGGGCATGGCATTGTAGAGGTGGGTCATGTGGGTGGCACCGGCGTCAAAAGCCGCGCAGGCGGTATCGTAGCTGGTGCAGGTGTGAGCGATGGAGATGCGAACCTCCCCGCAGCACTCCCGGATGAACTCCAGCGCACCCGGCTCTTCGGGGGCCACATCCACCAGCTTGATGAGGCCGTTCGCGCGCTTCTGCAAACGGCGGAACATCCCAACATCGGCAGGATGGAGGTATTCCGGGTTCTGTGCGCCGACCTTTTTCGGGCTGATGAAGGGGCCTTCCATGTTGATGCCGACAAGGTCTGCGCCCTTGCCGTTCCGGTGGGCCGCAGCCGCATCCATGACGCCGTTCAGGATCTCTTCTGAGAAGGTCATGGTCGCGGGGCAGATGGCCAGCACACCCTTGCTGGCCTCAAAGTCGGCCAGCGTCTGGATGGCCTCTTCCGTTCCGTCGCAGAAGTCCTTGCCCATGGCACCGTGGAAATGGATGTCCACAAGGCCGGGCAGGGCATAGGCACCCTTGGCATCCAGAACTTCTTCGCCCGCTTCCGGCTGCGCAAAGGGCACGATGCGCCCCTCCCGGATGAACAGGTCCCCCTCCTCGAACGTGTGGCGGGGGGTATAGATCTTTGCATGTTTGATGATCATAATTGAAGCCTCTATAATCGAGCTGTTTGCTGCTGTTTTTCTTTACGCTCCCGCAATGCCTTGCTGCCAATGGCTCCCCCTTTGGGGGAGCTGGCAAAGCCGCAAGGCTTTGCCTGAGAGGGTCACAGCAGGCTCAGTGCCTCTTCGTCAGCCACCAGGATGCAGTCGGGGTGCATCTGCAGGATGGAACCCGGACACTCCGGGGTGACGGGGCCGGACACAACGGCCTTGACGGCCTTGGCCTTGGCCAGACCGTTGGCCACCACCAGCACCTTGCGGGCCTGCATGATGGTCTTGATGCCCATGGTGTAGGCCTGCTTGGGCACGAGGTCCTCGTTGCCGTCAAAGAAGCGCTTGTTGGCCTCGATGGTGGCAGCGGTCAGGTCCACGCAGTGGGTCTCCAGCTCAAAGGCTTCGCCCGGCTCGTTGAAGCCGATGTGGCCGTTGGGGCCAAGGCCCAGCAGCTGCAGGTCGATGCCGCCCACGCTGTGGATGATCTCGTTGTACTTTGCGCAGGCGTCTGCTGCATCGGGGTTGGTGCCGTCGGGCAGGTGGATGGCCTCCGGGCGGATATTCACATGGTCAAACAGGTTCTTGTGCATGAAGCTCCAGTAGCTCTCCGGATGCTCCTTGGGCAGGCCGCGGTACTCGTCCAGGTTGACGGTGGTGACTTCCGAGAAGTCCACATCGCCCTTGTTGTACCACTCCACCAGCTGGGCATACGCGCCCACAGGGGTGCCACCGGTGGCCAGACCCAGCACACAGTTCGGCTTCATGATGACCTGCGCGGAGATGATGTTTGCCGCCTTGCGGGACATATCCTTGTAATCCTTTGCACGAATGATCTTCATAGTGGAAACCTCCTGATTTTTTCTCGTTGTCTTCAGTATAGCACAGTTGCAGTGCTCAAAAAACGGTTTTGTGTGAACAAAAAAGGACCGCCGAAGATGGGCGTGAACGCCCGCCCTCAGCGGCCCTTCGGGAACGGATGCAGGATCAACCAGTCTCCTGCATAAAATTACGGTTCAGGATGCGATCACAGCATCTTCTTCAGCTCGTCGTACACGAACTGGACCTTGGTGCCAATGATGACCTGGCAGGTAGTCTTGTCAGGACGGATGACACCGGCTGCGCCTGCTGCCTTGACAGCCTTTTCATCGACCTGCGTGTAGTCCTTGATGGTGAAACGCAGGCGGGTAGCGCAGTAGTCCACGCTGGAGACGTTTGCCTTGCCGCCGATGGCCTTCAGCACACCAGAAGCAACTTCGGTGTAGTTGTTGTTGGCCAGGGTGATCTTCTTTTCGGCCTCTTCCTCGTCCTTGGCGCGTACAGTATAGGTTCCATATTTATTGATAGATTGCGGCATTAACCCCAAATGTCCCATGATGGGAATGCCGGCAGCAATGATTTTCTTTACCGCATCAATGATCTCCACGCCCCCTTCCAGTTTCAAAGCATCGGCGTGCGTAATCTTCATTACTTTGATCGCATTGGTCACCGCTTCGTATTCGGAAGTCTGGTAAGTGCCAAAAGGCAGATCCACCACAACAAGCGCGCGTTTCACCCCACGGACCACAGACTTTCCATGATAAATCATCTGATCAAGGGTGATAGGAAGTGTGGTCACATTTCCTGCCATGACATTCGAAGCGGAGTCGCCTACCAATATAACATCGATGCCTGCGCCATCTACAATCTGCGCTGTCGTGTAATCATACGAAGTAAGCATAGAAATCTTCTCGCCTCTCTGCTTCATTTCCACCAAACGGTGGGTAGTTACTTTGCGTGTATCACCTGAAATATATCCTGCCATATTTACTTTAATTTATAAAAAACGGCTGCAAAGGTAGATGTTTTAGTTGACATTACCTCATCATATTCTTCATTTTTTCGAAACTGAATCCATTAAAGTCCTGAATAACAGCATTTGCCTTGTCGCGTATTTGCTCTTCAGAATTGGTGGTAGCCAGTCCTATCACAGTCATTCCGGCACGGTTCCCCGCCTCAAGTCCATGAAACGAGTCCTCGAAAACCACACAGTTCTCGGGCACGGTATCAAAGACAGTGGCTCCTAATAAGAAACATTCGGGGTCTGGTTTGGAACGAGTGAACATTTCGGCTGTGAGGATACGGTCCACACTTTGTTTCAGTTCCGGATGTGCTTTATATGCGTTGTTCATCTTCATTTCATTTGAGCTTGTGACTATCGCTATCTTTACCCCGTTGGCTCTCAGCTCCTTCATAAAGCCCTCTACGCCCGGGATATAATTATATAACATATTTTTTTCAAATTTGTTCAAATCTTCTGTAATTTCATGCTGCACCTCTTCCATTCCGGCAAAATAGTTGGCATAAATCTGTGTCAAGGTCTGTCCTTTTATCAACCGGCCGAATTCGGGAAGCTCCGGATGGTATTTCCGTCCTTGTTCATTCCAGAATATACTATACTGAGTCTCAGTATCCATTACCACTCCGTCAAAATCGAATAAAGCTGCTATGCTTTTTGTTGAATTCATATTACTTTTAGTTTGATTTAACGCCACAAAGGTCCGAATAATCCTCCATATTCCTAACTTTGCAAAGCTTAAAAATAACAAAAACGCGAATGAAAGAAAACAACCCGCACATACTGGGTACAGAAAAGGTCGGAAAGCTGCTTTTAGAGTACTCTATCCCTGCCATCATAGGGATGACACTGACATCACTGTACAATATTATTGATAGTGTATTTATCGGCCATGGTGTCGGCGCCATGGCCATATCGGGTTTGGCTATTTCTTTTCCGCTGATGAATCTGCTGGTGGCATTCTGTACACTGGTCGGGGTGGGTGGCGCTACCATTTCTTCTATCCGCCTGGGGCAGAAGGATACGGACGGTGCCGAGAAGGTGCTGGGAAACGTAACGGTGCTCTGTGTGATAAATTCTATTTTCTACGGAGGCATCACCCTGCTGTTTCTGGACCGGATTCTGTTCTTCTTCGGGGCAAGCCATGACACGTTGCCATACGCCCGCGACTTTATGCAGATTATATTAATAGGAAGTCCTGTCACCTATGTAATGATCGGACTGAATAATATCATGCGTGCCACCGGTTATCCCCGAAAGGCGATGCTGTCCTCCATGCTGACAGTGGGATGCAACATTATTCTGGCTCCTGTCTTTATTTTCTGGCTCGGTTGGGGAATCCGCGGAGCAGCCACGGCAACCATCCTTTCACAGTTTGCCGGCATGATATGGGTGCTGAGCCATTTCATGCAGGAAAAAAGTTATATCCGCTTCAAGAAAGGGATATTCAAATTAAGGAAACGGATCGTAGAGAATATCTTCAGTATAGGTATGTCGCCGTTCCTGATGAATGTCTGCGCTTCGGCCATTGTCATTATATTCAACAAGAGCCTGCTGCTCTACGGGGGCGATCTGGCTATCGGCGCATACGGCATATTAAACCGTCTGCTGATGCTGTTTGTAATGGTTATCATGGGGCTGACTATGGGAATGCAACCGATTGTGGGCTATAATCATGGCGCACACAAATTCGGCCGGGTGAAGCAGACTTTGAAATATTGCATGATTGCAGGGGGGTGCATCACTTCGTTGGGATTTGCTTTCAGCGAACTTTTCCCTAATTTGGTTGTTAATATGTTTACAGACGATAAAGAACTTACAGCATTGGCACGCACCGGGTTACAAATCGGAGTACTGATGTTTCCTTTCGTGGGAATACAAATTGTAATTTCCAGTTTCTTCCAATCTATCGGGAAAGCGAAAATTTCTATCTTCCTCTCCTTGTCCCGCCAACTGTTGTATTTATTACCCTGCCTGCTGTTACTACCTCATTGGTGGGGACTGAACGGTATCTGGCTCAGTATGCCTGTATCCGATCTGTTAGCGTTTATCACAGCCTGCCTGATGCTGGCACATCATATTAAAAAATTAAACAAGATCACAGAAGTATGATATTTAATGCAGAAAACATTCTCTTGATAGGTTCCATCCTATTATTCGTAAGTATTGTAGTGAGTAAGACCGGATACCGGTTCGGAATCCCTACGTTACTTGTTTTTTTATTGGTCGGCATGCTGTTCGGAAGCGATGGTCTGGGACTCCAGTTCCATGATGCGGGCGAAGCCCAGTTCATCGGCATGATGGCCCTTAGCATCATTCTGTTCTCAGGGGGTATGGATACCAAATACTCGGATATCAAGCCTGTATTGCCACAAGGCATACTGCTTTCCACCTTCGGTGTGTTGCTTACTACTATTTTCACCGGATTCTTTATTTATTGGATTTCCGGATTCTCGAATGTCAGCATTACCATGTCCCTGATGACGGCCATGCTGCTGGCGGCTACCATGTCCTCTACGGACTCTGCTTCCGTGTTCAACATCCTGCGCTCGCAAAGCATGAATCTGAAACATAACCTCCGACCGATGCTGGAACTGGAAAGCGGAAGTAATGACCCTATGGCGTATATGCTTACTATCGTCCTGATACAGTTCATCACGTCGGCAGGCATGGGGGCAGACGATATTCTGATTTCATTCCTGATTCAGTTTGCTGTGGGTGGCACATCAGGATTCCTGCTGGGAAAACTGGCGGTAGCAATCATCAACAAGATTGACTTGAAGAACCAGTCACTCTATCCTATCTTGCTGCTGAGCTTTATTTTCTTCACATTCACCATGACCGACCTGTGTAAAGGAAACGGCTATCTGGCTGTCTATATAGCAGGAATGATGGTGGGTAACGCACGCATTGTAAACCGTAAGGAGATCGCTACTTTTATGAGCGGCATGACCTGGCTCTTCCAAATTATCATGTTCCTGAGCCTGGGATTGCTGGTGAATCCCCATGAAATGTTGTCCATCGCCATACCGGCAACCTTGATCGGCATTTTCATGATTGTCCTCGCCCGCCCGCTCAGTGTCCTGCTCTGCCTCCTTCCCTTTAAAAAGATGAACATCAACTCACGGCTGTTTATTTCCTGGGTGGGATTGCGCGGAGCAGTACCTATCATATTCGCCACTTATCCGGTAGTGGCTGATGTGCCGGGATCTACCCAGATTTTCAATATCGTATTTTTCATTACCATATTGTCTTTAGTGGTTCAGGGAACGACCATTTCATGGATGGCCAAATTACTCCATCTGGATACCCCACTGGAAAAAACAGGAAATGATTTCGGAGTAGAGATACCGGAGGAAATCAATACAGACCTCCGCGATATCGTACTGACGGAAGAAATGCTGGCAAAAGGAAACAGACTAATGGATATGAACCTGCCTAAAGGTATGCTGGTGATGCTGGTAAAAAGGGGGAACGAATTCATGATCCCCAATGGCTCTCTGCAACTGCACGCCGGTGACAAGCTGCTGATTATCTCGGAAAGCAAAACGAAATAAAAAATTTGCCCATGTGCCCACGTGCTGCGCTATGGTCCCGCATGGCAATTGGCACATGGGCAAATTCGCACATTATTCAACTGAGCAACAGCATGATATTCAATGCGGAGACAATCACCGCAATGGTATAAAGCACGAATGAACTCCACCGGGAGTTGGCATATTTGCCCATCACCCGTTTGGAAGAGGTCAGTCCTACTTGCAGGAACACCGTGAAAGGCAGCTGGATACTCAGAATCATCTGAGAAATGATAAGTCCGTAAAAGGGATTCTCAATAAAGAAGATAAGAACCAATGCTATCCCCAAAGAAATCAAAATACCGACCTTAGAGTGGATATCCTTGATATGATAAGACTCACCGAAAATACCTGCAAAGATAGAACCTGCCGCCATACCACTGGTTATGGTGGAGGAAATCCCCGCCATCAGCAATGCCAAAGCAAAGATGATTCCGGCATGGCTGCCCAGCAACGGGTCAAGCAACGACTTCGCCTGCTGCAACTCTTCCACCGGAGTCCGGGTACGGAAGAAAGTAGCGGCTGCCAGTAAGATCATGGCACTATTGATGGCCCATCCTACAATCATGGAGAACAAAGTATCATAGAATTCATATTTCAATACTTTACGAATGGAGCTCTCGTCCTGCTTGTTGTACTCGTGGCTCTGTATCACCTCTGAATGCAAGAAAAGGTTATGCGGCATAACCACTGCCCCAAGTACGCTCATGATAATCAGCATACTGCCCTGGGGTATCTCAGGAACCACCCAGGAACGGACTGCCACAGGCCAGTCAATATCTACCAAAAACAACTCATACAGAAACGAAAGGCCGATTACGGATACAAAAGCAATGATGGCTCTTTCTATCTTTTTATATGAATTGGAAAAAAGCATAATGACGACAAACATCGTAGTAAGGACAGATCCCCAGGTAATGGGAATTTCCAAAAGCATCTGCAAGGCAATGGCTCCTCCCAGTATCTCCGCCAGCGAAGTGGATATGGAGGCCAGCACCGCGCTGCCCAAAATGGGACGGGATATCCACTTGGGACAATACTGCGTGGCTGCTTCACTCAGGCACAATCCCGTCACAATGCCCAGGTGGGCCACATTGTGCTGCAACACAATCAACATAATGGTAGACAAGGTCACCACCCACAACAACGCGTAACCAAATTCGGAACCGGCCGCAAAATTCGAGGCCCAGTTTCCCGGATCAATAAAACCTACAGTAACCAGTAATCCGGGACCAATATATTTAAAGAAATCAAGACCACCCAGATAACGCTTGTGATCCGTACGTTTTAATTCATCTATAATGCGAGACATGTTTTACTTTTTTTGTTTGCACAAACTTACTAATAAAAAACAAAAATCCATTTGCTTTGTTCAAACTTATAGTTTACTTTCGCTTCAAAATACCGATTTATAATGAAAAGAGAAACAGTTATAATAGCGGCCCTAGGCATCCTTACTTTGGCAGGATGTAATAATAACCACCGTTCACAAGTCCGTAAATTCAAACAGACAGCCGAAAAGACCAACCGGTCCTGCCCCACACGCATGAACGAAACGATTACACTGGACAGCACCTGTTATAATGAGAAAGATAATAGTGTGAGCTATTTCTACAGTGTTACAGGAGAACTGGACAACGCCACTTATATGAACACCCATTATGCCGCCTTTAAACAAGCCCTGCAGGATGCAGTAGACAACTCGGTGGAAATGGAGGAATACCGGAAATTCGGTACTTCCATCCGCTATATCTATTATTCGGGATCAAGTAAAAGGCAACTGGCTGCATTCTCCTTCAATTCCCCCAAATAGATTCCGTTTCAGCCCATCCGGATGCATGATACCACGCTATGGAAGACTTGAAATAATTGTTCCAAAGCAAATATTTGGGAGTGGTGAATGAATTGGGGATATACATACCCATTCCACTGTAGTTATCCCCATCTATTCTGTACAAGGATGAGGTGGGATCATGAGTATAACCTGTATAAACGACCGTCTTCTTTAATTGTTGCGTAAAATCGTCCGGAGCCATTCCTCCACACAATTTTTCAATAAACTGTAACATATCATAGGCATATCCTTTGAAGTTGCTGCTGCCTTTGCCATATTGCTGCAAATCAGCTGTATCCACGTTCTTCAGGCTATCCTGATTGGACAAAATCACACTTCTGACCGCTTCCGCCAAGCCTTCCATCTGATTGCAATCCACTGCCGAAATGGTTCCCCAACCATTATAGTTATAATAATCTATATAATCTTTACAGATTGGCCCCAAATAATCCTTGATCGCATTTTCATACAAATAAGGCATCACACTTGCATAAGGAAATCCGGCTGCCGGTATATCAAGTACAGAAGCGATACAGTATCTGGCAGCATCCTTCAGCTCATAATACACCTCGGCACACCCCATCATACACGCATCAAACAAGACAAAATCAAACTTTTGAGGATTTACCGTACGCAACACTTCCGCCCATTCCGGTATCAACGCTGTGTCACTGGAATACCGCCCGCCATCTTGTCCTATAGAACGGGTGCCGGTAATAGTGGGCAACCATCCCGAACCGTGAGATCCAAAGATTATTCCATAACTTTCCGACGGGTAAGCACTCATCATATCACCTATCACTGTCTGCATGACGGTTTTCTCCGTCGATGTCTGAGGGGGATATTTTTTTCTGATGTTACCAATACCAATCAAATCATAGATAGATGTATTCTTATCAGCCATCATTGCATCTATCGTTCCTTTAGACAGGCTGTTGATACCCCCCTGACCATTGGTTACATATTCTACGATACAAGGCTCCGGCCAACTGATATCCGAAGCCTCACCATCCCAATATACCAATAAAGCAGCCGAATCCTTCATAGCCTGAAGTCCTTGCATCATCGTCTGAATATTATTACGCAAACTGGAATTCAAACTGTTATCCGCCCAAAAGAATGCCAGAACCGTTCTTCCGGCATGTTGCTGAGGAATCACGATTGTTTCCTTCTCACAAGAGAAGAAAAAGCAGGCTGCCAAGAATAGAAATAGAATCTTTTTCATAAGAAAAGGATTACTCTTCCGGTTTCTTGAACTTGAACGCATTGGGGTTCACTTCGCGAATCAGCAAGGTCTTTCCTTTTTGATACTTGGTCTTCATCTTGTTGATGGTCTTCTGCAGTTTCTTTCTGCTGTTCGAGAAATAAACAAAGCAAGTACGGTTCGTCAGCCCTTCCTCGTTTTCCAGATAATTTTTCAGCTGATAACTGTATTGTGAGCGTTCCGGCAACATCTTATTCTTATCCAGACTCACACTGTCCAGCAACTGGATTTCCGTGAAATAAACCAATGAATCTGTAAACGATGCGGATACGCCTACTATATAAACAGATTTACTTCCTTTCAATGAGAATGCCGAGCATACCGTCAGTACCAATAATAAAGAGCACAGAATCTTTATGGATTTCATAATTCTAATTTTATAATTTTATTAGAGGACAAAAGTAGTTATTTACGGACAAATACGAAAAAGTAATAGATTAATTAACTATAATAATTTGCTGATGTGCCCATTACCATGCGGCACATAGCGCAACCGATAGGCATTATTGGTATATTATGAACAAAAACACAAGACGGAAACAACCTTCCATCTTGTGCTTTGTTTTCTTTTCGGAAACCGAATCTTTCTTACCCTAAATAAGACTTAAGCAGCTTGCTACGCGAATTTTGTCTCAATCTTCTAATGGCTTTCTCTTTAATCTGGCGTACGCGCTCACGAGTGAGGCCGAATTTATCGCCGATTTCTTCCAACGTCATTTCCTGCGTATTAATACCGAAAAACATCTGGATAATATCCTTCTCCCTTTCGGTCAGCGTAGAGAGTGCTCTATCAATTTCCCTCGCAAGTGACTCATTAACCAAGGAACGGTCTGCCATAGGCGAGTCGTCGTTCACAAGCACATCCAGCAAGCTGTTGTCTTCTCCTTCCACAAAAGGAGCGTCTACAGAAATGTGGCGTCCTGAAACCTTCAACGTGTCCGAGATTTTGTCTACAGGTATTTCCAGTTCATCGGCCAGTTCTTCCGGAGAAGGACGACGTTCGTTTTCCTGTTCGAATTTAGAGAAGGCTTTGCTGATCTTGTTCAACGAGCCTACCTGATTCAACGGCAAACGGACAATACGTGACTGTTCTGCCAATGCCTGGAGAATAGACTGACGAATCCACCATACGGCGTAACTGATAAACTTGAAGCCTCGGGTTTCATCGAACTTTTCGGCTGCTTTAATCAATCCCAGGTTGCCTTCATTAATCAAGTCAGGAAGACTTAACCCCTGATTTTGATACTGCTTGGCTACAGACACGACGAAACGCAAGTTGGCACGTGTCAGTTTTTCCAATGCTACCCGGTCGCCTTTACGGATACGCTGAGCGAGCTCTACCTCTTCCTCTACAGTAATCAGGTCTTCACGGCCTATTTCCTGTAAATACTTATCCAGAGATGCGCTCTCTCGGTTAGTGATACTTTTGGTAATCTTTAATTGTCTCATTCTCTATAAAACAAATTTGGGATGCAAATTTACAACATTAAATGGAATACATCCATTTTTGTTTGAAAAATATTAGCTAATAAATCAAAAAAGACTATCTTTGTCCTTCTTTTCCTAAATATTTTGCGAAAATAGGGTTATATCTTTCTCTTTATTGATCTTATCAGCTTACTTAATAGAGATTATTCCATGATATAGCGTAAGGATGGATCCTGTCAACAGCTCTTATCTTATCGTGAAACAGAATTGATTTATGTCCTCCGTTTTCCGGCCGGACGAGAACGCAAACACCTATGACGCAAATTAATAGTTACACGACTCTACTATCGGATAAAAACATACTAAAAATCAAACTT
>OIWT01004393.1_pt1 | contig 11483 bp, 10 predicted proteins | sample 1587701 | NCBI WGS metagenome assembly OIWT01 (sample SAMEA3888904, study PRJEB22519) | human gut metagenome | biome: human gut; feature: human-associated habitat; material: faeces | place: Denmark | collected 2009 | reverse complement strand
CTTGCATGTGTTAGGCACGCCGCCAGCGTTCGTCCTGAGCCAGGATCAAACTCTCATATTTGATCTCTATTCGCTCAAGCTCTCGCTTTGCGTTTGTTTCTTGTCCGTATTGGAATCAACTTAAAACTTTAAGTTCCTTGTCATTCTTTATGTATCGTTTTCAAGGTTCGCATATCGCCCGTTCAGAAGTTTGCCTCATCGCTGACGACTTATTCATCATACCAAATGTCGCTTGTTTTGTCAACACCTTTTTTGAAGTTTTTTTCGCTTTCTGTGGGCTCTATCCCGATTTGTCCACAGAAAGCGCCTGAATCAAGCCATTTCCGAGGTTTCAATGATGCCGCCGCCCAGGCATTCTTCACCCTGATAGAGCACGACAGACTGTCCCGGCGTCACGGCGCGCTGCGGATTTTCAAAGACAACCGTCGCATTGTCGCCCTGCATTTCCACGCGGCAGCGCTGATCCGGCTGGCGGTAGCGCACCTTAGCGGTGCATTCAAAGCTCTGCGCGGGCGCTTCTCCCGCGATAAAGGTCATCTGCGAAGCGTGCAGCACATTGGTAAACAGATGGCTGTCGTCCCCGCCCTGGCAGACGATGAGGCGGTTGTGCTCCAGATCCTTGTCGATGACAAACCAGGAGCGGCCGTCTCCCCTTCCGCCGATGCCCAGTCCCTTGCGCTGGCCGAGGGTATAATACATCAGCCCGTCGTGATGGCCGACGATCTCGCCTTCGGGCGTGACCATATCGCCCGGCTGCGCGGGCAGGAATCCACTCAGGAATTTCTTGAAATTGCGCTCGCCGATGAAGCACACGCCGGTGGAGTCCTTCTTCTCCGCGGTATCCAGCCCGTGCTCGCGGGCGATTTGCCGCACTTCGGCCTTGGTCAGGTGCCCCACGGGGAACATGGCGTTGCGCAGCTGTTCCTGCGAGAGCATATAGAGGAAGTAGGTTTGATCCTTATTGCTGTCCGCGCCGCGCAGCAGACGCACTCTTCCGTCCGTCTTGTCCAACCGGCAGAAATGCCCCGTGGCGATGCCGTCCGCGCCGTTTTTCATCGCAAAATCAAGGAAGGCGCGGAACTTGATCTCGCGGTTGCAGAGCACATCGGGATTCGGCGTGCGCCCGCGCTGATATTCCTCCAAAAAATGTGAAAAAACGCGATCCCAATATTCGCGGGTGAAGTTAACGGTATAATAGGGAATGCCGATTTCATCGCAGACGGCGCGCACGTCTTCATAATCCTGCGTGGCCGTGCAAAGGCCGGAATCGTCCTTTTCCTCCCAGTTTTTCATAAAAACGCCCAATACATCGTAACCCTGCTCCTTGAGAAGCAGGGCTGCAACGGACGAATCGACGCCGCCGGACATGCCGACGATGATGCGCTTTGCCATAATTTCATTTACTCCTTGAACATCGGGGTGGAAAGATAGCGCTCACCCGTATCGGGCAGCAGCGCGACAATGGTCTTGCCCGTCATTTCCGGGCGTTTGGACAACTCAACCGCCGCCGCCAGCGCCGCGCCGGAGGAAATGCCGCACAGCAGTCCCTCTTCCCGCGCCAGCTCCCTGCCGAAGGCATAGGCTTCTTCGGTGGAAACCGTCATCACTTCGTCCACAACCGACGGATCGTAGTTGCCGGGGATAAAGTTCGCGCCGATGCCCTGAATGCCGTGCGGACCGGCCTTTCCGCCGGAGAGCAGCGGCGATTCCGCAGGCTCCACCGCGACGACTCGAACGCCGGGCTTATGAGATTTAAGCACCCGGCCCGTGCCGCAGGCCGTACCGCCGGTGCCGACGGTGGCGACGAACACATCCACTTTCCCCTCGGTATCGGCCCAGATTTCCTCCGCCGTGGTCTCGTGCGCGGCAGGGTTGGACGGATTGTCAAACTGAGAGGGCATGAACGCGCCGGGGTGCTGCTGCATCAACTCTTCCGCCTTGCTCACCGCACCGCTCATGCCAAGAGTCGCATCGGTCAGCACGATCTGTGCCCCCATCGCCGTCAGCAGTGCGCGGCGCTCGACGGACATGGAGGCGGGCATGGTCAGCACCAACGGATAACCCTTGCAGGCAGCCGCCATGGCCAGCCCCACGCCGGTGTTGCCGCTGGTGGGCTCGATGATGAGTGCACCGGGCTTGAGCGCCCCGCAGCGCTCTGCATCCTCAATCATGCGCAGCGCAACGCGGTCTTTGGCGCTGCCTGCGGGATTGAAACGTTCGAGCTTGGCGACGACAAGATTTTCGCTCCCGTGCAGCACCGCTATCTTATGCAGGCGCACCAGCGGCGTATGGCCGACCAGTTCCAGCGCACTTTCCGCAATCTTCATCTGAACCATCCTTCTTTCCGTCTCACAGGATCAGTCAACATATTCCGAATAAATGCCCTTATTGTCCGGTTCATCGGAAACAATGCGGTAGAGCACATCTCCGCTGTCAAAATCGCTCTGAATCAGCACAAGGCCCTTGCCCTTTTCGTAGAAGGCATAGCCCGATTCGCAGCTGACGACGACGGCGTCCTTCATCTTCACACCGCTGATCGTGCCGGAGTAATTAACGGCATAGACCCGACTGGCGCCGAGCATACCGTTGAACTTTGCGCCCACGACGCACTCCGCCGGGAGCATCAGCAGATCGGAGCCGCCCTCCTCCATCGAAGCATAGCGAAGGTTCCCCTGGTCATCCTGATAATATCCGTAAACACCACCCACAGCGGCTTGATTGACCTCGTCATAGACAAACTGTGCAACCAGTATCTTCGTTGCCGCAGACGGTGCCCGTCCGGTGATCCAAATGGTCTGCTGTCCCTCTTCTTCCGCAACGATGCGGCGATTCTTCGCCGGTACAAAATCCGTCGCCGCGCTCTGTTCCGTCGTCCCCTCAATAAAGGGCAGCAACGCAGGGTCAATGGGCGTGGGGCTGGGCGACGGACTTGGCGTGACCGAAGGCTGCGTCTCTTCCGTCTGCGACGGCGTGGGGGTCGGTGTAGCTTCGGTCTGCTGCGTAGACGAAGGCTCCTCCGAACGCAGCGAAATCTGCGGATTTCCCGCCACTTGCGTCATGTAATACACAAACAGCAGCACCACAATCAGCAGCAGGACGACCAGCACCAGCAGCACCACTGTCCCGGCGCGCTTTTTCTTCTTTGCCTTTTTCTGCTGCGTCTGCTGTGCGCGCTCCGCGCGAGAGGGCGCGGGGGCAGGCTCTCTGCGGCGGACAGTCTCCTGCACGGATTGGTCACGCACCGGCCTTGCGGGCTGCTGCGCGCCTTTCAGAAGCGCCGCTCGGAATTCATCCACCGTTTGGAAGCGATTCTCGGCATGCACCGCCATGGCGCGCAGAATGGCCGCCTCGGCATAGGCCGGAATGCGGATGCCCAACTTGGAGGGCGGCACCAAAGTATCGTTCTCCAGGCGGTCGAGCGCTTCGGGCGGAATGCGTCCGGTGAGCGTGCGGTACATCGTCGCGCCCAGCGCATAGATATCGGTCCAGGGGCCCTGACGGCCGTGCGAGCGATACTGCTCCTCCGGCGCATAACCGGGCTTCAAAATGACGGAGACCGACTGCTGCTGCACATTCTGCACATTCAGGTTCATCGATTGCCGCGCCGCACCGAAATCAATCAGCGTCACCTGCCCCGACGTGGTCAAAAAGATGTTGTCGGGACTAACGTCTCGGTGCAAAAGTCCTGCGGCGTGCACCGTGCACAACGCATCCATGACCGGCAGCAAAATTCCCAGCATTTTTTCAAAAGGCACGGGCTTGCCGCCGCTGCGCACCAGGTACTGCTTGAGCGTGATGCCTTCCAGGTAGTTCATCACCAGGTAGGCCGTGCCGTTTTCGGTGAAAAAATCGCGCACGCCGACGATATTGGGTGAACCGTCAAAGCGCGCCAGCGTGCGCGCCTCCTGCAAAAAGGACTCCAAGCCGTCGGCAAAGCGCTTGGCGCCATCGCCGGAAAAAGGAACCACCATGTTGCTGCCCGGTGCGCGGGAAGCGCAGTCCTGCGGAAGATATTCCTTAATGGCAAGCTTGATGCCCAGCACCTGATCCCTCGCGATATAGGTCGTGCCGAACCCGCCGTGACCCAGACCCCGCCCGACGAGATATTTTCCCGCCAGCACGGTTCCCGGACGAAGATAATGCGGGGCCAAAGGCGGCGTACCCTCGCGATAGCCGCAATAAGGGCAGACTTCCGCGTCCCCCTTTTCCTGCATACAGCCAAGACAGATTGAATATCTGCTCAAAAGTCTTACACCGCCCTAACTTGCCGAAATGCTCCGCCCGCTCCATGCGTCGGAGAAAAGCAAACTCAAACCTCTTCCCAGCAGAACTGTTCGCCGCACAGCGGCACGAACACCAGCGCCGTATCACTGATCTCCACGCGGTCATAGGGGCGCAGTTCCTCCGGCCCCATCAACTCTCTGCCGTTGAGATAGATAATCGCCTTGCCCTCGCCGGGAATGATGTGGAAATCCCGGTTGCGGGGATTATAGGACACCACGCCGTTGGTATCGCGGGAAATGCCCACGTCCCCCTTCAGGCAGATGTCCATCGCAGACGAACGCCCCAGCGTATTGCGCTCGGCGTGAATTTCAAAGGTCTTTCCCTTGTTGGGGCCTGCGATTTCGACCAGCCAGCCCACGGGCGGGTTGACGCCGGTCTGCTGCTCCAGCTTGGCCACGGTGACGGGATCCTCGTCCTGCGGCGCGGGCTCCGTCGGGGCATAAAACATTTCGTCCTGCACGGGAGCCGCCGGTTTTCTGACCGGTTCTTCCGCACGAACCGGCGCGGTTCTCTCCACTGGCGCGGCAGGTTCCGCACAAGCGGGACGCACATCCGGCGCGCGGCGGCGGGCAGGCGCCTGGATCGGCTCCCCCGCATCCGCATCGTTCAAGCCATAGGCCTTATCCACCTTTTCGTCGATTGGGGATTTGGCCACGGTCAGTTCCTCGCCCAGACCCGCCGACCTTGCAAAGCAGTGCGGGCAGGATTCATATTTGCTCGGGTCGTAATAGTGCCCGAATTCGCATCTGACATATTTTTTCATGATTCTCTTCCTCCATCAGCCGCGTTCCGGGGCCTGATCGTTTACCTCAAAGAGAATATGCTGATCCACCAGATAGAAGCGGTCGCCGCTGTGCAGATCCGCCGCGTCGCCGTCCTCCAGCCTGCGCCCGTCCGCAAGGAACGTGCCGTTGCCGGAATAGTTTTCCAGTGTGAAACAATCGCGCTCCGCGTCGTAGCGCACCGAGCAGTGCACGCGGCTGACGGTATCGTCCTTCTCGTCGAACACGAGCTGGCAGCGCTGCGGATCGCGGCCGAAGAACACGGTCTCACCGTTCAGCGCAATCACCGCGCCGGCATAGGTTCCCTTGATGCCGATGATGTAGCCCTGCTCCTTTTTCGGCAGGAAGCTCTGCTTCAAGCTGCTCACGCCGCCGCGGCGCTTGACGAACATATATCCCAGCACGCCCGCAAACGAAAGCGCCGCCAGAATGAACACCACCAGCCAGAACACGCCCCAGGCGGAAGTCCTTCTGGTGGGCTGTGCCTCCGGGGTTGCCGTGACCTCCGGCGTTGCGGAGGGTTCCGGCGTTGCGCTCTCGGTCTGCTCCGGGGTCTGCGTCGTGCCTGCAACGGTGGGCACCGCCATTTTGACGCGAATGCCCAGAGAATCGAGCGCGTCCAGCGCTTCCTCAATGCGGATCGCGCCGTTGATGCCCTCGGTATCGTTCATCTTCATCGACGCCACACCCACGACATAGCCGTTCTTGTGCAGCAGCGGGCCGCCGGAGTTTCCCTGATTGATGGCCGCATCAATTTGATAATATCTAACGCCGTTCCAGTTGGCGGTCTTGGAGATAATTCCCTTGGTAACCGTCACGTCCTCCGGGTAGGAGGTCAGCGTATTGCTGATGTCGTTGGTGGGATAGCCCAGCGCGTACACATCATCGCCGGTCTTGACCATATCCTCGGTGCCCAGCGGCAGCGGCTCGGCTTCCACCGGCGTTTCCAGTTTGAGGATAGCCAGGTCGCGGTCGGTCAGCGCCATGGCGACCTCGCACTTGATCTCCTTGTCCTGATCCATCCAAATATACACGCCGCTCTCGTTTTCGGAAACGACGTGATAATTGGTCAAAAGATACGTCACCGGCGACTGCTCGCCCACGGCAAACGTACTGCCGAAGGAAATCACCGCGCCGGAAGCGTCCTTCGTCACCACGCGGAACACGGAATGCTTCGCCTCGTCCGGGCCAAGGGTTTCCTCCGCATGCACCGCGGGCACAAAAACGGTCAGCAGCATGAGCGCCAGAACCAGCGCAAATGCGGCAAATCGTCTGATTTTATTCATAAACCGATCTCTCCTGTATTACACCGGGTCGCAGTAAAGCATGACCAGCGTCACGTTGTCCTGCTTGCGCTTATCTTTGGCCAGCACCGCGCGCAGCAGCTCGTCCTGCGCGCTGCAGCCCTGAGAGGACGCGATGATCGAGTTGATCTCCTGCAAGGACAGTGTCTTGAACAGGCCGTCCGAGCAAAGCAGCACGCGGTCGCCGGGCTTGAGCGGCACGGGTTCGATGTTGTAATCCACCAGCTCCAGCTTTTCGATGCCGACAAAGCTGGTCAGGTGCGCGCGCTCCGGGTGGTGCTGCGCTTCCTCCAGCGTCATCCGTCCGGCCTTGACCTCCTCCATCAGTTCGGAGAAATAGTTGTGGTCACGGTTGAGCTGGTAGGTCTTGCCTTTGCGGAACAGGTACAGATGGCTGTCGCCCACGGAGACAAAGCGCAGTCCGTCGGGCAGAATCGACGCCGCGATCAGCGTTGTGCCCGCCATCGCGCCGTTTTTGCCCTGGAACGCGCCATAAACCGCGCTGTTTGCGGCATAGACCGCATCCACCAGCGTATTTTCTTGCACCTTATCCACGGCAAGATAGGCGCGCATGAACTGAATCGCTCCCATATTGGCGGCTTCTGCGCCGTTTTCCATGCCGCCCATGCCGTCGCAGACCACCGCCATGACGCCGTGGTCGCGCACAACCAGCTCTTCTTCCAGGGGCGTGATGGCAAAGGCGTCCTGCTGCTGCGGGCGCTTGCCGATATCCTGTGCGTTGCCGATGCGCAGCGTCAGCCCACCCACAACCGCGCTGCCGGAGCCTTTATCCTCCGGCTTGACCAGGCGCAGCGGGGGCTTGCCCACCGTAACCGGCTCGTCATCCTCCGCATTGCTCTTCGCATCAGCCGCAGGCGAAACCGTCGTCGGTTCGTCATCCTGCCCCAGGGGCGTGAACTTGACCTCCTGCGCAGGCTCCGCCGCAGCGGGCACATCGGCCGCAGCATCCGTATCTCCGCCGTCCTCTTCTTCCGTCAAGTCGAAGTCGTCGTCTGTCTCCGGCGCAGGGTTTCTCTTCCCCATCACAGCGTTGCAGACCATCAGGGCAATGCTGCCGAGAACGCCTGCGCCCGCAATGACGAGCAGGATCAGGATTTGATTGGGCATAAAAATTGCCTCCTTAATATACAAACTTACTTCTCCATTATAGGGCAAGCACCCAAAATATGCAATCACATCGCGCGGCGGCGGGTGTTATGTTTTCAATTTGGCAACATCTTCCGCAATGTCGCGGGCGATCTCTTCCGCCGGACGCCCCGCGTCGATCACCACCACGCGCTCCGGGTGCTCGGCGGCAATGCGCAAGAACCCTTCCTGCACGCGCCGGGCAAAGGCCTCCCCCGCGCTCTCGATGCGGTCGGCCTCGCCGCGGTTCTTCACGCGCTGTGCCGCGTCCTGCTCCGAAAGCGTCAAAAGATAGGTGCGCTCCGGCATACAACCGTCCACCGCCTCGCGGTTCAGCGCTTCCACGCGCTCCGCGCCGATCTGCCGCCCGTAGCCCTGATAGGCCACGGAGGAATCAATAAACCGGTCGCACAGCACCACCTGCCCGCGCGCCAGCGCCGGCAGGATCACCGCGCGAACATGCTCGGCGCGCGCCGCAGCATAAAGATACGCTTCCGTCATATCTTCCATGACGCTGGCGCGGTCGAGCAGCAGCTCGCGGATCTTTTCCGCCACGGCATTCCCGCCCGGCTCGCGCGTCACGACGACGGAGCGCCCCTCTTTTTCCAACGTTGCCTTCAGCAGCTCGATCTGGGTGGTCTTGCCCGCACCGTCCCCACCCTCAAAGGTGATAAACATGCTTTTTCCTCCTCACAACAGCAGCCGCCTCAGTTCGTCCGCACCGCGCACGACAAAGGCCGCGCCGCTCTGTTCCAGTTCTTCCGCGCCGCCAAAACCCTGCGTCACGCCCAGGCCGTCCACGCCGTTGGCGCGCGCACCTTCCATGTCGAACCGGCGGTCGCCCACCATGGCGGCATTGCGGCCGAGCTTTTCCACAATCTGACGGATCATATCCGGCTTGTTGTCCTTGGTGTCCTGCAAGGAGGGCGTCACCAGCATCTCCACGCAGTCCATCAGCCCTTCGCGCTCCAGGATTAGACGGGAGAACTTTTCCGGCTTGCCTGTCGCCACTGCCACATGAACCCCTGCCGCATGCAGGTCGCGGATCAGCTCCTTCATGCCGGAATAGGGTGTGTATTCGTAAACTCCTGTGCTCTGATAGCGCACGCGATACTGCCGCACGGCTTCCTCCGCCATCGCGTCATCCATGCCGTAATATTCCTTGAACGCGGCGTGCAGCGGCGGGCCGATAAATTTGCGGATGCGGTTGAGATCGTCGCTGGGATAGCCGACCTGCTCCAGCGCATACTGCACCGAGCGGATCACGCCGTCGGAAGTATCCATCAGCGTACCGTCGAGATCAAAGATCACCACATCGTAGCGGCGCACGGCGACAGCGACCTCGCCCTCGTCATTCATGCCGAAGAGCGAACCGCCCGCCTTCTGCGCCGCGCACATCGCGTCAATGACGTTTTGTCCGATGATTTCGCCCGGCACGCACAGCGGGATGCCCGGCGGATAAATGCCGATGCTTTCCGCCGCAATGGCGCCCACAGCGTTTTCCAGCTCCACATACGCCGTCTGCCCAGAGGCCGCCTCTCTGGGCCATGCGGCACGAACGCCGTAATGCAGACCGGGCGCCTCCACCTTCGGCGCTTTCCCGTGAGGAAGCTCCAGCATCGCCTTTTTCAGCGCGTCCATATCCGCCTGTGTCGTCATCACGGACGGGATGCCGACGATGCGGCAGAAATCCGCCATCTCCACATCCACGCCCTGCTCGGCCAGCCGGTCGCTGACCTCAAAGCCGGTCAACCCCGTGCCGCGCACGTCGATCACCAATCGCACCGGATCCACAGGATAGCGCGCATAAAACTCCTCCGTCATCGCAAAGCGCTCGTCTGCGGAAAGCTCTCTGCGCAGCTCCGCGCACATCTCTTCCAGCTTTTTCAGCTGATGCGCGCCGGTGCTCTCCATGTAATCCACGCATTCCTCCGACGAATGCAGCAGCATCGAAGAAGGGCTGGACGTTTCAATCATCTGCTGCAAACGGCGGATCTCACTTTCGCATTTGGCGTCCGCAGCGTTCAGCACGGCGCAGGGCGTGAGCGCAGGCAGCGTTTTGTGCAAGCTCTGCATCCAGAAATCCGCGCCCAAATCCCCTGCCGAAGGCAGGCCCGCCCACGGAAAGTGCGCGCCGTGCGCCTCGTCGATCAGCACTTTCATTCCGTGCGCATGCGCCGCTTCGACGACCTTGCGGATATCGGTCATTCTGCCGTAAAAATCCGGCCGGGTCATCAGCACCGCTTTGGCGGAAGGATGCTGCTCGATGGCGCAGCAAACGTCCTCCGCGCGGATATCGGTCAACTTCATCTCCTCGTCCCAAACGGGATCGACGGGGATCGGCCGGATGCCGCCGAGCACGCAGGCAGACCATGCGGAAAGGTGCGCGTTGCGCGCAAGGATCATCTCTCCGCCCCTTGCGGCGTAAAGGATCATCAGCTGCATACCGCGCGTCGAGCCGCCAACGAGCGGAAAGCTGATCGCCGCGCCGTTGCGCTCCGCCAGCCGCCTGCCCAGCTCGAGATACGCCCCTTCCGGGTGATGCAGATTGTCGGTCATGCCCAATTCCGTCACATCCCACGCGCTTCCATCACCGAAGCGCATTTTGTTGCCGGGCATATGGAAACTCACGCGGTCGTGCATGTTTCGCAGCATTTGATCGATCGTCATATTTCCTCCTGAATACAAAAATCACCGCTCCAGAACGAAGCGGTGATGAATCAATTACTCCGCGCTGGTCTTGGGTTCCTTGAAGGCCGCGCGCACGCGAATGAGCTGCAACAGGTGATCGCTCGGCTGCAAGATCACGCGCTTATCCTGGCCATCGGTCAGATAAATGATCTGCACCGGTTTCAGACGGCGCGTCGGCAGCGTAAAGCGATCGGTGTGCAACTTGCATCCCTTTTCCACAGCGCTGATGCGGGTGATATCCGTAATTTCCAGCGTAAAAATATTTTTTTCTCGCGAACCGACCTTGCGCGCAATAATCAACTCGGTATCCATCAGCGAATAACGGTATTCCACAATTCTCTTGGAATAGATGCGGAACGCCCAGAGCACCAGCACAGCGAAGGCCAAAAACTCCATCCAGCCCTGCCCGGTCACTTCGCTCAGGAACCAAGAAAGTATGCTGACCAGAAATACGCCCAACACGATGAGCAATATATAGAGCACCGTTTCTTTTTTTGTCCCCGCGGGATATTTAACCAATTCCTGGTACATGCCTAAGATCGTCCTCCCAGAGATTCTCCTGCACATTGTACCGCAGTTTGCCTGTCAATGCAATGCCGGCGATGAATGTTTACACAGAAAAATGCCCCCGTTCGGAAACGAGGTCATCCATTATGCATTGGATTTATCCTTTATGTCATTCAGGCGGCAAACATAGCGCCATCCTTTTTCCGTCTTTTCCATTCTGCGAAAGCCGCATCCCTCAAACATCTTCTGCGATGCGAGGTTGAAATCGTAGATTTCCTGCACATAGATTTCGCTATATCCGATTTCTCGAGCGCGCTCGATCAGGCTATGAACCACACGCTTCCCGATTCCGCGACCGTGCAGATCCTTGGGCCCGATCACAATGGGCATATCTTCCCGCCAGAACGTCACGTCCCCAATCGGGTTCCACTCGCCGTTTTCCAAATATTCAATGATATACAGCTCTCCGTGTTTCCGCAGGTACTGATACATCCCTTTGATATTCTCCAGAGAATAGGGATTCACTGCGCCGTCCATCGGGAGCAGGATATCCGGATCGAGATACCATTCTCTTGCAAAGGCAACGTCCTCGCCTTCCAACTTTTTCAACCGAAGATTTTCTGCAATCAATCGCATCTCGGGTTGAACTACGCCTGCAATCGGCACTGCCCTCACCTCTTCCTGAAAATATATAAGAAAAGCCTGCCGCTGTTTACGACAGGCTTTTCATGGAATCCGGCGATGAACTATCCTCCCGGGCCGTCACCAG
>OIWT01004390.1_pt1 | contig 11488 bp, 7 predicted proteins | sample 1587701 | NCBI WGS metagenome assembly OIWT01 (sample SAMEA3888904, study PRJEB22519) | human gut metagenome | biome: human gut; feature: human-associated habitat; material: faeces | place: Denmark | collected 2009 | reverse complement strand
AGGCCAACAAAGAATTCTTTACATCTACATCTTTTCTGGCAGAGTTGTCCAGACCGAGGATGCTAGCAATCTTGTCAAAAAAGATAGTCTCACGTTCGTCTATGCGTCCATCTGCCAAAACGAGATCCAGCAGAATGCGCATCATTGCTATTTTCTGATCGTATGTAAACTTTTTCATATCCAAGGTCTTTACTGTTTGATGGAGATACAAGCCCAATTCCACTCGTTCTTTTTCTTATTAAAATCGTATACTGCCGCAGCGGTTACTGTCTCATTACCGATCAGATTATATTTGCTTACTATTGCGGGCGACAAGAATATATCATCTTTCCCTGTTCTGAGAAAGGCGAATGGGTTCCCTTCACGTTTATCAACTGTTCCCTTAACAATTTTCACATAGGGAAGGTTGAAGGGGCCTTGCGCTTGCTCTGCCCGAATTATATTAAGGCTTTCACCATCTGGAGTATATTTCAGCTTAAGGACCATTCCTTCTTTGGGGTTCAAAGCCCAATGGCCATATTTGGCCATCATCCTTTGTTTTAAGCCATAGACAAGTGCAGCACGCTTTGTTTGGACATCAACGTATGTCACCATTGCCAGACACTCGGCCAATTCTGTGAATAGTATTTCCTCAGTGATCGGCTTATAATCAAAAGGATCAGATGCATCTGGCTTCGTTGTCTGGAGCCAATTCTGCCAGGACCATTGCTGAAGCTGTCCAGGAAGTTTCCATCCCTGCTGGAGATAACACGCTGACACCTTATCAATGTTGTATTTGGCACGAGAGTAATCATGTCTCTGAATGTAAATCTCAGCTAGCCGAATTCGTATCTTCCCGAGGAAGGATTCTTGTGTTTTGCAGTGAACAGCTCTTAGAAGACAGGCCAGCTGCTTATCCGGCTCATCCCTGAAAATATCGCTCATCAGTTGCCACGCCCAGAACTCATTAATCTTCTTGCGAACGAAAGGAACGACTTTCTTTAGAGCCTCTTCCTTCCCGGCTCCTTGGGCAATCAACAGTTTCCCGCAGAAATAACCAGGGTAGAGCATTTCCGGATGTGCATCCATCAGGGCCTCAATCTTAGGAATGAAATCAGCAATTCGCTCTTGATCTCCAAGTTTGAGCAGTGCCTTCGAGTTAGCAATATATACCCTTTCAGCCAGAGACATCACCTTTTTGCCATTCTCCATCTGGAACTGCTCATAATCATCTGGCATGAGATTGTTGATATCCCACCAGTCAATAAAGTCTGCGAGTTGATCCCAGCCTTCAAACTTTATGAAATACTGCAGAAGAAGTGAATAAGGTCTACTGGGGCCAAAGTGACAATCCCGAATCTTTGAGAATAGGGTGGACATGGTCGAAAAGTCCTCAGTCCGAATCCCCTTCGCAAACCCGGCAACTTTCCACAGAAGATTTTCATAGATCAGTTTGTCACTGTTTAAATCGAGCAGCGTTAACTCTCCGAGCTTCTCCAGATGCTCGTAAAAAGAATCGGTTCGCGTTTGCTCAACATCTTCCTTGATGAAATAATAAAGTGCCCAGCCAACTTCGCGCTGCACCCAGACATTATCTGGAGCGTTTTGCCAATCTTGCAGAGCGATTTCGTAGGCTTTTGCTATTTCACCTGCCTTACACTTGGCGGTAATCTCTTTTATCGTTGCCATAGGTGAGATATGATTTCAAGCAGTTGTTGTAATTCCTTATCATCGTTGCCCAGGGAGGAGTAAGGCATCAATGTGGTAATGATGCCCCTTCCGTTAAAGGCTAGTTTGAAGTACGCATAGGCGGAAGGCGTCTTGAGGCAATAAACCATATTGTAACCTTCTCTGTAGATATTTGTGATGAGAATACCAAGCTCAGAGCATCCGGCCACAATGATTGAATGGACAGCTTCAAAGCCATCATTCTGGGGTTTGTATTCGAATGCTATCGGATAATTGGTCTCATTATTTAAATATGACAGTATAGCTTTATTATCATCATATTGGCCTCTTGGAATGAACTTAAATGTACCACCTGCATTATAGTGACCATCATAGATCCGGACGCCATTTGGACTATTCAAGAAGTAAGCATCCAACCAGTTGGTACAAATCACATTCTGGATGGAATACTCGGTGTCTTGTAATACTTCAGAAATGGCCCAGTACTTTGCCATCTGACAAGGCCTAGTATTAAGGCCGGGATATGGAGTGGGCGCAACTTCGGTGAATGAGTAATACTTCTTGGGCGTATTGCTCATCGTAATAATAGCGCTGATCCGAATGCGGTTTTGTGAAACGGCAATATGCGGCGGTTCCATGGCGGCCGATGCAGATGCTTCTTCGTCAATAATGAAAGGAGGATTCGTCGCAAAGTCAACGATGCTTTCTTCCTCTTCTCTTTCAATTCGTTCGTCAACTTCGTCAGGTTCCTTTTCCTCTACACACAGATACAATTCTTTCTTGGGGCGGGTAACAGCCACGTAATGAAGATTCCGCTCCTGGATGTTCTCCCATGCCAATTTACGCTTGACAGGAAGCTTGTTGTACTCCAAAATGAATACACGGTCGTTTTCCAAACCCTTGGCCCTGTGAATGGTGGAAATTTTGATAGCATCATCACCCAAGTAAGACATCAGCTCTTTTAAGCGAAGCAAAATGCTGTTGATGGTGTTCAGCTGCCACTCTTTGAATTTTTTTAGGAAGAAATCAAGACTATCTTTCAGTAGTTCTGTTTCCTCCTTAATCTTCATCTCGCGAAGTACGGCATCGACATTATCACAGTCCTTATGAATCTGCTTGATGTTCCGTTCGCGAACGACATTCAAGAATTGCTCTATAGATTCCTCTGTGAGGGTTTTGAGTAGCTCTGAAGGTTTGAAATAGCGCTTATAATCACCGATGAACTCTGAAACCTCATCCGGATGAAGATGAATGCGCACGTCTTTGTTGACGAGCTTCAAAGCGAGAGAGAGAAGGGGTCTGCGATGCCGACATATGACCAGGTCTCCCTGCTGGAGAGATTCAAGAACGAAACGATTCTCCAGAACGGTCTTGATACCTTTCTCTGTTTTGAAACCCTTAATGTCCTCACGAATCGTTTGCGCCAGCTCAATCACTGATGTAGGGCAGCGGAAACAATCCGTGAGCATCAGCGGATGACAATCGAATGCGTTTTTTACGTTCTCAAACGAGTCTGAATCTGCTCCGGCAAAACCATATATTGATTGGTAAGGATCGCCCACAGCAAGCACTCGTCCGTCTAGCCTTACATACTTCTTGACTATGGCCAGTTGGGCACGAGAAAGATCTTGACACTCATCCACAAACACAAATCCGTACTGGACCTTTGATTCCAACTGGAGTAAGGTCGGCAGATACAACATGTCCGTGTAATCTATTATCTTGTCCGACGTGGCGATGGAATTACCCTCTTTAAGGAGCTTCTGATGGAGAATTATGTACAGACCGAGCTCTTCATCAGAATAGTCTTCTCCTAGTAGGAGGAAATGGTCTACCATATCCTTGTAACTGGCGAAGTCGGATTCACACAGAGTGAGCCTATACTTGTCGTTAATGGCTAATATGTTGGCCGTGGCTTCTTTTACGAAACCAGCACTCTCGTTAAGTGCGTTTTTCTCTTCCCAACTCAAGCTTGGATGCCTTTCCTGCAAAGCTTTGATTTGCTCAACAGACAGGAAGTTATGTATGTCAAGGAGCTTATTGATCTCAGGGACAAGATGCTCAAAGAAATCTACGTTCTCAATAATCTTCCGGTATTTCTCTCTGTCCATTTTGACTTGGAAGAAGGACCGGATAATCTGGAAGCCAAGACTATGTATAGTCTTGACAGCCACAGATTTACCCCTATCATGGAACTTTTTCTGAATCTCTTTTCTGATGCTGGTATTAAAAGCACAATAGAGGACATCGTTGATATTGGGAATGTGTTCGACGCATTCCATCAACGTTGTGGTCTTACCGGCCCCAGCGACAGCATCGATGATGCCATTACCGGTTCCACTCTCAACGAATTGATAAATCCGCTGCTGGGCTTCTGTGGGTTTGAATGCCATATTATATACTCAGGTTTCGCAAGTGAAAAACAATTGATACAAAAAGGCTAAAGTTTTGACAATTCATTGGTTATCACTATATTAGTGTCGCCAAACAAACTAAATATAGAACCTTTGGCCATGGACAAAAATAGACAAATAATCTCGGAACTCAAAGACTTTTTCAAACACAACGATGCCAGTAAGACGATCAACGCGGCAAGCAAAGTGATGGAGAGTCTCGTCATACAAGCCAAAACGATAGGTCCGGTTAAGAATCCGAACTGCAAGTTCACCTTCGTTCAGTTGGTGAAATTGCTCATCCTGCAGCCGTTCTTCTCTGTGAAGACACCGGCCGACTATGAGGGCAGCGCGCTTGGCAAGTTGTTCTCCTGCAAGAAGGACTCTTTCTATCGCGTCATGGATGACGGACGTGTTGACTGGCGCCGTATTGGATACGCCATCTGTCGGCAGTTGGCCGCCCTCATCAGTCGCAGGGCTGACGCCAAGGGGCTTACCCGTTGCGTCATCCTTGATGATACCGACCTTCCCAAACGGGGATACAAAGCGGAAGGCCTTGGAAAGGTGTTCTCCCATACGGCCATGAGGCGTGTCCTTGGGTTCAAAGCCCTGTTCCTCTGCTACACGGACGGCAAGACACAGATGATGGTGGATGCCACCATACAGGCAGAGACCGGGAAGGATACCAATAAGCCGCAGGGGCTCACCAGGAAGCAGAAAGCCGTCCAGTATAGCAAGGGACGCGGTAAGGACGAAAAGGCCAATACCCGCAAGGCGGAAATGCTCCAATCCAGAATCGCCAACGCCGTCAAGATGCTCAGAAAGGCTATTCTGGAAGGTGTCCGGTTCGACTACCTGCTGGTTGACAGCTGGTTCCCCTGCGCGGAACTCCTTCAGTTCATCCACAGCCGCCACTTCAAGTGCCATATCATCGGGATGATTAAGATGGGTAGGACCAAGTACGGGACAGCCTTGGGCAACCTCTCCGCGCCAGATATCATCACCAAACTCGAGAAAGCCAGGCAAACCAAACGCAACAGGTCCATCGGATATAAGACCGCGTCCATCAAGGCCAGATATGCCGGTATGGACGTCCGGCTCTTCTTCTACCAGAAGGGCAATGGCTCCTGGAACGCCCTCGTTACTACGGACATGGGCATTGACGCCAACGGGGCCTTTAAACTTTACGCCAGAAGGTGGTGGATTGGAGTTGCCCATAAAGAGATGAAAGGGCGGCTTAACCTGGGCAAATGCCAGTGCGTGGATTTCGCAGGACAGGTTGCGGCTCTGTCGCTGTGCATGATACAATACAATATATTGGGCACCGTCAAGCGGTTCGAATCGTACGAGACCATTGGCGGCCTGTTCGCTGAATTGACCGGGGAGACGCTGGAGCTTACCGTCATCCAGGGAATCTGGGGTCTCATCATGGAGGTCACCAACGTCATCGCTGAGTTCATCTCATGCGACCCGTTTGAGCTAACTGAAAACGTCATTAATAACAACCATCAAATCAAAGCAGTGAAGATGGTTTTCGACCGGCTAGACCTCGCCGGAGCGGCGGCTTAAATCACTTGCGAAACTTGAGCAGAAATAAAAATGGATGAAAACAGTAGAATTGAGCGTTTCATAAAAATCAAGTTTACAATTATACACCTAATAATCGCCTCAAAATATCTGTATTTCGCGGTCCAATTGCCTCATAGATTTTCTTTATCCTTTCTATGCGCTTAGGGAGTGGCTGGTACTTTGGATCGACATCTTTCCAAGGCGACATACTTTTATACTTAAAGTATTCATCTTTATACGGATGAGTACATGACGTAAACCAAGGACGGTTATAAAAGGCTGTAAGATAATGAATAACCACAGGATGTTTGCAAGATTCTCTCAATTCTTCCTCGCTATAATGAAGAACTTTTGACATATATTTTGCGTCAAGATTACACAAAAAAAGTAATCCTGCCATAAGATTGTACCGAAGACTTATATATTTTACTTTTCCATAACACACTTTGTTTAACGCGCCCTCACTCAGAGTTGGTGGATTACCATCATATTCCTCTACAACTTTCAAGGTCTTCTCTATTAAGTTATTCTGGCGACAATAAGCGACATTGCAGATGGCCATTCCGTCATTGAAGAATCTGTCACCCTTGGGTAGTCCTAACTCTTTATAAAACTTGGTCGGATTTGTTTCAACGACCCCCATATAACATCCTTCGAGGTCTTCTTCCCATAGTTCTTTTAACGAACCAACAACAATCGTATCACTATCGAGATATATCATCTTATCAATACCTTCTATTCGGGAAAAGAACACTTTTGAATAAATCGTAGCAATATGACGTCCCGTATTTGAAAGATTCAAATCATAGGCAATATCGTCAAACTCAACTTTAATAAATTGACGATGGTAAGATTGCGCAATTCTCTTTAATACATCTACATTCTCTTTTGATACATCTTTGGAGATTAAATAAACGCAGATGTTTTCAACTCTCTTATTGTTCTCAAACAGTGATATCATTGATATACCCGTCTGCGGTATATAATAGTCGTTACACGAATAAGCTATGTTCATGAGCCAAAGAAGTCATTATATTTAAAAACAGCATCAAATATCATAAGTCGGTTTTCATCTAAAAACACGTAATATAGCAAGAAAAATAATACATAACCATATAGGATAAACTTCTCCTTGCCTCGTAGGACAAATGACAAATATGCGTAGTTAGCAATAAGCACATCCTTAAGAAGTCGGGAATAGCTTCCATTATCAAACAAAAATGGTATAACAACTAGAAGCAATAAATTACTATTTTTTAATGCCAGACTGTCGTATAAAAAAGACGATAATGATTTTCTTTTGATTTGCTTTTTATATGCCCACATAATAACAGAAGCACTCGTGCAGAATACAACAGTATTGGCAACACCTCCTAATATTGAAGAAAGGCCCTCATACCTTCCTACTTTGTCGCTATCCAATGTATTAGTAAAGAAACCAAATATAGTGGCTTTCATTAGAAATGCTGCGACAACAAGAACTATGACATGCCATAGTTTTATTGATTTTTTCGATAGCAAAAACAGAAAACTCAAAACCATACTAATATGTATGGACGAAGCAATCAAGGCACAAACTATATATTTTGCAACGTCTGTCGGCTTCATTAGGGGCTTCAATAAATATCGAAAACCAAATAAGAAAACAGCCATCGCAAAAAAGTTTCTGATCTGTACTACGTCTATAACAAAAATTGACGCGAGATAGCAAGCAGCAACTAATGTATAGTTACATCCTACACTAAAGATGAATGACAGTATCAAGACATAAGAAATAGCAGAGACTATCTGCTTGAATTGCATAAACGAGAGGCCTAATTTATTGCCAAGATAGCACAAAAATGAATATCCCGGCTCTACGCTACCCGTTCCAAAAAATGCCCCAAACCATGTATCTGAAGCTTCATACTTCCACACATAATTCTCCATATCAGGACTCTCATAATTCCATCCGACAAGTATCCAGGCGAACGTTAATATTACTATTGCCCAAAATTTGGAATCCTTTTGAGCTATCCCAATAATAATTAAAAACAGCCAAATAAGCATTAAATATGTCATCCTTGTATTACCCTATCCTTAATACTGTCGTAAACTCGCTGAGTAAATTCCGCAAAAGACTTAAGCGAATTCATTTCCATAGCCTTCTCATGAGTCGTTCCCCTTAACTTGCGATAATCCGTCTCTGATAGAGAAAACACCTTCCCAATATTTTCTGCTAAATTGCTTGAATCAAGTTTATCGCTTTTATACCCGGACACCCCATTCTCAATGACATCAATTGCTGTTCCAATGTTATAACATACAACTGGAGTTGAACACATTATTGATTGGTTCACCATTGAAGGTCCAGCATCATCAATAGATGGACTAATAAACGCATTGGCAACAGAGTATGCTCTGATCAAGTTTTCAGTGCTAAGTTGACCGACATATTTAGTATCAACTGACATTTCATAAAGAGGATCAACATCCCTATTGCCCGCAATCATAACTAATACCTTTTGTTTTTCTTCCATACTTAAGCCCTCACTCCATTTATTAACAGCCTCTATCAAATGAGTGAAGCCCTTACTAATTATCGCAGTGTTTTGGTATCGAGCAAACAAAATGAATGTTTTCGAAGCCGGTATAGAGAAATCTTTCCTGCATTCTTCGATTGGCCTTTGATAAAAATAGTTCTCATCCAATACTGCTGATGATACAAAAATCCTGTCGGGAGAGAACATATCGCTCTTCATAGCGAAACGCTTCATCCAATTATTGCAGCAATAGGCATAATTGATTTTAGAATAACAATCTTGCTTTATACGAAAATTGCGTCTTGACTGATCATTTTCCTCTTCACTCTTCAGTGCCGGACATCTGCCGCAGTTGGTTTGATAGTGGTTACAACCTAAAAAGAAATAGCATCCGCCCGTAAAAGGAGCCATATCTACACTTAGCATAATAATAGGGCATTTAAGTTTCTCGTAGATCGCCTTCAATGTCAGCGCAGATATTAAATCCTGCAGGAATAATGTAATTACTAAATCGTATTTCTTAGTAATACATTTTAATACATCTGCAACGGGTACCGGCGGATGCGACTCGTCTGGTGCCGTAATTTTAATGCCGTTGTTAAATGTTAGGTTCTTACGACCAACCAAAATCTTAAATTTAGACAAGTAATGCAGTACCAGATACTTCTGACGCAGGTCAACAAATCTATCTATCCAGTTCTTCTTACACACTGAATACATATTTCTTTCTTGGCCTTCAAAAGGATATTTTGTTAGGAAATCCACTTCATGGCCAGCCATTTCTAACGATTTGATATGATCCATCGCGAGTCCTGCCGAATGCTTGAGTGGTCTGCTCGAAATAAATAATATTCTCATAATACTTAGTCTATTTATAATTCATCCTCTAACCTTTCTTCATCTTAGACTTAACGACCTCCACCGTATATTTCCGTAATGGTTTTTCGAGAAAAATCCAAACAGCTGCGCAAGTCTCTATCAAGACCACTCCGAATAGTATCATTTGTTGAAGTACTGTTTCTTTAAACAATAACGATGTCCCGTATGCTACGATACAAGCCACAAAGGTTGGCTTAAGGCAATTCCATGTACAACTATACACCTCTTCATACGAGAAACCCACTTCCTTATGCAAAAGGACAGGCCTGAGAATCAATGCGGATACGAAAGCCGCTACTACATACAACCACTGTACCCATAATGCGCTCCATCCTAATCTAAACACAATGTACATCGATGCAAAATAAGCTATGCTAATGACAACACCCCAGATTGCATTCCATTTTAGTTTTCCGGAGGCAACGAAGGGAATATAAGTTGATGCAGATATCGTATTAATAATCTGAGATATGATGGCCAGTTGTGTGAATTCCACTGCTAATGGGGGTACTTTAACCAACCATATATTCAAGATTGCTTTCATTGATGCGACACACGGCAACCCTATTATCAGCATCAAGTTTGATGTGATAACCGTCGAGCGCAAGCTCCACCTTTTAAACTCATCAATCTCACCGGCAGCATAAGATTTAATAATTTGTGGATTAAGGGCAACTCTAAAGTTATTCACAAATTGCATCACTGCATTTGTTATTTGGTTTGCCAACGCCTTCGCTGCTATAATGGCCGGAGCAAAGAAAAGGTTCAGAAGAACTGTAGCTCCTTGTACAATCACGGTATTTGACAAATTTGCCACGGCTGTCCATCCAGTGAATCCCATCATTCCCCGAAAGGTCTCTTTGTTAAAATTTAGACCGAAGTGGGTTTCTGCATATTTATGCCTACTGATAAACACATAAAGCAATGTTACTATCAGTTGTACACAAGCAATTAGGGCTGCATAAAAAATAAGTGCATCAATAGGTGAAATTGTCAGCAGGTAAACGATTGCCAATTTGGCAAACACCTCAAATATTCCAACATACGCATATACATCCATATTCTCATGTGCCATAATAACTGCCGTAAAAGGAACTTGAATTACAGCTATGACAGTTGTTATTATGGATATTTGATATACCGTATGTACAGCAAAATCTCGTCCTTCAGGTATTACGAATTTATGCCCCATATACCACAATCCGACCGACTCTAAAATAATCAATATGAGAACATAAAAGGATGTTGAAAAAGTGTTTCTTAGCTTTTGCTCTTCTTCTTGGCCTAAGTCGTAGGTAAGATAACGTGATGTACTAGTTGAAAGCGTTGTATTAAGGAATGACACTATTGCCACAATGCTTGCCACAGCATTATAGATGCCATAGTCATCTATGCCCAACTTATCTAGTACCACACGCGACGTATATATACTCACCACCATGATGAGTATCATCCGCACATACATAAATAGCGTGTTTTTAGCCAATCGTCTTGCGTCAGCCATTATAAAGTTTAGATTTTATAGAATCCTATTTTCTTCTTTATGAATTCGATTATTACAGACAGTAAGTAGCTTGATACCAGTAATGTCAAAAATATGAGTATCGGATTACGAGTAATATAGATGTACTTTTTAAACCAGAAGTAGAAAATGAAGGTATGGGTGAGGAACATATTCATGCTGTGCTTTCCCAATTCCTCCAACACATTCCCAATGGCGTTCTTTAACGGCACTTTGTATAGGAACAAGGCAAGTCCCACGCAAATCATAGCATCTGCGACATTTTTTGAACTGGTTCGCGGGAATCGCCACAATGCCAACATACCCAATACCACTACTATTTGCCATACAGTCGTCCTCTCGAAATATTTTGGCGAAATCTTGGCCATCAACATACCAAACACAAAGGCTAGCAAAGACCCAGACACAACTGATACGCTTGGAACAAGCATGCTAACAATACCTATTGTCAATGCAATACTAACAACAAAGAATGTATTCTTATACAAAGTCTTATTAAGCAAAGGGAACAATAGATACAACAGGATAATGCAACTGTAAAACCACCAAGTAGGATTATAATGCTCTGCTCCGAAAAGCTTCAAGATTCCTAAGAAATCCAGTACTGCTTTCAACGCTGCATGGTCTCCGTAAGCATCCGTAAAAGTTCGTCCAAATATGAATACGCCTATCGGTACAAACAACAACCATACAACCCAGTAATTCAGATACAATTTCTTAAACCTGTGCCAATAGAAATCTTTGAGTTTTATGTTTTTCGGTGTTGAAACCATCAGTCCATAGCCGCTGAGAAAGACAAACACCGCCACGCATAGTTTGCAAAAGATTCCTAATTGATTAATAACTCCAACTCCATGGATAACAATATCATCGTAGAGAGGTCTCGACCACTCGCTATAAAACAAGTGGTGAAAAAGCATCAACAAAATACCCCC
>OIWT01004388.1_pt1 | contig 11489 bp, 6 predicted proteins | sample 1587701 | NCBI WGS metagenome assembly OIWT01 (sample SAMEA3888904, study PRJEB22519) | human gut metagenome | biome: human gut; feature: human-associated habitat; material: faeces | place: Denmark | collected 2009 | reverse complement strand
TCTCAACCAGATTTTCTGGTGTGGCTTTATATGCGATCTCCTCCAGATGCTGCTCCAAAATACCTTCTGGAACTTTCTCCTTATTATGCAAAATTACCTCTGCAACAGAATGTACTTTTTCACCTTTGACCAAAGCCTGAAAATCCATTTCCAAAATCTGATGATCCAGCGCATTAAAATCTAACTCTTTGATCAATACATCATAAGTCGTGCCTTCCAGCTCTAAGTACAACTGACTTCCTTTCATGCACTCTCTCTGAATACGATCAGCTTCGCCCTTTTCAATCTGCAACGGTATTGAGCCTTCAAATTCCTTGCCAAACAGATTGCCTGTCACATAGCCCTCTCTTCTGAGTTTCTTTGCCTTAGTTTCCATGTTTCTTCTTTGTACTTTTAAAGTAGTCATTTGTCTGTTCCTCCATTCATACAAATCGATAACATAGGGAAGTTTGCGGAATGTCGATATTAAATTGGCGTTTCGTTTCTCATGTTATGTTTTTTTAGTTGCAACTATGGTTTAGCACTTTTTTTCAAATTTGTCAAATCTGACCGAGTAAATTCAAGTATAGTAGTCTGCGTTATTAAATAACTGCACCGCGTTTCCATTTGCCGCTCTTTAATCGCCATGCATTGCAGACGCATCTTGCAAACCAGTCGATCGTCATGGCGATCCAAACGCCCCAGACACCAAGTCCCATCGGCTGCATCAAGCCACCGATCACATAGGCCAAACCAATTCTAAATACCCACATAATGATAATGGAGCTGACCATGACAAACTTGACATCACCTGCCGCACGCAAAATTGATGGTAATGTCCACGCTGCCGGCCACATCACCATACAGCAGGCACTATGATACCAGATCAAAATACGAGCTAAGCGATCTGCCTCCGCAGACAGATTGTACCAGCTTGCAATCGTTGGCGTCATAAAGATAATGACGATATTCAATCCCCATAACATCACATATGCCCATTTCATTAACTTCCAAGAATACTCTTTCACCGATTGATAGTCGCCTGCGCCAACACACTGGCCTACAACAGTTGTAAGCGCTAATCCCATTGCCGCAGCCGGAATTGTGGCTAACAGCTCGATCGTACTTCCGGTCGCATTGGCTGCGATCGCCGCCGTCCCGTAACTGGTGATCAAGCTCTGTGTAAACAGTTTGCCGATCTGGAACATACCATTATCAATACCACTCGGAATACCAATCCTTAGTATTTTGCCTATAATCTGACCGTCCCAGCCAAACCGAAAATACTTGTCGATATGAAGATCGTATTTTTCATTGCGCAGAATAAATACAACAACGATACCTGCTACCACGCGCGAGATCAGAGTACCGTATCCAACACCTGCGATCCCCATATTATAACCAAATACGAAGATTGCATTAAATAAAATATTCAAACCATTCATAATCGCAGATACAAACAAGGATATTGATGCCTTTCCCATTGATCGAAGCAAAGAAGATGCACCGTCATATACCGCAATAAAAGGAAAAGAGAAACCCGTAATAAAGAAATAAGTAACGGCCTGATCCATAACGGCCTGCTCAACTTTTCCATAAATTAATGTTAAGATCGCACGGTCAAATACGATACACACTGCCGATATGACAACGGATACGATCAGGCAGATCAGTACAAGCTGATTAGCAACAATCTGACCAGTCTTTTTCTTCTTGGCACCTAACGCCTGTGCCGCTACTACTGCGCCACCGGTTGCTAGTGCATTAAATATGTAGATCAACAAATTGCTGATCGTATTGACAAGGGATACACCGGATACTGCGGTATCCCCGGCACCCGACACCATGATCATGTCAGCCATGCCTACAGTAACTGCTAAAACTTGTTCAATAACTAATGGCAAAACTAATGCAATCAGATATTTTTTGTCAAACTGAACTCGTGCTGTCGTCTCTTGCATATTCATTCCTCCATTCTTAAGAAATGTACTCTCGGAGTCTTCTCAAAACGAGTTATTTCGGCTGCATTTTTATGAAACGATTCCGAAACTACATATATCTTGTGTTCTGATAATTGCTAATTGTAAGTAGGCACTCATAAAAAGTCAAACGTTTTGGAAAAAATGCCAAAAAAATGTAAATATTGAAAAAAAAATGGATTTTTTTTGTATTTTTTACATTGCTTTTCTATCTTAATCGTATTAGAATGCAGGGCATAGCAGTCATAAGCAAATCAAAGCATGACCTCACACAGAACACGTTGACCCAGAATTTATGACTAAAAAGGAGTGTTGATTATGCAGAAATATGTAGAATTACTTAGAGAGCCAATGCAGGTAAAACCGGAAAGTTTACGAGCAGCCCGCCAGAAGAGCAGCTCTACACCACCTCATGTGTACCGTCTCAATTATAACGAAAGTCCTTATGGTTTGGGACCGGCATCACAGGCCGCATTAGAGGAAGCAATAAAAACTCCTTATGTGTATCCGGATTGGTTCTCTGTAGAACTTAAAACGAATCTTGCCGAATTGTATGGCCTTAAATTTGAAAATATCGCCGTTGGTCCCGGATCCAGTGCAATGATCAATATGCTTGGAGAACTTTTCATTAATCCAGGTGATGAATTCGTATTTGGTGATCCAAGTTATGAAGCATTTCGTGATGTTGCCAATGATTATGGTGCCGTTCCGGTCGCTGTTCCTTTGGATGATGATATGAACTATGACTTAGACGCTATGTTGGCAGCTATTACTGACAAAACGAAGATCTTAGTTGTCGTAAATCCTAACAATCCAACCGGAACTTTCATCGACTCTGCTAAGCTGGAGGCATTCATCCGTAAGGTTCCAAAGCATGTCATTACTGTAATTGATGAAGCATATATGGAATTTGTCGATGACCCAAATAGTTACAGTATGATGAAGCTGATCAAAGAAGAAATCGATCAGCCACTCATTATCATGAGAACATTTTCTAAGATCTACGGTATGGCAGGACTTCGCGTCGGCTATGTGATCACAAGTCCGGATATGACGGATCATTTCGGTAAATCCAGCAATGCCTGGAATGTAAGCTTCATCGGTCAGAAAACTGCTGCTGCAGCTACGAAGGACCAGGAGCATATTTCTATGGTACACGACATCAATGCGAAGGAGCGTGAGAAAGTCACTAAGGCTCTCTGTGATCTTGGCTGCCGCGTTTATGATTCACAGGCTAATTTCATACTGTTTAAGGCTCCGATCGATACAATGGAAGTTTATACCAAATTGGAAGAGCAGGATGTGTTGATCGGTGTTCACGTAGGCATGAACCGTGTCAGCCTTGGCAAACCGGAAATGAACGAAAAATTCTTAAAAATCATGAAAGAAATTCTCAAATAAAACTTAAAAACAATTGACATTATAAAAGCAGCTTGCAAGATATGATTTTATACCTTGCAAGCTGCTTTTAATTCTTTCGTAAAAGAAGCTTTGCCGTTCAGCTTATCTTTGATGGTTACATAATCACACCGTTCGGCTAAGTCAATCGTTCAACGTCATTACATTATGCAGTAAATAACAGCGAATGATCAATGCCATCTCTTCTGCCGTAGCAAAATCCGGCAGTCCCAGTAACTGTTCTGCTTTGCGAATGCGATAGCGCACTGTATTACTATGCTGAAACAACTCCTCCGACGTCTTTGCAAAATCACCATTATTTTTGACATAAGAAATAACGGTTTCCAATAAATTGACATCATGAGATGCATCATACTTTTGCAAAATGGATACGCTTTCCTCTACCTCATGGTATAGCATCGGATTATTTACAAGCGACATAACATATTTGTAAATTCCGATCTGGGAATACGCTGTATCCGTCTGCTCGAAAAACTGTCCGACGATATTTGCATTTTTTGATTTAATGATAGCCTCATTCAAGCGATCTAATGGCAAAATTTCATCACAAATACCAATATGATACGACTCAGGTAAAAAACCCGCCTCTACCAATATATCATTAATATGATGCAGCATATTCTGATAATCCTCCGGTATATTATCTTCCTGATAAGAACAGATCAGCATAATGCCATGCCCCATCTTTACAAAAGAATAATCGTGTACTTTTGTGTCACGATACTGACGGTACATTAACTTGTCAAAATATGTATGGATCTTCAAGTTGTTCGACATATCCCTCGATGTAATATTGGCCGTAATAATACTCGGATGAAAGTGCGGATTGATCTCCAATGCAATTTTTTCTACGGTAGACGGTTTATGTTTTTCGTTCACAATAGAATTTAATTTTTCCTCTGCAATAACATACTGCGCACGCGTCTTCATCGACTCATTGATACATATGATCAGATCTTCCATAAATTGCTCATAAAAAGAAAACAACGGTACATGATACAATTTCGCTAACTTGATAATATCTTCCGGCAGTTCCCGATCCGGCGGAATCTTAATTGCAATACCGGATACCTGCTTTTGGATCAAGGTACGGAGTGTCCCATTGACCAATTCCGGATCAGAATCAGCAAAGAAATAGGATAACAGTACAAAATATCCATAACCATATCCTTCATAATCGATCCGGCTGCTCTCATACTCCAAAATAACCGTCGCATTCACTAAATTATTAAGGTATTTTTCCCCACATATTATCTTAAAGTCCTTAAATAGGGACAGTTCCAAAATCTCGCTAATCTGAATCATAACTATCCTCCACGCCTATACAATCTTATACTTCCAATCATTAGGCATATCTGTGCATTGCGAATCATATTCGCATTTTGTCCGCCTTGGTGTCATTTTGAAAATATTATACCTTGGGTTAATATGCTTTGCAATGCCGAAATACTAACATAGAGATGATCGCCGTCAATCCTTCTGCAATCCAAAACGCATGCCATACTCCCGTCGCTCCTATTGCGTAACTCAACAACATCGCTGCCGGAATAATGATCACAATATAACGGCACAACGAGATTACTAACGATTGCATTCCTTTCCCTAATCCTTCTAATGCCCCGGAGGCTGTCACAGAGATCGCAGATGTTAGAAATCCTGCACTGATCAATCGAAGTGCTGTTTCTCCAACACGGATCGTCTCCGGAGTATGCGTAAACAGTCCCATTAAAGTTGCCGGGATCGTCATGCAGATCACCGTTCCACCTAACATGATCAAACCATTCATTACAAGAACAAGTTCAAAGATCTTTTTCACACGCTTGTGTTCTCCCGCACCGTAATTATAACCGATCAGCGGACGCATCCCTTGGATAATGCCATTCGCCGGCAGATATAAAAATGTCTGCAGCTTATAATAGATCCCAAGTACTAAAATATAGGCTTCGGAATACGCTGCCAAAATTGCATTCAGTGCAGAGATCAACACGGAAGACAACGCCATATTTAAAGTCGCAGGAATGCCGATCGCGTACAACTTTCCGACCATATGTTTATCCGGCCGTAAATAACTTCTTCTCACATGTACCGACAATGGCCGTATTTTACAGATTACGAAATAAACGCACAGCGTTAATACCTGTCCGATCCCCGTAGCAAGCGCAGCACCTCTGATCCCCATTTTCGGAAAAAATCCCAGTCCAAAAATCAGGACAGGATCTAATGCAATATTGGTGCAGCAGCCGATCAGCAAACTGATCATTGTCACTTTCATACGCCCCACTGCCTGAAAGATCTTCTCAAATGCCATGCTGAGCGAGACGACCAAAGCAAAAGAAAATGCAATATCGGAATACTGTATTCCTAAAGCTGCAACCGCTTCTGATCCGGTAAATAAACGCAGAAAAAACGGCATGATCTCAATACTAACTATGGTCAAAAGCACACCGTGCACTGCCGACAAAAGCAGTCCCTGCGTCGTTGCCATATCTGCTTTTTCATAATCCTTTGCACCCAAATAAAAACTGATAACCGCATTCATTCCAACGCCAAAACCAATACCGGCAGCATTGATAAAATTCTGTACCGGAAATACGAGTGATAGTGCCGTCATCGCGTCTTCACTGATCTTAGCGACAAAATAACTATCCACAATATTATATAAAGAATTGACAAGCATCGATATCACCATGGGAAATGCCATCGATACCAACAATGAAAATACCGGTTTTTCTTTCATAAATGTTTCATTCATAACAAAATGAGTCCTTTCTGTTATAAAGAGTAACGCTCACAGCGCCTGACTCATTATAACAGAAGGACTCCTAAAAATCATCTGTTTCTAAGGTATCTTCTCAAATTTTACCGTATCATGATACGAAATTCACAACATTATTTCGTCTTTGCTGAAATAACACCGGACCACTTGCCAATATTTTTTCCATTTTTACTGACAGCACAAATCTTAAGATAGTATTTCTTAGATTTTTTCAATTTCTTAATGGTCTTTTTGGCGCTTGTCACCTTGATAACCTTCGTTCCCTTTACGGCTTTGAGTTTTCCGTTCTTTATCTTGGACAGTTTCTTTTTGCTTGTACTGTACGCAATACGATAGGTCACATTTTTCTGACTCTTCCAGCGAAGTGATAATGCCTTTTTCAGCTTCTTCACTTTGATCTTTGTAACCTTCTTCGGAGCTTTAGCAGTCTGTTTTGTGCCCGGATTTTTCCCGGCATTATTTATGCTGCCACCGTTATTACCGGTATTATTGTTTCCAGTATTTCCAGTGTTATTTCCGGTATTGTTTCCAGTATTACTGCCACTATTATTTCCACCGTTGTTATCATCTTCTTTCGGCGGATTCAAAATTGCTTCATCCTCATCGACCGGATCAGCTGCAGGCTCTCCGTCTGTCACCACCGGATCAACTTTTTCATAAGAAACCTGATCCATATCAAATGTCTGATCCCTGTACTCCTTACCAGCAGTCATGCTGTCATCCGTATTGCTGACCGGTACCAATGTGTAACGATAGTCATACACTTTGTTGTTTTTCACCAAGTATGGATCTAACGTATCAAATCCACAAGACGCATTACCTGTTCCGCTGACTGCAGCATCGACAGTGACAAATGTTTTGGTAAGTGGCTTTAACTCGTTGACATGTTTTGCTTTGTCGAGCTGCTCTGTCATGAAATGTAAAGCAGATGCATTGATATCCTCATTGCCACAGATCAACATTCCGGTTCCATTTGTTTCATTGTCAAGACGGATCCATTTCACACCTGTCAGATTCCCACAATCTTGAGGTTTTGCAAACGGATAGAACATCTTATTAACCGTAGAAGTATATGCTCCTACCCTCGTATAAGTCTGTCTGTCACAGTAACTTTCATCATCACCATTTCCATACCAAGAGACATTTTCTGTCCCTTTCGCAAGCGACAATCGTGTTCCAACTTTAATAAACTTCTTGACTTTTGTTTTCGTAAAGTCGAGTTTCATACGTACCGTTACCGCCCCAGTATCTTCGATCAAATAACTCATTTCTATCGTTCCCGGAGTCTTTGTTTTGCTGTCCAACAGATAGGAAGAATTCCATTTCGTGGTAAGCATATAATTACCATCTGCACTCTTTCCCACCGTTGGTTCGCCATCTAATGTCAGATAACTCATTATATCCTTGAAATGAGAAGAATCATTGTCAAGCTTTGCTCTGGAAATATTAGGTTTCGGACCTTCCTTCATGAGCAATTGGTCTTTGTAATAATAGGACTCCAGTAATCCCGTATCCAAATTCAATTTGAACCGAAAGTCTTTGCCGGATACTATAAAATAATGGCTCTGCTTCTTGATCTGCACATTCTTTCCATTCAAAGTATGTGCCACTTTTGTACTTTTAGCATCAATGGTGAATTGCGCATATGCAACTTCGTAACCTGCCTTCGCCCAGTCTGAATCTTCTTTTGTCTTTACATGAATATTAAGATAATAATCTGCACCAGACTTAAGCTGTTCCGGCATCACATAAGGAACCGTGATCTTTTTCTCCTCTTTCGGAAGAACTTCATCATTCAGTGTTCCCTGTGAAATGATCCGGTCATTTTCCTGCAATTCCCATGTCACATCATACTCGGACAATTTTGCAGAAATACTTTCGTTGCTTACCGTTAATTCATTATTTGTCAACTTATCCTGATCGGATTTAAACCAAAAGCTCTGGTATTGATATTTCACTTCCTTCAACTCTGGCTGTGGGTCGCGATCTGCAGACACAAGACCATTTTGGCAGAAGTTTTCGTCTCCACCGGTGTCGCCCCAGTCACCACCGTATCCCAGGAAGTATCCATCTAACTGATTCAAACCGCTCTGATGAGCATCTTTACTGCTATAATAATTCCAATCTTTTTCTCCGATCTTGACTTTTCTGGACTGATCTACCCAATCCCAAATAAAGCCTCCAAGCATACTATCATATTTGCGGATAACATCCCAATAATCGCTTAAATTGCCGACCGCATTACCCATTGCATGATCATACTCATTCAGCAAGAACGGCATTTGACTCTTACTTGTACCATAACCGATAATGCTGTCCGGTGTATAATACATATGACTTATCATATCAATTGCCGTAGAGCCTTTGTCTCCACCACTCATACCTTCATAGTGAAGCATTCTGCTATCGTCGCGATCCTTAAAATACTGCACCATATGTGCAAATGCGCCGTTAGCATAATTACCATCTCTTTGTGTCCATCCTTGAGAGCTTTCGTTACCAATAGACCAAAACAAGTTGCTTGTCGTATTCTTAAATCTTTCGTACGAAGCAGTCTGTCTTGTCATTGCAGCCTTTTCAAGTGTTGCTATTGCATCCTCATCTGTGATCAATGCATGCGATTCATTATTCGATTCGCACATTAGATACAGTCCATATTTATCGCATAGATAATACATATAATCATCATTTGGATAATGCGATGTACGGATTGCATTGATATTATTCTGTTTCATCAACATAATATCTTTTTCATACACCTTTTTGGAAATATATTTGCCGGTTTCCGGATCGGTGTCATGTCGATTCACGCCTTTGATAAGAAGTCGTTTCCCATTTAATTTAACGGTATCATAATGGTCGGTTGCATTGTTATACTTTCCATCATTTGTCACTTTTGTCGATGTAAAAGTCAACTTACGAAATCCTACATTTTGACTCACACTTTCGTAATGAAGTTTAGAGCTTTTATCATACAAAGATAATACCATTGTATACAGGTTTGGATGATCACTGTCCCAAAGTTTTGGATCTGTAATCTGCATCTGCAGTGACGTCTCCGTCTGTTTACCGGATGCGATTGCTGCAATATCTTCCTGCGTTGTAGCACATAAATTTCCCTGATCATCATACAAATTAAGCTGCGCGGCCATGTTCGATGATTCTGTTGCAGAATCATTGATCGTCTGCATTTTCACTTTAAGATCAGCTGTAGAATAATCGTCTGACAAATCTGTCGCTAATGTATAGTCCTGTACATGCACTGTAGGTGTACTTGTCAAATATACATCGCGGAAGATTCCGCCATCATAGATCATGTCTTGATCTTCCATCCATGTTCCATCGCAGAACTTATATACCTTTACGGCAAGTACATTCTCCTTACCCGGATCATTCAATGCATCTGTAATATCAAATGTGTGTGGATCATAACTATCCTCACTATAACCGATTTCCTTTCCATTAATATATAGATAATATGCCGACTCTACTCCACCTAAAGTAATATAAACCTTTCCATTCTTTTGCAGCATAGAATCTTTCACCGTGAAAGTTTTACGATAAAGACCCACGGGATTTTTCTTCGTTGGTGCCAATGGAAACTCTGTACTTTCTTCAAATGGCATCGCTGAATTCGTATAGATTGAGTGATCGAATCCATAGCTTGTCCAGCTGGCCGGAAGAGTGACCTTTTTCCAGCCATCTTTCGCATCCATCTTATAGTCCGTATTTTGGAATGCACCGGCTGCTTCTGCTTTTGCCGGATTATCAAATACGGTCAGATCCCAGTCCTGTCCTTCTCCGGTAAGTAACTGGTAATACGACGACTTGTCTCTTGCATAATCTTTGGCACCGGCATATGCAGATGCAATATCTGCATACGGAACCAAATTAGAACTATCCGGCAATGTATTCACCGAAGTAATATCTAAATTATTATCCTCTCCTGTCCATTCCCTGCCGGTAAGGGATTTTCTCGTAATCTTAGCTGCCGTAGAATCCGGCAGTTTTCCGTAATCAAATGCCTCACTCTTAAACTCTGTATCCGCCGCCTTTGCCTTATGTGGTAATGCAATCGACAATTGTGTCGGTAAACTGCTAAGCATCAGCGATATTGCAAGTACACCAGTGCCTATTCGCTTTCCCCATATTTTTTTCATCCTAATCCTCCATTCTGACATACATCATCTTATATATCTGCAAACGCCCGACTAAATAGCCGGGCTTGTTTGCAATTTATTTCTATTTTCGTGTTACACTATACTACCTTGATCGTTACCTTCGCTTGTTTCTTTCCAATCTTAATTTTCAGAACACTTTTGCCTTTCTTAACACCTTTTACTTTAATCGTACAAGTCTTTTTCCCTAAAGTTTTCTTCAGTACTTTAGCCTTGTTTTTTCCAGATAATTTTACACTCTTGATCTTATCTGTTGTTTTCGTATTTTTGAGTGCTGTTGTCAGCTTAAATGTCACTTTCTTGGTTTTTCCTTTTTTGATCACAACTGTTTTTTTCGTTGCTTTGATCTTCTTTACAACATTTGCTTTATTTGTTTTTTTAGAAATTGGAATAACCTTTTTGCTGTTGGTGTCAGGTGTTGCCGTTGGTGTTGCTGTATTCCCAGGTGTCGGTGCAGGTGTTTCTTGTGGTGTTGTCGGAACCGGAGTCGGTGTAACATCAACAATTGGTACTACCGGAGCTGCCTTCACCTCGTCGGATGCACTATATGCATAGCAAGCCTTAAAGTTTACATGAATCTTCTTTGTATTTGCGATGTCTTCCTGCTTTGCCTCTCCCAGTTGGAATACAAGCTGGATAGACGCCGCACTAATATCAGCACTTGAAATCGTCTTTCCAATTCCATCGGTCTCACTAGCAAAATCAAGTATTGCTTCATAAGTACCACTCTGGTCAATGGTTACCCCTGTTGGCTTACCAGATGCCCATCCTCCGATACCTGTTGCCCAAGTAAGCGGATATGCTTTATCCAGATCATAATTTGTAATGTCAAACACTACTTTTACTTTCGCAGTATCATCCGGTAACTGTGCATCGTCCAAAATATTTTTTTCTCCATCAAATTTTGAAAATAATTTAACCCAATGCTTGCCATTGTCTTTTTCGTAGCTGCTTAACTCCTCTTCGTCAGATACCCTCGCCAGATCAAAACTGGTTTCGTGAACTGTTCCATCCTCACTCTGTGCAAACGGAATCTGTGTTTCTGACGCATGCACGGTCTTTACCACAGTAGCTGCCGGTATCGTCAGTGCTACAGCAAGCAGACCTGCCAAAATCGTTTTGTGTGTTTTTTGTAATCTCATATTTTTTCCTCCTTTT
>OIWT01004385.1_pt1 | contig 11495 bp, 9 predicted proteins | sample 1587701 | NCBI WGS metagenome assembly OIWT01 (sample SAMEA3888904, study PRJEB22519) | human gut metagenome | biome: human gut; feature: human-associated habitat; material: faeces | place: Denmark | collected 2009 | reverse complement strand
GAAGGCGCGCTTCATACGCCGAAGGCGTGCTTCATGCGCCGAAGGCGCGCTTCATACGCCGAAGGCGTGCTTCATGCGCCGAAGGCGCGCTTCATACGCCGAAGGCGTGCTTCATGCGCCGAAGGCGCGCTTCATTGCGTACACGGATGTGCCGCATTACTTGCGGCACATCCGTGTGCGCTTGTACGCTTTCGGATCGTCCGTAAGCTCCAAAATGTAGTCCGTGGAGGTGTTAAAAAACAGCGCAAGCTTAATCAGCGTATCCACCGGAAGCTGCCGCTGTCCGGTTTCATACTGCGAATAAGTATTCTGCCGTATGTGCAAAAGCTCCGCAAGCTCCCGCTGCGTTATATCCCTGTCTTCCCGTAAGTCTTTAAGCCGCATTGTCCTTCACCTCCGTTCCTCTGCTATTATAAAAAATCACAAAACGAGATATTGACTTATATCTCATTTTGTGATAATATTAGAAAAACACTCAATGTTTTTTCTGGAAAAGGGAAGGATATTTGGTGTACGGCAAGCGGTGCTCAAATCTGAGCACACAATTTGTCCAGTAAGAAATAAGCCCGGATTTGCCGGGTTTATTTCTTTTAATAACAGCAAAAAGCCCATTCCCGGCTTTCCGGGAATGGGCTTTTTAATTCGCTTATTTGGTTTCTTCACATAGCGTTTTTGGCTTGAGCATCAGCCTTTGCGGTTTATTCTTCGGCTTGAGCACCGCTCTCCTCAGCCTGAGCACCGGCGTCTTCATCGTCGTGCTCAACCGTGCCCTCGGGGATATTATCATCCTCGTCGCCCTTTTCGCCGTCGGCGCTGCGCGGAGCAACAGCCAGGTTCACCACGCGGTTTCCTTCGCCTATTCTCATTACGCGCACGCCTGCCGCATAGCGGGACTGCACGTTGATTTCGCCGACGTTGATTCTGATAATAACGCCGTCGTCGCTGATAAGAATAACGTCGTCGTCATCCATAACTGCCTTAATTCCCGCGACCTCGCCGTTTTTGTAGTTCTGAATACCCTTACCGCCGCGGTTCTGTATGCGGTAATCCTCAAAATCGGTGCGGCGACCCTGACCGTTTTCGCTGACGGTCAAAAGGCGCTTGCCGGCGGTGACAATTTCAACGCCCACAACCTCGTCGCCCTCCTCAAGGGCGATTGCCTTAACGCCGCGGGCGGTTCTGCCAAGCTCGCGAGCGTCGCTTTCCGCAAAGCGGATTGCCATGCCGTCGTGGGTCGCGACGACAAGCTCGTCCTCGCCTCCGGTCATGCGAACCCATTTAAGCTCGTCGCCCTCGTCAAGGCTTATGGCGTTCAGGCCGCCCTTGCGGACGTTGCGGTACGCGGTCAGGCGGGTGCGCTTTATAACGCCCTGCTTGGTAATCATGGTGAGATAGGTGTTGTCGTCGTCTATTGCGCCGCCTATCTTAATCATGGCGGTCACCTTTTCATCCTGCTCGATTTGCAGGAGATTTATTATATTCGCACCACGGGCGGCACGCTGGCTTTCGGGAATTTCGTAGCCCTTTATGCGGAACACTCTGCCCTTGCTGGTGAAAAACAATATGAAGTCGTGGGTGGACGCCACAAAGAGATTTTCCACAAAGTCCTCGTCACGGCGGGTCATGCCGGAAATACCTCTGCCGCCGCGGCGCTGTGCCTTGTAGGTGTCCACGGACTGGCTCTTGATATATCCGAAGTGGGTAATGGTGACAACTCTGTCCTCAACGGGAATGAGATCCTCAATATCCATTTCGCCGCCGATGGTTTCAATGGAGGTGCGGCGGTCGTCGCCGAACTTGTCGGCAATTTCGCGGATTTCTGTCTTGATGATGTTGTCCACAAGATGAATATCGCCGAGTATGGCTTCCAGCTCTGCAATCTTATTTGTGATGTCCCGCAGCTCGTTCTCGATTTTCTCTACGTCAAGGGCGGACAGTCTGCCAAGGCGCATTGCAAGAATCGCATTCGCCTGAATTTCCGAGAGTCCGAAGCGCTCCATCAGGCGGGGACGGTTTTCGTTGTCGTCACGACCGGTTCTGATGATGTGAACAACCTCGTCTATATTATCCTGTGCAATCTTGTAGCCCTCGAGTATGTGCTGACGTTCCTTCGCCTTGCCAAGGTCAAAGCGGGTGCGGCGGGTAATGACTTCGCGCTGGAAGTCAATGTAGTTTTGCAGAATTTCCTTGAGGGTGAGCACCTTCGGCTGACCGTTAACCAGTGCAAGCATGATAACGCCCACGGTATCCTGAAGCTGGGTGTAGGTGAAAAGCTGATTGAGCACCACCTGTGCGTTGGCCTCGCGTTTAAGCTCGATAACAATGCGCAGACCCTCGCGGTCGGATTCGTCGCGCAGGTCGGAAATACCCTCAACGCGCTTTTCTTTAACAAGGTCGGCAATGCTTTCAATAAGGCGGGCTTTGTTCACGCCGTAGGGAATTTCCGTTACCACAATGCGGTAGCGGTCGTTCTTCCATTCCTGAATTTCGGTGCAGGAGCGGAGGGTGATTTTCGCACGGCCGGTGGCATACGCCGCACGGATGGCGGCTCTGCCCATAATAATTCCTCCGGTGGGGAAGTCCGGTCCCTTTATGTGCTCCATAAGCTCGTCAAGGGTAGCGTCCGGGTTGTCGATAAGGCAGCAAACCGCGTCCGTGGTTTCACGAAGGTTATGGGGCGGAATGTTCGTCGCCATACCCACGGCGATGCCCATGCTTCCGTTCACCAAAAGGCTCGGGAAGCGGGAGGGAAGCACCACCGGCTCCTTAAGGCGGTCGTCGTAGTTCGACATAAAGTCCACGGTGTCTTTATCAATATCCGTGAGCATTTTGGTTGCCATTTTGCTCATACGGCTTTCGGTATAACGGTATGCAGCGGGCGGGTCGCCGTCCACGGAACCGAAGTTTCCGTGTCCGTCAACCAGCGGATAGCGCAGGGAGAAATCCTGCGCAAGTCTTACCATGGCGTCATATACGGAAGCGTCGCCGTGGGGGTGGTATTTACCCAGCACGTTACCGACGGTGTCGGCGCATTTACGGTACGGCTTTGACGGGTCAAGCCCGTTTTCATACATGGTATAGAGTATTCTTCTGTGAACCGGCTTTAAGCCGTCGCGCACATCGGGAAGAGCACGGGAAACAATTACCGACATGGAATAATCGAGGAAGGATTTTTTCATTTCCTTTTCAATGTTCACATCGATAAGCTTGGAATGGGGCATATCGTCCGTCAGGTCAAGCTCCGCCAGTTCTTCGTCTTTGTATATGTCTTTTTCGTCCAAAACGGTTTCCTCCGTTCAATTATTTTAAAGTTGCGGCTTGGTCGGGCGGGCGTTATTCTTCGCCTTTCTGTTCTTCTTCCTCTGCCTGCTGTTCAAGCTCCGCTATTTTCTTTTTGTTTTCTTCAAATTCCTGCTCTTCGGCTTCTTCCTCTTCCTGCTCGGCAGCCTCTTTTTCTGCGGCAATGCGTTTTGCTTCGGTGATGTGTTCGTTGCAGAAGTCCATGAACTCCTTCACGTCAACGCCGTTTTCGGTAAGAGTGTGCTTTGCAACGAAAAGCTGATTCGCAAGAGTAAACTCAAGGTAAACGACATTTTCGCTGTCCCAGCAGCGGTTAAAGCTCTCCCACGGGAAAAACTCGTCGCGGACGATGGCTTTTTCAAGCACTCCGGTTTCGTAAACCGCAAGGGTAATGTCGTGGGTAAGGTATGGGGTGGTTTCGTAATAATCCTTTGTTGCCTTGGCTATTCTTTTGGGGAACTTTTTATAGAAAGTCGCAAGGTGATAGCAAAGATAGCCCGCCATAAGGAATACCACAAAGTAGAGCATAAATCCGGTGTAGTTGATCCACTGCCAGAAGGTTCTGCCCTTCGCAAGGTATTCCGGCAGGTCGAAGTTCAAAACGGCAAGCACAAGAAACACCGCGGAGATTACTCCCATGATGATTGCGCCGTATTTTTTGAGCTTTTTGTCAACCTCGATGCTGTGCTGAGAAACTGTCATGTTGTACTCGCGGTACTCGTCCAGGCTGAAACGGTGGGTGAACTGATACACAGGCGTGCCGTACTGAGAAATTTCTATGCGTTTGATTTCCTGCTTCGGTTTTTTTCTGAAGCTCATTGCTTCAAGTATGCTTCCGCTCATAAAACTGCTCCTCCGTTAAATATCAAGGTTTTGTACATATTTTGCGTTGGTTTCGATGAACTCTTTTCTCGGTTCGACCTTGTCGCCCATAAGAATAGTGAACACCTCGTCCGCAGAGGCCGCGTCCTCAAGATTTACGCGAAGCATAATTCTGCGTTCCGGGTCCATAGTGGTTTCCCAAAGCTGATCCGGGTTCATTTCACCAAGACCTTTATAACGCTGAACGTCGCTTTTCTGCGTTCCTTCGGGGTACATTTCGGCAAGCAGCTCGTCCCTTTCCAAATCGGAATAGGCATAGCGAACCTTTTTGCCCTTTGTTATCTTATAGAGCGGCGGCTGTGCAATATAAACATGGCCTTCCTCTATAAGAGGGCGCATATAGCGAAAGAAGAAGGTGAGCAGCAGCGTTCTGATATGAGAACCGTCCACATCGGCATCCGCCATAATAATGATTTTGCCGTAGCGCAGCTTGCTTAAATCCAATTCGTCGCCTATGCCGCAGCCCAGTGCCAAAACCACGGGAGTAAGCTTATCGTTGTTATAAACTTTATCGATTCTTGCCTTTTCCACGTTGAGCATTTTGCCCCAAAGCGGCAAAATTGCCTGGAAGGTACGGTCACGACCCATTTTTGCGGAGCCGCCTGCGGAATCGCCCTCCACGATGTAGATTTCGGTGTTCACATTGTCCTTGTCGGAGCAGTCCGCAAGCTTGCCGGGAAGGGACGCACTCTCAAGCACGGATTTACGGCGGGCGGTTTCTCTGGCGCGGCGGGCGGCTTCTCTTGCTCTGGCGGCGCCGAGGGATTTTTCAAAAATAGCCTTCGCCACGGCGGGATTTTCTTCAAAATAAGTTTTGAGCTTATCGTAAAGCATATTATCCACCATGGTACGCATTTCCGTATTGCCGAGCTTCGTCTTGGTCTGTCCCTCGAACTCCGCATTGGTGAGCTTTACGGAAACAACGGCGGTAAGTCCTTCGCGAACGTCGTCGCCGGAAAGATTTTTGTCGCCGTCCTTGAGGATTTTGTGCTCCCGTCCGTAGTCGTTAAATACTCTGGTCAGCGCGCTCTTAAAGCCCATTTCGTGAGTACCGCCGTCCACGGTGTGGATGTTATTCGCAAAGCTGAGTATAAGCTCGTTGTAGCTGTCGTTATACTGCATGGCAACCTCGGCGGTGGAATCGCCGTTCCTTGCGGAGAAGTACAGCACCTCCGGGTGAATTACCTCAAGACCCTTTTTCTTGTGAATGTAGCTTACAAAGCTCTTTATGCCGCCCTCATAATGGAAGGTTTCTTTTCTTACGTTCTCCGGGTCGCGAGAGTCGATAAAGTGAATCTTAACTCCGGCGTTGAGAAAGGACTGTTCCCTAAGACGCTGGCAAAGCACGTCATAATCGTAATCAAGGGTTTCAAAAATTTCTCCGTCCGCCTTGAACGTAACCGTCGTGCCGGTTTCGGTTGTATCGCCCACAACTTCAAGCTCGGTTACGGCGGTTCCTCTTTCAAAGCGCTGGCGATAGATATGCTCGCCGTTTTTTACTTCAACCTCAAGCCATTCGGAAAGGGCGTTTACTACCGAGGCGCCTACACCGTGCAAGCCGCCGGAAACCTTATAGCCGCTTCCGCCGAATTTACCGCCGGCGTGCAGCACGGTAAATACCACCGTGACCGCCGGAATACCCAGCTTGTGATGAATTCCCACGGGAACGCCTCGGCCGTTATCCGCGACCTTGATTATATTTCCCGGCAGAATTTCCACATCAATGTCGGTGCAGTAGCCTGCAAGGGCTTCGTCTATGGCGTTGTCCACTATTTCGTAAACAAGGTGGTGCAGTCCCTTGGGTCCGGTCGAACCTATATACATACCGGGCCTTTTTCTTACTGCTTCAAGTCCTTCAAGAACCTGTATTTGGTTTTCGTCGTAGGTCTCTTTTTCCTGACCTACGGTAAACGGAGTGTTTTCCACAGCTTACCTCCTGAAATAAACCGCTTTTTGCGGCCTTTGATTTTATATAAATTTAATTAAAAACGAATTTGGGAAGGGTGCGGAACAGTGAATCAGTGCACGGCGCGGGAGCGCCATGCACCGAGTTAATGCCGCACTCCATTCCGCATTCCGCATTATTTAATAAACGGATCTCCGCGCTTTTTCAGCGTTGCGGGAGAAATTTGCGAGATATATACTTTTTCTTTGTTTCCCTCCGAGGTTATGCAGAAGCTCTTCGGAAGCTCGTAGCTCACGGTGATGACGCTGCCTTCCTTTTGAGCACGGGAAAGAAATTTTCGGGTGGAGGCGGCAACAGTGGTGTTGTCCATATCAAATATCCCGATTATGCTGTCCTCCCTTACGGAAACATCTCCCCCAAGAAAAAGATACATACGCACCGCCGCCTTTCAGTAAATTTTTCCGCCATTCATATGAAAAACCTTTCCTTCGGAAAGGCCGGCAAAAAGTCCTTCGTCGCAGCAGGTGACAAAAATCTGACTTTCTCCGATGCTGTTTAGAATGTACTCCCGCCGTCCGGAATCAAGCTCGCTCATAACATCGTCAAGCAGTATAAGCGGCGGTTCGCCCATGGCTTCTCCCAAAAGCTTCGCTTCTCCGAGCTTGATTGAGAGAATACAGCTTCTCTGCTGTCCCTGAGAACCGAAGGACGCCACCGGCAGTTCATCAAGAGTGACTTCTATATCATCCCGGTGGGGACCCACGGAGGTTGTTCCGTGCTCAATATCCGCCCCGCGGGAAGCGTAAAGCTTCTCGTAGAATTTTTGAGCAAGGGACTGCGTGCTCATACTCGAATTTGCGTGCTCGCCGTGCTCAAGGCAGGTACTCAAATATTCGGCTGCGAATTTTTCCTTTCCGCCGGACATTCCGGCATATATTTCCACGGCTTTTCTGTTCAGACTTTCGCAGTAATTTATGCGGGTTTTAAGAATGTTTCCGCCAAGCCGCGCAAGCTGTGCGTCGTAAACCTCTATCATATCAAGCAGCGCCGAATGAAACTTCGCGTCCCGCAGCATTGCGTTCCGCTGCTCGAGCACTTTTTTGTAGTCTGCCAGCAGCGAAATGTACTTCGGATAAAGCTGACACAGGGATGTGTCCGCCAAGCGGCGGCGCTCCTTCGGTCCGTCCCTAAAAAGGTTCATCTGTCCCGGCGAAAAAACCACTCCGCCGCAGGTTCCGGCATATTCCGCCGCCGAACGCATATCAATGCCGTTTTTCTTAATCGCCTTTGACGGAGAAAAGCTTATTTCGGCGTTCTGCTCACGCCCCTCCGCAAAGAAATCCGCATAGAGAGAAGCTTTTTCTTCGCCTATTTTAATAAATTCGCTGTCCTTCGTCTTGCGAAAGCTCTTTGCGCCGGTAAAAAGCCACATTGCCTCCATAAGGTTTGTCTTACCTTGAGCATTTTCGCCGCAGATTATGTTCACACCTTCGCAGGGCTGTATTGAAAGACTCTTTATGTTGCGAAAGTCCGAAAGCTCCAGCTTTCTGAAAATCATTCCGCCGTCACCCTGTAAATTCTGCCGCCAAGCTGTGCTTCGTCGCCCGGACGCATTTTTTTGCCCCTCATGGTGCAAACCTCGCCGTTCACCAAAACCTTGCCTCTTTGAATAAGCTCCTTTGCTTCGCCGCCGGAAAGCACGGCTCCCGCAAATTTGAGGAATGAATCAAGCTTAATAAACTCGTCTCTTATAGCTACCTCTTTCGGAGCGGCGTCCGTCTGCATGGGAGCAGTCTCCGAAGCGGGCTTTGGTCTTCTTACAATTTTAAGTTCAATTTTTGCCATTATAAATTCTCCGTTATTCTAAAACAAACAAATTACATTTCCGCTCTCATTCTGACGGGCAGAACAAGGAACAGGAAGCTTTCTCCCTCCATAGGAACAATTTTGACCGGAGCAAGGGAGCTTGTTATCATAATTTTTACTTTATCACAGCCGGTGGCGCGCAGAGCCTCGGAAAGATAGCGGTTGTTAAAGCCCATTTCCACAGGCTCGCCCTTTACCTCGCACTCTACCACGTCGTTCACCTTACCAAGAGCGGTGGAGCAGGCGATTTTAATCTCGCCGCCGCCGATACTCAGCTTGATGGGGCTTTTAAGTCTGTCGTTGATAAGCAGGCTTGTTCTTTCTATGGCATTCAGCAGCTCACGAACCTTGACCTCCACCTCTGTGGTACAGTTATTCGGAATGGAAGAACGGAAGTCAATGAATTCGCCCTCAAGCAGGCGGGAAATAACATCGTATTTGCCGATTCTGAATATAATATGCTTTTGACTCAGTGCCACAAGGATTTCTTCTTCCTCGTTTATTAGCTTAGAAACTTCGGAAAGGGATTTGCCGGGAACGACGAAGTCAAGCTCGTCATGATAGCTTACAGGCTCCTGACGAATGGCAAGGCGGAAGCCGTCTACGGAAACAACAGAGAGCATATGATCTATAATAATGAATTTAGAGCCGGTATGCACAGGCTTAAAATCATTTACCGCAACAGCAAAGATAGTCTGATCAATCATACTTTTAAGCACGGTACTGCTTATAGTAAAGTTAATGCGCTCGTCAACGGAGGGAAGCTGCGGGAACTCCTCAGCCTCGATGCCGACTATGCTGTATTCGGCGGCGCCGCCCTTGATTCTGGTCATGCATTTTTCGTCGCACTCGATTTCGATATTTTCGGAATCAAGACGGCGGATTATGTCTGAAAAAAGCTTTGCATTAAGAACTATGGAACCGTTTTCGTTTACTCTGGCAGGTATATAGGTTTTTATTCCAAGCTCCATGTTATAGCAGGAAAGGGTAATGCGGTCGTCCTCTGCATCAATGAGGACGCCCTCCATGGCGGGGTGAGTTGTCTTTGAAGCAACTGCGCGGATTACGTTGTTGAGTGCTTCAGACAGTTCCGAGCGTGTACAAAAGAAATTCATTTTATCTCCTCCTGTAAGAAAGAAAGAATATATAAATTTAGTAGTAGTAGTAGGGGGCCTTGAAAAGTTGAAAACCCCGTTTTTGCCTACGAGAAAGCGGAAAAATGATTGAAAATTTTTAGACGGCGGTTGTGAATGAAATATTGAAAAGTTGAAAGCAGATGATGGCTGTTTTTGTATGTTTATAATCTTAGGCTTAAAAGTGAAAAGTCTGTTAAACTAACCTGTTTTCAAAAGCTTTCAACATGGGGAAAGGTTGAAAAGTTTATATTCAGAATTTATTCATACTTAATCTGCTTTTTATTAAGAATCCCGAACGTTTTTGGTAATGTCCTCAATGGTTTCGCGCAGGCGGGAATCGGTTTTCATTGCCTTTTCGGTTTGGCTGATGGCGTAAACAACGGTGGAGTGATCTCTTCCGCCGAATTCGTCGCCGATGGCAGCCATGCTCATTTGAGTAATGTCCTTGATAACATACATTGCAACCTGACGGGCACGGCTGATGTTGGCGGCGCGCTTGTTGCTCTTTATGTCCTGTTCGGAAACGTTAAAGGTGCGGGCAACCTCTGTAATGATTTTTCCTATGGTGACGGGCACGGGCTGGCTGTCGTTAAGAATATCCCGAATAGCATTCTGCGCCATAAGAATTGTTACGGGCTTGTTTTCATAAATTAAAGAATTTGCTTTTATGTTTTTTACTGCGCCTTCAAGCTGACGGATGTTGCTTTTAAGATTATTTGCTATGTACTCCTCAACCTCTAAAGGCATATCCATATGCAGAAGCTCCGCCTTGCGCTGAATAATGGCAATTCTTGTTTCAAAATCCGCGGGCTGAATATCCGCCATAAGACCCATTTCAAAGCGGGTGCGCAGTCTGTCCTCCAGAGTTTTGATTTCCTTGGGCGGGCGGTCGCTGGTGAGCACTATCTGTTTGCCAGATTCATAAAGGGTGTTGAAGGTATGGAAGAACTCCTCCTGTGTGGAGTCGCGGCCGGCGATAAACTGAATATCATCTACCAAAAGGTAATCCGCCTTGCGGTATTTTTCCCGGAACTCCGGCGTTGACTGATGGCCGATGGCGGCAATAAGCTCGTTGGTGAACTGCTCGCCTTTAACGTAGATAACCAAAGCGTCCGGTTTGCGGCTTTTAACCTCGTTCATAATGGCAAAAAGCAAATGCGTTTTGCCAAGGCCGCTGTCGCCATGGATAAACAGCGGGTTATAGTTGCGGGTGTCGTGGGTGGCAACGGCAAGGGCTGCTGCGTGGGCAAACTTGTTCGACGAACCGACGATGAAGGTATCAAAGGTGTAATCATAGTCGCCGCTGTCCAAAAGGGGAGAAACATCCTTGACGCCCTGAACCTCCGGAATCGGCTCCGGCTGCTTCTGCGGATCCTCGTCCACAACCACGATATTTATTTCCACAGGAAAACCAAGCGCTTCTTCAAAGCCCTTTGAAAGAAGGCTTTTGTATTTTTCCGTGACGATGTTTTTCTTGAATTCGGAGCTTACGCCAAGAACCACGGTGTCGTTATCAAAGCTGACCGCTTCAATATCCTTTATCCAGATTTTATAGGCAACCTCCGTCATCTGCGTTTTGCAATACTCTTTTACCACTGAAAAAAGCTCTTCAAAAGAATCCATATTTTCCTCCAGCATATAATGGAATTTTTTAAGAAATAACTATATCACATACCGATATATTATAGCACAAAATAAGGCGTTTGAAAAGGTTTTCAACAGATTTTCAGAGCAACATTTATAATAATAGTATAAATATTTAATAGAAACACAAAAAACGCCGCTTTTGCGCGGCGTTTTTGGCAAGGAAATGTTAAAAGTTTTTAAGACAATTCTTTTATGTCGATAACGGATATAAGCTCGGGGTATTCTTCGTAAGGCCAATCATCATACAATGAAAGAGAAAGCTCTCTGTTCCATAAAAGGAAGCAAGCTTTGCCACTTTCTTCGTCAAGGGAGAACCAACGGCAATATTCAGAATAGTTTGGATCATCTTCGTTATTATTTTCTTCGGTAGAAAAAACAATTTGATTTGTTTCTATATCATAGATACAAATTTGGAAACTGTGAAAGAAGAAAATATATCTGTTGCCGTAAAGGTCAATATCACCGCCTTTTTTCTCGTCAAGGTCGAAAACAGTACCGTCTTTCAGATAATGAAGACCGTCGTCATCGTTCCATAGAAGAATATTTCCATTATAGATACATTGAATGGGTTTCTTGTTTGCTGTGTGAAGAACCTTAATTTTATTTTTTTGAAGGTTTAGCCCATAAAATGTATACTCTCCGCCTTCGGATTTCTGAGCAAATACAATGAAATTATTTCTTATCTTAAAATTATGGTCAGGGTCTAAAACCATTCCTTCTGAGAAAGAAATGTACTTTTCTTTTTCTGTATCATAAAA
>OIWT01004383.1_pt1 | contig 11499 bp, 20 predicted proteins | sample 1587701 | NCBI WGS metagenome assembly OIWT01 (sample SAMEA3888904, study PRJEB22519) | human gut metagenome | biome: human gut; feature: human-associated habitat; material: faeces | place: Denmark | collected 2009 | reverse complement strand
CGCCCGCCCGCCCCGCCTACTTCGCCGCGCCGCTCGAGAGCCCCGCGCCGCGCGACCTCCACCTCCTGGACCCCGTGGGCTCCGTGGCTGCGCAGCCGCGGTCCGTGTTCGGGTCGCAGCGCGGCGGGCGGTACAGCGAGCTGTTCGCCACGGAGGGCGAGGGCGAGGAGCCGCTGGGCGAGCGGCGGTTCTTCTCGAACGGAGGCCGGCTGAGCATGGAGGAGCCGGGGGAGGCCGAGGAAATGCAGCTGTTCCAGTCCGCACGAGGCTTCGACGATGACGCGCAATTCGACTTTTCGCGTGCGCCGGCCCGGAACTCGTTTGCATGGTCACACTTTGGAGACCGTAGTGGCGAAGAGATCGACTCGATCATGTAGGGGCGCGGAGGGGGCTTCAGGGTAGGAATGATTCCATGAACGGTCGTACGTATAGTAAGAACAGAAGGTCGAAGAACCATCTGCTGGTGTCCTCTGGTTCAGGTGGGAAATGGGGGAGTGCGTGATGGATAGCGAGTCTCTCGAAAGAACAGATGGATAAGGGCGAACTTCCGGACATATAGTTTAGCGCTAGCTAGTTCTTTTCAAAAGTTTCGATAGTTGCTCTGTTTGTTGGAGAATCGTTAGCCTTGTCACTGGGAACACAATGCGCAAAAACGGGAATTCGGAGATACTGGGGGAGCTTGCTGGGCAACACTCTTCTGCTTGAAATGATCCATATAAAGGACATTACAGACGACAATGAGCAGTGCCGCTGAATCTACCACACCTGCGGAAGGAGGAGCCCCTCGTATGACCCCTCTGGAGAAGTCTGTCCTTTTCACCCGTCTTCATACTTGTAGGTACAAACTCGTGTTCCTTGGAGATCCCGGCGTGGGCAAGACCTCGATTATCACCCGTTTCATGTATGATACATTCGATACGGCCTATCAGGTGAGAGGTTGGTCCCCGGCTGCTGACCGCCTAGGCTACCATCGGAATTGATTTTCTCTCAAAGACTATGTATTTAGAGGACCGCACTGTGCGTCTTCAATTGTGGGATACGGCTGGTCAGGAGTACGCGCTCGGCGGATTGTGTCTGAGTCGTAGGCGCTTCAGAAGTCTCATCCCGAGCTATATCCGTGACTCCAGCGTTGCCGTTATTGTATATGATCTGACGAGTGCCCGTTCCCTTCCTCTGTAAGCGGTAGACCCCACATCGTTCCAAAATACTCGCAAATGGTTAAATGATGTCCGCAGCGAGAGAGGCAACGACGTCGTGATCATCCTCGTTGGAAACAAGACGGATCTCTCCGACTCGAGGTCCCCTCGTCTCCTCTCCCTCACCCATAGACAGGTATCCACGGACGAGGGCGCGGCTCTGGCGAAGGAGCTCGGCGTTCTGTTCATTGAGACTTCCGCCAAGTGCGGATACAACGTGAGCGCTCTGTTCAGAAAGGTGGCCACCACGCTTCCTGGAGAGGACAAGGTGAAGAAGGAGGGCGAGGACAGCAATAAATGTGGGGCTGCCGACGGAGAGTGAGACGTAGTTATCAAGATCAACGTGGAGTCGAAGAACACGGAGGCTGCTCAGGCTGCTGGATGCAGTTGTTAAGTACGCATTGTTTGTTCCATACGCGAGTTTCGTGTTCGCCATGTTCGTGTCGCGCGCGATGGGCGTATTGTAATTCCCTAACCATGCAATCCTTATTAGACGCCATCAGTTTTGATGTGATTATGATGGTTTTGCCCTACTGTGAGCCGAATCAGGTGCTTCTCCAAATCGGTGTTCCTTCCCTCTCCCTGTAAAGCACAGGTCGTATCAACCATTACTACAGGTCCATCATCCTCACCAATGATTTGCTGTGGAGAGATGAATGTCTTACTGTGAGTGACTCGTCTTGTCGTGAGTCGCAGATTGGATTCCGAGAGAAGATCTTCAAAGAGGTGTCATGGCTTAGCAACTACCGCTACTACACCCTCCATGTCCTTCCTACCACAGCGTAATCACTTGTGTTGTCCTGTTCTGTAGATGTATCAATCCGAAATACCTGAAGCGGTGCTGCAACAGGAGTGAGTATGTGCCCATGCCGATGTGTGTTGTAGAACGTTCAACATTCTCATGCTGAGTGGAATCGGAGACGGAAGGGAACTGCTCCTGCAAGCCAAGCAGTCGCGCTCCTACTCCATCGACATTCATAGCCAATTCAGCAACAACACCGGCCTGTTCAAAAAGAACCTCGTTATCGGCAAAAGGAAATACTGCATCACCGGGTTCTATTACCATCTCCTTCTGTGAGTCCATGTCGCCTCGCTCATCCAAAGGTCTTTCCCCAACTTCTTCCCCTCGTTCTCCCTGTCGTCGAGCTACAGAGACATCGTCGTGTGGATCGTCGACGCCTCGCGACGCGGCAATGCCGTTCTCTTCGAGGGGAACAACGAGCTGGCAGACGCCATCTACAACCAACGCTACTACCACTACTCTCGCAAGTGTCTCCACACCGTGATTGCATCTGCTCCTCTTCATCCTAGTTGCTCTCCGGAATTGCTCCCTGGATTCCGCTGATCGTCGTGGTCACCAATCAGAACGGCAGCGAATGCATGTCCAACGAGGAGGTGATTCGCTGTCTGCGGCTGTGGAGGGAGCATCGCATGTAGGATGGAGGATTCGGATCTCAGGTAGCTGGCGGCTGTATTCCTTCGACGGGAGCGAAGACGCCGTGAACACGCTGTACACACACTGCACGAACGAGCTGCATCGGCTGATGTTCCGACTCGCCAACGCGTCTCTATAGCCCCGCCCATTTGTTACAAACACCACAACCTGTGCAACACTATCATACATTTGGGTACTTCGGCGCCTGAGACGCGGCGGAAGAGGCCAAATCCTTGAGATACGGCATGTTCGAAAGGACGGGACCAATGACGGGTATCTACCACTCATAAACAAGAGGAAAGACAACCTGGCGGAGCATCCCAAGGATCATGGGGAAATAGGATCCAAACAGACGAATGATCCCGTAGCACTCGAGAATCATCCCCGTGATGGGCCACCGAAGGAGAACGAGGGTAATCCCTCCAAAGAAGGAAACCACGCCCTTCCACTTCTAATTGTCACGTGAGATGAATTGCACGACCTGAGACTTCTCAAAAGGGTTGAAAAAGGCGAGACTTCGCATAAAGCCAAAGATGAAAGGAAAGCCTCTACGAATCACTCCCACTCCCGACACGTTGCCCCAAGAAGAGAATGTTTCCCATAGCAAGCAGGACGGGATCGAAGAGAAAGACCACTCCCAGAATGAGGATGACGGTTCCCGCTGCAAGGAGGATGAGTCCGATTTTGGGGTTATCGGAGAATAGGCTGTCAATCCTGGAAAGCATTTCTTGAGGAGTTCAGGAAGCACGGGCGTTTCATCGATGCTTGTTTTGGGCGTTGTGGCACAAATACTTATTGAATCGCCAAAAGCAATCCTATGAGCGCGAGCAATACTATCTCTGTACCCAAATCCGTAGCAATCGGCTCGTTTCTGGTGAGGCGTAGGAATATGAGGAGTATCAGAAGAACAAAGCCGAGTATGCGGCTACCCTAAAAAAGATAAACGATTTGGAACTGAGCACTGCTGAGAACAAGTGGAGATGACGAAAGAGCCTCAGGGAGTAGGGACGTTTTGGATACACTCGGCGGTATGGATGCGAGCCGTCGTTGCTTCCGCGTCGTGGACACCGTTCTCGTCGAGCGAAATGTGGGCGAGGTGAAGGAGGCGCTGGAGACGGAGAAGCAGAACGTGCCGTTTGGTATGCAAACTAAGCTCGTAGATGATGGTGCTGATGGGGCAGTTGAACACTCGCTCAAGGGAGCTCGAGAAGCTGATTCTGGGCTTCGAGGTGGTTGCGGTACGATGCTGTCACGTGTAGACAAAGTATCACATTGCCAATAATGCGTAATGCGATGAGTGGGGGATTGTGTATTCTTTGCTTTGTTTGTTCTGCAATCACCCCTCTCCTTTGTGCGTTTAGAGCATCAAACGCACACTGCCACGATAGAGGAGAGAGGGAGAGAGTCATAGATAGAGGATGATAAACAGTGGAAATCCACGCAGTTCAGATTCTGACGTGACACTCATAACCACCACCAGATTGTTTCAAATATCAGATTGATTACAATATGGTAGGTGTTGTTTTGATGCGCTTGTGACGTGTGTGTGTTTGTGAGGGGTTGGGCTCTAACATCGTTGTAGTCTGCCAACGGAAAGAAGGTGAGCTTCTGGAGGATTCTTTTTGATGCGTTTAGAAGTGGAATAAGGGAAAGGTGAGAGATACCGTCAACAACAAGGTGTACTTCGAGAAGGCCGATTACGACAAGCTGCTTGCCGAGGTGCCTAAGGTTCGCTGCACCTGCGCGAGCGTAACGCCTAGATGAAGCTCATTACCGTCTACGGCATTGTGGACCGTCTGAAGATCAATGGTTCCTGCGCTCGTGCCGGAATCCGCGAACTTGTCAAGCAGGGCAAGATCGTGGAGGTGTCCAAGCGTGGCCACTTCATTCTTACTCGTATTGGCACTTTTCAATCCTGAGGTCTAGGCAGCCAATAAACGGTAAGAGTAATGTAATCATCGGAACGGACTGAGATTGAAACACTGGGATGTTTGTTCAACAAGGAGTCCACGATTTCTCATAGGGAGCCGAGGGCTTGGCGCCGTACTCGGACCACGAGCCGTCGTACACACAAACGCTTCCCTTCGCATCGCGGTTCAGCAGATGCGCCGCAAACAGACCCGCACAGGCGGTGTTTCCCGAGCCGCAGCTACACGTCACTCCGCCTCACGAATCCTACGAGAACACAATGGGCTCCTTGCGTTGAATGTCGACACCGTGCGACTCGAAGAGCTGGCGAAGCTCCTCCTTCGATCGGAACTGGAAGTTCTTTTCGGGATCCACAACACTCGAAAATGGAATGTTGACGCTTCCCGGCATGTGACCGCAGGTCAGGCCCGGACGAGGCTCGGGAACCACGCCATCGAAGCGGCCCTTGGGGCGCGTGTCGATAACAGTCATGCTGCACTCACCCTTCTTGTAGGCGTTGATCAGGTCCATCACCTCGTCGAACGTGCACACCAGCGAGTAATCCGGCTTCACGTAGAAGGATCCCTTCTGCTTCGTGTCGTAGCCGTTTCCACTCTCCAGGGGACGCTTCTCCGCGAGCCAGCGCGGAAGGCCTCCGTTGAGCACGTACACCTTGGCATTCCGGTTGAAAACGCGGAACATCCACCACGCACGCGTGGCACTAAACAGACCGTGGGTATCGTATCTTGAAATGATGCTTCCACCACGCACATACACAACGATCTCGTCGCTGTCGTTCAGTCCCATGTCCTCGATGCACTGCTTAAAAAACGGGGCCGTTGGAAGCATGTGCGGGAGCTTCAGCTGGCAATCGGACACAGCGTTGATGTCGAAGAACTGCGCTCCTGGAATGTGTTGCTACAGCAATGAGTCATCGCTTTATGGGACCCACTTCCTTGAATTCGCGGAGGGCCTCTCTCTTCGGATCCAGGTGGAGGGTAGCATCCAGAATACGAACCTTGCCGATTCTCTCTTGCACCCATTCCGGATCAACCAGTCCTATGCGGAATGGAGCAATGCAGAGCAAATACCATCAGCAGGGGTATAGGAGGAGAAAGTACGCAGCAGAGAAGGCTTAGCACACTTGCTAAGCAGAGAACGCGAGGCAGAAAGCATGGTGTAATTGTGTTTTGGAAGAAACACTCCTCATTTCCTCTCCTGAAGCAGTTGTTCCAGCATTTCGATGCACTGCTGTTGCTGGTCGATGATGGCCTCCTGCGTCGTGATCTGGTTGACCATCGTCTCTTTGATGTTGAGAATCTCGTTATGGATATACACCTTCAAGTCGTCGATCATTGGCTGCATGACCTCCCTCACGCAGCTCCTGATGTCCTCGCTATTTCGGAATGGGGAGGGAGAATCCACATTGGAGGGATTCACCGTGCGTTTCCGCCCCAACTCCACTGGCGAAGTCAGTACACTCTCCTCTTTCACCGGCGACCGTTCCGAGTCTCTCTCTTGGATGGGTGTGGTGCTCACCGAGTGTTCCATGGGCATGCTTGTGATCGGGGAAGTGGGAATTGTCGTGGGAAGTGGGGAATTGGGCATTGTTGCGGTGATAGGAGAATTGGGGATAGTGGTGGCGGTCGGTGAACTTGCCATCATTGGGTTGGAGGTCATAGAGGGAGTGACTGGTACACTCACCACCGGCTGACTCGTCACCACCGGCGGGTTGCTCAGACGGTGGGCGGCACTGCTCTGAGGCACCCTCTGGAACTGCACGCAGACGCAGGGCTCCTCCAGCTGCTGCTGCAGGACCGGCTGCGCCATAGCCGCAGTGTCGATGACAGCGAGACAGGTGCCGTCCAGAAGCAGGGCGATGCGATCGGCGGAGAAGTCGCAAGCAGTGATGGTCTGGGTGGAGGTGAAGACCCCATCGATTCTATGGAAAATGGGGGGTGTGGGGGGTACTGGAGAGGGGAGAGCGTGAGCAGTTCGATGGAGTGGGGCGTGTGAAGAAGGGCCTGGTTGATGGAGGGGTTGCGATTCTTGATGATGCGGAGAGGAGCCTTCCGCGACTCGAGGATCTCCATGAACTAGAGTTGAAGAAGGAGAATGCAACGACTCGCTTTATTCCGGGATACACGCGGTACAGCCTTCCTTCCTCTGATGTCGTCATCAGACTATTTCCAATCTGGCAGATGCTGAGCAAACACTACCAGTAACGCAGAGGCGTAACACTACCTCGTTAGCAATTTGGCAAATGCAAGAACAGCTGCGCTTGGCGATGTTCACCTCCATGATGTGTCCTCCCGATGTGCACATGTATACCATCTGATTGGCAGCTTCCACAATGGATGTTATCGAGCAATCGGGAACTCTCTCATTGATAATGGGATACTCGAATCCAGCCTTCGATACGGGCCACACCTACGAGTGAACGGGATAGCCATGAATAACGCGAATATTCCCGTCTTCATCACCGGTGGCAACAAGACGGCTTCCCGATAGCACGTATCCACATGTCACTTTATCTATGTTTCGATGCATATAGAAAACCCGTACGAGGTGTCTCCTCTCCAATGCGGTTCACAGTGCTCATCACGGTCTCCTTCTTCGTGCTCTGCAGATAGATTTCTCCACGATCCGAGCACAGTAAGATGTAGTTATCTACGCTGAAGCATCACAAACAAGTCACACTGTTGTGATTCCAATTTATCGCTGTCGCCGTACTTTCGGGAATGGGAAGCGTGCGCAGGGCGTGAAAAGCAGTATCAGCCAGCCAAATCGTCGTGCTCTTGCCAGCCGTGCACAGCATGAGTTGGCTCATGAAATTGAAGAGGATCCGGGTGGAATACCGAGGGAATAATCAGAATTAGCCAGAACCCTGTTTTTGCAAATGCGAAAAGGAGTGCGAATTGTCCCTTTCAGAATCACTGTGTGTGAGCATGGACGCATACCCCAAACTCGTCTTTTCGGGGAAGGAGCACATCCCCCACCTCCTAGAGGGAAACAGCGTGTAGGCAGCATGGACCGGAAACCTCATCTTGAAGGCTAAATCGCATCGAAACTGTTTCAACCACCCCTTATGGTCTTCCGGAAGAAGTGTGCGACATCGATTCCGTGGAGAGGACTGTATTTGCTGGCGGTTGCGATAATGCACAGATAGAGAACCGTATGCTGCCTAGCGCGCGGAACCTCGTGGATAGCGATAGTCTCGACATGTCCTTCACCTACAACGAATTGCCGATACTGTATTCGATGGATTTGACATCGTCGCTGCTCCCTGCAGCACAACAGATGAAGGACGAGGACTGCAGCAGCTATGTGAAGCGCGATGCCTCGTTTTTGGAGCCAGATATCCGCGAGCTCCCTCTTTCCGGCGATGTTGCAAAGAACTCAACTTCCTACAGCCGCCGCTTTACCAAGACTGGAGTCTTCTTCGATGAGTGGCTTGACTCCCTAGGTCCGTGGAGATGCACACAACCAGCCAATGCTGCCCGGTGGTTTGACCCTTATTGAGCAGATGGGCGTCACGACAGAGGAAAATGGCGAGGATTCCGGGGATTTCTTCCTTTCCACCCCGAATGCGTCCTCCCTCCTTCACTTCAATGCGCAGACAGACAGTTCCCGTAGTTGTTACGTGTCCTCACCTGAATCGCAGATCTCTCCTCCTACGCCGACCTCTGCGGTGTCCAGCCCGTTCTCACCGAAGCCATTCCCGACTTGGTGGTGGAGGGTCTCACCGAGGCGACGGAGTCCTTCTCCACGGACTACTCCGTTCACGCTCTTTCCCTCGACGACCTCGTCGCCTCCGCCTCCGCCAAACACACGCAGTTCGCCTCCTTCTTCCAGCCCGCGCAGGAGGATGCCACTCATACTGCCACTGAAACGATTAGTGAAACGACTGCCGCTGAAACCGTTTCTGAAACGACTAGTGAAACTACCACCACTCCCAATCAGGAAACAGCACAGACAACCCCACTCCAAACAAGCCGGTCGATCGAGGAGCTGGACGAGGCGGGGCTACAGAAGAAGATCCAAGAGCTGCTGGCGGTGAACGTGGACGGCAGCCAGACCTTCGTGCAGGACGTGAAGAACCGGCTGCACGCGACGCCGACGAAGATGTACGGGATCGTGGACAACACCGACATGACGTACTTCCGACAGTTGGTCCCGCATATGGCACAGGAGTTCCCGTTCGAGCTGGACCCCTTCCAGAAGCGTGCTGTGGTGCATCTGGAGCGCGGCGAGTCGGTGTACGTGTGCGCGCACACCAGCGCGGGCAAGACAGTGGTGGCGGACTACGCGATCTCGCTGTGTCAATCGCACATGACCAAGTGCATTTACACATCGCCCGTGAAGGCACTGTCCAACCAGAAGTACCATGACTTCAAGCAGAAGTACGAGGACGTGGGCATCATCACTGGCGATGTGTCCATCAACCCGGAGGCAGGCACGCTGATCATGACCACCGAGATTCTGCGCAGCCTGCTCTACAACGGTTCCGACGTGATCCGCGACGTGGAGTGGGTGGTGTTCGACGAGGCGCACTACATCAATGACGCCGATCGCGGCGTGGTGTGGGAGGAGACGATCATTCTCCTCCCCGACCATGTGAACATGATCTTCTTGTCGGCCACCACGCCCAACGTCGTGGATATCGCCGACTGGATCGGGCGCACCAAGCAGCGACCCATCTACATCATGTCCACGCAGTACCGCCCCGTGCCGCTGGAGTACGATTTGCTGTACAAAGGCAAGGTGACTTGCGTGGGCGTCGGGCTGTGATGTGAGGCGTAGTTGAAGGACGTGGAGAACAAGTTCTACCCGGACCGCGTGCGCCTGCTTCACGGCCACAAGGCCAACGAGACCTCGAAGGACAACGAGCCGCTGGTGCCGCCGAGTGGTCGAAAACGGGGGGCGTGAGGGGTAGGCACGCTGTGTCCGAACCGGAAGGAAATCGACAGCATTATCAAGACGGTGAAGGAGCGCGACGACATGCCGGTTTGGGGCGCCCCCTTTTTTTGAGTGTAGTGCATCGTGTTCACGCTCGGCCGCCAGATGTGCAACGAGTCGGCGCGCATTGCCTCCGCTACGCGTCTCATTTCCGCGACGGAATCGGCTTACGTTCGCTCCTTCTATCTGAAGTGCATCGCGAACCTGCGCAAGGAGGACCGCGCGCTGAACCAGGTGCAGGAGGTGCTGAACCTGCTGGTGACGGGCGTGGGTGTGCACCATGCGGGCCTGCTGCCGCTGCTGAAGGAGATCGTGGAGATGCTCTTCTCCAGTGGGTACATCAAACTGCTCTTCGCTACGGAAACCTTTGCTGTGGGCATCAACATGCCCGCAAAGGCCGTCTGCTTCGCTGGACTGGCCAAGTTCGACGGCGTGGGCCGCCGGTACTTCCTCTCCTCGGAGTACGCGTTCAGTGGTCCTTGATCATCATAGGTTCACGCAGATGGCGGGCCGTGCGGGCCGTCGCGGCAAGGACCAACAAGGTGACGTGTTCCTGCTGGTGCGCGACCTGCCCTGCGTGAGCGTGATCATGAACATCACACAGAAGACGACGGACCAGGTGAAGTCTCGTTTCCGCATCAGTTACGCGATGATTCTGAACATCATTCGCGTGCAGGACCTGTCGCTGGAAAGCATGCTCAGTCACAGCTTCCTGGAGGCCGTACGTCTGCGCGAGCTCGACCAGAAGCAGTACGGGAAGGTGCCTGTGGCGGTGGCGTGTGAGGCGTAGAAGGTGAACGAGATCGACCGGTGCTTGGAGCGCTGCGAGGCAGGTCTGATGGCGCTGTGCCACACGGGGGACGTGGAGCGAATCATTGAGGAGTACGAGGAGGAGATGAAGAGCCGCAAGGAACAGTGGAACACCATTTTCTCCCAGTATGCTGCCGCGGAGGGCAAGAAGAAGAAGGAGGAGCCGTTACAGCGAGGTCGTTTCGTCGTGGCGGAGGTGAATTTCGCGGGACGTGATGGCATGTCGCTACTGGAGACGGTGTGTACGGTGATTAGCGTCAACAAGGAGAGAATCACTGTTCTCGCCCACCTGCCCAATGTAACGCCTTCTCTGCTCCCTCAGGCACAGCTGCTGTCCGTCCCCGAGGACGCTGTGATCATCTTCACGCCGCGCGTGGACGTGTATTCCGCCGTGGGGCGTTACATCCGCGTGAACAACGAGGTGATGTTCGTGGCGACGCTGACGACGACGGTGGGCGCGGCGCGGGCGCGTGAAGCGTAGAACCTGGAGGCGGTGCTGAAAAAGAAGGCGTCGGTGGTGCTGGCGCAGAACGTGTTCACCGCGGCGTCGATGAGCCAGCTGGTGATGAGCGTGGCGCAGGAGCTGCCCGGCGTGTTTACGGAGGTGGTGAAGATGGGTCGGTGGGCCTGTCTGGCGGACAACATGCGTGTGGAGGCCACGGGGTCTTTCCTGAAGGGCGCGAACCGCGAGCAGGTGCTGAGTCTGCTGCTGGTGATTCTGCAGCTGCGCGGCAAGCGGAGCGAGATGAAGGAGGCCATGTCCACGGAGAAGCTGGGCCTGTTGCCCGAGGTGCACTCGCGCATCGCCGTGCTGAAGAACCTACTGTACATCGACGAGAACGAGATGGTGACGCTGAAGGGTCGCTGCTGCTGCTACGTGGATGCCACAGACCCGGGTCACACGTAGATGCGCGGTGGAAACGAGCTGTTGGTGATGGAGATGCTGTTCGAGAACCTGCTGGAACCGCTGTCGCCGCCGGAGCTGGCGGCGGTGATGAGCGTGATCATCTTCGAGAAGGAGAACAGCGGGAAGGTGGTGATCCAGAACAGCACGCTGCGGAACCTGGTGGAGAAGATGGAGCTGATCGTGACGCGCATCCACGAGGTGGAGACGGCGTGCGGCATGGCGGTGGACCTGGAGGAGGAGAAGAAGTGCATCCACTCGGACTTCATGGAGGTGGCCTACAACTG
>OIWT01004381.1_pt1 | contig 11507 bp, 7 predicted proteins | sample 1587701 | NCBI WGS metagenome assembly OIWT01 (sample SAMEA3888904, study PRJEB22519) | human gut metagenome | biome: human gut; feature: human-associated habitat; material: faeces | place: Denmark | collected 2009 | reverse complement strand
CGGCTGTTTGTTCAAAAACGGGGGTAACTTGTTAAGCAAAGCAGTTCGAAAATGACAAGAAACAGTGCTGTAAGTTGCTGAGTATATGTAAATTACATTAACAACAATTTTTTGTGATTAATAAAGTAAAAGCAGATTTTTTCACAACTACAAAAATCCGGTCAAATTCGGTCATGGTCATTTCGGTCAAATTCGTTTTCTGAAGGGAAAAAGTTCTAAAGATAGTATATATAAATAATATATATATTATTTATATATACTATCTTTAGGCGAGAAATTATTTTTTTTATTTTGATTTTGACCGAAATGACCATGACCGGATTTGACCGGAATCACCCTAACTACAAAGTAAAGTAACATTACACATTTGCAATCTATCAGTAGTGCAGAAACAGAAAAATAATCATATTCAGAACTCCAAACTTTCCTTAAAATCTGTCCATAAAAAGGAGAGCCGAAGTCTTAAATTTAACAACATATAACATAAAATAGAAAAGTTAGCTCATATTTAACTTTTACCATGTATACTTATTGCTGTTTCCAATCCGTGAATTTGTATAAATATACTAAGCCACATTACCAAGGCAGAATGTATAAATATCCATTATTGAGAAACAGGAATTTTCGGTGCAAAGAATGCAGTAAATAGATTTTACAAAACGACATCTTCTTCTCGCTTTTCACAGTCATCAATATCACATAATGAAAGCCATGAGCGAAAGCAAACCATCTTGCCACATCGACATTTATTTCTTTCTTTCCGTCTCATCGACGCAGGAAACGGTGGATGGCAAACCAGAAGTAGAATGCCAAGAGAACATAACCCACATAATATAGTGTGCAGAGACTGAAGATGATGTAATCGACTGCACAGACTCCGACAAGACCTCCCAGATACAGGATGGCATCGCCAAGACTGAGACGATGCTTTACCTCGTCGAGACAGGCCAATGCCAATATCAATATCGCCCAAACAGACGCCAGGAAGAATCCCAACACACGGGGTACGGCAAAGGGATTGAGAGTGGGATGAAAATAGAAATGACGCCACATCTCGGGTGCAAACAACTGGATGGTGGCATAGAAAGCTGCTGAGAGCGACACCATCAGCACCAATGCCGTAGGATATGGCGAGTCGATGTCGTTGAAATGAACGATGTGCGCATTGCTGTGGGATATCTTGCGCAGAAGATAAGCCACAGAAATCAACACGATGACGATCATGAAGATGAGCAGGTGGGTGTTGCTGAAGATGAGGATGAACTGAGAGATGGGATCGTCGGGGACGACACGGGGCAACAGACGGGACTCGTGTGTCCAGCCAAACTCATTCTCCTCGGTGGCCAACTGTACCCATACGGAGTCTTCTGCGTCCTGAGGAATGATGCGTATGTCAGAAACGACAAGCAGACAGTGCTTCCTGACGGCAAAGGAGTCGATGCGCAGATGGTTGACATACTCCTCCGGCTGCTGACGTATCAGCATGAGTGAGTCGGAACTGACTACAAAGTTGTATTTGTTGGTGTAATGATGCGTGGAGGAAAACGAGATGGAGTCGAGTTGCCGGTCGCTGTACTCTATCAGGGCGGCATGTTGAGCCTTGCCACCATGACGATGATAGCAACCGCTGAGCAGCAACAGCATGCCCAACAGACAACAGGTAATCCATGTATTTCGTTTTACTTGGCTCATATATCATTCTTTTTTCAACGCTCAGAATACACATTCATCTGACATTCGTTGCAGGCAAACTGGAGTCGGAACTTCCTGCCGTCGCCCAGACGAAGGAAGAGCGGTTCCTTCCACGTGGGCTTGCGCCCTCCCCGCTTCACACAATAGCCCAACGAATAACGCAGACAGTGGCGGCACTGCATCAGCAGAACCTCCTCCTGCCGCTCTGCCCCGTTGCGCAGCTCGAAGGCATAGCCTGGCTTCGCCATGCCGTGTGCCTGATAGAAAGAACGGGCACTCTGATTGGCGATATTGTAGAGATAGCTGTACTTGGCGTATTCCGGCTGCCATGCCTTTGCGGGCGATGTCTTGTCGGCGGAAGCCTCAGCATGAGATGCCTCCGGGGCTGCGACGGCACCCGACAGGGCTGACACCAAAGAACGGCGCAGGTCGGTAAGCACACTGCTGGGAATGAAATACTGGTCGGCTGCATTGCGAATCTCCACCTCACGGCACTCATAGATGGTGCCGCCCAACTTGCTGAGTTGCTTGATGATATTCTCGCGCTGCGGCTTTTTCGCCATGCTGTGCTCAAAGGCTACGGCTTCGGTAGCCATATATTCCAAGGAAGCATGCTGCTCGATGTCTCCGCTCACGAATGGGGTCTTTCCCTGCTCCTTGCAGTAATAGGCAGTGGCTGAGAAGCCGCTCACAGCGTCCTCATCGTACAAGTCGAAGACGATCTTGACAGGAATCTTCCGTTCTGCCGTTCTGCCTGTCAATATCCTGCTGAAAGCGACGTCGTTGTTGCGATAGAGCGCCACTCCGGGACGCAGATGACGAGGCATCTCTAAGGGGAAGAGGCGGTTGCCCTCGGCACGGTTGACACGGAAGCCTTCCAGCTCGCGCTCGTCATTGATGAAGCACAAGCCGTCGCCATTGGCAAAACTCGCCACGGATGCTACATTGAAACTGTTGCCGCGCAGCTCCTTCACCTTTCCCACATACTCGCCGATGGCCTTCGGGGTGTCGAAGGAGGTGATGTCCATCTGTCTGCCACGCAGGAAATAATGGGTAAAACCACGGTTGAAAGTCTTCTTCAGGTTGGGCTCGAAAGCATAGCGGGGTCTGCCCAGCGATGGACGCTCATACTCGCCGGGGCGCTGGCGGCAGATGTCGTCGAGGCGCTGGCTGTAGGCTGCCACCACATTCTTCACGTAGTCGGCATCCTTCAACCTGCCTTCGATCTTGAACGAGCAGGCTCCGGCGTCAGCCAAGGCCTCCAGGTTGTCTATCTGGCACATATCCTTGAGGGACAGCAGATGGCGCTGATGCTCGATCTCCTGTCCGTCGGCATCGAGAAGGTCGAACTTCATGCGGCAGAACTGGGCGCACTCGCCCCTGTTGGCTGAGCGGCCGAAACAGTACTCTGACGCATAGCACACGCCGGAATAGCACACACAAAGCGCACCATGGACGAACACCTCGAGCTCCATATCGGGCACAGCGGCATGAATAGCCTCTATCTCACTGACCGAGAGCTCGCGAGCCAATACTGCCCGATGAAAGCCCAACGACTGAAGCCACTTCACCTTGTCGGCAGTCCTGGTGTCGCACTGGGTGCTGGAATGCAGGAACTCTGTCCACCCGCCCTCTGTCGACAGAGGACCCTCGCCCTGAAGGGCATAGAGCACACCCATGTCCTGCAACAGCAGGGCATCGACACCGGCTGCCTGCAACTGCTGAATCATCAGCAGGGTGTCCCTGATCTCGGAATCGTAGACTATGGTGTTGACCGTGACATGCACCTTGGCATGAAACTGATGGGCGTAGTCGCACAGCTGACGGATATCCTCGATCGAGTTACCCGCAGCCGCACGGGCACCAAACTTGGGTGCTCCGATATATACAGCATCTGCGCCATGGTCGATGGCTGCGATGCCGCACTCTAAATTTTTGGCAGGTGCCAGCAATTCCAAAGTTCTCATTCTTCGCTTCTTCGCTTTCGCTCTTACTTGATGTCATCAATATTATAAGGTGTCTCCTGGTATACGTAATAGTTGATCCAGTTGCTGTAGAACAGGTTGGCATGCGCCCTCCAGGTCACCAAGGGTTCCTCGGTGGGATCGTCGTGATAATAATAGTTCTTGGGCAAGTCGACGTCATCACGCTTGCCCAGGTCGCGACGGTATTCCTTGTCGAGTGTGTCGGGAGCGTACTCCAAATGGCCCGTGACAAAGAACTCCCTGCCGCCACGTGCCATCACGATGCTCACACCGCTCTCGGGCGACTCGGCTATGATGTCAAGCCCCGGCACCTTCTCGATGTCCTCGCGTCGCACCTCGGTATGGCGGCTCTGCGGCATGGCGAACCAGTCGTCGAAGCCACGGAAGATAGGCAGCGAGGGGTCGAGGGATTTCTGTCGGAAGATGCCAAACATCTTCTTGCTGAGTGGATGCTTGGGTACGCCATAGAAATGGTAAAGTCCTGCCTGCGCGCCCCAGCAGATGTAGAGTGTGGAGGTGACATGAGTACGAGCCCAGTCGAAGATCTGCTGAATCTCGGGCCAGTATTCCACGTCCTCGTACTGCATGGTTTCGATGGGTGCACCCGTTACGATCATGCCATCAAACTTCTGCTTTGACAGTTCGGCAAAGTCTTTGTAGAACATCATCATGTGCTCGATGGGGGTGTTCTTGGGAGTATGGCTCTTCAGTTTCATGAAGTACACCTCTATCTGCAGTGGTGTGTTGGAGAGCAGTCTGACGAGATCGGTCTCCGTTGTTATCTTCAGCGGCATGAGGTTGAGCACTACGATACGCAGGGGGCGAATCTCCTGACTGTGCGCCCTACTCTCGTCCATGACGAAGATGTTCTCGTGCTTCAGCAGCTCTATGGCTGGCAATTTATCTGGCAATCTTAATGGCATGATTCTATTCCTTTCTCTAATTTTGTGCAAAAATACACTTTTTCAATGAGATAATGAAAAAAGGATGCCAAAATTTCTTTCAGCATCCTTCTTTTTATCGATTATTACCAAAGTTCCAGTCGCTCATTCTTAGGAATGAACATCTTGTCGCCCGGCTTCACACCGAAGGCCTCATACCAGGCATCGATATGTGGCAGGGCTCCGTCGACACGCCATTTGCCCAAAGCGTGTGGGTCGTTCTTGACGCGCTGACGTATCTCCTTCTCGGTGATGTTCTGTCCCCATACGCCTGCGTAGGCCAGGAAGAAGCGCTGAGCTGGAGTGAAACCGTCCTTGTTCTTGAGGTGCTTCTTGGCGGTGACATTCTTCAAAGCATTGAAGGCTACCATCAAACCGCCATGGTCGGCAAGATTCTCGCCCAGTGTGAAACGGCCGTTGCCATTCAGGTCGGGCAATACCTTGATATTGCTGAAGAAGTCGGCATACATGTCGGCACGCTGATTGAAGCCCTTGGCATCGTCGGCTGTCCACCAGTCCTGCAGATTGCCAGTAGCATCATACTGGCGGCCCTGATCGTCGAAACCGTGAGTCATCTCATGACCTATCACGACACCGATGGCGCCATAGTTGAACGCCTCGTCGGCCTTTGGGTCGAAGAAAGGATACTGCAGGATTCCGGCAGGGAAACAGATCTCGTTGGTAGTAGGATTGTAGTAGGCATTGACGGTCTGAGGAGTCATGTACCACTCGTCTCTGTCGACTGGCTTTCCGGCCTTCTCGGCGATCTCCTTGTCGTTGGCAAACTTGCGGCAAGCCAACACATTCTCGTAATAACTCTTGGAAGGATCGATGTTGAGCAGGCTGTAGTCGGTCCACTTGTTGGGATAACCTATCTTGACATAGAACTTGTCGAGCTTCTTATGGGCTGCAGCCTTGGTTACGTCGCTCATCCAGGTCTGTGCGTCGATGCGCTCGCCCAAGCTGATCTGCAGGTTCTTTACCAGGGTCTCCATCATCTTCTTGGAACTCTCGGGGAAGAACTTCTTGCAGTAGATGCGGCCAAGCGCCTCACCCATCTGATTCTCTACCTGATTGGTGGCACGCTTCCAGAGAGGATAGTCCTCCTGACGGCCGCTCATGGTCTTGCCGAAGAAGTCGAAGTTGGCCTCGCGAATATCATCGGTCAGGTAAGCGGAAGAGCTGCGGATGACACTCCAGAGCATCAGCGCCTTCAGGACAGAGGCGTTCTCGGCTGCCGAAAGCTTGTCGTAGGCTGCAAAGAATGCTGGCTGACCTACAATGAGTTCCTGCATATACTCGCTCTTGATGCCCTCGCCATTGGCCAAGGCCTCGAGAGGTATGTTGGGATAGTTTTCACAGAACTGCTTGAGAGTCATCTTGTTGTAGTTGGCCTGTGGGTCACGAAGCTCGGTGCGGCTCTTGGAAACAAAGGCAAGACTGGTTTCGTGCAGGAAGATGGCCTGTGCATACTGGACAGCATCGGCTGCAGAGAAACCATAGAGCTGGAACATCTTGGCAAGATATGCCTTGTAAGCCTCACGGATGGCCACAGTGGCGGCATCGTTGTTGAGGTAATAATCCTTGGCGCCAAGGGTGAGACCGCCCTGCGAGAGATTGTAGATGTTCTGAGTGACATTCTTCTCGTCGGCACCGAAACCAGCACCATAGCTTACTCCGAGTCCCATCCAGGCATACTTGATCTGCAATTTCTGCAGGTCGGCCTTGGTTTGGGCAGCAGCTATCTCGTCGAGCAGAGGCTTTACGGGAGCTATGCCCTCCTTGTTGCGGCGGTCGACATCGATCGCCAACTTGTAGAAGTCGGACAGTTTCTGCTCGATACTTCCCTTCTTGTAGCTCTTTTTCTGGAGCTCGCCCAAGATGCTGTTGATACGCTTGTTGTTGTTTTCCTGCAACTGTTCGAAGCTTCCATAGCGGCTGTAGGCTGCTGGCAAAGGATTGTTCTTCTGCCATCCGCCTGTGGCAAACTGATAGAAATCGTCGGCAGGCTTTGTCGTCTTGTCAAGATTGCTCATGACAAGTCCCGACTTGTTTTGTGCGTCTGCACCCATAGGCATGGCTGCTATCATCACCATCGGGATAATCATCTTCATGTTCATAATGTTATAATTATTTGGTTATTGTTGTTTTGTTTGGATTTTATAGCCCTGACACTTCTTCCAGCTCCTCGGAGAGGACGAGCCAGTTGTCGTTCTCCTCATCGAGTTTCTGCATCAGCGAGGTGTACTCTGTGACGAGCTCCATGTTGGTGGCATTCTCGGGCTTCATCAGCAAATCGTCAATCTCCTTCTTGCGTTTTTCCAAGATGGCGATACGCTGCTCGCAGTCCTTCACCGCCTTCTCGGCCTTGCGAATCTTCTTCTGCTGTTCCTTGTGCTCGGCGTAACTCTGCTTCTTCGACGACGCATTGTCTGTTGCGGCAGGCGATGCGTCCTGCTGCTGTGGCTTGGCTGAAGAAGCGCCCATGGATGGCTCGCCCTTGGCAAGGGCTGCCTGGATGGTCTCGGCATTGTGGGCACGCAGATAGTCGTAGATGCCGCCCAGATGCTCGCGTACCTTTCCGCCACCAAACTCATACACCTTGTCTACCAGTCCGTCGAGGAACTCACGGTCGTGGCTCACGATGATGGCTGTTCCGTCGAAGGCCTTGATGGCTTCCTTGAGAACATCCTTCGACTGCATGTCGAGATGGTTGGTTGGCTCATCGAGAATCAGGAGGTTGACAGGCTCGAGCAGCAACTTGATCATCGCCAGTCGGCTGCGCTCGCCGCCACTGAGCACCTTGACATACTTCTCGGAGGTCTCGCCGCCAAACATGAATGCTCCCAAGAGATCGTTCACCTTGAGGCGCATATCGCCCGTGGCCACATTGTCTATGGTCTGGAAGATGGTAAGGCGCTCGTCTAAGAGCTGTGCCTGGTTTTGTGCGAAATAGCCTATCTGCACATTGTGACCTATCTTCAGCGTTCCTGTAAACGGAATCTCGCCCATGATACACTTCACAAGTGTGGACTTTCCCTCGCCGTTCTTGCCGACGAAAGCCACTTTCTCACCGCGCTTGATGGTAAGGGTGACGTGGTCGAAAACTGTATGCGAGCCATAATCCTTGCGCACCTCGTCGCAGATAATGGGATAGTCGCCACTGCGAAGACAGGGTGGAAACTTGAGGTGCATCTGCTTGTTGTCGACCTCGTCGACCTCAATGGGCACGATCTTCTCCAACTGCTTGATGCGGCTCTGCACCTGCACGGCCTTGGTGGGCTTGTAGCGGAAACGCTCTATAAAGTCCTTGATATCGGCAATCTCCTTCTGCTGGTTCTCGTAGGCTCGCAGCTGCTGTTCGCGGCGCTCTGCACGAAGTACCACATACTCGTCGTATTTCACACGATAGTCCTCTACCCTGCCGCAGGTTATCTCTAAGGTGCGGTTGGTCACATTGTTAATAAAGGCACGGTCGTGGCTGACCAGCACCACCGCCTTGGCACTCTGGGCAAGAAACTGCTCCAACCACTGTATACTCTCTATATCGAGATGGTTGGTAGGCTCGTCGAGAAGAAGCACATCGGGTTTCTGCAACAGTATCTTAGCCAACTCGATACGCATACGCCATCCACCAGAGAACTCACGGGTAGGACGGTCGAAGTCCTCGCGGGTGAAGCCCAGACCTGTAAGCGTGCGCTCTATCTCTGCCTCATAGTTCTCGCCGCCCATCATCATGTAGCGTTCATGCTCCTGGGTAAACTTCTCTACCAGTTGGGCATACGACTCGCTCTCATAGTCGGTACGGTCGGCCATCTCTTGCTGCATCTTGTCGAGACGTGCCTTCATCTCTGTGTTATGAGCAAAGGCCTTGCGGGTTTCCTCCTTCACGGTGGTGTCGTCCTGCAACTTCATCACCTGTGGCAGATAGCCTATCGTTGTCTCGTTGGGCACAGCCACAACGCCATCTGTTGGTTTCTGCATACCACAAAGTATCTTGAGCATCGTCGACTTACCTGCTCCGTTCTTGCCCACCAGGGCTATGCGGTCACGGTCGTTGATGACAAAGTTCACATCGTGGAAGAGAGGTTTTACGCCAAACTCGACTTTCAAGCCTTCTACTGAAATCATATTTTCTTATCTCGTTATTATTTTACCGTCACAAAACACTTATTTTCCAAAAAGGCAGCCCTTCATTCCAAGGGCTGCCTCTCTCTATAATATAAATAGGTGTAATTCCAATATAAGTAGCGCTTACTTGATGACGCCTTCCTCTACGAAGACCTCCTTCAGAATTTTCACACCGCGTTCTACCTGCTCCTTGGTATGAGTAGCCATGAGGGCGAAACGTACCAATGTGTCCTGAGGAGCACATGCTGGAGGGATGACTGGGTTGATGAATACGCCACGGTCGTAAGCCTTCTTGGTTACCTCGAAAGTCTTCATAGCATCGCGCACATAGAGAGGAATGATAGGACTCTCTGTCTCGCCAATCTCGAAACCTTCCTCACGGAAACGCTTCAGGGCGTAGTTGGTAACATCCCACAACTGCTCGAAGCGCTCTGGCTCGTTCTGAATGATGTGAAGAGCCTCCAAAGCTGCTGCTGTGGCTGCTGGAGTGTTGGATGCACTGAAGATATAAGTACGGCAAGAATGACGCAGGAAGTTGATGGTATCCTTGTCTGATGCGATGAAACCACCGATAGACGCCAGACTCTTGGAGAATGTACCCATGATGAGGTCGACCTCGTCGGTAAGACCAAAGTGATCGCATACGCCACGTCCCTGCTTGCCAAACACACCCAGGCCATGAGCCTCGTCCACCATGATGGAGCAGTTGTACTTGTGCTTCAACTTGACAATCTCTGGCAAGTTGGCCAGGTCGCCCTCCATAGAGAAGACGCCATCGACAACGATCAGCTTGATAGCCTCATGAGGCAAGGTCTTGAGTACACGCTCAAGGTCCTCCATATCATTGTGCTTATAGTGCAGCTGGGTTGCAAACGAAAGACGGCGGCCGTCTACGATACTGGCGTGGTCGCGGTCATCGCAGATGATATAGTCATTGCGGCCTACCACACAAGCCAACACGCCCTGGTTGACAGAGAAACCTGTAGAGAAGCACAGGGACTCATCCTTGTGCATGAACTCGGCCAGCTCCTTCTCGAGCTGTACGTGAAGGTCGAGGGTTCCATTGAGGAAACGGCTTCCTGCACAACCAGAACCATACTTGTCGAGAGCAGCCTTGGCTGCATCGATAACACGCTGGTCGTTGGTCAAACCCTGATAAGCATTAGAACCGAACATCAAAATCTTATGTCCATCGATGTCGGTAACTTCCGTCATCTGCTTACTGGTGATCTCACGGAAGTATGGGTACACACCGGCAGCCATATACTTCTGAGGTTCACGATAATTCTTGTATTTTTCTTGTAATTGTCCCATTATGAATAGGTGTACTTTTTATAATTTCTAAGTTTACAGGGTGCAAAGATACAAAAAAGAACTAATATATCGTGATTTTTTCCAAGAAAGTTGATTTTTAGTGTTTTTTTAGGGTCTAAAAAGGCGTTTTTATACTAATTTTATTACTTTTGCAACTGAATATTCATAAAATTCTGTCTAATTAGATGAAGAAGAAGATCGTTTTTATCATGAATCCTATCTCGGGCACGGCAAGCAAAGCATCCATCCCCAACCTGATAGATAGCATTCTGGACAAGGACCGCTTTGAGTACGAGATAAGAACTACGGAAAGAGCCGGACACGCATCGGAAATTGCTTCCGAGGCGAAGGAGGCTCATGTTGACATTGTGGTGGCTGTGGGAGGTGACGGTACTGTCAACGAAGTGGCAAGAGCCATCGTACACTCCGACACAGCCCTGGGAATTCTGCCTTGTGGATCGGGCAACGGACTGGCTCGTCACCTCATGCTGCCCATGAACCTGAAAAAGAGTATTGAGATCATCAACCAATGCGAGATTCACGAGCTCGACTATGGGGTCATCAACGGCTATCCTTTCTTCTGTACCTGCGGTATGGGATTTGACGCCTTCGTAAGCATGAAGTTTGCCGAAAGCGGCAAACGAGGCCCCATCAGCTATGCTGAGAACATTCTGAGAGAAGGACTGAAGTATCAGCCTGAAACCTACACCCTCGAGGACGAGACGGGAACAAAGCAATACAAGGCCTTCCTCATCTCGTGTGCCAACGCATCGCAATATGGCAACAACGCCTATATCGCTCCACAGGCATCGATGAGCGACGGACTGATGGACGTGGTCATCATGGAACCTTTCGATGTACTGGAGGCTCCACAGGTAAGTTTCGATATGTTCAACAAGACGCTCGACAAGCACTCCAAGATTAAGTCGTTCAGATGCAAAAAGCTGCATATCACCCGCACCAAGCCTGGTGTCATCCATTATGACGGCGACCCGGTTATGACGGGTGCTGACATTGATGTGCACTTGGAGGAGAAAGGCATCAAGATTATCGTCAACCCATTTGCCGACAAGAATGCCCGGAAACCCAACGCCATACAGTCGGCCTTTGCCGATTTCTTCAACGGTCTCAATGCCGTGAGAAGCGACATCAGAGAGCAAGGAAGAAAGGTGGAGGCGCTGAGCAAACTCGTGCAGAGCAAACTGAACTTATGATGCTTGACGAAGAAGTTAAGGAGTTAAGGAGTTAAGACAAATGCCTTTAAGGGATTGTTTAATTTCAAGTCCACTTAAGCATTTGTCTTAGCTCCTCAGCGACCGCTGGGAGCGATAACTCCTTAACTTCTTAACTTTCTTGAAATCCCTTGAAAACTCCTTTGAAATCTACTTGATTCAAGTTTCGCAAGTAAGCCCCACACGCCCTGAAAGGGCAGAAGCTCTTAGCC
>OIWT01004379.1_pt1 | contig 11508 bp, 11 predicted proteins | sample 1587701 | NCBI WGS metagenome assembly OIWT01 (sample SAMEA3888904, study PRJEB22519) | human gut metagenome | biome: human gut; feature: human-associated habitat; material: faeces | place: Denmark | collected 2009 | reverse complement strand
GGCAAGCGCACGAATGTCTTGAAATTTAGCCATTTGGTCATCTCCAATTGAGCAATAAAAAAGCCCTGCACATTGCTGTGCAGAGCCGACGATAGTATATGGGGCGCTTTCCCTTAAAAACGATGCTGTTTTAAGGGAAAGTAATATAGTGTAAGGGAATCATTGCAATCTGATGTAGTACTGAATGTTTTCCTTGGTCATTCGCATGACCTCAAGTTCGGCCTTGTCCTTTTGCATAAGCGTTTCTCTTCTGTGGGTATAGCTCCTTTGCCGAGCTGGTTGTTTATCGTTCTTCGCGCTCGGCGCTGCGTTTCTTGGCTTGTTCCAACTCCGGCAGCAAGTCATCCACCTGTTTGTAACCAATCGGTTCCACATAGTAGGCGTGTGCCTGACCGCCCTCATGCGTTACAATAATATCGCTGACAGACAAAGATCGCAGCTTCCTGCCGTTGGGGCGGTTTTCCTGATTGTGCAGGCAGTAAAGGCTGTCCAGCGTCTGCCAGCATTCCATCTGCCCGCAGTACACCAGCTTATAGGATGCAGCATTTATATGGTCTTTGGTGTAGTTATACCGTAAAAACGAAATTTTCCCGTCGTTGGTCTGGTAGATCTCATACGGCAGCAGCTCATGCTTTTCACTTCGCAGCCCCCACGGAAAAACGGTGCCCTTTTCAAAGGTAAGGGGCTGGCTCAGATTCTCCGGAAACACAACCGGAATGATGGGCTCGCCGCAATACAAAGAAGCATAAATTCTGGTTTTGAATTCCTCTGCATCGACATACGGAATGCGCTCCTGAACGCATCCGTCGTTGTCAAGATATTCGATATAGCCGATGACATTATCGTGTTTGCTCATCTCGGTGATTCTCCTTTTTCCTTTTGCGGGGCAGGCCGTTTTCATCGTACATATTCGGGTTTGCAGCGGGGATATGCCAGCCAAACAACGAACCTGCTTCCATCGCGGCAATCTGCGCCTTGTCGGCACCATGGTATTGATTCAGTTCCGCAATGCGTTTGTCTATCTCTTCCTTGCTGCCGGTAAGGCTTTTCAGCGGAATATATCCGGATACACCGTATTTGATGGCAATGGGCTCGCCGGTGCTGCGCAGGCGCGTATTGCAAAACTCCGGCATATTCTTTGCTTTACGCTGTACTTCCATCAGAGCCGCTTTGCGATAGGCATACAGGTAAAAATTGTACTCGCCGCTCATAGGATTGCACCGCAGGTAAAACAACCAGCGCTGCGTTTCGATGCACAGCGCAAGCTGGATGCAATCGTTCAACGGAATTCGGGCTTCCTGCCATCGCGCGGTATGCTTAGCCATGGTGGCGCGGTCTTTCAGCAAGCCATTTTCGCGCAGCGCAGAAACTACATGATCAAGCTCTGTGCAAAAAACATTGTGTGCATCCTCCGCCATGATTTCTCCGGTGTGCGGAAACCAGCTTGTAAAAAAGCCCTTGCCATCCGAGCCAAAATCCCCACGTAAATGCCCAATACAGGCTCTTTCCTGTGCCTCGTCTGAGGTGCTGTAACAGTAGATCTGTTCCTCTGCAGGGGCAGCGCCAATGTGCATCACGGTGTCTTTATAATTCATATCCATCATCGACTCAACCTTTCCCAAAAAGAGATCTTACTTCCAAAGCGCTCGTCCTGCGGGCGGATCTTTGCCGCCGGAAAATCACCGAACCGCATATCTTCCACCTGCGGCAGAAACAGCAGGCGGCTGTATCGGTCTGCCTGTTCCTTGGATAAACCCACGATCTTATCTCCGTTCAGCCCGCAGATTAAAAACCGCCCTCTGATGGTCAGCCCATCATCGTTGATTTGCCGGTTGTATTTCAGCCGGGCTTGCTCACAGCTGCATATCAGCCCGATTTTGGGGGTCCCAAACGGTTTCAGAATCTGGTGGTTTCCCTCAATGACCTGCGCTGCGGCTTCTGCCGAACTGGCAAAGCCTGCCTGATAGGGGCAGTAACCGGGTTCTACGACTAAAACTCTCGTCATAGGAACACCTCATCGGCTGTCATGCTGGTGGCTTCGGTAGTAGTTTTCCAACAGCTTCACAATGAGATTCTGCATTTGGTCACTGGTAAACCCTTTGGGAAAATAGCGTTCGACCTTGGAAACGGCAATCGTGAGCTGCGGCTCGCGCGGCTTTACGCTGGGGGAACGGGCAGACATGATCCCGTGGATTGTGTCTTTCGTCAGGACGCTTTCCTTGCTGGCAGCTTTCAACTTTTGCGCTTGGGACAAGGACGGCGTGCAGCCTTCCTCTTCCATGTAAGAGAGAAATTCTTCCTGTTCCTCCGGTGTCAGGTAGCTCAGTTCCACCGCAGGGGTGGTCTTGAGTCTGCCGTCATCCACAAGTTGCATAAGGTCAGGAGATAGATTGTTCAAGCGGATAAATCGTTGAACCGTTTTATATCCATCTCCGCTTTCATTCGCCACCTTCTCTACAGACAACTTCTGGACAACTTGTCCAGAAGTTAAATCACTGCGCCGACCTTGCCTTTTTATTGCCTCCAACTTCATTTGGTACGCCTTTGCCTTTTCGCTTGGCAAAATATGCTCCCGTTGGCAATTGGAATCCACCATCAAAATAATCGCGGTATCATCGTCCAGTTCCCGCACAATGCAGGGCATGGTGTCCACTCCGGCGCGCTGGCTGGCGTGGCAGCGGCGGTGCCCGGCTACAATTTCATAACCGCCGTCCCGTCGCGGGCGAACGATGGCGGGGGTCATCACGCCATATTCCTTGACGCTGTCTACCATCTTGTCCATTTCTTCATCATCGCGCACCTGAAACGGATGCCCCTCAAAGGGGTGCAGCTCCGACAGCGGCAGGATCTGGATTTTCTCTAACTTGGCATCCTGCCGTTCCTGCTCGCTGGAAAAGAGATTATCGAGCGAGGGGAGTATGATGTTGCTGCCGTACTCTCTCATTGTCCACGACCTCCTTTGCCAAGGTTTTATAAGCGATGCTTGCAGGACCGCTGGCATCGTAGCGCAGCACGCTGTGGGCGCTGGAGGCGCTTTCCGCAGTGCGCGTGCTCACGGGAATTTCCGTGCGGTAAATTTTCAGCGCGTGACCGTAGGAACTCCGCAAAGCGGCACAGACATCTTTGCTTAGATTGGTGCGCCGATCCACCATGGTCAGAACAATGCCGTCAATTTCAAGTTCCGGCTTGATACGGCGCGTGATCTGATTGATGGATTTGAACAGCGACACCACGCCTTTCAAGGCAAAATGCTGTGCCTGCACGGGGACCAGCACCCGGTCAGCGGCCACAAGCGAAGCCACCGTAAGGATGCCCAGCGAGGGCATACAGTCGATCAGGCAGTAATCGTATTTGTCCCGGAACGGCTCCAGTGCCTGCGCCATAATGCGCTCGTGTGCCATTACATTGACCAGCCGAACTTCCATATCTGACAGCCCAATGTCCGAAGGAATAAAATCCACCTGTTCTTCATGGTGCATCACCACTTCCGGTGCCGGTTCGTCTGAAATAACGGATTCCATCAGGTCGCTGAGGGTGGCACTGTTGGCAGCACCTGTATAGCCAAGGTAACTGCTCAAGTCACCCTGCGGGTCGGCATCCACCAGCAGTACCTTGTAGCCCATAGCGGCCAGCGAGGTGCCAAGATTTACGGCGGTGGTCGTTTTGCCCACGCCGCCCTTTTGATTTGCAACAGCTATTGTTTTCATGTTTAACCTCATCTTTCCATGAAAATTAAGAGGATACATAGGGCTTATTCGTATTTACCGTTTGCTAAAGAGTTGTTTTCAATCACATAACGCCAAAAATAAACTTGTTCTCCGTAAGACAAACGGTTATAACATATATCGATCAGTGTTACATATAGTCTTTCTAGACTTTCAGGTGAGATTTCAAGAGAAATTCTTTTCTTTTCGCAGATGCATAGATAATCAATGAGATCTCCCACATTGGTGGCAGCACTTTTTTCGATGAAATTTTTCCATTCACGCAGCTGAACAAAGTCCTTCAAAGGAATTTTTGCGATTTTATCGCAAATGGGAATACTTACAGCCAACTCTGCCCCAGGATTCGAAGAAAAGGCAGCCAAAACGGTCATACATCCGTCTAAAGCAACTTCCTCAGTCAGAACACTCGCCAATAAGTCAATAAGAAGGTCGTGTGTCATATAACTCTCCTAAAAAATGAAAGATGTGTTTATCGAAACTCTAAAATAATCGATTGCCGACACTTTACAATTCCATATTGATAAGTCTGCGAGCAGCCAGTAAGTATTCATTGTAGTCCTTGCCTACGGCTGGGGGCATATCCTTAACTGTGTATTTTTTATCTGTGAGTTTTTTCGCGACGGTTTCCGTAAAGTTCCGCCCCGGCTCATCACGGTCAAAGCAAAGCACGACCGTTTTCACATGGGGGTGCTGCGAAAGAAAATAGTCAATCGGCTGGTGGTTCAGCCCGCCCATTGCCAGATAATGCACACTGCGCCAGGGCCTATCGTGCTTATATTGCCGGATGGTCGCACCGGACATGGCATCAATAGGCGCTTCGTAAATCTCCACGGTATCGCACTCCGGGTCTTCGGCGGAAATCAAAAAGCCGTATTGCTTTTGACTACCGGAAACATCGCCACGGAAAGTGCCCTGACAGCCTCTTTGGAACGCGCAGCGCGCCACGCCGTGTTCATCCTTGCCTACGAAAATGCAGTTGCGATAGCTGCCGCGCGTGGTCTGGTACAGGATGCCGCTGCCCACGCAGTAGCGCAGCACCTTGGCGCTGATGCCGCGGTGCATCAGGTACGCGGTGACAGCTTCGGCGTTTCGGTCCGGGGTGGGAAGCGTAAACGGGCGAGGCTCGTGCGGCTTTGCAGGCACTGACTTAGCCGGTTGAAAAGAAACAGCGACCGGTGTCATCTCGCTTAATAGACGAACCGCTGATACAAAGTCCATGCCCTCTACCTTGGTCAGATAATCAATGGCGTTGTTGCCGCCTACATGATGCGAAAACCAGTGGAAGAATCCATTGGCAGGCGTGATGATCAGGCTATCGTGCGTCCGGGTGCAATACTCGCGATCCGTTTTACGCACAAGTTCGCCGGGGTGATAGGTTTCCAAATACTGCATCACGGTAATTCGGCGGGCAGCTTCGATGTTCTTTTGGTATTTTCCCATGGGGGTGACCTCCGTTTCTGTATAAAAAAGCACCTTGCCTATAAAATAGGTAAGGTGCCAAGGATACGATATTTGTTTTTTAGCTGGCTATTTGTCACTTCAGCCAGCTGAGAGGGGGTGTGGGGGAGAGGAACACTGGGGCGCTGTTTCCTCAAAATGGTACACTTCCCCCTTGTTGGCGATATTGACATTTTAAAATGCGCGATTTATAATAAAAAAATCGGTGGGGCATAAAAGTCTCGAATCCACGGTCACTTTCTTCATCGCCAGAATCACCTAAAATGAGCCTATTTTGCCGATTTTCATCGCCAACTTTTTTCTGGCGATGAAGCTGGCGATAAAGTCGCATTTTTACCACTAAATAAGACTAAAAGATTCGTCACAATAACTAACAGCGTGGGTTTGTATACGGCTGTTATTTAGCTCTATTGCACAATAAAAACGGGATTTTAAGATTTCCGATATTCTCATAACCGCTTGGTCGCGGGTTCAAATCCTGCCTGGCCCACCATATAATAAAAATTCCCGCCAAAAGGCGGGAATTTTTTTTAAAAAAAGAAAGGCCAGGCAGGATTTGAAAGCCCGACCCGGCCTGCAGGCGGCAGCTCTTTTCAGGCAGTGCGGGTTATTCCCAGAACGGCAGACGGATTCCCTTGCCCTCTTGCAGAGCCTTGCGATAACAGCGGGTGGCAACGGCCAAATCCAAAATGCCGGTGCCGACAGCGTTGAAGTAAATGATTTCATCATCATTCTCACGGCCCTTTTTCCGGCCGATCAAAATTTGACCAAGCTGTGCGTCAATATCGCTGTCATGGATCAAACCGTCTTTCCACATAAGGGCCACAGTGCTGATCATACGGTGCTTGATAGTGTCCCAATTGTCAACCACGATCTTATCCGCTTTTTTCACACAGTCGTAGCTCACCTCAAAATCGGCCATGTTCATGAGCAACGCACCTTTTTTCAGCCATTCGGCCTGTACAAAGGGCTCATTGGCCAGCGTGACACACACGATAATATCGCTGTTTTCCACGGCAATTTTGGGGCTTTCAGCCGCAATAAACTTTACGGCAGGATATTTTTGCTGAGATTCCTCTATGAAACGAGCCGTGCTTTCCGGGCGAATGTCGTATACATACACGGTTTGAATGCCGGGGCGAACCATCATGGCAGCCTCCAGCTGGGTGCGTGCCTGAGCGCCTGCACCGCAAATGGCCAGCACCGAGGCACTGCTTTTTGCCAGCAGCTTTATGGCAACACCGCCCGAAGCACCGGTGCGCTTGGCACTCACCTCAGTACCGTCTGCCACACACAGAGGAAGCTTGGTGTCCGGGTCGTTCAAAATAAGGGTCACGCTTGCGCGAGGCAGGCCCTTTTTATAGTTCATAGGCCCGCTGCCGATCCATTTGATGCCGGCCATATTGTATTCGCCGCCAAGGTAGCCGGGCATGGCATTGATGCGTCCGTAGATGTTTTCATCCTCCGCCGTTTTGCCCCAGCGCATGGGAAGCTTGCCCGGCGTGATCACGTCGCCCTGCTCCACCAAGGTGTAGGCGCGCTCTACGTCATGCATAACGGCCTGCATATCGCCGCCGCCAAGCTCTTGCATGGCCTTGTTGTTTAAAAACAGAATTTCCACTTTACTCATGGTTTGCCTTCCTTTCTTATGCACAGCTTATGCATATACAGGTTCAGAAGAATTGCCGAAAAAGTATTTGTCAAGGCGAAAATCGTCTTTGGAAACAAAGAATCAAAATGGAAATGCAAACGGTTTTTTATCGGGGATGGAACAGCAGGATTACAACTGGCACAAATGGCGGCTGATATCGGCCAGGGCGCAGCAGCAATCCTCAAACGTGGGGAACATTTCTTGATAGAGCTTAACATTTTTTTCGATAGGCCGTGTGATGAGCGGGTTGCGCTGAAAACGAGCCACCTCGGTGTAATCTTTATAGTCACCCAGTGCCACGCCGCACACCAGCGCACAGCCAATACAGCCAATGAAGGCAGAGTTATCAAAAGAGGTGATCTCAAGCTCCAGCACATCCGAAAAAATCTGCTGCCATGCGGGGGAAGCAGCGCTGCCGGCCAGCCAAACCCGGCCAAACGGCTCCAAGGGGGCAATGCGATCTTTCATTTGAGAAAGCTGGAACGCAACGCCCTCGAGAATGCTGCGGCACAAATCAGGCCGTGTGTGGCGTGAGCTCAGGCCAATGAAAGCGCCGCCGGCAGAGGAATTCCACCACGGGGCGCGCTCACCGCGCAGATACGGCATAAATACAAGCCCGCGGCTGCCCACGGGGGAATTGCGGACCTGTTCGTCTAAAAAGCTGCTCAGAGAAGCTGCGCTCAGGCCCTCACGCGAAGAAAAAGTATTGATGAACCAATCGATGCAGTAGCGCCCGGCCAGCGTGGTGCCGCCGTTTACATACAGCTCGGGGGCAATGCCATACGATGCCTTGGTGATGCTGTGGGCAGGGTCAAGCGTATGGCTACGGGTACACTGGGAAATCCACGAGCAGGAGCCCAGATTGATATAGGCATCTCCGGGCGAAAGCAGCCCGCAGCCAATGGCCGGGGCACGCCCATCCCCCAGCCCCTGCACCACGCGGGTGTGGGGGGAAAGGCCGGTTTGCTCTGCGGCTTCTGCGGTGAGCGTGCCCAAAATGCTGCCAAGCGGCACTACCTCGCAAAGCTTGTTTTCGTCGATAGAGAATGCATCCAGAATAGTTTTTGACCAGCAATGACCATATAGATCATACATTTGCGTGAAGCCGGCGCTGCTTTCGTCTGTGCACAGAGCGCCGGTCAAACGATAGTTGATATAATCCTTGCAGGTTAAAATTTTATAGGTGTTTTCATAAATTTCAGGCTGGTTGGCCCGCAGCCAAAGCACCTGGGGCAAAGCAAAGGAGTGCCCAATGCAGGTGCCGGTGATGCGATGAATGGTTTCGTTGCCGAGCGTTTTGCGAATCAGCTGCAATTCGTGAACAGAACGCTGATCGTCCCATGTGATGGAATCGCACAGGGGCTTTACGCTGCAGTCTACGGGCAGGCAGCCCATCATCTGCCCGCACAGGCAAATGCCCTTTACATCGGCGGGGGAAATGCCTGCAAGAAGGGTGTGGCAATTCTGGCAAAAAGCCTTCCACCACAGCTCCGGCGACTGCCAGGCCCAGCCTTTATCGTTGCTGTCGGGGCGATAGTGAACTACATTGCTTTTAATCAGGGTACCATCGGTGTGAAACAGGGCAGCCTTGCAAGAAAATAAACCGATATCCTGCGTTAAAATATAGCTTTGCTCAAACATGATAATGCCTCCGTTTTTTACGATTCTGCACGGAAAAAATATTTGACAACAAAAATTATAACCAAAGATCCGTGTGCGGCGGCAACGGCGATGCGCCCCGCCGCGAGGAGCAGAAAACAGGATGGTATATGCTATGCATCCATTATAAGTAGTCCCCTTACGGGAAGTCAAGATACAAACACAGACGAGGGCATGGCAAGCTTGACTTTATTTATTACAAAGCTTATTATATATTGTATAATAAATAAACCCAAAAGTAAAGGGCCCTGCCCGCAAAGGAGACGAAAATATGAAAAACGGTCTTTGTTTTGAGCAGCTTGCGGTAATGAATTGCCACTATGCACGCCATTCGTTTCGTTATTTTCTGGACAGTGCGGTGAAAAATGGAGTTTCCAATGTGGAAATCTGGGCGCAGCCGTATTATGTGGAGCATGCTGTGCCCGAGTGTGTGAAAAAAACCAAGAGGATGCTGCAGGAGCGTGGGCTGAAGCTGGTGTGCTACACGCCGGAGGCTTTGAGCTCGCCGCACAATATTGCCTCGGCGGATGCCGATATGCGTGCCCACAGCATTGCCTTTTTGGAACGGCATTGAAATAGCTGCTGAGCTGGAAAGCAGCAAGATGCTGCTGATCAGCGGCTGGGGCAATTTGGATGAGCCCCGCGAGGAGGCGATGCAGCGCTGTGTGGAGAGCATTGGCACTGTGTGCAAAAAGGCTGAGCGCGAGGGCGTAACGCTGGCGCTGGAGCATCTTTCGCCGATCAGCTCAAACCTTGTGAACACGGCAGCCGATATCCGGGCGGTGCTGGATCAGGTGAAAAGCCCGAATGCTGGATACCTGTCAGGTTGGGCTTGTGCAGGAAAGCGTAGAGGATTATCTTCGTTTGCTGGGGGAGGATCTGGTGCATGTGCATTTGGTGGACGGCACTCCCGGCGGACATTTGGCCTTTGGCGATGGCACATTGCCCCTGCAGCAGATCGTGCAAACGCTGGGCCGGGCCGGCTACGGGGGCAATATCTCGATGGAAATTGCCGATCGCCGCTATTTTGCCCACCCCGAGCAGGCCGATGAGCGCTCGATCAGGGCGTTTAGAAGCTGGATTGAAAAATAAACGATAAAACAACAAAATGCACAAGCGAAACTGCGCCGGGCACGGCCGAGCGGGGCACTGAGTGCCAGCAGGGCGTGCCCGGCGCAAATTTGTGCTTGCCTTTTTGTGCGAAAAGGCTATAATAAAGCAAGGTTTTCGCCCGGCAGCGGGCGAAATTGGATGTGAATAGGAAAAGAAAGAAGAAAAAATGACGGCAAAAAAAACAAGCGAACTCACCTCGGGTCGTCTGTCGGTGCAGATACTGCTTTACAGCCTGCCGCTGATCGCCTCCAACCTGCTGCAGGTGATGTTCAACATGGCAGATGTGGCCGTGATCGGCCAGTTTTCCGGCACGGCAGCGCTGGGGTCGGTGGGCTCTACCACCACGCTGGTGAACATCTTCACAGGCTCGCTGCTGGGCTTCGGCGGCGGAATCAGTGTGCTGGCGGCGCGCTATCTGGGCGCGCATGACTGGAAGGATCTGCACGAAACCACCCACACTGCGCTGGTGCTCAGCCTGGCATTGGGAGTGTTTGCACTGGCTCTGGGCCAGGGCTTCTCTCCGCTTTTTCTGCGCCTGCTGGGCACAAAGCCCGAGCTTTTGCCGGGCGCGGTTTTGTATATGCGCGTATACCTTTTGGGCATGCCGGGCGCGGCGCTGTTCAACTTTGGCAACGCCATGTTCAGCGCAGCGGGCAACACCAAAAAGCCGCTGCAATATCTTACGGCGGCGGGTATTCTGAACATTGTGCTCAACCTGTTTTTTGTCATTGGCCTTCGCTGGGGCGTGGCCGGTGTGGCGGCAGCCAGCGCCATTTCGCAAACCGCCTCGGGCCTTTTGCTGCTGCGCGCATTGATCGTGAGCGGCGAGGAATACGGTGTGAACCCCGCACACATTCGCCTTACGCGCAGCAAGGTTTCGCCGCTTTTGTGGCTGTGCCTGCCCGCAGCACTGCAGAACGCGGTGTTTTACACCTCCAGCCTGTTTGTGCAGGCGGGTGTGAACAGCTTTGATGCCACCATGGTGGCCGCCAATGCCGCTGCCGCCAATGCCGACCCGCTGGCCTATGATGTGATGGCCGCCTTCCACACGGCCTGCGCCAGCTTTGTGGGCCAAAACTATGGTGCGGGCAACAAGGAGCGCATTCGCAAAAGCTACCATATTTCGCTGGCTTACTCGTTTGGCGTGTCGGCCTGCATCAGCGCGCTGCTGCTGCTGTTCCACAAGCAGTTTTTGGGCATCTTCACTTCGGACCCCGCCGTGGTGCAGGCAGGCATCACCCGTCTGTTTGTGATGGGGCTTTCCTATCCCTGGTCGGCTTTTATGGACTGCACCATTGCCGCCAGCCGCGGCCTGGGCAAAACCGTTGGCCCCACCGTGATCGTGCTGCTGGGCTCGTGCGTGTTCCGTATCATCTGGGTGTACACGATCTTTGCCCATTTTGGCACCATCGTTTCGCTGTATCTTTTGTATATCGTTTCGTGGTTTATCACGGCGGCATTTGAAATTGTGGTGTATCGCCGCTATTTCCACGAGCAAACCTCCATTTTCAAGAAAAAGCCTGTTATAGTATAAAAATGATCCAAGAAATATGCCCCCTGTACGGCACACGGTAAAATCGATCACCGGCCGGTACAGGGGGCATATTACAGCTTGAAAATAAAATTTACAGTCCCTTGGTGGAAAGTGCGCGCACGGCGTTGAGCACGGCGATCACCATTACGCCCACATCGGCAAAAATGGCCACCCACATATTGGCAATGCCCATGGCGCCCAGCACCAGACACGCGGCCTTTATAGCCAGCGCAAACACAATGTTCTGGTACACGATGCCCAGCGTGCGGCGGCTGATCTTGATGGCGGTGGCAATGCGCGCAGGGTCATCGTCCATCAGCACAATGTCGGCGGCTTCAATGGCGGCGTCGGAGCCCATCGCGCCCATC
>OIWT01004378.1_pt1 | contig 11509 bp, 11 predicted proteins | sample 1587701 | NCBI WGS metagenome assembly OIWT01 (sample SAMEA3888904, study PRJEB22519) | human gut metagenome | biome: human gut; feature: human-associated habitat; material: faeces | place: Denmark | collected 2009 | reverse complement strand
CCGTTATCCGTTATTTAATATCGTTTTCGTCAAAGGGGTCGCCGCACTGGGGGCAGAACTTCGGGGGATTTTTGGGGTCCTCCGGCTCCCAGCCGCATTTGTCGCACTTATAGAGAGGTGCGTCGGCGGGCTTTTTGGCTCCGCAGTTCTGGCAGAACTTGCCCTTGTTTACCGCTCCGCAGGAGCAGGTCCAGCCTGCCTCCTCAGCGGGCTTCGGCTTGCCGCATTCCGGGCAGAATTTGCCGCTTGCGGTGGCTCCGCAGCTGCATTTCCATGCGCCCTCGGCAGGTTTCGGTTCGGGCTTTTTCGCTCCGCAGTTGGGGCAGAAGTTGCCGGAAACCACATTTCCGCAGGCGCAGGTCCAGCCGTTTGCCGGTGCGGGTGCGGGCTGCTGTGCCGCCTGCTGCTGACCCATGGCGTAGAGGTTCTGAGTGTTCATGCCGCCTGCGCTGCCTGCCATATTCATGCCCATAAACGCCATAGCGGGGCCTGCACCCTCGTTTTTGGCGGCGGACTGCATGGCTGCTGCCTGCGCTCCCACAAGGTGAGCCGCAGCTCTGGTGGGATCCATAAATGCCGCGTTGCGCTGCATTTCTTTAATCATCTGCTCGTCGTCCTCGTTCGCCTTGACGGAGGAAACGCCGAAGGAAACGATTTCAATGCCGCGAAGATCATGCCATTTTGCGGAAAGCTCCTTGTTCAGCGCCTCCGCAAGCTCGGTGGTGTGTCCGGGCAGCGCGGAATAGCGTATGCCCATTTCGCTTATGCGCGCAAATGCGGGCTGCAAAGCAGTGAGCAGCTCGCTCTTGAGCTGACTGTCGATTTCGGAGCGGTTATAGTCCTGTGCAACGTTTCCGCACACGTTGGTGTAGAAAAGTATCGGGTTGCAGAGGTGGTAGCTGTATTCGCCGAAGCAGCGGATGCCGATATCTATGTCAATTCCGGCTCTCTGGTCGACGACTCTGAACGGAACCGGGGAGGGAGTGCCGTATTTGTTCCCCACAAGCTCCTTTGTGTTGAAATAGTAAACTCTCTGATCCTTTGCGGTGTCGCCGCCGAATGTGAAACGCTTGCCGATGGTCTTGAAGGTGTCAAGAATACCGCTGCCGAGGTCGCCCGCGAAGATGGACGGCTCCGTGGAGGAGTCAAAAACGAACTCGCCGGGTACTGCGCTGAGCTCCACGACCTTGCCCTGTTCGACGATTGCCATGCACTGGCCGTCTGCAACGGAGATGATGGAGCCCTTGGAGATGATGTTGTCCTCTCCCTTGGTGTTGCTGCTTCTGCCGCCCACTCTCTTTTGTCCTTTTCTCACGAGAATGTCAACGGGCATGGAATCGCAGTAAAAATACTCCTTCCACTGGTCTGCCATTACGCCGCCTACTGCGCCGCCGATTGCTTTTATAAGTCCCATTATGTCTGTCCCCTTTCAGAAAATTTATGTTAAAGCTTTTGGCCGTAAGGCTCTTCCTTTACCGAATACGGATTTTTATTCTCCCTCGGCGGAGTGCGTTCGCTTCCGCATTTCCCTGCGTAGCCGATGAGGAGCGTCCACATCAGCATACATAAAATCCATACTCCGAGCACGGCAAACGCAATCCAAAGCGGCCATCTGAGCCACCTATGCAGCGCTATGAGCACCGCCGCGGCGAGAGGCCCTTCGAGATTCATAAGCATGTTCACCAAAAGGCAGAGAAAAAAGCCCTTGCCCTGTGTTGTTCTTCTCATTGTCGCCCTCCTTTTCTTTATTATAGATTTGTGTTAAACCGCGTTCCACGAATCGTCCAACACGTCGTAGACATAAATCAGATTATCGCAAACTCCGTAAAAATATTCGTTTACGATATGATCCTCGTGGTCTGTTCCCAAAACGAAAACATAACATTCTCTTCCGTCTATGTTTTCGGTATACCCCGCATAGGCGATAACCATGCCGCTTTCCAAAAGGCTTTTTATCTCCTCGTTTTCGGCAAGAACGCTGTATGCGATTTCTATATCCTTTTCGTTTTCGTTTGCGGAAGAATTTTCGTTTTGTTTTTCGAATTCCTTGTCAAATTTTCCCGCCAAGCTTTCCGCTCCGAAGGAGCTTTCCGCCGAAGCCGCGCTTTCCTCCGATGACATATTCTCCTCGGAGGCCGTATTCCCCTCCGACGAAGAATTTTTGCGTTCTCCGAGAGGCAGAGGAAGCGCCGCACAGCCGGACAGCAGGGCTGTGCAGAGCAACACGGAAATCATGCTTTTCATGCGGTTAAAAATTTTCATGTCGTCCACCCCCAAGCTTATTATAATATGTTGTTTTATAAAGCGCACTGTACATAAGTACAGTTTTGTTAAAATTTTTTTCGTTCTCAAGGAAATTATAGTATAAGTTTCGGCGTTTTTCAACGGTTCACCGAAGCATTTGAAAATTACCCTCATTTTAGCGGACTTTCGGTATATCCATGTGCTATAATAAAAATGTAATCGCCGCCTGCCGTAAATTCACACCGGGCGGCGACAATATTTTCGGAGCAATTCGGCACAAAAATTCTGCCGTCCCTGCCGTTTGATATAACCGAGGTAAAAAAGAAAGACTTACAATGATTGTTATTCCTGAAGAATGGAGCGGAATCCGTTGTTCCCTTGGGGGCTTTCTCCCGCAAACGGCGATGACGAAAGCTTCAAGCCGAAGCGAATGAATTCGAAAAATATATTTGAGCACCGATTTGAGCACGGAGTGAACAATCCGTGCTCAAGCTCGTGCCCGCTACCCTCCGTAGGATAAATTCCGTACAAAAAACTCGGCTTGCGCCGAGTTTTTTTCGCAGTATATCTCCTTTTTTGCCGCAGAGCTTCTTTTACGGTTTGCAGCTTCCACAGGGCTTATAGCCCTTTGATATTAAATCATCGCGGCTGCCGCTGTAATACTCCCTGTTTTCCTCTTTCATCTTTGCAACGCTGCTGCAATTCGGCTTATGAAAGCGCTTTGAATTTTTGTTGAGCACGAAAGCACACTCCTGCTCATTTGATTCTTCCTGCTGCTCCGATTCGTGCTCATCCGCAGGAGCGGACTTACTTGCGTCGTGCTCAAGTTCACCGCTTGTGTGCTCAGAGTTGTTTTCCGCGTGCTCGACGGCGATTTCGCTCAAATTCTCCGTGCTCAAATCGGCTTTTGCCGTAGAAACGCCATCGGCGAAGCCGCGGTCGTACCCATCCTCGCTGCCTTCGGAGTATCCTTTGTCGTACCATCCGGCGTGTCCCTCGTCAAGTCCGGCGTTATACCCCGCACTGTAAACCTGCTGCCCGACAAATACAGTTACTGCGGCAGCAACCGCCGTCAGCACCGCCATTACAAGCTTTTTTCTCATTAAAAAACGCCGTCCTTTCCTTTTTCTATATATTATTACAAATTCGCCGCAGATTCAACCCGAAATTTTACTTATTTTGTTTTGCTTTTTTCCCCTTTTCGTGTTAAACTACATATGTTATATATGAAATTTTATGTGGGTGAAGATATGCTGTATTATCTCTATATTGCAATCGGGCTTTTTGTTGCACTTACCGCCACCACGGTGCAAAGCTTTGTGGGCAACTGGTTCTGGCCGTGGGCGGTAGCGCTTTGCACGCTTCTTGTGTTCGACATTTGCGTTTTGGTGCACATTGCAATCTGCACTTTTCTTTCGTTTTTCGTCAACCTTAACAAACCAATACACACGCAAAACAGATTTTTCTACGAAATTCTTGCGCAAACCGCCGTTCTTTTCCTAAAAATAATGCGGGTTCGCATCAAGGTGACAGGGCGCGAATACATTCCTGAGGACGGAAAATTTCTGCTTGTATGCAACCATATTTCCTGGCTTGACCCCGCCATTGCCATTGTGCTTTTGCGGCGCTATCACATTGCTTTCATCAGCCGCAAGGAAAATTACAGCTACCCCATCGCGAACAAATATCTCTATAAAGCGGCGTGCCTTGCCCTCGACAGAGAAAATAACCGTGAAGCGCTTAAAACCATAAACAAAGCCGCCGAATTTTTGAAAGACGGCGTTTGCGCCATCGGAATTTACCCCGAAGGCTGGGTCACCAAGACCGGCGAACTTCAGGAATTCCGCCACGGCGCATTCCGCATTGCCAAAAAGGGCGAAGCACCCGTTGTTGTGGTGCATCTTTCCGGCGCGGAGCGCATTCTTAAAAAGCCGCTGTGGCGGCGCTGCACCGTAAATTTCGATATCAAGGGAATTATTCCGAAAGAATTTGTTGCCGAGCACAAAACGAACGAAATCAGTGACGCCGCAAGAGAAATTATGCTGAGCTGAAAAAACGCAAAATAAAAAGCCGCTCCCGGCAAGGGCGGCTTTTTTTGTTTTTGTTGCGGCTCAGAAATTATCTTTTCTCAAGCTCTGCACGGCAATGCTCGCAAATGTTTTTGCCCTTATAAACTTCAATTCCGTCGGCGCTGCCGCAGAAAATGCAAGCGGGCTCATACTTTTTAAGCATAACAGTGTTTTCGTCAACATAGATTTCGAGTGCATCTTTCTCGTTGATACCGAGGGTTCTGCGAAGCTCGATAGGGAGAACAATGCGTCCAAGTTCGTCAACTTTACGTACAATACCAGTAGATTTCATCTTTTTTTTACTCCTTCAAACACCAATTTGTCCAGTGACAATATAATACTTATTTACACCGATTTTGTCAAGGGGTTTAGGCAAATATTATCACAAATTGTCAAAAATCTGTAGTCCTTTTTCGACTTTAATATAACTTTTACAGAGAGCCGGTGAAGTTTGAATTATTTTTTCTTTTTTGCCGCCATATTTTCACTGATATTCGGTTTTTTCAGCGGGAATATTCCTGCTGTTTCCCGCGCTGCGCTTGAAGAATCTTCGCACGCAGTCACCCTTTCCATCGAACTTTTGGGAACGCTGTGCTTTTGGGGCGGACTTATGGAAGCCGCCAAGCGCAGCGGTCTTACGGACAAAATATGCTCAGCACTTTTACCTCTGCTCGGTGTTGTTTTTCCGGCTTTGCGGCAAAATCGCGCTGCGCTTGGCGCGATTTCCATGAACGTCACCGCAAACCTGCTTGGCTTGGGGAACGCGGCAACGCCCCTAGGCATTGCCGCCATGAAGGAACTTAAAGCTCTCTCCAAAAGCGGCTGCGCCGCCACGGTAGAGATGGTAAGCTTTGTGGTAATGAACACAGCTTCCCTTCAAATTCTGCCCACAACGGTGGCGGTTCTTCGCATGAAGGCGGGTGCCGCAGCGCCGCTTGATATTCTTCCGGCGGTGTGGATTGTAAGCGCATGCTCACTGTTTATCGGACTTTGCGCGGCAAAGCTTTTTTTCCGCGGCGGTGCAAAATGAACTCAGACATTATTGTTCCTCTTTTCATTGCCTTTGTTGCAGGCTGGTGCGTATATAAAAAAGTGGATTTTTTCGGCGCTTTTATTGACGGTGCAAAAGATGGGCTGAAATCCGCCGCTGCAATTCTTCCCGCGCTTTGCCTGCTTATGACTGCCGTCGGCATGGTGCGCGCCAGCGGCGCTTTGGAGGCGCTTTCCGTGTTTCTTTCTCCCCTACTTAATAAAACCGTATTCCCGGCAGAAGTGCTTCCTCTTGCGCTTTTACGGCCGTTTTCCGGCTCCGGCGCTTTGGCATACTACGAGGAGCTTTGCCAAACGCTCTTGCCGGATTCCTACCCGGCGCGGGTCGCCTCGGTGCTCATGGGCGGCAGTGAAACGACATTTTACACCATAGCGGTCTATTACGGCGCTGTTGGCATAAAAAAGACGCGGAACACCGCCTTTGCCGCGCTGTGCGCAGACTTTGCCGCCGCTGTGCTCAGCGCCGTAACTGTGTGGTTTATGTTTGGAAAAAGCTAAAGCTGGACACCGGTGTCGGTTCTCGGCTCCCTTGTGCAAGTTTTTAACGAAACGTTTGCGGAACACTCTCGGGCGCCGTTGTGCAAATAGTCCGCTTTAGCTGCTTATGCACAGTTCACCGCAAAAAAACTGCATTTCATCAGAAATGCAGTTTTTTGTCGTTATACTAAACTATATCAGCCTTCGGTAGAAGCACTTGCGCTATCCGCGCCGCTTTCGGATTCGGCGGAGCTTTCTGCGCCGTCGGAAGCAGTTTCGCTGCTTTCGTTGCCGGAAGCGTCGGATTCGGCTTCAGATTCGGAGCTGTTCGCCGCTTCATGGGCTTCTGCCGCTTCCGCAATGCCGGCAATCATACCGCCAACCTGCTCAAATGCGTCAAATTTGCTCACTTCAAGGGCATCGCTGAGGCCGCCGAGCCAGCTATCAAACTTTTCGTTGATAAGAGTGCTCTTAAGGGTGGAATAAATGTTATTTTCGCCGCGGCCGGAGAAGTACATAACATGATAGCCGTAGCTGGTCTTTACAATGTCGGTGTCACCGGGCTGACGGTCTTCTGCAAAGCACCAATCCTCGAACGGAGCAACCATCTGACCCTTTAGCACGCCGCTGTAAAGTCCGCCGTTGGTTTTGGAACCACCGTCCTCGGATTTTTCCTCGGCAAGAGCAGCAAAGGTTTCCTCGGTTTTATCGCCGGCAAGGAACTCCTCGAGCACATCTTTGGCTTTCTTTTCAGCTTCCGCCCATGCTTCATCGGTAGCGGTGCCGTCCTCGCCTTTTTCGGGCATAATAAGGATATGACGAACGTCAACAGGCTCGTAATCGGCGCTTACACGCTCCACGAACATAACCGGAATGAAGCCGCCGTTGGTTTCGTCCTGATAAACATAGGTGTCGCCGGGCTTGCGTGCGCTGTCAAAGAGCCAATCGCCAAGGCCGTCATAGCCTATATCGGTATATTTTGCGCCGGTGTAAAGAGTTGCGCTGTCCTTTTCATAGTTTGTCTTTTTGTCCTCGGCAACATTTTCTATAACATTGGCAACAAACTCATCCTCGGTTTTTGCGGAGGCAACTGCCTCTGCCTTTGCGCGGTATGCAGCAACATCATCGTCGGTGTAATTCTCTATGTCATCGGCGTAGAAGAAGGAAGCAAAACGGAAAGTTACGGTGTCGTAATCGTTCTTATGCGCCTCGTAATAGTCCCGCATTTCCTGCTCGGTCACCTCAAGAGTATTCTGCTTACTGTCCGCATAGGCTGCCGCATAATAGCTGATTTCGGACATTTTGTAGATGGTGTCATAGTCCATGCCGGAGCCATACATGGCGGTGATGTATTCCTCAACGCTTGCGCTGCCGTATTCCTCAGCGGCATTTTCAAGGTCGGACTGCAGGCTGTCAAGGGCGTCCTTGTAGTCGCCGGTAAGCTCGAAGTTTTCTTCCTTTGCGGCAAGGTAGAGCGCTGTCATATCCTTGAGGCTGTATTCGATGTTTTCGCGGATATATTCATCCCAAGTCTGATCCTCGCTGACTTTCTGCTCGGTAAGGGGGCTTTTTACATCGACATAGCTTGAAATATTGCTGCCGAGATATTGATACATCTGGGTATAAATCTGGTTAAAGATGCTGACATACATATAGTTAATGTCGTTGAGAGTATACTGCATATCGCCAACCTGCATTACAGGTGTATCATATATGCTTTCCGGCTCTTTTTCGGTGTTCGAACACGCCGCAAGGGATGTGAGCATGAGCACTGCGGCAAGAATCACCGCAAGAATTTTTTTCATAGGTTTATTTCCTTTCGAAAAGTTAAAATACGGGACGGCACCGCATTTTGTGCACTGCCGTCCCAAAAAATTGCGTCAATTAAAGGTGTTTTGCCGCCATAAACTTTGCAGAACCGTTGGTAAGGGTGTAGCCCTCTTTGATTCCTTCGATATACTCGGTATATTTTTCGGAACGGATGTCGCTGTCAATGGCGTGGTGATAATAATCTTCGCCAACGCCTACAAAGTACATAAGGTGATAGCCGTAATTGGTTCTGATGATCTCAACATCGCCCTCTTTGCGTGCAGAGTCGAAGCACCAATCTTCAAATTCCTTGACCATCTGACCCTTCTGGATATTCTCGTACAATCCGCCGTTGGATTTGGAGCCGGAATCTTCGCTGTATGCAAGGGCAAGGTAGCCGAAGTTGTCCTCGGTTTCGCCAAGAGATTTATAGGTTTCAAGGTAGCCTTCGGCTTTTTCTTTTGCTGCATCCCAAGAATCGGTGCTGGTGCTGTCCTCGGGTTTTACAAGCAGGTGTCTTACGGAAACCATGTTGTAGTGCAGATCGTCTTTTGCTTCAAAAACAACGATGTAGTAACCGTTGGTTGCTTCAAATACTTCTTTATCACCTGCTGCGCGGCTGTCCTCAAAGAGCCAGTCGGCAAATGCCTCGTTTGCGCCGCTGTGGGAAACATATCTGGATTCGGTAAGCTCGGAATCAAACTCGCTCTTGATATAAGCGGCAAGATCCTCGGAGGCAAGAGCTGCCTCGGCCTTTTCCTTTGCCTGCTTCATAGCGTCTTCCTCGGTAACGCCCTCGCTTGCGCTGCCGGAAACGAAGTAATATTCGTAAGTTACTCTGTCGTAGTCAAGCTTGTTTTCGTTATAGCGAGCGTCGATTTCGGAATCGGAAATTTCAAATCCTTCGCTTACGCTGTCGCCATAGGAATAAGCGTAGAGGTAACGCTCGTACATTTCTTTATAAACCTTTTCGTTTACGCCGCGGCCGTAAGCGGTTTCAAGATAAGCGCCTGCGGTGTAGCCGCTGCTCTTCGCGGTGGAAACAAGGTTATCCCAGTCGGTCTGGATCTGTTTCTTCTGAGAATCATCCAGAACGAAGCCTGCGGCTTCTGCCTGATCATGGAGAGCGGTAAGGGTTTCAAGGGATTTGTCGGTGTATTCCTTGAGGTACTCAGCCCATGTCTGCTCGGAAGAATACTTCTGCTTCTCAAGGGACTTTTTGGTGTCAAGTACAAGGGACGCATAGTTGCCGTACTGCTGATAGATAGTGTTATAAATCTGATAGTAGTTGCTGGTATACATCCAGTTATATTCCGCAACGGTATAAGTGGTATCTTTCACCTTTGCTGCAGGAACAAGGCGGGTGATGAAACTGGATTCATACACTGCCAAAGCTGCAAAAACCAAAACGAAAAGCACCGCGCCGATTTTCAGCCAAGTGCTCTTCTTTTTCTTTTTAGATGCTTCCTCCTGTGCAAGACGGCGTTTTTCTTGGGTCTTGTTTTCGATTTCGCTCATAATAAACCATCCTTATTGTTTTTAAGATTGCCTGCCGAAATTGACCGGCATATTAAATGACAATTATATATTATATCTGTTTGTTATCAGTATTTCAAGCTTTATCCTAAAAACAAATTGTTAAATTGCAAATTTAGCAGGATTGGCAGCTTTATTTTGCAATAAAAATCGCTTTTTTGCCGGAATTTTACTCATTCGCAACGCCGATGAAGCTTGTGCGGACGCCTGTGAGTATAAAAGTGCTGCTTGCGGAAAGGGAATTTGCGGAATTTTCGCCGTTAGTGCCGGTGCTGTCCGGCTTTTCCGGAGGCTTATTTCCGTCGGAAACAGACTGCTGCGCGTTGGTGCTCATCTGCCCGTCACCGGAGGTGCTGCCCTCAGTTTCAAACTTCGGCTCGACCGGGCGCGGAGTTTCTATGGGCTGACCGGTAAGTGCGCGGGAGATGTCCTCAAGCCATTCGCGGATGTTGTCCGGGATATTGTCATCGGATTTTATCCATTCTTCAAACCCGTCAGGAAGCTCGGTGACTATGGGGTCGTTTATAAGAACGGGTTTCCTTCCCTCAAATCCGCCGCCAAAGCCCATTCCGGGGGCTGCGTCAACGCTTACGGCGGTGTATGCCTGCTGCACGCCATCCACATATACGGTATAGTCAACGTTCTGTTCAAGCGCCGGAGAAGAGTAAGTTACGGAAGAAAATTCGCGTTCGCAGGCGGCTTCAATCACTGTGTTGCCGTCGGCATCTTTAACCGCAAGACCCTGCGCGGCGGTTCTGCTGCCGTTAAATGTAAGCTCCATGCAGTTCTGTGTGGAATTTTCGGAAACGCTGTCGTTGCGGGAACCGAACGCGGTAACGACGCCGCCGTTTATGGTAATGTCCATATCGGCATCAATGCCGCCGTCGCCGGTTCTGCCGTTCGCAACGGCAAGCACCGTTCCGCCGTTAATGGTAATGTATCCGTTGGAGTCGATACCGTCGCCTTCCTCGCCAAGGCCGCCGTTCACAAAGAGATAGCCGCCGTTCACTGTGGTGACGGAAATACCGTCCTCGTTGGTGTTAATACCGTCATCCTGAGAATTGATGTAGATATTGCCGCCGTTTATGGTGAGGTGCAGCTCAGAATCAAGTCCCTCGTTCTCCGCCTCAATATAAAGCTTGCCGGTGCCTTCGGCGCCGCCGTTTATATTTATGGTGCGTTTGGAACAGAACGCACCGTCGTATTTTGCAAACTTTTTCTGCTCGGAATTGTCCTTGTAAATTTTCGCAACATAGGAGCCGTTTATGTGGTTTTCGCTGCCGTCGGCAACGACTACATTTGCGCCCGCCGCAGAGGTATCCACAACGCCTTTGGTATCTACAGTGCTGTCGGAGCACTCATATACATTATAGAATATAACCGCAGGCGCAATTTCGCAGGTTATATCTGCGCCGTCAAGCACAAGAGTTACCACCGCGGTGGGGTCGGTGACGGCATCCTCGCCAAGGTCAACCGCAAGCTGGCCTTTGCTCAGCGTGCCGCTGACGCGGTAAATGCCTGCCTCTGTGATGGTGACAAGGGTGTGCGCGGCGGCCTCGGCTTCGGTGTGCTTGTCCTCGTCGTCGCCGTCGCCGTATTCGTTGCCGCTCTCGTAATTATCCATATCGTGGTAGTAAATAATTTCGCCGCCCACAGTAACGCCGCTTTTGCTTTCGCCCGCGGCAACGGTTTTGCCGTCCACAGTTATGCCATCGTCGGAAAGGACGATTTGCTTTGCGTCGGAATATTCGGTCTGTGTGCCGCTTTGGCTGCTGCCGCTGCTTTCGCTCTGGGAATTACCGCCCTGCTGAGTGCTGCATCCGGCAAGAGTCGAAAGGCAAAGCGCTAATGCGAGCACGGTGCTCAAAAGCTTTTTATTTTTCATAGGATAACGCCTCCTTCGATTTTCTTTGAATTGAGTTTACCCTGTTTCACAAATAAAATAGTGAACAATTTTTGAGAATTTGTTGCCCCCCACTATGAATTTTTTCATAAATAATTTTGAATTTGCCCTGTTTTCGGGCTTGAGCACGGCTTTGAGCACCGAAAAAGCGTACCCGTGCTCAAAAATTCCCCCAATATACAATTTGAGCACCGATATGATTTTCGGTGCTCAAACTTACGCGCTCGCGTGCTCAAAAATTTTATGCCATTGCTTTTGCCTTTTCAACAACGTCATCGATGGTGCCGGAAAGCAAAAATGCGGATTCCGGAATATCGTCGTGCTTGCCTTCAAGGATTTCGTTGAAGCCGCGGATGGTTTCGGAAAGCGGAACGTATTTGCCCTCAAATCCGGTGAATTGCTCTGCAACGTGGAACGGCTG
>OIWT01004377.1_pt1 | contig 11514 bp, 8 predicted proteins | sample 1587701 | NCBI WGS metagenome assembly OIWT01 (sample SAMEA3888904, study PRJEB22519) | human gut metagenome | biome: human gut; feature: human-associated habitat; material: faeces | place: Denmark | collected 2009 | reverse complement strand
ATATCTGTCAGGGGCAATTCAAAAACCAAAGGGATACACCCCTGCCAGCAAGCCGGAAAGGTGTTGGAAGATTCAGTAATATATGGCATCGCTAAGCATGACCCCTTGTTTTTTTGCCATACGCATTTAAAATAATTTCTTGTGTTACACCGTGTTGAGCGATATAATGCGGTTATGTATCACAGGGCGTTATTGAAAGGAGAACGCCACATGACAACAAAAGCAAAGAAAAAATATACTTACCTGACAAAAGCAATTCAACTTCCAGATGGAACACGAAAATACATCCGTGGGAAAGACCAGAAGGAACTGGAAGAAAAGGTATTAAAGGCGCAGATCATGGTCAACGCCGGAGTGGATATTTGCAGCGAGGAGACCTTCGGACATTTTGCCCAGATGTGGTATGACATCTATAAAAAGCCGTACCTCCGGGAAAACAGCCAAAATGCCATCAAGTATGTTATGAACCAGCACATACTTCCGTATATCGGTGGCTATCGTCTGCGGGACATCTCTCCCATGCAGATTCAATCCATCATGGCAGCCCTTTCTGACAAAAGCAATTCTCTCCAGTCAAAGGTGCTGATTGCGCTGAGAAGCATTTTTAAGGCGGCGCAGGAAAATGGCTTGGTTGCAAAATCTCCAGTCAGCAGCATGCTGAAGCCAAGTGGAAAAAGGACCGCCGAAAAAGTCGCATTGACTCCGCAGGAAAGTGACTTGCTCCTCCAGCGGGTCAAAAATGAGCGGGCCTATACATTTCTCCTGATTGCACTCCAAACCGGAATGCGTCGAGGTGAGATCGTCGGTCTGCAATGGAGCGACATTGACTTCGAGAGAAGAATGATCTGCGTTCGCCATAACGCCGTATTGGGCCGCTACGAAACGACCGTCAGTGAACTTATGAAAACCAAAGCTGGCAGACGGGATATTCCTATGTCAAATGAGGTCGAAGCATGGCTACGCAAGCAAAGAGACCGCAGTTCCTCAAAATTTGTTTTGTCTCTGAAAAACAAAAAAGTGATGACGCTGTCCGCCTTCCGTAGTATGTGGAAGCTCATTGAGCGTGAGCTGCCGGAAACCCATATAACTGCCCATATTCTTCGCCACACGTACATCACCCGTCTTTTTGAAGCTGGATTGGACGTAAAGGAGATCCAGTATTTGGCTGGACACAGCACGATGGACATGACGCTGAGTGTTTATACCCACTATGATCGTAAAAATCGGGAGCAGCAAACTGCTGAGAAAGTCCGTCGGGCATTCTGCAAGGAAGCCGTCTGAAAAAGTTTGCAACAAACGGCCCTGCCTAAAAAACCGCAAACCCTTGTGGCACAACGGATAGAGGGCCAAAAAAATTTGCAACACTTTTGCAACAAGAAGCCCCGAAATTACCCGAAAATACCCCAAAATACCGCAAGCAGAGAGGCTCTTTTCTTCCAGAAAAAGGCAAAGAAAAAACCTCGGAACCATTGTGATTCCAAGGTTTTCTCTTGGTGGAGACTGCTGGACTCGAACCAGTGACCTCCTGCGTGTGAAGAACTGCGTAATGTCCGGCGCAGGCAGTCATAGCCGCTGCATTCCGCATAGTCACTGGCCGTTTGCCCCATTACAAGTTCTCAAGCTGTACTCTGGAGCAGCTTTTTACAGCCTAAAAAAGTCCGACACATAACACCATCCAATATCTGGTAAATCTAATTAACGCTGCGTAGGGAAGGTCTATGCATTCAGTGGTAAACTTGCACGACACCGAAAAGCTGCTCTTCGCTTTTGTCGGGCTGCCAAGACCGCTTTGAAACGAGGAAGATGGGGCCTTTGGTAATCAGCACCAAGGCCCCATCTCCCTCTTTTTCTAAAGCAAGCCGTATCTAACGATCTCAACCGCTCATAGAGTTATCACCTACGTCCGCACCCAAATCGCATGTGTAGACCCAGCAGATCACATCGCCGTCTTCTACCTGATAGCGGGAACAGCCGTAGTTGGGGAACCAGCCGTTGACCTTGTACATCCAGCCGGACTCGTTGCCCACATCAAACTCATAGAGATTATTGATGCCTTGAATATAAGCGCTGTTATACATGGGGGTAAATTCAGACTCCAGGTGAATGCCGTAATCCCGGCATACCTGCTGCAGCACGTCGCATACGCTTTCACCCGGCGAAAAAGTAACCGTTGTCGCCGGAAGTATCACGCCGTCCGACGGCACCAGCGCCAGTTTATTCTCTGCGCACAGATCCATGTTGTCCAGTATCGTGGCACAGGAAATGGAGATCGTACACGTCAGCCTGGTATCCGTGTCTACTGCTGTACTGCCCGGTTCCACCGGCTGAGGCCGCCCTTCAGGCACAGGGTCTGTATGATACTGATCCTGCTCGCCGGAATTTCCCGTCGTACTTCCCGTGACCTCTCGATTGCCATTTTGCTTTGGGCCAACGACATCAGGGTCATCGGGGTCCAGCGTCTGCTCCTGCTGACGGTCAGCATCTGTTTGCTGCATAGCGGAAGGCCCCTGATCCGCCGGAGCTGTATGATCAGTGAGCCTCCCTCCCGCCAGCACAAGTGCGACAACGATCACGACTGCCGCAATACCTGCCGCCAACGTCTTTTTCCAAGTTCTTTCCATAGAAACCTCTTTATGTGCTTATTTGGCGCTGCGCTTTTTCTTCTGCGTCAAAACAACGATAGCCGCAGTGGAAACCAGCACGCCGCAGGCCCACAGCCCCATCTGGCCGGCATCGCCGGTACGGGCGCCCTTGGCAGAATCAGAGCCATCCTTCCAGCCGATCATGATGGGAGAAAGTCCCGTGGTCGTCACCTGCAGGCCATCTGTGGTCTTTGTGACGGATGGGCTTTCCATATTACCCACTTTCTTGTCAAAATCATCCGTGGTAAAAACATGAACAACCACAAATTCATAGCCGGACATGCCTGTGCCTTCTGGATAGGGCAACAGCACGGTGATCTTGCCATTTGCAGGGAACGAATCCTTGGCGGCAGGTGACCAAACCGTTTTATTATCCACCACAGAAGGGATCATCAACGTCACATCCAGCATCTGCGTGTTTTCCGCCTTGATGTTCTTGTCGACCTTCTGCACAGCGGTCACCATCTGCGATTTCAGCTTGGTCATGTTGCTGAGCGCCGACACGCTTTGCAGTGCAGCGGGCAGTGTTGTCAGGGGCGTTATCTCAATGCGTCCGCCCACCTTGTGGTAATTGCACACGACACATTGATCGCCGGTATACTTGTGATTGGCCTCTTTCAAATGGGCGCCGCAGAGGACACAGGGGAACCAGTGCTTTGTATCGCTCATCTCATAGCCGGAGCCGCTCTTATGTCCCAACGCAGAGGTCGTTTCCACAAATTCACTGCGGCCGCACTTGGTGCAGGTATGTGTCTTGGTACCAGCCTCCGTGCAGGTGGCCGCCGTCTCTTTCCAATCACCAAAAGTATGTTCTCCGGCGGCACAGTCCTTCGCCACATCACTCATATCATAGAGGGACGTTTTCCTGTTCATCAGCCGCTGATAGGCCGTCATGGCATAGGCCGCCTGCTCGGTAGCCATGCCGTCAACATCGGTAGAGTTTCCATCCTTGTCCTTCATAGTATGATGAAACGCTCTCTTCTCCGTGTTATAAAAGGTCAGCAGCGCGTCTACGGCAGACTTGCCATTCTTGACAAACCGGCTATCGGTGTGAGGATCAATGCCCAGCGCCGCACAGGCTACGATGACCTGAGAGATGCTCTCGGAATTGACCGCTTCATAGGATGTATAGCTGCCGTCAGAATTCTGCATGGCAGACAGACGGCCTACTGCCGCAGATACAGCTGCCTGCACCTTTTCTTGCTCCTGGTAGTTCGCCAACGCCTGCAGCGACATAGCCGTCATGTCAGGATCAGAAGTCGCAGCATCCTCCTGATAATTCCAGCCGCCGTCAGACAGCTGCCGCCTCAGAATGTAGCTGATACACTGCTGACGGATGGTGGTGTCCTTTGTCTCATAGCCAACAGTATCCAGTGCGATCAGCGCAAAAACCACACTGTTGAGGCCCTGTCCCTCGATCCACGAAAACTTTTCGTAGGGCGCTGTCAGATCGCATTCGCCGACGCTTCGCGCGTCACGTCCCAGTGCCGAAAGAGCAATGATCAGGCGGGAATTTTCCGTGCATTTCACCAGATGAAGCGCACCCGCCGGGGCGCCCAGCTCCTGCGCGTTCTTTGTTGCCTTGCTCGCATAAGCGGCAACGCGGGTATAGTAATCGTTGAAATACTTGCTGCCCTTTTCCAGATAGCCGCTGCGGGCAAGGCCAAGAATGACCCACTCGCTGCCAAAATCAGGGCTTGTCAGCGCTGCCTTCTCCTGCGCCAGTGTGCTGCTCAGCGTGGCATCCACGATGGTCGATACAGAAGTAGTCGTCTCGCCGGTGGTTCCGCCGCCGTTGCCCGTTCCGTCAGTGGCAAACACCGGAACGCACAGGCTCAGCGCCGTGATAAGCGCCAGCAGCAGTGACAGCAAGCGCTTGCTTGTTGTTGTGTTCATAGGGTCTCTCCCTTTTCGTTAATTTTCAATGATGTACAGATCGCCCGTTTTCGGGTCTTTGAACACCGCGCCCTGATTGACAAGGCCATCGGTGGACACGCTGCCGGACTCATGGATCACCTCAGATGAGTCGATGTGCTGCATCTTGTCCCGGTCGATGTCCGTTTTGTTCAGATCCACCTGCCAGAAGGTGATGACCGCCGCCATCAGCCCGCAGGCCAGCACCAGCATCACATCCGTCAGGTTGGCCACATACTGCATGGGCTGCACATCTTCATCCTCACGAAGGTTGCTGCCACGCAGACCGCTTCCCCGGATCATCGCTCCGCCTCCTTCATCTCCTGAAGGCAGCCCTCCATGACGGCCTCCAGATCGGCAACATCCGAGGCGTACCACCGCTTGCGGGCGGTGGAGATCAGGGCGCAGACCGCCGCGGTGATGATACCGGCGATGGTGGTATCAAAGGCAATGCTCATGGACTGGGACAACGTGACGGTGTCGCCCTGTCCCAGGGCCACCACGCCGGGACCGAGGGGGATCAGCGTGCCCAGCAGGCCAAACATGGGGCCCAGCTTGGCCACCGTGTCGGTGATGCGGACCACCCGATGATAGTAGTCCTCCTCCCCCTCCAGCATACGCTTGGCGGCGGCGAGGCGGGTCTCCTCCGGCAGGTCGGCGGTGCTCAGCAGCTTGGAGAACACCAGCTTCTGCCGGTTCAGGAACGGTTCATCATCCAGCATGGCACGGATGGCGTCCGGGGTCTTGCTCCGCATGGCGTGCAGCAGCTCCACGGTGTTGACCTTGTCGCTGCCGGCCCGCTGGGCGGCCTCGTAGATCACAAAGCCCACCTCGATCACGGCAACGGCCATCAGGAACAGCAGCACGATATAGCAGGGGTAGCGAAGCCCCTGACCGATGGCATGTAGTATCTCTGTCATTCGTCTCTTTCTTCCTTCTTTATGTCGCTTGCGGGAATGTCTCCTGTGCCGTCCTTACGGTTATTGGCGGCGCTGCTGCCACGGCGATAGCCGTTCTTCCGACCCCACAGGATCAGCAAAATCACGATCAGCAGCAGAATCAGCAGGATCAGCCACCACAGGCTGAAATGAGGGGCGGGCGCTTCGGTCGTCCACTTGGCATACAGCGTCATGTTGCCGCTGACGGTGTTCTTGGCGAAGTCCCATTTGTGCTGCAGATCCATGTCGCTGTACCAGCCCTCCAGATGGAAGCCTTCCTTGGTGGGATCGTCAGGCTGCTTGATCTTGCCGCCCAATGCCACGCTCTGGTCGGGCACCTCGCTGCCGCCGTTGGTCTCAAACCGGATGCGGCAGCCGTCGGACACGATAACGGTCACATCCTGCGCCGTGGCGGCGTAGCTGTCCTGACCGTCCTTGGTGGACACCTGATTGGCGCTGTTGCGGATCACGGAGGACCCGGCGGTGCCGATGACCTTCAGCTGGAAGGTGCCCACCACGGTGGCGGCCTTCCACGTTTCGCCGCCGGACAGGGAAACAAAGTTCATGTAAAAGGCCCGGTCGTCATCGCGGCGGGCCAGATCCGTGGTCTGTACGCCGCTGGTCACCATGGCGCTGTCAGGCACCAGTTCAAAAAACGTACTATCGTACAGGATTTCATCCTGCACGGCGTGCATGGTGTAATCCTCTGCCGCGTCGGTGCGGCGCAGGGTAAACATCACGGTGATAATATCGCCTGTGGCGGCTTTTTTCTCGGCGCTGCCGTCCACAGTCAGGGAAAAATCAAATTGTCGGCTCTCGTCCACGGCGAAGGCCGGGACAGCTATGGCCAACAGCAGCGTCAAAGCCGCCAGCAGGCCGCAAAAAATACGTTTCATCTTAAAAACCTCCAAATCCGGGCCGTCCCCTGCCCCTTTTCGGGGCAGGGGAACAGTCCGGTGCTGCGGGGGAACGCGCTCACGCGCGAGAGGGTATGAAGTTACTTGGTGATCAGCGCGATGATTGCGGCGGCGTCAGCGGTGTCCAGCTTGCCGTCGGCAGTCATATCGGCTTCAAGGAACTTGCGGACACTGACCTGCTGGAAGTCGCTGTACTCTGCGTTGTACATGTTCCAAACCAACTGAGCGTCGTTGATATCGGCCGCGTTGGTCAGGTTCACGTCGCCGTTATAGGCAATGCTGATCTTGTTGCTGTCGGTGGCTTCGATAACCGTGAACTTATCCGTGGTTGCCGCTGCCTTGACCGCTTCCAAACTATCGGTAGAGATCACCAGCCAAGCGTAAGCATTATACTTTTCAGACCAGTACATGGCGCTTCCGTTATAAGCCAGCACCTTGCTGTCAGCCACTTCACCGATGGCGGTGATCAGGAAAATGCTCTGACCGTCCAGATTCAGATACTTGGCGACATCGACGGTGATGGCGGGTTCGGGTGTGGCTGCGTAATCAAAGTTGATGGTAACCGTCGCGCCCGCAGTGATGATCTCAGCAGGGATCGTGACCTTGTAGCGACCGCCAACTTTCGTGTACATGCAGTCCGCGCCGTTTGCCCGGATCACATAGTCGTTGATTGTCTTTCCGGTCTCCGGCTTAAAGAAGAAGTCAAGGGTAGCACCCGCATCGACCTTATCGCCAGACTGTGTCCATCCCTGCCGGCTCAGGTTGCTTACTTTGCCCCAAGCGGTACCGCTTTCGATGATGGTCGCCTGATCAGCCGCCTTATAGCTGACAACGATATTCAGCTCCGGGCCGGCGACTTGGTCGGCAGTGATGTCGTAACGCATAGAGCCCTGCATATTTATACCTGTGACCTCTTGGCCATTTACGGTCACCACCAGCTCCTTGCCGGGTTCAGGCTGTGCCATAAACCAGAGCGCCGTACCTGCGTCTACCTCGGTAGCCGGATCCCAACTCTTCTGGCCGATGATACCCACTGCGTCACCGGAGAGGTTAATGGTGACCTTGCCTGCCTTCTCAGTGGCCTTAATGACCAGCTCGCCGCTAACATTCTTGACGGTGTAGGTGCCGTCGCCGTTGTCGATGACCTCCACAGTCTTGCCGCCCATGGTGGAGCCGGTGAAGTCATACTTCTTGCTGAGGTCCTTTGCGGTGAAGGTGTAGTCCTGGCCGGGGGTGGCAGTGCCCTTGCCGGTAAAGGCATCAGGCAGGGTGACCTGATAGTCGCCCACGGTAATGGTGGCTGCATCGGTGGCAATCGTCGCGGCGGGAGCGTCCTTCTCAGCCGCGTTGGCCCTGGCGTCCACCTTGGCAGAGGTTACAGTGACCCTGGCTTCACCGGTGGCCTTGCTGGTAAAGGTCAGTATGATGTTGTCGGTGCCGCAGGTCTTGTCTGCGCCGTAACCGGCGATCTTCAGGGTGCCGTTGCTATCGTTGACAGCGGCGTCAGTGTTAATGCCCTTATAGGTCAGAACGTTGGTGTCATAGCTGACTTCCATGTAGTAGGCGTTGTAAGTAGTAACGCCATTGTTGCTGATCTTCAGCGCCACCTGCGCGTCCTCGTTCACAGCGATGGAGGAATTCACAGCGCTGGCGGCTACGGCATAACCCTCTGGCTCAGTGCTGGCCGGGGTGACGTTGACAGAGATCTTGCTGTCGGGATAAGTAGGATCGTCGTAGCCGGGGGCCATGGTGGTGTTGTACATGTCCACCTTGGCAACAAACTCGGCTGTGGTAAGGTCGGCAATGTCTTTCTTCGCGGTGAAGGTGCAGGTAACATACTTACCGGCCTTGATCGTGCCGACGCCCTTGAGGGACGCCCAGTTGATGACCTTGTACTGGTCGGGAGCGGTTCCTTCCTCGCCCTTTACGATGACGGCATAGTCGTCAAATTCCTGTCCTTCTTTATAGGTGAACAGATTGCTATTAAAGTGCAGGTTCAGCGCAAGACCGGAAACATTTTCCAGATCTTCATTAAAATTTACGGTGACGGTAACATCCTCGCCCGCCTTAACGGTATCCTTGTCCACGCCAAGGGTGATGCTCTGGGCAAATGCCGGCACCACCAGCGTGAACAGCATCACGATAGCAAGGAAGAAAGAACCAATTCTTTTTTTCATATGGTGATCTCCTTCTTATTCCGCGCTGCCGGACGGCAGCACATCAATGATTTTATTGACATATTGCAGCAGCAAGGTCGCATCCTTCAAGGTGATCTCGCCGTCACCATTGATATCAGCGGCGGCCAGCTGACTGTTCTCCAATGGGGCAACCTTATTGACGTGCTGCAGCAGCAGGGTTGCGTCCTTCAAAGTGATTTCCCCGTCGCCGTTGATATCGCCCACTGTGACCTGCGGCTCGGCGGGAGTGATGTTGTCCAGCTTCAGGTTGGTCAGAATCGCGTTGATACCTTTCAGATCGGTGGTTTTCAGCAGATCCCACTTGGCCTGCTTCACCTGACTGTACAGGGTTTTCTGCGCGGCGGTGGTCACATCCGTAACGCTGTTGACATTTAATGCCGCGATTTTTGCGTAGGCCTCTGCCTGATACTGGCCAAGGGCTTTGTCAATCTTATACGTCCCGAAGATCGCCATCAGATCCAGCAGGGCACACTCGTCGCCCTCCAGCAGACGCTCAGTGAATATCTGCTTGCCGCCGAGGTCGCGGGCCTGAATATCCGTGGCGGTGTCGCCGCCTCCGGCAATCTTGCCGTCAGCCCTCAGCATAACGTTGCCGCTCATGTTAGCGGAACCGGCAGTCAGACGATTCACAACCGCGTTGAACTGCGTCTGAACGCTCTCGGGCAAAGCCTTGAACTCGTCAGACTTCTGCACGGCCTTGGCCTTATCCAACTGCGCGTTCAACGCAGTCAGATTCCATGTGGCCAAGAAGGGAGCCTCTCCTTCATAAGTGACGCCATCCTTCTCCACGCTGGCGGGTATCCAGTAGCGACCGGGCCGGGCGAAGTAGACAGTCGTACCATCCTTCAGGTAATACAGGCCAGTCTCATCCGTGGGGAACGCCGGAGAAACGGTAGTTGTGCTGGCCTTGCCAGCGTTGAACAGCGTCAGATCATGGAAGGTGAAAGGTGCCGCCGCGTAGCCCTTGACCATAGCGGTGACACATCCGGTCACAGCGTTATAGGTGTTGGCACCGGCGGGGTTGGATTCATTGGAGCTGGAACCGGGAGCCAGTACATAGCCCTCCTGTGCGGCACGCTTGACGGTGATGGTGTAGTAGTAATCCGCTGTACCATCGTTCCAAATCGCGTAGACAGGCTTCTTCTGGGCTTGGGGATCCTTATAGAAAAACAGCTTATCGCCGGTATAGCCCGCATTCAGCTTTGTCAGCTTACCGGAAATAGCGCCTTCTTTACTCAATCCGGTTCCCAGCGCTACGCCTTCGGGCATATTGAAATAAATTCGATCCATCATGGCATTGCTGCCGGGATTTTCAAATTCCACGTTGACAGCGGTGGGGGCGGAGGGATCGGTGCTGCCGCCAGTGGGCAGCGTCACAGGCACTTCCACACCGCCGACGGAAACCGCCAGCTGCGCGGCGCTCTCCGGGGCGGCGTTCTGCCAGGCCAGCACGGGATAGCCGTTATTGATGTTGGCGGTATCCTCGGCGAAGGTTTCGCCCAGCTGGGCCAGCAGCTTATCCGGCGCTTTCATCTCGGTGTCGTTGAACATCTTGTTGTCTTTCACGGCGCTCATCTTGCCGGCGCCGTCATTGAGGTATACATGACAATCGCCATTCTTGCCCCGGATCAGCTCCGAATAGATGTTGCTGACGCTGACGGTGTTCTGCACTGTGCCCACAATGATGCCGCCGTAGCTGTCGCCGACCTTCACGGTCATGGTGCCGTAGGCGTTGGTCATTTCAAAGCCCCATGCGGCGTTGCCCACCAGACCGCCGGCGCATCTGGTGCCGCTGCTGGCGGCGGTGATGCTGCCGGTGTTATACACATCCGTCAGGGTCAGCGGCGTTTTGAGATTGCTGTTGTTGTAGACGGAGCCGACCAGACCGCCCACCGCAGCGCTGTCGTAGGTACTCTTGTTGGTTACGGTGCCGGTGTTGAAGCAGTCTTTGATGGTTGCGCCGTTGCGCAGCACACCCACCAGACCGCCGACGCCCATCTGGGCAGAGCTGGCAGATCCGCTGACAACGGCGGCGTTGGAGCAGCGCTCCATCGTCAGTGTAAATGCGACGTTTGCCGTATCCGTGCCGCCCACCAGACCGCCCACCGCTCCTCCGGACACAGTAACGGTATCCGTGGTATGGCAGTTGATCAGGGTAGTGTTGCCCTTGATGCGCCCCACAAACGCGCCCAGCAGGTTACTATTGCTGCTGTTGCCAATGGTGCTGTCGGAAATGGTGAGGTTCTGGATGATGGCGGCGCCGGTCATCTTGAACAGGCCGTTGTTGGCGCCGGTGACATTCAGGCCGCTGATGGTGTGGCCGTTGCCGTCAAAAATACCGGCGTACATGGTGCTGGAAGTGCCGATAGGCGTCCACGTTTCGCTCTTGTCCAGGGCGATGTCCGCCGTCAGAATGGCGTTCAGGGTGGTCTCGTCGTTGTTCACCCGGTCGCGGAAGGCGGCCAGCTCCTCCGCCGTGGCAATGAAGACGGCGCCCGCCCCCACGTCCGCCTGGGTGCTGACATTCAGCGTGGCAACGCCGGGACTCTTCGCAGCGGGCACAGCGTAAAAATGATACTGAGATGTACTGTGGTCAGGCGTCAGCTTCTCGTCGTCCAGCGTGACGGTATATTCCTCCGCGCCGGGGTCATCCAGTACATTCAGCCGCACCAGCGTGCTGCTGTCCGCGCTGAGATGCTGACCGCTTTTCAGGTCGACCACCTGATCCGCCGCGTCGCCTGTCAGGCGCAGCACAGTGCTGCCAGTGGCGTTTCCCGCGAAGGCCGTGACGCACAGGCTCAGCGCCATGACCAACGCGAGAAACAGGGATAGTGTTTTCTTCATTTAATCTCCTCCTACAATAAAGTTACGGTTAAAGGCGCGGCAGCCAGCCACGTCTTTTTCC
>OIWT01004376.1_pt1 | contig 11516 bp, 9 predicted proteins | sample 1587701 | NCBI WGS metagenome assembly OIWT01 (sample SAMEA3888904, study PRJEB22519) | human gut metagenome | biome: human gut; feature: human-associated habitat; material: faeces | place: Denmark | collected 2009 | reverse complement strand
GCAAAGGTATAATGATGAACGAACGTGTACAAGGCTGCATCGCGGATACGCTTACTTCATCTCACGACGATAAACCTTAAATGTTGATTTTACCCATGTCATAACTTGCATGAAATAAGCCCACAACTTATTGGCATTAGGGTCTTTCTGATGCAAAGCCATATATTGGTCAATGGGTGCCACACCTTTAATGCCATCATGATGTGCAGCCCACAACAATACGGTCTGAAGAAGAGCCTGTTCTTCAGCTTTACCCACCATATACTCACCACCAACTTTATAAGCCGGACACTCTTTTTTACTGAAATGCCTGCGTGCATCTGCCACAAACGGTCCTACATACACGGCATTACGCAATTCCTGGTCAAGCAACCGCTCACCCGCAATATTGATAACCCTAAACCATTCGAGTTTTTCTTTGTCGGTACCATAACAGAAATATACGGTTAGTTCGTAATTCAAGAAGCATTCTTTCTCCTCAAGCGTAAGGTTATCATAATAAATCACAGAACGGTGATCTTTTCCTTCCAAACAAAAAGCGTGCTCCCTGTACTCGCATATAGACAACGTGCGTTGCTGACCGTCAATCATTTCAAAAGAACCATCATCAGTCACACTCCAATACATGATGTTCAGCGGAAAGCCTTTCAATATTGTTTCTATCACTGCCATTTGTTGCTTGACATCGTAACGGAATTCACGTTGATAAGGTGGGCGGATGTTCAACTTTCCACCATAACCATAAACACCATCGTTAGGGTCATTGGTATAACCTGCCAAAAGGTCTCGAATGGGAATGGATTTAAGTTCTATCTTCATAGCGTATCTTTTTTAATTTTCCTAATCAATATCCTTGCATAACAACCTATCAATTTACCGTTGGCATTGCGGTAGCATAACTTCCCTTTCCTAAAACTTTTGTCTTCACGAAACAAAGCTGAACATTCCTCTGCCGACAAATTTGCACTCACACCACATTCAACTCCTAATTCTCCACCATTACCAATGCCGATAATCTCAAATTGTTCAGGATTATACTTATCCAAAAATGTAATAGGAACGCCCATTATACCGTCATAATCATACGGAATACGCTCGGTTTTCGATACCTCTATGGCATCATAATTGATGTAACGAGGATATTCTTCATTCGTATATTTTCTGAATAAGACAAGGTCTTCATGACGTTTTTTGATGTCTAGATTCGTGTACCAGCAAATATTTCCCAGACTTCTCCACTTTTTTCCATTATCATCTTGCCAAAATCTTGTTTCTCTCGATTCATAATAGTCTGGAACTTGGAATGCCATATCACCACACTTGTACCCTAACCATACCTTATTATCCCGTATCAATGGGAAAATTTCTTTATAGGTAGCATTGTTTTGATTACCTATTATAAGAAACTTCTTATCATACTTCATCAATTGTGCCATATATTCCCTAAATAAAGAAAATGGAGGGTTGGTTACAATAATGTCTGACTCTTTTAGAATCTCAATACATTCCTTACTTCTAAAATCACCATCTCCCTTTAAGGGCTTTATTCCTATTTCTTCTGCATCAGGAATATGATTTCCGTTTTTGTCGCCATAATACTCCAAACAAACAGCAGTTTCGCAATCGTTCTGACTGAACAAATCCGCATTTTGATTCTTATAGCAAGTTGTTATTAGTTTCCGCAATCCAAGAAACTCAAAATTGTAAGCAAAATAGGTAAAGAAATTACTAATACGAGGGTCGTCACAGTTGCACAATACAGTCTTACCACGAAAATGATCACGATAATGACGAAGTTCGTTATTAATATCTTCAAGCTGCGTATAAAACTCATCTTTTTTAGCAGCTTTTGCCTTGTCTATATTTCTTTTTGCCATAAATAAATAGAAGATTGATAGTTACAGCTTATGAGCACAAACTATCAATCACGCCAAGACGCAAAAAGAGCGTGATGCTCCTTATTGCGTTCAGCTATGAGGCAGCCTCGGAACGGAAACCTCAGATTACCAATAAAGAAAACACCACGCCTATTGCGTGATGCATTTCTATCATACGATAATCTAAGGCAGTCCATACCGAAATGCCCTATCACAATTATTTCTTGTTACGTTATTTCCAATAAGTTTCCGAGGCTTTTGGCTGAACGCGAAATAATAGCAAATGCTTTTTTACCAACAATGTCTTAGAACATAGTTATACTATGAACTATTACAAAGGTACAACATATTTATAATTAAAACTCTTTTTTATTCGTTTTTTTCAACAAAAAAAGGAGTGACGCCCAATTGCATCACTCCTTTTGTGTTAAGATTTAAAAAGATTCTGTTTAGAAGAAGAGGTAGCGCTTATCTACCACATTTGCCTTGAGGTAAAGCTCGTTCATAGAGTTTGAAGCCATCTGCATTTCCTTCTGACGGAGTCTCTGTTCCTCAACCTTAGCGTCGAACTTGCCGGGACGCTGTGTCTTGTTCACAACCTGGAAGAGATAAACACCTGCGTTACCCTTAACCGGCTTGGGAGAGAACTTACCCTTTGCCACTGCTGCAACAGCACCGCTAAGAGCCTGCTCGCTGGCACCAGTAGCAGAGATGAACACCGGTGAAGCGAATGTCACCTGGTTCACTTCAGACACAACCGCACCCTTGGCCTTTGCTGCATTGAGGTCTTTCACGCCCTCAGCCTTAGCCATAAGCATTTCTGCCTTCTTGTCCTTCATAACCTCAGACTTGATGAATTCCTTAACCTGTGCATCGTCCAAAGAACGGAAGCCTACTGGGTTCACCTTGTCGAGAACTACGAGAAGCATGTGGTCGTTGTCGCCACACTCGTACATTGAAGACACATCGCCAGCCTTGGCATCGAAGAGCCAACGCATTGCTTCGCGTGTGCTGCGTATGCCGGCAAGGTTGTGCTCGGCTGTTGTAACATCCTTACGCTCCAGGACGGTGTAACCAGCCTTCTGTGCGTTCTTGACGATTGCCTCGGCAGTGGGGTTTGCACTGATGAAAGCACTGAACTTATTGTATGCGGCTGAATAGGTTTCGCGTGAGAATGTGATGTTCTTCTTAACGACAGCTGCCACATACTTGTTGATCATTGCTCTGCGGTCGAGTACCTGAACGATGAGGTTTCCCTGTGTGAGGGCGATGTTCTTCACCTCGTTTACAGACATTGTGTTGAGGCTGTAAAGGTAGCCCTTGGTGTCCTTGTCAAGAGAAGGAGCACTCTGATACTGACGGGTTGTCAGCCAAGTCTTCTCACCTGTCTGTCCGTACTTCTTTGCCAAAACCTCGAAGTCGGCACCGACGCTGAGAGCCTTATAGATAGAGTCGGCACGAGTAGCGGCTTCCTGAGCTGTGGCACCACCCACCTGAATCTGACGATACTGTACAGAGTCGGGCAGCTGCTGCTTGGAAACGAGCTTGATGATGTTGAGAGTGTTGTCGCGCTTGTTCTCAATCACCTTGCTTGTGCTGCCTACTGCCATAGAATCGAGCTGCTGTGCGATGTCGTAAGGATAAGCGTCCTTGGAAACGGGAACACCGAGATAGCTGATGAGCGATGTGCTCTTGCGAACGATTTCAGAAGGATCGGCTGCTGCGCTAAGTTCCTTGTCGTAAGCGTCGAACTCTTTCTGGAGTTCTGCGCGGTCGCCGGCAGAAGCATTAACCTGTACATCGATGTACTTGATGTCACGGCTTTCAACGGGCTGCTTGAAGCGGCTCTTCATTTCGTCGTACTTGGCCTTGAGGTCGGCATCGGTAATCTGTACCTTGTTGTCGGCAATGCTTGAATACGGGAAAGCGGCAAGCTGAATCTGGCTTTCTACATTCTGGTCGTTGAAAGCCATCTTGGCCTCAATCTTGTTTGAAATCAGACAATGGAAGAAAAGACCCTGATACTTCTGTGAAAGCAACTGGTTGCGCAGTGTGTTCTCGATGAATGTCCAGTACTTGTAGATAGTATCGTATTGCTTTGCGAGCTGCGGATTGGTGTTTTTCTGTGTTTTGTACTCTGCAAGGAACTTCTTGAGAGCGTTCACATCGAAACGACCGGTCTGCTGATTGACGAACGGTGTCTGCATGAGCATGGGGTTTGTGCCTTCTGTGAGCACGTTCTGCATTTCGGCATCGGTAACAGTAAGACCGAGCTTCTTTGTCTCATTCTCGATAATCTTGGTCTGAACGTAGGTGTTCCATACCATGTCCTTCACCTGGCTGAGCTGTGCATCATTGAGATTGTCGGTGCCCTGTTGCATCTTGATAACCTCGCTGTACTCATCAACCAGCTTCTGGAATTCCTGTACATTGATTTTTTCACCTAACACTTCGCCTACTTGCTGTCGTCTATCGTTAGTGGTAGATTCGCAAGAACGGAACATTTCCTCAGCGATGAACGCAAAAAGACCCAAACTGATAATACCTATCAGCAAGGCTCCTTTGCTTCTGATTTTTCCTAATGCTGCCATTATTTTTAATTGTTTTATTTATTATTTTTATTTTTCTTCAATGGTAAATCCATGTCTGACAACCGTCCTGTCACACATTATATTTGCGGCAAACCGTGCGATATGCTGCAAAATGCGTACAAAAATACTAATTTATTGGCAAACAAGTGCATGTTTGCACAAAAAAATCCCTCTATCAACCAACTTTTAGCTTTACAAGTTCAATTTTAGTCATAGTGCTCTTTATAATTCTGAACTCGAAACGCCCGATGGTCACCACTTCGTTGAGCTTCGGGAAACTCTGGTATTCATGAAGAATATAGCCGCCGACCGTCATGTATTCGTCGCTCTCCGGCAATCCGATGTCGAACATTTCGTTCACCTTGTCAATCTCAAGACGCGCCGAAAGCAGGTATTCGCCGTCGCCAAGCTGCTTGGCTATGTATTTGAAATTGTCGTGCTCGTCCTCGATATCACCGAAAATCTCCTCCACGATGTCTTCAAGCGACACGATGCCGCTGGTTCCTCCGAACTCGTCCACCACCACGCCGAGACTCTTCTTCTGCTGCAAGAATATGTGCATAAGCTTTTGCGCCGCCATCGTTTCAGGCACAAACGGCATGTCGCACACTCTGTCGCGCCAGCTGTCGCGGTTGCGGAACATCTCGGAACTGTGGATGTAGCCGATGATATGGTCAATGTCTTCCTTATAGACTATGATTTTGGAATTGCCGCTTTCTATGAACTTCTGCATGAGTTCTTCAAGGGAACAGTCGTTCACGTCCACTGCATTTATCTCCGTCCGGGGCACCATACAGTCGCGAACCTTGGTGTCGGAGAAGTCGAGGGCATTCTGGAATATCTTCACTTCCTCATTGATCTCGTTCTCATCAGTGGCATTGTCGATGCTGGACTGGACGAGATAGTCCAAATCCACCTTCGAGAAACCCTCATCATCGCTTTCCGTATTCATCTTTATTCCGATGATACGGAGAAGGCAGCGTGCGAGGAATGTGGAGAAACGGCTTATAGGCCAAAGCACGACATAGAACAGGTAAGCGGGAAGTGCAAAGAGGGACAACAGCCTGTTGGCGTTGTTCTTGAAGAGAATCTTGGGCAAGAACTCGCCCGTAAAAAGCACGATGACAGTGGAAAGGATGGTGTCTGCCGTCACTTTCATACCAGCATCGAACGACCGGAAGATGGTGTTGTCAAAAAGATTTGCAATGAGAATACCATAGACAACAAGCACGATGTTGTTGCCAACAAGCATTGTGCTGACAAAACCGTTGGGGTGGGCATAGAATGAAGAAAGGATTTTTTGAATAAAGCGTGTCCTTCCCTTATCCATTTCCGCAAGCATCCTGTTGCTTGACACAAATGCTATCTCCATGCCGGAAAAGAACGCCGATAACACCATTGTTATAGCGATACTAATTAAAAGAGGTATATCTGCTGCCACTTTTTATCTTGTTTATAATCTTTTTCTGTAAAAGTCATGCCTCGCCTATATGCCGTTCCGACGCTGCGGAAGCGCCTGCGGGCGTATGGCGGCCTTAACTGTGTCGGGGGCTGCGGTGACAGTGTCGCCCGAACCCATTATGTCAGTCTTTTCAAACGAGCCTTTACTGTTGGAGACATAGTACTTCGTCATGGTCTCGTCGCTACGGAAATATGTGCCTTCAAGCACACGGTCGGGGGTGACAAGCTTTGAGGGTACGAACGAATAGAACTCGTGCGCACCTGCATCCCAGAACAGCTGCTCGCTCGTGAAACGCAAGCCGTCCTTGGTGAGGACGCTCACCCTGCTACGCAACTCCCACAGGCGACGCTGATCGTAATAGTAAGCCGTGTCGCACTGAACGTATGCCTGTACATGGAATTTCTCGTCGAACTGCTCGAAAAAGATACCTTTCTCGAATATCCAACGCGACGGATGGCGCACGGTGTTCACTTCCCAACGCTCGCTGACGATACGGTATTTGATCACACCGGAATCGGAAATGAGCGTGTTCACGCCATAGCTCGTCATCATCGACACCGAATCACGGTCGTGAATAGCAGAAGCCGTGTGTTCCTTCGGCTCCTGGCATGAGACAAAGAACACACAGCCCAGTATGATTGGAATTATGTATTTGATGTAATTCAAATTTCAAACCACGAATAAACGGAAATCATTATTCCATCTTCCACTTGGCAAACCAACGCTCGTTGAACGTAAGGCCGATATTGATTCTGAAAGAGTTTTCTGTAATAAACATCTTAGTGTCCTGGCGAACCCACTGTGCCGAGATGTTGAGCAACGAACGGTTGTTGTAAGTATTCACAACTGGGATGCCGAAACCTGCACTCACACTATACTCCTTAGGACCGTCCATGCCTCCGATTTTCAGGTAAGAGGTGGCGTATGAAGCACCCATGCGGTAGTGGATGCGCTGGAAGAACTTGCGACCTGTCTCATTGGGACAGAACTCTCCTCCTACCGTCACCTTGTGTCTGTCGGAGAATGCGGCGCTGGAAACGCCGTATTGAGGGACATTGTTCACCACGGAATACTGCGGAAACGACACTGACGACCATTTCTGGAGCGTATAGTCGGCACCCACTTTCCAACGGTTGTCGTGCGACCAGACGAAGCCTGCGCCATAGACGGCAGGAATATCAAGTCCTTTGTCCGACTTATAGACAGCCGTATCGGAGACTGCTGTCTGCGCATTCTGCGATATAACCTTGCACTCCGGGTCGCCGCCTATGCCATGACCAAGACTGTAAGTGAGACCTATCGTCACGTTATCCTTCTTGGAAAGCCTTGCGGTGTATTGCAGACCGAAATCAAGCTTATAGCTGTTCACGGTAGCCGAATAATACTTTGAAAGGGTATTTATATACGAGTCGCTGTAGGAATTGACAACCGAGCGGCTGTAACTGCCCCACAGGTAACCTCCGTTCACACCGACGGCAAAGCCCTTGAAAGGCATCCATCCGAAACCGAGATAAACCTGATGCAAACCTCCCGAACCGCTATATGTGTTGGAATAGACGGTCGCCGTGTTGTCATCGGAAGCCGCCCCGACATTAGCCGACGACGAATAATCATATCCGACATTCGTGAACGGAAGGACACCGAAACTGACACCAAGACGCTTGTGCAACTTGAATCCCGCCACCACATATTCTATATTGGCGTTGTTGGCATTCATTTTCACGCCTTTTTCGCTGAAATTGGTAACCTGTCCGGAAATGCCGGCGTCGAAGATGAAAGAAAGAGAATCGACAGAAGCGTATGAAGCCGGGTTGAGAAAGTTCACCTGATTGTGCTCATGAAAACCATAACCGAGTCCGTTCATTCCACGATTGAAGCCGCTTGTCTGGTCGCTCAGCACACCCAAGCCATACTGACTGTAAGGAGAATTCGTACCGCTCTGAGCCATCGACGCCATCGAAAAGGTCACCATCAAAGCGGCTATAATTAATTTCTTCATTTACTTCCTGTTCTTTATTTATTATAATATGTGTGAAAGCGAGAATGCAGTATAGTTTCCCTATATTCCACTTTCAAACAACAATTGGTTGCAAAATTATCGAAAAAAAACGAAACAAAGGCACGAAAACTGAGAAATTAAAGTTATTTTTGCATCGTGAAACATTTTAGATGGTTTTTAAGATATGCTGCGCTGCTTATTTTCCTGTTATTAACAAATAGCACACAGGCGCACGATTCTGCGGAAGACACACACACCAATGCCGACTCCGTTCATGTAAGTCTGCTCACTTGCAGACCAAGACAGAATATATATAGTCTCTACGGCCACACGGCAATACGCTACGAAGACCGCAGAAACGGGATTGATGTTGCCGTAAACTACGGCATGTTCTCTTTCAGCAAACCATTCTTCGTGTTACGCTTCGTATTCGGTCTCACCGATTATGAGATGGGAATCGAAAATTTTGAGAACTTCAAATCCAACTATGCCCCATCAGGCTGCGGCGTGTGGCAGCAAGAGCTCAACCTCACCTCAGCCGAGAAAGAAGCACTGGCAGCAGCCATAACGCTGAACTACGAGCCACAGAACCGTGTTTACCGTTACAACTACTTCTACGACAACTGCACCACAAGAGCACGCGACATAATCGCAAGGAACATCAACGGGAAAATAAATTACGGCGCAGCACCCGAAGAAAGCCCCTCGTTCAGGGATATGATACACTCATACACAAGCAAACATCCCTGGGCAGCGTTCGGCAACGACCTCCTGTTGGGCGTGAAAGCCGACCAGCCAACAACCCGTTCCGAGCAACAGTTCCTGCCGCTCAACCTGCAAGAGGACTTCACCCACGCATCAATCACTGCACCCGACGGCACCAAACGCCCGCTCGTCACAGACGAAGGATGGGTGCTCCGCCCTGAAAACAACGCACACGACGGCGGATTTCCGCTCGCCCCAGTGCAGTGCGCAGTGATATTCGCCATCACAGTAGCGGCAATGACGCTGACAGAATACTTCACAAAGAAGAACTTCTGGGGGTTCGACGCCCTGCTCATTGCAGCCGACGGACTCTGCGGACTCATCCTGCTTGCAATGGTATTCTCACAGCATCCAACCGTAAGCCTCAATTTCCAGATTCTGCTGCTTAATCCGCTTTCAGTCGTATTCCTTTGGACCACGGTGAAAAAGATACGGAAAGGCCACATCAGCAGATGGATTTACGCATGGATTATATGCATGGTTCTGTTCTTTTTAGGAGGAATTTTCCAAACATACGCAGAGGGAATGTATTTTGTGGCATCATCTTTGCTGTTTAGATATGCAGTCAAAACCGTACAACTGGCACAACAAAAGAAATGAAAAGATATTTATCTACAATTATTACACTGGCCGTTCTGAGCGGCATTGAGTTGCAAGCACAGAGTCTGCAACCGGCCCCACGGTTGGTGGTAAATATCGCCATCGACCAGTTGCGCACCGATTACATCGAGCATTTTTCATCACTTTACGGCGAAGACGGCTTCAGAAAACTGTTGCAAAAAGGCAGCATCTATGAAGCGGCAAGCTACCCCTTCTCGCCGGTAGATAGGGCTTCGGCAATAGCATCAATAGCCACCGGCACCACTCCACACTACAACAACATCGTAGGCACGCAGTGGCTCGACCGCGCCACACTGCGCCCCGTGCAGTGCACCGACGACGAAACGTTCGGAACATCGCCGCAGAAGATGATAACATCCACCGTAAGCGACGAGCTGAAAGTGGCGACCAAGGGCGTAGCCATCGTTTACAGCGTGGCATACGACAAGGATGCCGCCGTCCTTTACGGCGGACACGCCGCCGACGGAGCCTTCTGGATAAACGACAAGACCAAGAGATGGAGCACATCATCATACTATCCCAAAGCGGCACAAAGCCTTATCCGCGCCTACAGCAACACAAACGCATCAACGCAGGACAACGACGATGTGGCCAACTTCTCTGTCGCCTGTGTGGAAAACATGGCGATGGGGCGCGACAACATTACCGATATGCTGTCGGTGACACTCTCTGCCAAGACCACCGATGTCACCAACTGGCAGACAGCAATGGAGATAGTCTATGTCAAACTCGACAAGACCTTGGCTTCACTCATAAAGCGGATTGAGGAAAAGGTGGGCAGCGACAATGTCCTGTTCGTGCTTACAAGCACCGGCTACACCGCCGATCAGCCCGTGGACTACGCACGCTACCGCATTCCAACAGGCACATTCTACATCAACCGCACATGCAATCTGCTCAACATGTACCTTGGCGCCATCTACGGGCAGGGTCAATATATCGAGGCAAGCTACCACAACCAGATCTACCTCAACCACAAGCTCATTGAGCAGCGACGCATCAGCTTCACCGACGCCATCGTGCGGTCAAAGGAACTCCTCGCACAGACGGCAGGAGTACGCAGCGTCAGCACAAGCCCGTACAGCCCCTCCGTGAGCGGCGACCTTATCATAGAAACCGCTCCGGGATGGCAGATAATCAACGAGGACAACAACGAAAACTATTATTCCCGTGCCGCCTTTGTGCCGTTCCCGATAATTTTCTACGGAGCAGGCATAAAAGCTTCACGCATCAATACCCCTGCAACAGTCGATCGCATTGCACCCACTGTTGCCAAAGCAATTCGTATCAGAGCCCCGAACGCATGTTCTTCGGCACCGCTGCAATAGCCGGACACACCCCTGTCCGACTGTCGCCAAAGCATGAAATGCCCATGAAAACGAGCATTCATGCCTGATAATGACGGGTGTATGGATTTTTTTTAGTAATTTTACACCCAATTAACAAAATACGAAAAAAAATAAAAACAAAATAAGCAATGAATTTCAACAAGTTTTTACAATCATTGTTTGGCAACAAGTCTTCACGCGATATGAAGCTCATCCAACCTCTCATTGAGGAAGTGAAGAAAGCATATCCGGAGATTAAAGCTCTGAGCAATGACGAATTGCGTGCCCGCACCAAGCAACTGCAACAGTATGTGCAGGATTCAGCCAAGGAACAGAAGGCTAAGATCGAAGAGTTAAAGGCGAAGATCGAGGACACTCCCATCGACGAGCGTGAGACAATCTTCAACGCCATCGACAAACTCGAAAAAGAAGTTCTCGACCTTTACGAGAAAGCGCTCAACGAGATTATGCCAGTAGCTTTCAGCATCGTGAAGGACACGGCACGCCGCTTTGCCGAGAACGAAGAGACAGTTGTGACAGCCACCGACTTCGACCGCGAACTGGCTTCAAATCCAAAGAACGACTTCGTGACAATCGAAGGCGACAAAGCCTACTACCACAACCACTGGACAGCAGGAGGCAACGACCTGAAATGGGAAATGGTACACTACGACGTGCAGCTCTTCGGCGGTATCGCATTGCATCAAGGCAAGATTGCAGAAATGGCTACCGGTGAAGGTAAGACCCTCGTCTCCACCCTCCCCGTGTTCCTCAACGCACTCACAGGCAACGGCGTTCATGTCGTTACCGTGAACGACTACCTCGCCAAGCGTGACTCCGAATGGATGGGACCGCTCTATATGTTCAACGGTC
>OIWT01004373.1_pt1 | contig 11528 bp, 7 predicted proteins | sample 1587701 | NCBI WGS metagenome assembly OIWT01 (sample SAMEA3888904, study PRJEB22519) | human gut metagenome | biome: human gut; feature: human-associated habitat; material: faeces | place: Denmark | collected 2009 | reverse complement strand
TGGGACCACCGGAAACGGACCATCTGGGACGTTTATTACAATACCAATCTCCAGACGGATCTCCAGGCGGGGGTTATGGCCCTGGGGGCGGATAAATCCTTTGGGGACGGAAAGCATACTGGGTTTGTGGCCAAGCTGGTGAAGGGCCGGATCAAAAGCTGGATCCGGGGCAGCCGGGAATGGGACATCCGGTACTATTACCAGCCGTCCGGAACCTATATGGCCCATACCATGAGCGGGCTGGCGGATTACATGACCGGATTCAGGGGACTGGGGCTCCAGTACCAGTATACGGTGCTGCCCAATGTGGTCCTGAACGGAGAATATTATGATCTGAAGGAACTGGCCACCGGGGAACGGGGACGGACCCTGTGGCTGGATGCAACCTGGTTTATGGGATAGGGGCTGTTGCTTTATGGAAAAACTGGATGTCAGAACAAAAGTGGCGGTGGTGGGCCTGGGCTATGTGGGGCTGCCCCTGGCCGTTGCCTTTGCTGAGCATTTTCCCACTGTTGGCTACGACTGCAGCCGGGAGAAAATCGAATGCTGCCGGCAGGGACGGGATGTGACGGAGGAAGTGGGGGACCGGGCCCTGGCCGGAAGTGCGCTGACCTGTACCACGGATCCCTCGGTGCTGAAGGAAATGGATTTTATTATCGTGGCGGTGCCCACCCCGGTGAACCTGGAACGGCTGCCGGATCTGGGGCTGGTCCGGGAGGCCAGCCGGACCATCGGCCGGAACCTGTCCCGAGGAACCATTGTGTGCTACGAATCCACCGTGTATCCCGGGGTGACGGAAACGATCTGCGGGCCTATCCTGGAGCAGGAAAGCGGACTGAAGGCGGGACTGGACTTCCATCTGGCCTATTCCCCGGAGCGGATCAATCCCGGGGACAGGATCCACCGGCTCCAGAACATCTGCAAGATCGTTTCCGGGGATGACAAGGCAACCCGGGACCGGGTGGCGGCTCTTTACGGCACCATCATCCAGGCGGATCTGTTTCCGGTTTCCAGCATCCGGGTGGCGGAAGCGGCCAAGCTCATCGAAAACACCCAGCGGGATGTGAACATCGCCTTTATGAACGAGGTGGCCATGGCCTGCCATGCCATGGGCATCGATACCTGCGAAGTGGCGGATGCCATGGACACCAAATGGAATGCCCTCCATTTCCGGCCCGGGCTGGTGGGAGGCCACTGCATCGGAGTGGATCCCTACTATTTTGTCTACGAGGCCAAACGGGAAGGGTATCTGTCCGCTCTGACGGCCCTCAGCCGGCACATCAATGAAGGGATGGCGGACTATGTAGTGCAGGAAACCCTCCGGCAGATGATCCTGGGGGATCTCCGGATCCGCCGGGCTCATGTTGTGCTGCTGGGGCTCACCTTCAAGGCGGACTGTTCAGACCTGCGGAATTCCAAGGCCCTGGAGATTTTCCGAAAGCTGCGGCAGATGGGGATCCCGGTGCAGGCGGCGGATCCGGTGGCGGATCCGGACCGGCTGCCGGAGGATGTGCGGGAGGCCTTTATCCCGGTGGAAGAAATCCGGGACGCTCATGTACTGTTGTTTGCCGTCCGGCACCGGACGTTCCGGGAATGGACGGCGGAGGACCTGCAGGCCCGTTATGCCGCCGATGTCCCCAGCCGGATTCTCATCGATGTAAAAGGTATGTACCGGAAGGATGAGATGGAAAAGGCCGGGTTCCAGTACTGGAGGCTGTAGCATGCATCTGAAAAAGCATCTGTTCTACATTTTTCTCGGGCTGCTGGCCCTGGGGCTGTTCTATTTTTACGCCATTTCCAGTTTCTTCCATGCCAAACAGGTGGCCCGGTATGAAAATTTGACGGAACTGGGACAGGAATATGAGGCGGCCGGGGAACTGGAACAGGCCCGGAAGGCGTACCCTGTTGCCCGGGAAGCCCGGATTCTCACCGGCCGGAAACTGGGGAGCCGAAAAGCCCTGGTGCTCACCTTTGACGGAATGGGGGAACGGGGAGACCTGGAAGCCATTTTCCAGCTGCTCCAGCGGAAAGGCTGGAAAGCCACCTTTTTTGTGGAAGGGATCAATGGAGCCCATGAAAGCGTGCTGCTCCAGCAGCTGGGCCGGGACGGGCAGGACCTGGAGAATTACAGCTTTGTGGGCCTGGCCCACGGGGAACGGCTGGATCCGGACCAGGTGCTTGTCCAGCTGGTCCAGACCCAGAAGGTGCTGAAAGTGGCGGCGGGACAGCCGGCCCGGGTGGGGAAGCTGGGGGATACCCGGTACACTCCGGAAATCTGCCGGGCTGCTTCTGCCAGCGGGCTGGAGGCCCTGGTCCAAAGCGATCTGGAGCTGAAGCCCGGGGACCTGACGGATCCGGACAAACTGGTCCTGGCGGAAAGCCGGATCCATCCGGGGATGGTTTTGTCCCTGCGGATGGACCATCCGGTACCTCCGGTGCCCAAAAAGAAAGTGCCGGTGGGGACCCCGGCCATTGACAAAATGCCCACGGTGGAAGACAAACAGGAACCGGCGGCCCCAGCCCGCTCCCTGGTCCAGGGGGTGGAAGATCTTTGTGACTGGCTGGCCCACCAGGGCTGGGATGTGGTGCCGGTGACGGTGCTGCTGCCATAACCGGCAGGGAAAGGAGAGAACCCCATGCTGTATGTATCCAAAGAAAAAACACTGGTCCTGGCGTCTCTTTTCCTGGCCCAGGCGGCCGGGTGGGGCCTGGCCCCTGCGGAAGGCAGTCCCCCGGGAGCCTTTGCGGGCCGGGGAGATACTTCGGTGATCAGCGGGGAACCGGTGCCGGACAAACCGGTGGAACAGCCCCAGGCGGTGGAGGTGCCGGCGGGACTGGAAAATGCGGTGCTGCCCGGGACGATCCAGCCCCGGAACCCGGAAGAAAGCCTGCCCCTGCCCAAACGGAAACTGCCCAAAGGGATGAAGGGGGATCAGGTGGTCCGGCTGCTCCAGGCCAACCGGGGACAGCTGGCGGTGGAAGAATCCACCCTGTCTACCACCGCTCCGGCCATCCCTTTCACCTTTACCGGACTGACCCGGCGGGCCAGTGTGGATGCCATGCTGAAGGCTCTGGAGGAAACCAGGAGCCGGGGAACCTTTTTTGTTACGGACCGGGAAATCCGTACGGCGCCGGAAACAGTCCGTGCCATCCTGGATGCAGGACAGGAAGTGGGCATCTGTTTCTATCCCCTGAAAGGAGAAACGGTGACGGATATGGCGTCGGACATTCTCCGGACCCGGACGGCACTCCGGCAGCAGTTCGGGGTGGACAGCCAGCTGGTGAAACAGGCTTCGGGAGCCGTGCAGCCGGAGATCCGGGAAGCCGTTTCCGCCCTGGGCTGCCGGCTGATCGGGGCCCGGGTGAACCTGGTCCAGAGCCGGCACCGGAACTGCCGTACCCCGGAAGAGATCCTGCCGGACATTTACGGACCGGGGGTGAAGGCGGCGGCCCGGGGCGGCATCATCCAGATCCGTCTGGACTGGTACAGCCGGCCGGAACTGGCGGCGGAGCTGTTCCTGTATCTGAAGCGGAAAAAAATTGACAACATTGCCTACAATGGTTTCGGGGATGCCAGCGGAGTGAACCCGGCCAATGACTCGGCCTATAAAATTGTATCCGTGGGGAATGTATTGGCGGACCGGGACCATCTGTGGCAGTATCCGGTGCCGGACAGTGCCATCCTGCCCCAGGTGAAGATGACCCCCCTGCTGGCCCCCGGCGCCTCCCACCAGACACTGGTGACGGAACTGGCCAGACGGTATGTGGGGGAACCGTCCACCCGGGATCGGCAGAGCCTGGGCTTTACTGCCCGGGATTTCCTGGAACTGGACACCACCGGCTGTGTAAAGACCCAGGACCCGGTGATTTTTTTCGGATTCGACGACTGGGGGGACGAGGATTCCGTGAACCACATACTCTACGTGCTCCGGAAGCACCATGTGCCCGGCAATTTCTTCATCCTGACCCACAACATGGTATATCAGCCCAACCTGCTCCGGGCCATTGCCATGGAAGGCCATGACATCGGCAGCCATACGGACCTCCACAAGCCCATGACCGCCTGGGATCGGCACCATGACAAGAGGGCCATGGAAAGCTATGAGGAATTCTACGAGGATGTGAAGACTTCCTATCTGCGGCTGGCCCGGACGGTGGGGGACCTGCGGCGGCCCAACGGACGGCCGGTGCTCACCAAGTTCTTCCGCCCTCCCACCCTGACCATCAGTGCCGTGGGGACCCGGGCTCTTTTGGAAAACGGGTTCCAGTTCATCGTCAGCGGCCATGCCATCGATGATTATGCGGCCCCGGATCTGGCAACGGAACTGAAACGGTTCCGGGATGCCATCTACTGCAGGGGTCAAGTCCGGAAGGGGGCGGTGTTCGTAATCCACATGACCAGCGCCGCCAAATACACCCCGGCGGCCCTGGATGTGCTGCTGACGGAAAACGAAAAGAAGCCGGAAGGGGATCCCACCAGATTCCAGGTAGGTCTGCTGTCCGATTACCTGACGGAATCCCATTCCCAGGCCCGGACTCCTGGGGAAGCCCGGAAAGAACGGAGACGGATCAGGTGGTGGTGAACATGGCAAAAGAATTCCAGGGTGAAAAACTGGAAGAAGTGCTGACCCGGGAGAAAGCGGACCGGCGGCTGCTGCCCCATGTGCCTTCCCGTCAGCGGAGCGGGCGCAGCCGCCGGGCCCTGCCGGACCAGATGCTGGAAAAATACGGGTTTCTCCATTTCACCAATGGAGAAGAGGCCAACGCCCGGTATCTGGTGGATTACCCGGTGAAGATCACTGCCGGGGGCAGCCATTTTACCGGACGGGCCAAAGATATTTCCGTCACCGGCATGGGGCTGGCAGTGGATCCGGATACGGCCAGGCATCTGGCCCGGGCCGGGACCATGCAGCTGGCCTTTGAAATCGCCCCCGGCACCATGCCCGAAGGACTGGAACGGAAGGTGAAGGTGGGGGCTCGCTGGGTGCGTCCGGAAGGAGTGGAAGAGGCCCTGTCCGCCGCCCGGAGCAAAGGGGAGGACACCCTGCTGGCGGGGCTGGCCTTCGACCAGGATCTCCTGGACTATTCCCGGGAAAAAAGCCGGTTCGACGTGCCCTTCGTATCCTCGCTCCTGGCCATCATCTGCCTGTGCATCGTGCTTATGCGGACGGAATCGGTGGTCTATTTCAAATTCAACAAATACCTGTATCTGTACAGCATTATCGCCAGCACCTTCCTCCTGGTGAAGTACATCTTCGGGGCTTTCTACCGTCCGGTGCCGGTGGATCCCCGGTACACCCCCGGGGTCAGCATCCTGGTGCCCTGCTTCAATGAGGCAACCTGGATCCGCCGGACCATCCTCTGCGCCCTGGACCAGTATTACCCTCCGGAGCAGCTGGAGGTGATCGTGGTGGATGACCATTCCACGGATCATTCAGTGGAAAAGATCCGGGAGACCCTGGAGGAAATCCGGACCAAAGAAGGCGCAGAAACGGCGGACCGGGTGAAGATGCTGGTCCAGCCGGCGAACCGGGGGAAACGGGAGGCCCTGGCCCGGGGAGCCAAAGAGGCCCGACACGAACTGGTGGTGTTTGTGGACAGCGACAGCTTCCTGGATCCCTACGCCATCCGGAACTTGGTCCAGCCTTTCAAGGATGCCCACTGCGGCGGGGTGTCCGGCCGGACGGATGTGGCCAACACTTTCACCAACTCCCTGACCAAGATGCAGTCGGTGCGGTATTACATCGCCTTCCGGGTGATGAAGGCGGCGGAGGGGCTCTTCGATGCAGTGACCTGCCTTTCCGGGCCCCTTTCCTGCTACCGGAAGGATCTGGTGCTGCGGTATTCCAAGGACTGGGTGGAACAGCGGTTCCTGGGGCACAAGGCCACTTTCGGGGACGATCGGTCCATGACCAATTTCATCCTCCGGCACCACCGGACGGATTACCAGGATACAGCCCTGTGCTATACCATTGTCCCCAGTGATTACGATGTGTTCCTGAAGCAGCAGATGCGGTGGAAACGGAGCTGGCTCCGGGAATCCCTGGTGGCTTCCCGGTTCATGTGGCGGAAGGAACCCTTTGCGGCGGTGTCCTTCTATATGGGGGTGCTGGTGCCCATTGTGGCTCCCCTGTGTGTACTGTACAACCTGCTCTACATTCCCCTGATCCACCGGGTGTTCCCTTACACCTTTCTCCTGGGGATGTTCCTGATGGCCGGACTCATGAGCGCCTGCCAGCTGCTGCTGCGCCGGAGCACCACCTGGCTGTACGGTCTGTGGTTCTGCCTCTATTATGAACTGGTGCTCCTGTGGCAGATGCCCGTGGCTTGGTTCACCTTCTGGAAATCCACCTGGGGCACCCGGATGACTCCGGCAGATGTGGAGGCGGCCCGGAAAAAGGCGGAGAAAAAGGCCCGGAAGGAAAAGGGCAGGAAGGGGGACGGTCATGCTGGCTGATGAAGAATACACACGGCAGAAGGACAAACGGAAAAAAAGAAGGGCCATCCTCCAGGGACTGGTGCTGGTGACACTCCTGGGAATTTGCATCGACGCCCTGTTCGTGTTTTCCCGGTACCGCCCCTACCGGCCGGACCAGGTGAAGGGCGTGGACCGGGGGTTCGTGGCCCTGTCCTATTTCGGGGTGGACCGGACCGGCACCCATGACCTGATCGGCACCCGGCTGCTGGACGAGCATCTGACTGCCCTGGAAAAGAACGGCTTCGTCACCATCACCGGCAAGGATGTGGAGGAATATTACCGGAGCGGCCGGACCCTGCCGGAGCACGCCCTGCTGCTGAACTTTGAGGACGGCCGGCGGGATACGGCGGTGTTTGCAGAAAAACTCCTGGAAAAGCACAATTACCATGGGGTGGTGTCCACCTACGCCGACAACCTGAAGGGGGAGGACAGCAAATTTCTCCGGCCGGAGGAACTGAAGGACCTGACCGCCCACGGCTACTGGGAACTGGGTACCAACGGGTATCGGCTGTACTACATCAATGTGTTCGACCGGTGGGACCATTACCTGGGCAGCATGAATCCGGTGGTCTATGCCCATCTGACCCCGGTGCTGGGCCGGAAATACAACCATTATCTGATGGACTACATCCGGGATGACCGGGACTATCCCCTGGAAAGCTACCAGACCATGAAGGAGAGGATTTCCCAGGATTACCGGATGCTCCGGCAGGAGTACACTCACAATCTGGGCCAGGTGCCGCCCATCCATACCCTGATGCATGCCAACACCGGCCGGTTCGGGAACCAGGCCGATGTGAGCGCGGTGAACGAGCAGTGGATCCGGAAGCTGTTCGTAATGAACTTCAACCGGGAAGGGTACAGCGTGAACAACCGGAAAAGCAGCATCTACGACCTGACCCGGATGGAACCCCGGGCCTATTGGCCGGTGAACCATCTGCTGATGCGGATCCGGGACGATGGATTCTGGGATCTCCAGTTCGAGCCTGGGGACCGGGACCAGTACCGGCAATGGAAGGTGGTAAAGGGGGCAGCCCAGTTCAAGGACGAAGGGGTGATCCTGACCACCGACAGCCTGAAGAACGGCCTCTTGGAACTGAAGGACCATGCGGATCTCCAGGATGTGCAGGTGACGGCAGATCTTCTGGGGAACCGGTTCGGCACCCAGAAACTGTACCTGCGGGCGGATGAGAAACGGAATCGGTACGTGGCGGCGGCCCTGGTGAACAACCATCTGGTGGTATCCCAGAAAGGTCCGGGAGGCCGGGAGGAAACCCTGGAGGACCTGGATCTGCAGCTGTTTGACGGGAAGCCCTATGCTTCGGAAGAGGAAGACCGGAAAGCGGTGGCAGAACAGGAGGAAACGGTGTTTGCCCGGTATGCCACCAATACGGGGACGGCCAAAGCCCGGCTGGAAAAACTCCAGGAGGTCCGGGAGCGGCCGGCCCGGACCGTGGAGGAAGGATCCCCGGAATACCATCCGGTGCTCAGCTATCACCAGCGGGGAAACCGGAAGCTGGATATCCGTCTGGCCGGAAACAGGCTGACGGTGCTGGTGGATGGACGGCCCGCCCTGGAAAACCGGGAAGTGGCCGTGATGGAACCGGGGAACCTGTTCCTGGAAAGCCGCTGGCCCGGGTATGGATACAGCCAGACCAACCTGGCGGACGATGTGTACGATGGGGTCTTTTCCGGCCTGACCATCCGAGAATGGGACGGGGAAAAGGCCGGAAAAGAACGGTACAGCCTGGCCTACACCGGATGGAAAAAGGTCCGGTATGAAGCGGCGAAACAGGGAAACCGGATGCTGGACTGGGCCCTGGGCTATGTGAAATACAGAATGAGGTAAAAGAATGAAGAAGATCATGAAAATCGGCGGAGGCCTGCTGCTGGGACTGGCCCTGGGAGCCGGAGCGGTGGGGATATCCCTGCTGCCCCCCAGGATTACAGCGGCCCGGCCCCGGCCCCAGCCTGTGTTCGACAGCGGGGCCTGGGTGGTCAGCTGGGATTTTCCGGAAGGGAACCGGGAAGCCCGGATGATCCAGAGCCAGCTCAACAGTGTCAGTTATTTCGGCGGGGTGCTGGACGGCCAGGGGAAGATCCTGGTGACGGGGCCCTGGCGGACCTTCCGGGGAGAGCAGTTCACCCGGTTCCGGGCGCCGGTGCGGAAATATCTGACGGCGACCAACGATGTGTATCCCTACGGAGTGAAGGTGAAAGAGAAGAAGCCCAAAGACACAGAGCTGCTGGACGGGCTCCTGGCCACGCCGGAAAGCCGGAAGGCCCATGGGGAGGCTCTGCTCCAGGCCCTGAAGGGGACCGGGTGCAGCGGCCTGGAAATCGACTATGAACAGGTGTGGAAGAATCCCTTCACCGCCTATCGGTACGTAAAGTTCCTCCAGGAGCTGAATCTCCAGGCGGAGGAAAAGAAGGTGCCCCTGCGGGTAATCCTGGAACCGGATGTGCCGGCCAACAGCCTGATCTTTCCGGAAGGGCCGGAATACGTGATCATGGCCTACAACCTGTATGGCACCCACAGCAGCACCCCGGGTCCCAAGGCGGACATGGCCTTTGTGGACCGGATGCTGGACAAGGTGGCCCGGATGCCCCGGCCCCACAGCATCGCCTTCGCCACCGGAGGCTGTGTGTGGGAACCGGGTCAGCCGCCCCGGTTCGTTACGGAAAAGGAAGCACGGGCCCTGGCGGCCAAAACCGGGAAAAAGCCGGAACGGGACGAAAAAAGCCAGGCCCTGCACTTTGCCGCAAAAAACGGCAAAGGGAGCCTGGAATGCTGGTACGCCGACGGAGAGACACTGAAAGCCTGGAAGCACCGGGCCCTGGAAAAAGGGGTGGACGGCATCAGCGTCTGGCGCCTGGGAGGCAACGAAAAGATCCGCAGCTATTACCCGGGGCTGGAGGAGTAGAGAAAGAAGTCAGACCCGGCCGCTGACAGCTGACCGTTGACCGCCGACAAAAAAGGACTGCCGCGGAAGCGACAGTCTTTTTTCTTGCCATCAATTATTTCACTTCGTGGATCCAGCCTTCCGGGCCTTCGATTTCGCCCATCTGGATGCCTCTCAGGGTCTTGTACAGTCTGGTCAGCACAGGGCCCATTTCTTCCATCCCGCTGGGGATGCAGATTTCCTTGCCGTGGTCCACCACTTTGCCCACCGGGCAGATGACGGCAGCGGTGCCGCACAGGCCGGCTTCGGCAAAATCAGCCACTTCGGAGAATTTCACCGGACGGTGTTCCACTTTCATGCCCAGCATATCCGTTGCGATGGTGATCAGGGAACGGCGGGTGATGGAGGGCAGGATGGAATCGGATTTCGGGGTGACCAGGGTGCCGTCCTTTTTCACGAACAGGAAGTTGGCGCCGCCGGTTTCTTCCACGTAAGTCCGGGTGGCCGGATCCAGGTACATGTTTTCATCGAACCCGTTGTGATGGGCGGTGATGTAGGCGTGGAGGCTCATGGCGTAGTTCAGGCCGGCTTTGATGTGGCCGGTGCCCCGGGGTGCCGCACGGTCGAAATCGGATACGCAGATGGTGATGGGCTTTACGCCGTTTTTGAAGTAGTTGCCCACAGGGGTCCCGAACAGACGGAACTGGTATTCAGCGGAGGGTTTCACCCCGATCACCGGGCCGGTGGCAAACAGGTAGGGGCGCAGGTACAGGGCGCCGCCGCTTTCAAAAGGAGGAATGTAGTCTTTGTTGGCCCGGACCACTTCGTCCACGGCTTCCATGAACATTTCTTCAGAGACCGGAGGCATTTCCAGCCGTTTGGCGGAATCAATCATCCGTTTGGCGTTCTGATCCGGACGGAAGGTCACAGTGCGGCCGTCTTTGGTCTTGTAGGCTTTCAGGCCTTCGAAGACTTCCTGACAATACTGCAGGATGCCGGCACATTCATTCAGGACCACGTTGGCATCACCGGTGAGACCGCCTTTGCCCCATTTGCCGTCCTTGAAGTTGGCAACATACCGCTGGGCAATGGGCTGGTATTCAAATCCCAGTTTGGACCAATCGATGTTTACATTAGACATACAAACCCCTCATTTCTTTCCTATAGATATGCTATAGATTATGTTACAAAAATGAATTTTGTATACCTCAATATATTACCCATCTGCAACGGGTTTGTCAATGAAATAGTAAAAAAGACGGTGGGATGACCACAGGAATTGCAACATCTGATACAGAAAGGGTATAATGGGAGGGAATAGCGAACACAATCTGAAAGGAGTCCCGATCCCATGATCCTTCCCATTTTCATCCCCCACGCCGGGTGTCCCCACTTTTGCTCCTTCTGCAACCAGCGGACCATCAGCGGGGAGGGGGACAGCAGCCTGGCCGGAGCCCGGCGGCAGATGGAAAACCTCCTTGGCTGGGTCCGTCCCGATCCCGCCAACGAACTGGCTTTTTACGGCGGCTCTTTCACTGCCCTGGCTCCTGACCGGCAGGAGGCCCTGCTGGACCTGGCGGAAACCTGGAGAGGGCAGGGGCTGTGCGGCCCCCTCCGGCTGTCCACCCGGCCGGACGCTATCACCCCGGAAATCCTGGACCGTCTCCGGGCCCACCAGGTGGAAACCATCGAACTGGGGGCCCAGTCCCTGGATGACCGGGTGCTGGAACTGGCCCGGCGGGGCCATACGGCTGCCCAGGTCCGCACGGCTTCCCGGCTGATCCGGCAGGGGGGCTTCCGGCTGGGTCTCCAGCTGATGACCGGGCTCCCGGGCCAGGACGGGCCCAGCCTGGAAGACACCAAAGCCCAGGTGCTTGCCCTCCACCCGGATCTGGTGCGGATCTACCCGGTGCTGGTGATCGAAGGGACGCTCCTGGCGGACCAGTGGCGCCAGGGAGCATACAGGCCCCAGACGGTGGAGGAGGCGGTGGATGCCTGCTGGCCCCTGTACCGGGACTTCACCGCCGCCGGGATCCAGGTGATCCGCCTGGGCCTCCAGCCGGACCGGGAACTGTGCGCTCCGGGGCACATCCTGGCCGGGCCCTTCCATCCTGCCTTCGGGGAACTGGTGAAAAGCCGGGGGGTGG
>OIWT01004368.1_pt1 | contig 11546 bp, 8 predicted proteins | sample 1587701 | NCBI WGS metagenome assembly OIWT01 (sample SAMEA3888904, study PRJEB22519) | human gut metagenome | biome: human gut; feature: human-associated habitat; material: faeces | place: Denmark | collected 2009 | reverse complement strand
CTTTCAGAAGTGTATAAATATACAGAAAACGGGTGCGACGGTTCTTTTTATTACACCATGCGGCGAGGCGGAACATACGGCGCGGACAATCGGAACAATGGTGACCGCCGTGCAAACAATTATGATATATATTGAAAAAAACAAAAAATGGAAACAGGCTGTATGCGGATGTCTCAATATATTATGTATATTTGAGGATACGGACAGCCTGAAGCCACCTTGTCGTCGCATGACGACAATAGGACGATTGTCGCGTCCCGATGTATGGACATGGTGCGTGTGTGGCGGTAATGTACAATTATCAAGGAGATGCAAAGATTCTTATTCTTGCTTATCATGGTTGCGTCAGTTTCGCGCTCTGCGGCTCAGACAGATGGAGTGGTGGCCGACATGTCGTCGCACAAGCCGTTGCGCGATGTCATAATCATCACCGACCGGGGCGCGCGTGTCACCACCGACTATCGCGGACATTTCTCGCTCGGCGGCAGTTACGAAAGTGCCACCATCATGCGCAAGGGCTACATGAAACGCAATATGACCGCTGCGGAGATGCGGCGCGACACCATCTTCCTCATTCCCGACATCAATACGCTGCAGGGAGTGGAGATTGTGGCACCGTCTGACTGTAGGGTAGCGCTCAAAAAATCCATCGAGTCGGAGATGAAGGCCTTGCCAAAAGTGCCGAAGAGCGGCTGGAGTTTCGATTTCGGAAGTCTGTTCGACCACAGCAAACGGCGCGTGTCGAAAAAGGAGCGCGCACGCCAGAAACAGATACTCGACAACTACTGACATTACAATTTTGTTATATTATTGCAATGTAAATGCCGTTGCTATGGCTGTTTTGCTTTTTATTTATTATCTTTGTTCTTGGCTTAGCCCCGTTGTCCTTACGGTGCAGCCACGACCATGAGCCTGTGGCGACGGGACGGCGTGCGGCCTGACAACATCAGACCTACGGAAGCAGAAATTATTTAATAGAAAAAAACATAAACAGTCAATTATTTTTTTACAGACTATGACAACTCTTACGTTGACGATAGTATTTGTTTTCGTGATCGGCTATGTATGCATAGCCGCCGAAAGTTTCACCAAAGTGAATAAGGCAGCCATAGCGTTGCTTATGTGTGTGTTGTGCTGGACGCTCTATATGATGGATCCCGGCCAGTATCTGTCGCAGGCATTGCCCGGAGCGGCAGGCTCGTTGCAGGAACTTGCCACGCAGGTGGGTGAGTCGCTTAAGATGCACCTCGGCGATACGGCCGAGACCCTCTTCTTCCTCATGGGTGCGATGACCATTGTCGAGGTTGTCGATACCTACGGCGGTTTCAACTTCGTGCGCGACATCATGAAGACCCGCAGCAAGCGCAAACTGCTGTGGCGCATAGCCTTCATGACGTTCTTCCTCTCGGCCATACTCGACAATCTCACGACGTCGATAGTCATGATAATGGTGCTGCGCAAGCTCATACGCGACAATAAGGAGCGCATGATCTTTGCCTCGATAGTGATTATCGCGGCCAACGCGGGAGGCGCCTTCTCGCCTATAGGCGACGTTACGACCATCATGCTGTGGATAAAGGGCATGATAACCACCGGCGGAGTGCTCTCCGAACTGTTCCTGCCGTCTGTCGTGTCGCTGCTCATACCGGTGTTCATCCTTCAGTTCTCGCTCAAAGGCAAGCTCGCCAGCGAGCAGAATCTGCCTGAGGCCAACGTGAGCACTTTCACTCGCCGCCAGCGTCACATCGTGTTCTTCCTCGGTGTGGGCGGACTCATCTTCGTGCCGATATTCCGCTATCTCACCAATCTTCCGCCGTTCATGGGCATACTGCTCGTGCTCGGTCTGCTGTGGATGGTCACCGAGTTCTTCTACCGTTCGACCTCCGAAGACGACACTATGGCCCGTCGCGTGAGCCATCTCATGTCGCGCATAGATATGTCCACCATCCTTTTCTTCCTCGGAATACTCATGGCTGTGGCCTGTCTTTCCGAGATCGGAGTGCTGACAGCGCTCGGAACCACTCTTAACAACGTGTCGGGCGGCAACCATTACCTCGTTACTGGTACCATCGGAGTAATCTCGAGCATTGTCGATAACGTGCCGCTCGTGGCAGGATGTATGGGTATGTATCCCATCGCTCCGACCGGCGACATGGCTGTTGACGGACTGTTCTGGCAGCTGTTGGCCTATTGCGCCGGTGTGGGCGGCTCAATGCTCATCATCGGTTCGGCAGCCGGCGTGGTTGTGATGGGACTTGAGAAAATCACCTTCGGCTGGTATCTGAAACACATTTCGTGGGTGGCTCTTGTGGGCTATCTGGCCGGAATGGTGGCCTACTGGCTTATACGTATGATCTGAGAAAATGTAATAAAAGTTTTGTATCGCTATGAGAAAATGTTTGATGATGCTTGTCCTGGCTGTGGTATGCGGCTTTGCAACGCGTGCCCAGACGCCTACGGTCTTCGACAATTATTTTGCCAAGGCCCAGGCTTATGCACAGGCGTTTCCGAGAGAGAAGGTTTATCTGCATTTTGACAACACGAGTTATTATCAGGGTGACACCATATGGTATAAGGCCTACGTGGTGAATCCTGCCGACAACATGCCAAGCAAGATAAGCAAACCGCTGTATGTGGAGTTTGTCGATCAGCTCGGCAACGTGATGGACCGTCAGATAGTGAAGCTCGAGAACGGTGAGGGGCACGGACAGATATCGCTGTCGAACACTTTCTTTACAGGATATTACGAGGTGAGGGCATACACAAAGTGGATGCTTGCGTTCGGTGACGACCCGCAGTATTTCTCGCGTACGCTGCCCGTTTACCGCAAACGCATAAACAACGACGAGCAGAGTCGCAGCATCGCTACCTACCGTATGGACAAGAGTATGAAGCAAAGACCGACGGAAGACCTGAAGGAACTCAACGTGAGATTCTTTCCCGAGGGTGGCCAGTTGGTGCAGGGCATACAGTCTGTTGTAGGATTTGAGACGCTGAGCGAGGACAGCGGATGGGTCGATGTCACGGGTTATCTGTTGTCGGATGAGGACAAACCCATATTGCCGATAGCCACGATACACGACGGAATGGGCAGTTTCGTTTACACACCGGGCGAGAAACCGCTGTCGGTGGAGCTGACCTACAACGGCAAAAAACGCAAGTTCAAGTTGCCGGATGCACAGCCTGCGGGCTACGGCATCATGGTGAATGTGCGCGAGGAGTCGCTCGACGTGACGGTGTCGCGCTCTGCCGGCATGGCGGGTGGCGACGTTGCGCTGTTCCTCTTTTCCGGTCTTACGCCGTGCACTTATGTTCCGGTGAATTTCGGAGAGGCAAATAGCAAGCGCATAAGGATTCTCACGTCAGACCTTCCCGGCGGTGTGGTGCGCCTGTCGCTGGTCAATTCGTCGGGTGCTTCGCTCATCGATCGTTTCTGTTATGTCTATCCTAAAGACACGCTCAGCCTGAGCGCGTCGGCAGACAACGACCTTTACGCGCCGTTCAAGAAGGCTGTGTGCCGTCTGAAACTCACCGATGCATCCAACGCTCCGGTGAGCAACGCACGCATATCTGTCGCTGTAAGAGACGGATTAGACATGGACTACATACAGTATGACAACAACATCTGCACCGATCTGTTGCTCACCTCCGAGCTGAAGGGCTACATACACCAGCCCGGTTTCTATTTCGCCGACAGGTCGGTGGCACGCCGCAAGATGCTCGACAACCTGCTGCTCATACGCGGATGGCGCCGTTACGACGTGCAGGAGAGCTTCGGACTGAAACCGGTGACGCCGAAATACCTGCCCGAACCGAATCTCAACCTCTACGGACACATCGATTCCTGGTATGGAAAGGCGCAGGCCAACATCGGAATAACCGTCATGGCGCACAACGATTCGGTGACTATCATGGGCTCGACACGTGCCGACTCACTCGGAAACTTCATGATTCCGCTCGACGATTTCTACGGAAAGATGGAGGCACTCATACAGACCAAGCGCGACGGAAAGAAATACAACCGCAACGCTCTCGTCAGTCTGTATCGCAATTTTGAGCCACCGCTCCGCCAACTCGACTATGATGAGCTCAATCCTATGTGGAGTACGCCCATAGATACGACCAGACTGGATACTGACATCAGCGCCTTCGAGGACTCGCTTGCTGGAGACGAGAAGATACTGAAGCTCGGCGAGGTGGTTGTCAAGGCAAAATATAAGAATAAAAGGCTCTTGCAGGATACGGAGAAGTTCGAGCGTGACATTCTCGGATTCTACAACATAAGGCAGTATGTGGACAAGATGCGCGACAACGGAAAGTTTGTCGTCGATGACATAGGCTATCTTATGCACACCATAAACGACAGGATAAACCGCGAAGGAACGCTTTATGGTGTGAACGAACTGAAGTATAGTGCCAACGGAAAGGACATCGATCAGGTGCATCTCGTGGGATGTATCGACATGATTGAGACTGCCATGCTCTACATAGACCACACGGGAATGATGTCGTATAAGTTCAACGACAAGGATTTCAGGGTGGATGTGGATGAGCTGCGCGACATTTATACAGGTCAGTTCAAGATGGATACCGTCAGCCAGGCGGGCCTTCGGACGCTCTTTGTGCGGTGTGCCTTCCAGATGGCAGACCGTTGGGACTCCGGCAAAAGCTACAAACCGACCCACGGAATAAGAAAGACCGAAATACAGGGATACAGTATTCCGACCGAGTTCTATTCTCCACAATATAGCGAGTCGGTTCTTAATGATGGAATAGACGACCGTCGTCGCACCCTGTATTGGAATCCGGACGTCGTCACCGATGAGAATGGTGAGGCTGTGATAGAATGTTTTAACGGCCGTAACACCACTTATATGAACATCAGTGCTGAGACCATCGCCGGCGGAAGGCCGGCTTCGGTCAGCTTCAATACCTATTCGGGGCAATAGCAGCGCATGTGTTTCATCTCATGCCCGCTCCACATTTTGTCGTCGATATATCTGAATCCCAGTGCCGTGTACAACCGCTCGGCATTGGGATTCTGCTTATCTACGAGCAGGCCGGCAGGCAGACCGTTGGAGTGGGCGCGCTCTATTGCCGCACGGAGCAGTGACGAGGCAATGCCCATGCGTCGGAAATCGGGATACACGGCCACGCTGTCTATATAGTATTCGCCTGCTTCTGTCTCGTCGGTAATGTTGTCGAGATTGCGTCCGAGCTTTTCTTTCGCCGCGTCCAGAAATGCTTTTCGCAGAGCGTGAAGGTCTTCACCGCGGTATGCCACGATGGCTCCTGCCACGCGGTTGTCGTCGGTCAGTGCCACGAGCGTGTTGCGGTAGCTGTATTGTGAGCATTCTGATGATGCGAGATCGGTCATCACCTGCTCGAAGTCGGCGAGCGTTTTTCCCGGTCCTACCATGTTCATGCAACATTCATCTGTCATTGCCTGCATTATGAGCAGCGCGATGTCGTGTGCGTGTTCTTTCTTTGCCTGTTCTATTTTCATAATTTCCTTGTTTGTTGTTTGGACTTAGTAAGGTCATGCTTTGCATCATTCGTTCCGGTTGTGGTGAATTGACAAGCATACGGCAAAGATAATATAAATCCGCAAGAGGGCAAAATCAACCTCTTCATATTGTCTTTATGGCACACCCTTTTTGATCATTATCCGCATTTATTGAGGCGTTTCTATGTGGTGGAAAGATTATTTATGTGATACAAAATGATGATATTACAGGTGCGAAATGATGATGTCACGGTTGCAAAATGACATATATTACAGGCATGAGCAATATAGACCGCATACGAAAAATGATATGTCGCGGACGAGAAACAATGTCGTCAAAAAGTTGCATCGGATTGATATATTTGCTAAATTTGTGATTGTTACACATTAAATCGTAAATATCGGTATCATGTTTTAATCGATATGACATGAAACAAGGAATAAACTAAAACAAAACAATATGGAAGAAAAAGAACAGAAGATTGTCGGCGACGGCTTAAAGAACTCTTTTTTGCGCGCTGTCGGGGCATTGAAAAAGTATTTCAACGTGTCGCTCGACAGGGAGAAAGAGGCCGACACAATCGACGCAATACGCAAGGGCGTGTCGTTTCATGGTTCAAACCTTTGGATACTTGTGTTCGCGATATTCATCGCTTCGCTTGGTCTGAATGTCAATTCCACGGCAGTCATCATCGGTGCGATGCTCATATCGCCGCTCATGGGACCGATTATCGGAATGGGACTTGCGGTAGGCATAAACGACTTTGAGCTGTTGAAGCGTTCTGTAAAGAACTATCTCATCGCGACACTCATCAGTGTTGTCACTGCCACTGTGTATTTTCTGCTGACACCTCTCAGCGAAGCGCAGTCGGAACTTCTTGCCCGCACGTCGCCCACTCTGTACGATGTGCTCATAGCTTTGTGCGGAGGTGCGGCCGGCATAGTGGCACTCAGCTGCAAGGGTAAGGGCAACGTGCTTCCAGGAGTGGCCATCGCCACGGCTCTCATGCCTCCGCTCTGTACAGCCGGATTCGGTATTGCGACAGGCAATATATATTATTTCCTCGGCGCGTTCTATCTGTTCTTCATCAACACAGTGTTCATAAGTCTTGCCACTTACCTGGGTGTCAGGATGATGAAGTTTGAGGAGAAGCAGTTTCTTGACCACGAACATTATGCCCGTGTGAAGCGTTACATCATCATAGCCGTGGTTGTCACGATGGTGCCGGCGGCGGTGATGACCTACGACATTGTGCGTTCGAGCATATTCAAGAACAGTGTCAACCGTTTCGTAAAGGAGCGTTTGGAGAGCAACGGCACACGCATCATCTCTTACGATGTGAACAAGGACAGCCTCACTCTGCGCGTTGTGGCTGTGGGACGTGAGATTTCCGACAGCATGATAAGAAGTGCCGAAGGCATAATGTCCGACTACAAGATGGCCCATTACAAGCTTCAGGTGATACAGGGCTCGCAGTCTGATTCTGTAATGTTGCTCAACAGTCGCCTTTCTTCTGTGCGTTCAACCAACAACAATTACGCTGCCATGCTTCGCGATGAGGCCGTAAAGGCATCGGCTTTGCAGAACAGGCTCAACGAATACACACGTTATGACGACCTCGCTCCGGCTGTAGCGGCAGAGATGAAGACGCTTTTCACCGGCGTGCGTGACGTAAGTCTGTCGCTGTCAGCCACTGTTCCGGCTGATTCCACTAACGCCGTGCGTCGTCCGGTGGCCGTTGTCGGTCTTGACGCAGGCGCGAGACTCAGTTCTGCCGAGCACGATAAGATGAAGAAATGGCTTGCAAAGCGTGTCGGTGCGGACAACATAGAGCTCGTCACCCACACGTCGGGAAGATGACGGGAAGGTCATGGACAAAATATGCGGGGCAGGACATCAGATATTGATGTCCTGCCCCGCAATGTTTTATTACATTAATTTAATACCATGAAACGGTATTTTCTGCTTTCCGGAAACGAATCAACAGTTTAATGGAAGAGAACTATCTGTGTTTCCTTAATGAAAATTCAAAGCAGAGACCTCCGGTCATATTGTTGTGTGCCTTTATTGTTCCGCCGTGCAGCAGTACGGCGTTCTTTACGATGGCGAGTCCCAGACCCGTGCCGCCCATCTTGCGGCTGCGTCCTTTGTCAACGCGATAGAAGCGCTCGAAGAGCCTCGGCAGATGTTCGGCAGACACTCCCACGCCATTGTCGCTGAAGGTGAACAGCCATCGGTCTTCCTCCTCCGTCGCCTTGACATTTATCGTTGTGTTTGCTCCTGCGTATGCAATCGCGTTGTCGGTAAGGTTGCGGAAGATGCTGTAAACCAGGCTGTAGTTGCCTTCTATCAGAATGTCCGGCTTCACGTCTTTGACGAAAGTCATGCCCTTTGCCGACAGCTGCATCGACGTGTCCCTCTCAATGTCGCCTATTATGTTCGACACGTTCACCTCGGAGAAGTCTATCAGCTCCTGCGCGTCGTCCATTCTGTTGAGCGTCGATATGTCGTGCAGCAGCGATGTGAGCCTCTGGCTCTGGGCGTAGCTGCGCTCCATGAACTGCTGTTTCACCTTGGCGTCCATGTCAGGATTGCTGAGTATGGTCTCCAGATAGCCCTGTATGCTCGCCACGGGCGTCTTCAGCTCGTGCGCTATGTTCTGCGTGAGCTGGCGTTTCAGTATGTTCTGTTCCTCGCGCGTGCTTTGCAGGCGTTTGTATATCTTTATTATCCGTTCGGCAATCTCGCCCAGTTCATCGTCCGGAAAGTCAACCAGATCTTCCGTATCGAGCGATTCGTTATTGTCGGCACGGCTTGCGAATATCTTCAGCTTGGTGATGTTGGCTCCCAGGCGACTGATGAAATGATACAGAATGATGGTGAGCAGTATTATGGCCGACAGTGCGAACCATATGTAATGCTGGTCGGCGCGCAGCGATTTCGACAGGTTGTCGTCGTAGGGCAGGGCACTCCGTATGATGATGTTCTTATCCTTGAAGTATGTAGCCGAGTAGAAGAAGTTGCCTTCCACCGTTCTGCTGCTTCTGTCTATTGTGGAGCTGTGTCCCTTTCTCAGTGCGTCTATCACTTCGGGGCGGTCGGAATGGTTTATTACATGAGTGTAGTTGTTCAGATTGCTGTCGTAAACCACCTTTCCGTTTTTCTCAATCAGCGTCACTCTCAGTCCCGTGAAGCCGTGACTTCTCACATATCTGTTGAGAGTGTTCTCGTTCACGCTGTCGGCGTAGTTCATCCATTCGCTCATGCGTTCGTTGTAGTCCTGCAACCTTGTGTCGAGCGACTCAATCTTATATTGATACTCGCGCACCTGCTGGAACACTATGAACGCTACGGCGAAAAGCAGGAATACGGACAGCACGCTGAAGTAAATCCTGTTGCCTACGCTTATGTTCCGAATACACCGTGATATCATTTCATTACTTTTTTATTGTCTATGCGTCGAAGTAGTAGCCGAATCCCAGTCTGGTGACGATGCATTTAGAGAACCTTCCTATCTTCTTGCGCAGTCGTGTTATGTTCACATCGACGGTACGGTCGAGCACGAGCACGTCTTTCGGCCAGATGCGGTCGATGAGTTCCTGGCGCGAGAACACCCGTCCGCGTTCCTCAAGCAAGAGGTGCAGAAGTTCGAATTCGGTCTTTGTGAACGGTATTTCCTCGCCGTCGATGCTCACCGTCTTCTTGCCCAGATTCATCTCGATGCCCTGATAGCGTATCACCTGCGGAGCCTGCTGTTCGGACGGCGACGCTGTACGTCTGAGCACCGCGCGTATCCTTACTAGCACCTCACGTATGGAGAACGGTTTTGATATATAGTCGTCGGCGCCGAGATTGAATCCCGTTACCGTGTCGTTCTCGGTGTCGCGTGCGGTCAGGAAGATGATGGGAATGTTTGCGGTTGCAGGGTCGGTCTTCAGTCTCTTTGCCATGGCAAAGCCCGACATGCCGCCCATCATGACGTCGAGCAGCAGCAGGTCGAATGTTCCCACGTTGAGCGTGAGCGCCTCTTCTGCCGAGCATGCGGTAGATACTTCATAACCTTCGGTCTCGAGATTGAATTTCAGAATTTCGAGCAGGTCCTGCTCGTCATCCACAACAAGAATTCTTTTCTTACTTTCCATGTTGGCTTTTTGTTTTCTGCAAAATTATTGATAAGACTATTCACATCTGTTGCAATAGTGTTACAATTGCGTTACACCGCAATATGCGGATTGCAAAACATGTTTTAGCAGCCTGCGCCCCTGCCGTCGCCATGTGATAATAAAAAGCCGGCAAGCGGCAGCATCCTCACTGTCCGCCCGCCGGCTCGTCTTATTCCGGATATATGATTACACGAGATGAGAGATGAGTTCCTCACGGTCGCCGGCGAGCATGTCTATCACTGGAATCTCAATCATGGTGTAGCATGCCGGCTGCTGGCGCATTGACGCGCGCGCTACGTTCACGAGCACCTGTCCGGTGAGTGCCGGATTGTTTATGCTCATGTTGAATTCCATGCGCTGGTTCTGTGTCTTTCCGCTCACACCCTTGCGCACGAGGTTCACTCCGTGGCCCATGTCGCGCACCTCGTCAACCGACGGTACGGCGAACACATGAGTCTCGTCGTTTGCGAAGTATGGGTCAGCCTTGATGGCCTTTGTCACCTCTTCGAGGCTTGCTCCGTCCTCCAGCTCCACGTAAACCATGCGGCGGTGAATGCCCTCACCCTTCGGTATGGTCATAGACAGAGCGTTTTTCACGCCCTCCTTACTTCTCACACACACGCTGTGACCCATCGACATGCCCGGTCCGAAGTTGGTGTAGCTCAGTCCTTTAGGCGCGAGGCTCTGCATCAGAGTGCGCACTACAGAGTCCGAACCCGGGTCCCATCCGGCTGCTATCACAGCCACTGTGCCATGCTCCTTGCATATAGGCATGAGCGCGTTGCGGTAGTCGAGTATTGAAGTATGTATGTCGAAGCTGTCCACGGTGTTGATGCCCGTGGCCAGTATTTTCTTTGCGTATTCCTCACAGCTGCGTGTAGGGGTGGCGAGTATGGCCACATCCACGTCCTTCAGTTCGCTGATGTCCTTCACCACATCGTAGTCGGCGAGCTCTGCCGGCTTGTTTTCCGCACCGTGACGGCGCACTATTCCTGCTATTTCAAAGTCGGGTGCAGCCTCGAGGGCCTGTACTGTGTAGTGTCCGATATTGCCGTATCCCACTACGGCTGCTCTGATTTTCTTCATTGTTGTGTTATGTTTATTGGTTGTTTTTTGATAGATTAAGTTTGTTCCCTTCATTGTCGCTCCTCTCCGGGAGCCTGCGGCCGACGCCGTATTTCATATCGCAAAGTTACAAAAATATTGAATAAGGCAGGAAGCATAAAATATTTTTTTAGTTTGTTTATGTCTTCTTTTGCTCTGCGTGAGTTATCCGGCTGGTGGGCATCAGGTATTTCGTCAAGGCATTATCCGGCTTTATGATGTGTCTGTTTGCGGTGTTGTCTGAGTCGGTGACGGGATGGCGTTTCATAATATGTTTATGTATGGATAATAATTTTTGTGTTGTGGATTTTATATTTATACGTTCATAATTCAAAAACAATTGTTCAGTAGAAAATCATAAGATGTTGATATTAATAAAAACAGAGGCTTAAATATTGATTACGTGCTGTTTTCTTATGCTTAAAGGAAACTATATGTGCTACTTTCAAATTGATTTCATTTACAGTCCTTATCGTTCTTTTTTGTCGGAAGGATACGATATGTACCACTTTCAAATCAATTCCACTCCTTCGCCTGCGTTATTTTATTATGCCGGAATAAAACGATATGGGCTAATTTCATATTAATATTCCAATATATCAGAGGTATTTTATTATTTAGAAAAGAAACAATATGGGCTACTTTCATATTATTTTCCCTTCCTATTAGCGTTATTTTATCCTGTTAAAATAAAGTGATATATACTACTTTCAAATTGTAAGCGGTTTTTGATTTTTCCGCCTCGGTTTCCTGATATACCCCGAAAAATAAG
>OIWT01004367.1_pt1 | contig 11547 bp, 10 predicted proteins | sample 1587701 | NCBI WGS metagenome assembly OIWT01 (sample SAMEA3888904, study PRJEB22519) | human gut metagenome | biome: human gut; feature: human-associated habitat; material: faeces | place: Denmark | collected 2009 | reverse complement strand
AGAGATTTTGAAGAATCCGTACTGGCTAATGGAACAAATGGAAAAGTGACAGAACTTGTCCAATTTAGGGGGGCAAAATCCCCACCGAGGGGGTGCAAATGCACCCCCTTCTCTTTTTGTCGAAGCCTTGTCCCGTGCGGCTTCCGAGGAATACTTGCTTAACGATAGGCAGGGGGTGCAAGGGGGTTCATCGTTAATCGAGTATAGGGGGTGCATCGTTATTATATTGCTTTTAACTGGGCGCGCAGTCTGGCTTCCGCTTTGTGATAAATGGTATCCAGAATATCCGCGTCATCAATGAGTTCAGCCATTACGATATCGACACATTCTGCATTGGTGAAGATGCACCGATACAAACTGATGGATTCGAACTGCTGTAACAATCGTTCACGTAAAGCGTCATCGGATAATTCTAATCGCCCTTGGAGATTGGCCATCCATTGCTTTATAGCTGGCGGTAGCTTTGCATTTGATTGGCTGTAAGGAAAATCATATTTGAGCATGAGCTGTAAGCGGAATTTTTCATCGATGTCACTGAACTCGCTGTTGTCCATACCGCTCAGATCATAGGCGATTACTTCACATAACAAGTTGAATGCCTGTTCGTACTTCTTTTCTTCGAAGAGAAATTCATACATATCGAGTCTGGTATTGCGATAAAGGCCCATGTCACCTTCGTGCAGGTGTTTAAGTGATTCCTCGTTGAAGAACTGCCAGATAAGGTCGCGGAAGCCGAGGTGATGCGGATTCTTATGGTTCAGCCGGTCGTTCATTTCCCAGATGGACATATACTTGTGGCGATGGAGATAGGGGACATATTGGTTCTCCGTAAGCTCCTGCGTTCCGGACTCAGTCAGTTCGTAAAAGCGTACAGGAAATTTCTTTTCCAGCTCTTCGGGAGAAGTATTGCTTAACAGACGGTCAATCAGATCAGCCTTCTTGCCGCTTACTTTTTGACCGATTGCCCTCAATTCATTTTTTATTACCGGGACTGTCTGATTCTGGATGGCAGAACGCAGGTTACCGGGCTGGATAAAACCTCTTTTTTCTAGTGACTTCACTACATCCCCAGGATGTTCTACGGAATATTCATAATACCAGAATCCCTGGAAATGCTGATGCGATAAGTCTGTAGAGTAAGTATGGGCATATTCAAGCATCAGGATTTCATGCGGATACAGGCCCCTCATTGTGGGGACCGCCTTTTTCAGACGTACACTGAGGGGAACTATATCTGGAGATGGACTGTCCGCAGGGGGTTCTCGTGAAAACGTAATCTTCACAGGGCTATCGTTGCCCCGGGAAAGAGTCTGCTCTGCTGCCGATGTGTTATCGATGGAATGATGGAACAGTTTCTTGAAAGTATCAAATAAGTCCATGATATTAGCTCCTTGTTGTAGATTCCTTTTGTTCCAGTATACCATGATGGCGCAGATTTGTAAGGAAAAGAGTGAACCTGCCTATGCACACGGGGGTGTTCAAAATCCCTGCTATCGTTCGATTGTATCAAATACAGACACCTTTGAGAGCTTGGATGCTGATATTGGTTTTGTCTTTAGCAGGATGTCTTATCCAGATGTTGTTATCAAACCGATTTATCGTGAACTGATGTATCTTATCTGCCATAAGGATAGTATCTATGGTGACGAGGTTGCCTGTGAAGATTTAGATGTCCGTCAACAAATTATGCTGATTTGGGGAAATGATTTCCTGCAATGGCACCATTCTCACTGGAGTCCTGATGAACCGCCGCTCTTAACGGTCAATACGGGCTCCATGTTGCAGCGATATTTGACGATTCCCGATAGATGGGCTGTAGCACCTATGTCCGTTGCTTCAGATGCCATTCGTAATAATTCGGATCTCGTCTTTTACACGCTGAAAACGCCACCACCGCCACGGATCTGTTATGAAGTCACGAATCGATTTACTAGTGAACCTCGTCGTAAGGGAATCCGTATTATCGATGAGGAACTCAATGATTTCATCAATCAAAACCCGAGTATTTGCCGGTTTGAAACGTGGATGCTTAATAATGGTTCCTTGTAAAAGATAAAACTCAAATTTCCTACATCTATCATGCATAAGCATATAATTTTGAAATGTTGATTTTTGCCAAGCAACATGGTATCGTATATTTGGGTGTATAGTTCAAATTGCAATTCTATGACGGACATTGCTGTTGTTAATTATCATCCGGCGGCTTGAACTAGGCCAAGTAAGACAGGGACTGTGGCATGAAGTGTGTATCATGCGCAGTTCCTTTTTTTAGTCGATTTTGTAAGATGAATGGAGGCGTAGTATGCATAAGCATATCATTTTGAATAATGGCCTGCCCATGCCGATAGTTGGTTTTGGGACGTGGATGTTGAAGGGGGAAGCGGGGAAGCGGGCGGTTCTCGATGCCTTAGCCGTTGGCTACCGTCTCATCGATACGGCCCACATGTACGATAACGAAGCCATGGTCGGCCAGGCCGTGGCCGAGAGCGGTCTGCGCCGGGAGGATATCTTCATTACGACGAAGCTCTGTCAGACCCGGGCCGGCTATGAACTGGCCTGGCAGGGCATTGAAGAATCGCTGGCCCGGTTGCAGACTGACTATATCGATTTGCTGCTCATCCACGAGCCTTATGACGAGGCTTTGGACATGTATCGGGCCTTGACCGAAGCCTACCACAGGGGAATAGTCCGGGCTATCGGTATTTCCAATTTCAATGCCCGGGAGTATCTTGAATTTATCGGAAGCTGTGATGTCATCCCTGCCATCAACCAAGTCGAATGCCACGTCTATTACAGACGAAAAGAGCTCCAGCAGACACTTGTGGCACAGGGGACACAAATGCAGGCATGGAGCCCTTTTACAGAAGGGAAAAAGCCGATATTCCAGGAGCCTATTTTACAGGCTGTCGGCGAGAAATACGGCAAGACGGCTGCACAGATTGCCTTGCAGTACCTGGTTCAGCAGGGCATCGGCGTCATCCCGAAATCATCCCATCGGGAGCGGATGATTGAGAATCTCGCTATTTTTGACGTCACCCTGAATCGAGACGACATGGCCCAGATTCAGCAGTTAGAAACGGGAAAAACGCTGTTCGGCTGGTATGAGGATTAATAGAAATCAGATATCGAGGGCAGCCCAGTACCCCCAGTAGACGGCGTTGGTGATGGTAGATACTTTAGCCGCATCGCCGATGACGCGGACGAAGGGCGCGCTGTCTTGCAAGGCTTCTACGACGTCGGTGCGGGACCGCTGGCCTAAGGCACAGATGACCGTATCGCCGGGGACGAGGACGCGCTGACCCTGCGGATCTTCACAGAGGACGCCTTCCGGCGTGACTTCGAGGCCTTTATACGACGTGTGGACGTGGACGTACTTTTCGATTTGAGCCAGGAGCAGGGGGCGGTGACGGACATTGGCATCCGGTGCCAGAGCCGGGCGCATTTCGATGAGTTCCACTTCTTTGCCTTCCTGGCCGAGGTGGATGGCACATTCGCAGCCTGCCAGGCCACCGCCGAAGACGATGACGTGATTCCCGACTTTGGCCTTTTCTTTATAGTATTGGTTCACGATAATGACGTTGTCACCGTCTAACCCTTTAATCGGCGGGACGAGAGGGCGGGATCCAGCGGCGATGATCAAGGCCTGCGGATTTTCTTTGGCAGCGTATGCCGGCGTTACTTCCGTGTTCAGGCGGATTTCGACACCGGCTTGACGGGCCAGCCGTTCATAGGTCTTTCCCAGTTCGTACATTTCCCGTTTGAAGGGGATGGCCTGTTCGCTCTTCAAGATGCCGCCGACTTCGCTTTCTTTTTCACAGAGGATGACCTGATGGCCGCGGCGGGCTGCCGTATAGGCCGCGTACAAGCCGCCCGGGCCGGCGCCGACGACGAGGACTTTCTTTTTCATGGGTGCCGGCTGGATTTCCGTTCCGTCCAGTTCCCGGCCGATGAGGGGATTGACGGTGCAACGGCGTGTAGCCGTTGCTGCCCGTTCCGCCATACAGGTGAAACAGCGCAGGCAGTGGACGATGTCTGCGTCCCGGCCTTCCATGATCTTCTGCGGCGTTTCGGGATCGGCCAGCAGCTGCCGGGCCATGTAGACGATGTCGGCTTTTCCCGAAGCGATGATGTCTTCCATCATGGCCGGGTCGGTCAAGCCGCCGATAGTGGCTACGGGCTTGCTGACATGTTTCTTGATTTCAGCAGCCAAATAGACATTGCGGCCGTGGGCTTCGAACATGGAAGGATGGGTGATGCCAAAGGTTTTCTGATACGTACCAGCCGATACATGGATGATATCGGCATAGGCTTCGATGGCCTGGGCAATCTGGATGCCTTCTTCCAAGCCGTATCCGCCTTCCGTAAGTTCAGCACCGCTCATGCGAAATTCGATGGGGAAAAAGGGGCCGACCGCGGCGCGGACCGATTGCAGGACTTCGACGGCGAAGCGGACGCGGTTTTCCAGGGAGCCGCCGTAGGAGTCGCTGCGGTGGTTGAACAAGGGTGAGAGGAACTGGTTGATGAGCCAGCCATGGCCGCCGTGAATCATGACCATTTCAAAACCGGCGCGTTTGGCCAGGCCCGCAGCATGACCATAGGCTTTCACGATATCATCGATCAGTTCCTGGGTCAAGGCTTTGACCGGGACGCCATCGGGGCGCATCCCTTCACTGGGACCCCATTGGCAGAGCTCGTGTTGACGGCTTTTGTCAGTCATATAGGTCCCGGCGAATTGGCCGGAATGGGATAACTCCAGCGAGGGGATGGCACCATGCCGGCGGATGGCGTCGGCCGTGTAGGTCGCCGCGGCCAGGGAATTGAGAATCGATTCATCCAGGTGGTAGGCGTGGGAACCATCGGTCTGGGGATGGACCATCAATTCGGAAACGGTGACGGCTGCGGCACCGCCTTTGGCGCGCAGTTCGTAAAAGGCCGTCGATTTCGGACCGATACAGCCGTCGTTGGTAATATCCGTACCGCCCATGGGGGCCGAAAAGATACGGTTGCGGAAGGTCGTGCGGCCAATGGTGATGGGGCTGGATACGTGCGGGAATTTTCGAGTCATGAGGAACCTCCTGTAATCAGCGTAATAGCGTTTCTGTATTTCTCCTCTACGGTACCATAAAAAAAGTACTGCCGTCCATCAAAGGAACGACAGCAGGTGTCAACAATTTGTTGCTATGGGTGGTGACGCGAGGTCAGGGCCGCGATAATTTCCTGGAATAAGGAGTCGCCGCGCTTTTCTTTTTTACAGACAAAGAAGATGCGCCACGGCGTCCCTTCGGTAATGGGGACGTAACGGAGCGGCGGCGGGGCGGCATGGATGTTCACGTCGATGCCGATGCCGACGCGTTCCTGACAGAAATGATAGATGAGGCGGCTCTCCATGGTCTTGACGACGAACTGCGGCGTAAAGCCGAAATCGGCACAGCGCCTGACCAGACTATGAAATAAAGAGAAATGCTCGTTCAGGCCGACGAGGGGCTGCCCTTTCAGGTCTTCAATAGTGATGGACGGCCGGTCGTAAAAAGGGTGACCCTCATAGATGACGGCTTCAATGCCGGTGCGATAGATTTCCTCTTGGAAAAAGGCGTCTGACCGGATCGGGCCGATACAGAAGCCGCAGGACAGGCTATCTTCGGCGATGAGCTGGACAATCTTTTCGTTGAAATCTTCGACCCATTCCAGGGACTTGTCCGGATGGCGGGCCATGACATCTTTCAAGACATGGATAGACAGGATATTCAGTACGCCGCAGGAGAAGCCGATGTGCAGGCCTGCTTTTTTCCGCTTCAACGCCTGCATCCCCAGCTGCAGGTCCAGGAGCTGTCGTGTCAGTTCCTGGGTGTGCTCGTAAAAATACCGTCCCTCCGGCGTCGCTTCCATGCCTTTGCGGCTGCGGACAAAGAGAGGCGTCTGCATTTCCCCTTCCAAGGCAGTGATGACCCGGCTCACGCCCTGCGGCGTCAGGCACAAGTCCTTGGCCGCCTGGTGGATGCTCTCTTTTTCAAAGACCCGCTGAAAGCAGCGGATAGCATGGATGTCCATGGTCAGGACTCCTTATTGTCTGTCATACCACTGGAACAAGGCCTGGGTCCCGCAGTTTTCCATGCCCTGGGCGGCCAGCTGGTCGTAGAGTTTTTTGGCTAAGCAGAGGCCTGGCAGGTCCAGTCCCATTTCTTCGGCCGATTCGATGGCGATGCGCATGTCCTTGAGGAAATGCTTGATGTAAAAGCCCGGCTTGGTGTCGCCTTTCAGCATACGTGGCGCCAGGTTGGCCAGGGACCAGGAGCCGGCAGCTCCGGCCGATAAGGTGGCGATGACTTTTTCCGGGTCGAGGCCGCTTTTTTTCGCATAGGCCATGGCTTCGCAGACGCCCATCATGTTCGAGGCGATGGCGATTTGGTTGCTCATCTTGGCATACTGGCCGCTGCCGGCCGGGCCAAAATAGGTCAGGGTCTGGCCCATGGCCGAAAAAATAGGTTTCATGCCTTCAAAGGCCGCTTCGTCGCCGCCGGCCATGATGGCCAGCGTCCCTTGACGGGCGCCGATGTCGCCGCCGGAAACGGGAGCATCCAAGGCCTGGATGCCCTGTTTTTGGGCCTGGGCATAGATTTTCTTGGCCAGGGAGGGACTGGACGTGGTCATGTCGATGACAAAACCGCCCTGTTTACCGCGAAAGACGCCGTGTTTCCCGAAATAGACGGATTCCACGTCTTGGGGATAGCCGACCATGGAAATGACGACGTCCGATTGGGCAGCCAGTTCTGCCTGCGAATCGAACCAGTAACAGCCTTCCTGGATGAGTTCTTCTGCCTTGGCTTTCGTCCGCGTCGTGATGTTGACGGGATACCCCGCTTTCTGTAAATTGCGGATCATGCCGCTGCCCATGACGCCGGTCCCGATGAATCCGATACGTTGTGTACTCATGATGATACCTCCTGTTTTTTTGCTTTTATTATAACATGGAACGGTAAGAAACGATATTGACAAGATGGGTTCCGGCCTGTTATACTTAACCTACAATTGAATCGCGAAGGGGAGTAACCTTCTCGTGAGTTGCCATCAACATCGTGCCGTCATCGACCGGCTGGTGGCAGCGTTGCAATTTGCAATAGGTGAGACTTTCGCATGATACCAGTTTTGCTGATACCATGCGGAAGTCTCTTTTGTTTTTTAGAAAGAGGTATATTATGGAAATCTTATCGATGCAATTCTTCATGGCTTTAGGTTCTATCATTTTGCTGGACATCCTTCTCGGTGGTGACAATGCCGTCGTCATCGCCATGGCAGCCAACAAACTGCCGGGCAATCTGCGCCGCAAGGCCATCCTCATCGGGACCGGCGGTGCCGTCGTCATCCGCCTGGTCATGACGCTCATCGCCGTCTGGCTGTTGACCATTCCCTTTTTACAGGCCTTAGGCGGCCTCATCCTGCTGCCCATTGCCGTGAAATTGCTCGTTCCGGAAGAACACGATGAGAACGTGACGGCTTCGGACAGCCTTATGGGCGCTATCAAGACCATCATCATCGCCGACGCCGCCATGGGCGTCGATAACGTCCTGGCCATCGCCGGCGCTTCGCACGGCAGCTTCCTCCTCGTGGCCTGCGGCTTCCTCATTAGCATCCCCATCATCGTCGGCGGCAGCACTATCATCGGCAAGCTCATGGATCGCTTCCCGGTCATCCTCTATGCCGGCGCCGGCTTGCTGGGCTGGACGGCCGGTTCCATGATCGGTCACGATAAAATCTTGGGGACCCTGATGCAGCAAATGGCCGGTACCTGGGCTCCCATGACTCTTCAAATCGTATTGGCTGCCGGCGTCATCGCCATCGGCCTGTGGATGAGCCGGAAACGTGCCGTGCAGTAACCAAAAGGGCTTGTCGCACGATGGACAAGCCCTTTTCGAGTATTCAGTTTGTAGTTTGTAGTTTGCAGCAAATGGTAAAAAATTTGAAACCAGCTTCTATAAACTCTGTACTACAAACTATAGAGTAAGAGTGACTACGCATGATGACATATGCTACAATGTAAATTAGCTGGCAGGGATTTGCCTGTCAGCTAATTTATATTGAAGGGGATAGGAATATGAGACAACGATTATTTCGTATCGTTTTAAGCTTGGCCTTTTTCGTGATGACTATGGTGACAGGAATGGCTAGTGAACCGGGACAGGGGACAGAGACAAATAAAAAGGTATTGACTGTAGGATTGTTCAAATACGTCCCCGATATCCAGGCTTTTGAAACGGCTTTGACCACACAATGGAAGGACATCGAACCCGATGTGGCATTGCGCTTCGTCGATTGGGATTGCTATTTTGAAGAACCGAAAAGTGATGTTTTTGTTTTTGATGGCCTGTACGCATCGCAATATATAGAAAAAGGCCTGCTCTATCCGTTAGGGGAAAGCATACCAGCACGGTCTGCCTATCCAGCCTGGACGTTAGAACAAGCTTCTTCTCAGGGGATATATTATGGCATTCCCCAGATGGTCTGTATGGATACGCTGTTTTACCGCAAAGACGATCAGGCCGTGGCCCGTGTTCAGACGATGCAGCAGCTTTATGACGCCATCGGGCCGCGGAAGACCCAGGCGTTGCTCCCTGGCCGGGATGAAGGGGTCATCGCTGATTTCAGCTTGAATAATGAAATGAAATATTATAATATCCTTCAGGACCATACCGGAGAAGTCGTTCCGGTACAGGCCATGGGAGACGTTCAAGAGGATGCCATGCAGTATTTGAAAGAATTGTACGCTATGACGGGTACTGCGACGGGCCGTTATGACGATGGCAATGAGTTTACGCGGGCTGAATGGTTTGCCCAGGGCCATGGCCGGGCCTTGTATGCCTATCCGGAAGCGATGAGTGCCATCGTCCGCTTAGGGCAGGGGAACGATACCGACGTCAAGGCCATTTCCAGTTGCGAACATCCCGATGTGGCTACGGCCTATGTCGATTATGTCAGCATCTCTTCCCGGATTCCCGCGAATAAAGTAGGGCCGGCTAAAAAATTAGTTGCTTTATTGACTTCTAAGCCTTTCATGCTGGCCGCTCTGAAACCGGCTTCGAAAGAGGTCGTACCGCAGTATCTCTTAGCGGCCCGTCAGGATGTCATGCAGGAATTGGCTGCATCGGACCCGAATTATCAGAAGTTATACCGTCATTTATATCGTGCCAAATCGTGGCATGTCATGGCGGGAACGAAGGATTTTGCTGCATGGGAAGCTAAAGTTGGGCCGGATATCGAGCGCGACTTAAAAAAATAAGTCACAATTAAAAAAGCTGTACGAAGGTATAGCCTAAGTGGAGGCCGTACAGCATGAGGACCGTGCCGCAGAGGATGTTGATGGCGCGCAGGATGCCGGGTGTAATGGCGTGGCGGAAGGCGGCGACGCAGCCCGTGAGGGAAAGGAACCAGAGGCCTGAGGCCATGAGGACGCCCGTCAGGAACGTCATGGCTTCTGTAGCAGGCAGGGTGATGCGGAAGGCGCCGAGGAGCATTGTGCCGTCTAAGATGGCCTGGGGGTTCATCCAGGTGACGATGCAGGCTTTGGAAACGGTCTGGCCCAGGGAAACTGGCTGGTCTTTGAGGGTCAGCGCATCCGGGACCTGGCGGATCATACCATAGGCCATGTAGAGGATGAGCAGCGTGCCTGTGCCCAGGATGACCACTTTGAGCCAGGGAAGATGATTCAGCAGCGTGCCGATGCCATAAAAGCAGCTCAGCGACAGGCTGATGTCGAAGAAAAGGACGATGAACGCCGTCGCGACGGCGCGGCGCAGGGAATGGGATAACGCCGAATGGATGACGAAGAGATTCTGCATGCCAATAGGGGCGACGTAGGCCAGCCCCATGGTCAGGCCTTGAAAAAAGAACATAAAAAAAGCCTCCTTTTCCAACCAAAACCGGTTGGTTCATGTGGTATAATCACAGTATAACAGAGAGAAACGGGATTCCAACCCGCCAAAGCGACATGAATTATACCAACCAAAAGGAGATGAGGTGATGAAGCGGCATATTCCTGTCCAGATCGAATGGCATCCGGATCCGGCGCAGCCTGTGCCCGTATACCGGCAGATCCTCGAATGGATGTATGGCAAAATGGAAAGCGGTGAATGGCCGGCTGGGACGCGTCTGCCATCTCAGCGCGATATGGCTCGGCACTTCCAGGTGAACCGGAGTACCCTGAATCAGGCTCTGAAGCCGCTGCTGGAAGCGGGTGTGCTCCAGGGCCGGGGCAGCCAGGGGACGGTCGTAGCCAGTACGGCCTGGTCCCTGCGGCTGCCGGTCCAGCCGGATTGGAGCCACTATATGACGGCTGGTTATTTCCGGGCCAATCAGGAGGTCGTCCAAGCTATTAACAGCTTAGAGTTCGATGACCGCCTGGTCCGCCTCGGTACGGGGGAACTGGACCCCAGGCTGTTCCCGCAGGACGCTTTCCGCCAGACGATGCGGGACGTAGCCGATGCCATTACGTCCCTGGGGTATGTCGAGCCCCTGGGGATGCCCGTCCTACGTCAGGCCCTGGCAGACTATGCCCGGAAACGGGGACTGGCTGTGTCCCCGTCGTCCATCCTGATTACATCGGGCGCCCTCCAGGGACTCCAGCTCATTTCGGCCGGCCTTCTCCGCGGTGGTTCGACGGTCTACGTCGAAGACCCGACGTATGTCAAATCACTCCAGGTCTTCCAGTCGGCTCATCTCCGTCTCTGTGGCCTGCCCATGGACGACCAGGGCCTATCCCTGGAAGCATTGGAGAAGCACTTACGCCAGTCTTCAGATATAGGCAATAGCGTCCTCTATACCATCCCGACGAACCACAACCCGACGGGCCGGACTATGAGCCGTCAGCGCCGTGTCCAACTCCTGGCGTTGTGCAGCCGCTATGGCCTGCCCATCATCGAAGACGGAGCTTATGAGAAATTGACCTTTGACGGAACGCCGCCGCCATCCTTGAAAAGCCTGGATACAGGAGGTCAGGTCCTTTATTTGGGCAGTGTTTCCAAATCCTTGGCACCAGGGCTGCGCATCGGCTGGATGATAGCACCGGAACCAGTCGCACAGCGCCTGGGCGACGTCAAGATGCAGATCGACTATGGCGCCAGCTCCCTGTCCCAACAAGTCTTGGCCAGGTTCTTGACCAGTGGCCGCTATGCACAGTATCTTGGATGGCTGCGATGCGAATTGCAGCGACGCTGCCAGGCGGCCTGCCAAGTTTTGGACGAAGACTTTGCGGGTCTTGCGGATTGGCAGGTACCGCAGGGCGGCTTCTATATTTGGCTCACCCTCCGCGACAGGCTTCCTATGGAGATGCTCTTCCACAAGGCGGCAGAGGCCGGGATCCTCATCAATCCTGGCGATATCTATTCCAGCCGCCATACCCAGTCACTGCGTTTATCCTATGCCTATACGACGCCGGAAGAATTTCGCCGGGCTGTCAGCCGGCTGGCTGCGGTCGTCCGTTCATCCCTTGCAGTTTCAGCGAAAAATTCGTATACTGGATTAGTGGCTAGTGGCTAGTGGCTAGTGGCTAGTGGCTAG
>OIWT01004364.1_pt1 | contig 11557 bp, 8 predicted proteins | sample 1587701 | NCBI WGS metagenome assembly OIWT01 (sample SAMEA3888904, study PRJEB22519) | human gut metagenome | biome: human gut; feature: human-associated habitat; material: faeces | place: Denmark | collected 2009 | reverse complement strand
CTTGAATGGCAAGCTCTCATTCACGGGTGACTTCTTCTTGAAAAACACAAGTGACATCTTACTGAGCCTGCCGATCCCTGAGATTGTAGGTGTTGACGCTCCTATGCAAAACGCAGGTAAAGTAAGGAATACAGGTGTCGAGTTGTCTCTTAGGCACAACAACAATATCCGTGATTTCAATTATCACGCGACATTCAACATAAGTTACGTACACAATGAGATCACAGATCTAAGTGGTGGTGATATACCGGGACGTTCCGTTGGAGATCCGATCAATAATATCTATGGATATGTTTGCGAGGGTATTTTCCAAAATCAAGCCGAGATTGACGCTCATCCCAAGCAAGTCATGGGAACTCCGGTACCCGGAGACTTGAAATACGCCGACTTGAACGGCGATAAGGTCATCGATGAGAAAGATCGTAAGTCACTTGGTAACTATTTCCCGAAATTGAACTTTGGGTTAAACCTAGGATTTAATTATAAGAATTTCGATTTCTCCACATTGCTGCAAGGAGCGGGGATGGTAGATGGAATCGTAAAGGCCGAGATCAGCAGGGCATTCTATAATGGAGGCAAAGTAACAGAAGCCCATTTGGACCGTTGGACTCCGGAGAACCCGGATGCCACATATCCTCGCTTGTCTATGAGAAATTCGAATAAGAACTGGCAGACATCAACATTCTGGATGCAAAACGCAGCATACGTAAAGATGAGAAACCTACAGATTGGCTACACCATTCCGTCTAAGTTATTGGCAAACTCGGGAATCAGTCGCTTACGCTTCTATTTCAGCGCGGACAACTTATTCACGATCACAGGATTTGACGGGGCAGACCCCGAAGCGGCCTACGACTTCAACAATCAAGCTTCCACAGAGCTGAGCCGCGGAGGTAGCTATTATCCTTTAACAAGGAACTATTCATTTGGTGTTAATCTATCATTCTAAAAAATTAAGCAATTATGAAACTTAAATATTATTTAGTATCACTCGTATTATTAGCGGGAACTAGCTGTAATGACGGTTTTCTGGATCGTGCCCCGAAAGATCAATTGTCTGATGTCTCTTTCTGGAAAGATGCCCAAGACGCAACTCAATACACAACGGGGACTTACCGATATCTAATCGCCCCGGAAAACCATATCATCATGACCGATTGCTATACGGATAACGCCGTACCGGTACACGTAGGTGCCGAACAAGGACAGTTATCCGCAGGAACAGCGACTGCCTCCAACCCTCACTTCAAACAAGTATGGCAGAGGGCCTACGACGGTATCTGCCGATGCGAGGTCTACATGGCAAACATCGAACAGGTGGAAATGGACGAAGGCAAGAAAACCATCCTTACGGGAGAGATTACTTTTTTACGAGCCTTCTTCTATTCAACGTTGGTGAAATATTTCGGCGGCGTGCCTATCTTGACACATGCACTTGAGCTAAACGAACCTATCCCAGCACGTAACACGGAAGAGGAAGTGTATGAGTTTATCGTAAAGGAGCTGGACAAAGCAGCGGAAGTACTGCCAGAAAAACGGACCGAGTCCAGCGAGATAGGGCGTGCTACCAAAGGAGCCGCATTAGCGCTAAAAGCCAAAATGAGCATTTATTTCCATAAATACGAAACCGCCGCTAAAGCTGCCAAGGAGGTTATGGATCTTGGGGTTTACGGATTATTCGAGAATTACGAGAACCTGTTCTTACCGGAGTATGAGAATAACAAGGAAGTCATCTTTGACCGCCAATATGTACAAAACGCATATAACTCTACGATCGGAAGCTTGATCGACCAATACTTCGGCCCCCTAATGATGGGTGGATGGGAAGCCTTGTCACCAACGCAAGACCTAATAGACGCTTATCCTTGCGTAGATGGGAAATCCATTAAGGAATCCAAACTTTATGATCCGGCGAAACCTTTCGAGAACCGCGATCCTCGCCTAGCGTACTCGATCCTTTGGGATGGACAGGAATTGGCAGGGAAAACATACGATTCAAATGGCATGGGTAACGGAAACGCTACTCGCACGGGCTATAGCATGCGAAAATATGTCAACCCCAAAAATGACGGCAACAATGAGTATGGCTGGACAAATTTCATTTACATCCGTTATGCCGATATCCTATTAACATACGCCGAGGCTCAGAATGAGCTAAAAGGGCCTGACAAATCAGTATATGCCGCAATCAACCAGGTTCGCCAACGCCCCAGTGTAGAGCTTCCTCCCCTCCCGGATGGATTAAGCAAAGAGCAAATGCGTGAGGCTATCCGCTTGGAAAGACGTTTGGAGTTCACGTTCGAAGGAATCCACCTGTTTGACTCACGCAGCTGGAAAACAACAGAGGCTGACGTGAAGAAGCCTGTATACGGGAAATTAGTAGACGGAAAGCACGTATTCATAGAGCAAAGGAACTTTAATCCGAATAGGGATTATCTATGGGCTATTCCTCTAACTGAAATCGACCTTTCTAAAGGAGCTCTTGTTCAAAACAATGGATATTGATCCTTTCGAATGGACAAACCGCAAGTAAAAGAAAAACCGGTCGGATATGAATCCTTCCGGTTTTTTTAGATAAATTTCATATTATATGTAGAATAACTACTTTTGTCGAATATACATATCCGCTTTATGAACAAAAAACATCTATTTGCGCTGTTGTTCACATTACTCGTATGGACGAGCTGTAACAACCAACAACATTTTATCACCGACACCGCTTACCGAGCTGAGGTTGAGAACGATTTCCAAGCGAAACAGGCCGCCCTGCCTAACGGAGACCTTTTCGCAGTATTTAACGATCAAATGACTCCCGAAGAGAGGGAGGCGTTAACCTTCATGTACGCCTATATGCCGATTGGAGACATCACGGACTATAATAGACATTATATAGATTAAATTGTTATATGACTCATTTTGTGACTGACTCTGAAGTTGTGTAATCCACAAGCAATAAGAATCACCATATCTTCGAAACCGAATTTATGGCATCTGAATCGTTCTTTGACAATACGGCATTTTTTCATACCACCTATGGCATGCTCCACTTTAATCCTGATTCCGGAAATCCGCTTGTTCTCTTGCTTTTCAACAGCAGTAAGCTCTTTTCCTTTAGGTTTCTTTTTGGGCATGCATATTTCAACTCCATCCGGTCTGTGTCCGATGAAACCTGTATCTTGCCAGAGCCTGATACTCATCACAAATCTTTTTGTCATGGACATGACCTTTGTATGTGGAGCTCAGCCATACAATCCTGAGTTGGTTGGTACATAGCAAGTTATTCTTTATGCTATGAGTTTTTTTTACCACTATAGCATGCTGACTGCCTGTCTTCATCCAAAGGGCGTTGAATAGGTCGCTCTGTTCCGTCCAACAAGACTTCTTCGCATCCTTGAAGAATGTGAATCAGACGTTTGGAATTACGGTCCGGTAATTCACCAAGCGTTTTCAATGTACGCCGGAGAATATCAGAAAGAAGGTGAATCCATCTATTGGCCTGGGGCTGGGTCATCTCAAACTGAATAGCATGGAGTTCCTGAAGAGGATTAGTCTTCAAATATACCAATATGAAGAACAGTTTGTCCTGAATCAGAGGCAATACACTGGTCTTCCTGTTGTAAGATATACGTTGACGCACTTTACCTTCCAAGGTAAAATGGCTGTAATATTCATCCCAATGGTACTTGAAAGTTGTTAGTAAGGCATCAAACTCAACAGGAGTTAATCCTGTAGCTGCAAGTACTTGGCTATTACGGTGGCGAATCTTGTCGTAATACATCAATTGAACTTTTTAGACCACAAAGATAAGTCAAAGAACGCCTTAATCAATTATTCAATATAAACTCTATTATAATAACAAAAAAACTAATTCTATTGAAGACCGGAGGATGACCGGATAAGTCTGAGCAATTCTTTGTTTGCCCGGCTATCCATGATGGTTTCCCGTTTTTCTTCAAAAAGATTGAGTGTTGTGGAGCATTCCCCACAGATGTCAATGCCCACTACCTGTTCTTTCTGAAGAATAACAGCCAGCAGTTTCTCCAATTCCCATAAGCTGAGAGAACCTTGATCCCAGTTTGTTGCTGCCGAAGCCGGATTCAAGACATCCTTGTCTATGGAAATGTAAACCGGTCCGTTGATATGTCCGGAAGAAAAGTTCTGCCAACCCTCTTCGTGCATGAGCGTAGTTTCACTGTAAAACCGAACTTGTCTTTCATATCCTTTCGGCACAGCCTGTATCAGTTTGTCTGAAGCACCTACGATAATTACTTTCTTGCAGTTGTTGTTATGGTCCAATATATCCTTTACCCAACTTCCGCAAGAAAGTATGTTGTCAAACAACGGTGGCTGCATATCGGGATGGTGGTCGAACACAATCAGCGAGAACGGAGTTTCGAGTTTGTCTGTCCAGAATTTAGTCAAATAATGATAATTGCCTGAATCGATGAAATGGACTCCCTCCGCCGGATAATCAGCAATCATCCGCTTCAAAGCCAAAGTACCATCCCTGTCACAGTAGCCCTCTGTACCATAAAGATGACGACAATCCAGCCATATAAATTTATTGTTCCGGGCAAACGCCTCGTAGTCATACACTCCCGTGAAGTTCATGATGATGATCGGCCATGCTATCCGTTTATCTGTTTTTTGATTTTGCCCGCTCATACGTTGTTTTTGCATATCCTTTTACTGTTCATTAAAACCATCGTACATAACAGAAATCTTGCCGGTGAGGTAACAAAGCATTCTTGGGATACATACGGAAGGCCTGCTTGAAGCTTCCGGCGTTGAAAATGCCGGATGTCGCCTTAAAGGTATATAAATTCCCATTCTTGGAAACCGGCAAAAGGGGAATAACCTCATATATGTGATCCTGACCGTCTTCACGCCTGATAATGACCGATTCTATTCCGATTGCGTCATCCAGGCCTTTCTCATCAACGACAACCGTCACCTCATATTCCTTTCCGGCTTCAACCGTGGCATTCAGCCCATTCCCAGCCTCTATGGATTTGATTTCTATGGCATCCCATCTGCTTCGGACGTTTGCTTTCCAGTCAGCCATCATTTTCGCCTTCGCAAAGTTGTCGGCTGCCAGAATATGGAAATGCTCTGACAGCTTGTTATAGAACCTGTCATAGTAGTCGTCCAACTGTCTTTTCATGGTAAAATGGGGAGCGATTTGTGCGATTGAGTTCTTGATATACTTGACCCAGTCTTCCGAATAGTTCTTCCCCCCATACTCGTAATACAGTGGCAGGATGTCATGCTCCAACAAATAATAGATGGCTTCGGCATCCAGCTGGTTTTGGTACTGTTCATTCTGATAAGTCCTTTTATCAGTCAGTGCCCATCCAGCATCCTTACGGTATCCTTCATACCACCAACCGTCCAGCACGGAGAAATTAAGCACACCGTTCATCAATGCCTTCTCGCCCGACGTACCCGAAGCTTCTGCCAACCGCGTAGGGGTGTTCATCCAGATATCCACCCCCGAGATAAGATGGCGTGCCAGGTCCATGTCGTAATTCTCCAAGAATATGATTTTACCTAAAAATTCCGGACGCCGGGATATTTCCACGATTTGCTTGATCAGCCCCTGCCCGGCACCGTCATTGGGATGGGCTTTTCCTGCAAAGATGAACTGTACCGGATATTTCGGATTATTCACAATCCTGGCAAGTCGGTCTATATCCGTGAACAGAAGATGAGCCCTCTTATATGTAGCAAAACGGCGTCCGAAACCTATTAGAAGGGCATCGGGATTGAATCTCTCAAAAATGGAAACGCTCAATGCCGGATCAACCTGACTCCTGAGCCAGTCCTTGCTGCATTTGCTTTTGATATAGTCCAGCAATTTTGCTTTCTGTTTTAACCGGGTATTCCATATCTCTTCATCTGGGATGCCATAGACAGCCTCCCAGATTTTCTGATTGGACTGGTCGCAGAAAAAATTCTCATCAAAATTGTCCTTGAAAAGCTTTTTCCATTCTGCCGCACACCAGGTAGGCAGATGTACCCCGTTGGTTACATAACCCACATGGTTCTCTTCCGGGAAGTATCCCTTCCAGATCGGCGCAAACATTTGCTGGGATACCGATTTATGCAACTTGCTGACACCGTTTACCTCCTGGCAGGTCTTGCAGGCGAAGACAGACATGCAGAAACGTTCCTCCTTGTCTCCCGGATTGTGACGCCCGAGATCCATCAGGTTATCCCAGGTTATACCCAACTTGCCAGGATATCCCTTCATATATTTATTGAAAAGCCCTTCGTCAAAATAATCATGACCAGCGGGTACGGGAGTATGTACGGTATAAAGTGAGGAAGCACGTACCAGCTCCATGGCCTGCCCGAAATTCAAGCCGCCATTTATGTAATCACAAAGCCGCTGGATATTGATCAATGCGGCATGCCCCTCATTACAGTGATATACATCCTTCGTTATACCCAAAGCTTTCAGCGTCATCATCCCGCCTATGCCAAGCAGTATTTCCTGTTTTAGCCGATTCTCCCAGTCGCCTCCATACAGATGGTGAGTGATAGGGCGGTCAAACTCGCTGTTGAGTTCATTGTCCGTATCCAGCAGATAAAGGGGGATACGCCCCACACTGGCTTTCCAAACATTGGCATGTACCACAAAACTGTCGGCATAGGGGACGTGGATTACCAGTTGTTTCCCATCCGGTTGCATTACCTTTTCAATCGGGAGCTGCCCGAAATTCTGCGCTTTATAATTGACTGTCTGCTGGCCGTCCATGGAAAGCGACTGGTCAAAATAACCGTAACGGTACAAAAGTCCTATGGCACAAAGGTCCACATTGCTGTCCGACGCCTCTTTCAGGTAATCCCCCGCCAACATACCCAAACCGCCGGAATATATCTTAAGGACTTCATCCAAGCCGTATTCCATGCTGAAATAAGCTATTGACGGGCGCTGGTGATCCGGTTCCACATCGACGTATTTTTTGAAGGCGGAATAGACGGCATCCATTTTATAGACAAAGTTCTCATCATGTGCCAGCGCTACAAGCTTCTCATAATTTATCCGCTCCAGAAACAATACCGGATTCTGTTCCACCTCTTTCCAAAGTTCCGAATCCAAATCACAATACAGTTTCTTTGCGTCATCATTCCATGTCCACCAGAGATTATGTGCGATTTCTGCAAGTTTCCGCAGTTCTGCAGGAAGATGTGAACCTACTGTAATCTCCCTCCACTGAGGGGTATTTACATTATAACTTGAATATTCCATGACATTTTAATTAAATAAGTCCTAATCTTTATTCAGTCCTTTTATTATTTTTCGTTTACCGACAATCCATACCGTATCATTCTCCTTGAAAATTGTATCAGGATCTGGATTCATAATATTCACGGTACTCCTCTCTATTCCGATAATGATGCTATCCGATATGTCTGCCTCCCGGATCGTCTTTCCGATCAATGGTGAACCTCCTTCGACAGGAAATTGCCCTATTTCCATCTCATCCTGCGAGGATGTTCCGTTCCCGTTCCTTTCTACCTTCTTTTGCTCCATGGATGTCCGGAAGCTTTCCAACTGCCGGTCCGTACCTACGACCGTAACCTTGTCATATGGATAGAGATGTTCTTCCCCTTGTGGTATATCCAGGCGTTTTTCTCCACGGGTGATTGAAATCACATTTATCTGAAACAAGGTGCGCAGGCTGCTTTCTTTTAATGTTCTGCCCACATATATGGAATCAGGGGATACTGTGAAATCCGCCAAATGTAATTCCTTGAACGGGATATTGCTGCCAAGGGTGGAGCCTGTATCACTTTCTGTAGAAAGTCCATTCCCGTCCGTCCCCTGAAAGTTTGCCATAAATTGTCTCTCTATAGTCAGCGACCGTTTCTTGATCCGCTTGGAAAAATAAATGACGGCAATGATAATGGAAGAGACTACCAACCCGGCTCCCAAGGCAACATTGAAAAGATGGGTAATGATACTCATCATGATAATCGTGCAGATCAGTATTTTGACAAGTACTATTGATACCAAAGGCCCTCTGTTGAACTTGTTGTCCGTCCAGAGTTTACGGAACTCGGTTGAATTGTTCCTTTTCATGATGATGGCCCATAGAAACGGGGATATGACAAGAAAGATGATGATGAAGCCCAACAAGTTCCCTTCCATTCCCGGCAGACTTTTCCTAATCAAAGGATGCACATAGGAAAAATATAAAGTGATGAAAAAAACGCATACGACCAGATAGAGTGTGACAGACACCAGCATAGACCGGATCAGTTTATGCCAAGTCCCCTGGTGTTTTACAGTCATTGCCCCGGACGTATAGTGTACGAGATAATCTTTCAGGGATTCAGGCATGTGGATGTCTATAAACCGGTATGCTGGTTCCGAAAGCCGTATCATATAGGGGGTAAGAAAAGTCGTTATGACAGATACTGCCACTATGACCGGATAGAGATACTTGTCCGTAACATTCAGACTGACGCCTAAAGATGCGATGATGAATGCGAACTCACCGACCTGTGTCAGTGAAAAGCCGGACTGTATGGCAATTTTCAACGGCTGGCCGGAAAGCAAGACACCAAAGCTCCCGAACAGGACCTGACCGGACAGTACCAGCAATGTCAGGATGAGAATAGGGACGGCATATTCCCACATCATGGCAGGATCGATCATCATTCCTACCGACACGAAAAATATGGAAGCGAACAGGTCTTTTACCGGCTGTACGATATGTACGATTTTTTCCGCTTCAACGGTCTCTGCCAGCAGGGACCCCATGACAAAGGCTCCCAATGCGGCAGAAAATCCCGCTTTTGTCGCAATCATCACCATTCCCAGGCAAAGTCCCAGAGAGGTTATCAATAAAATCTCGTTGCTGGTGAAACGGCGTATCTTCTTCAGCAGGGTAGGTATCAGATAGATACCCAATGTCGACCAGAAAATAAGGAAAGCGGCCAGCTTCAATATACTTTCCAGCATCTCCTTCCCTTCAAAATGTTTGCCTACCGCCAACGTGGAAAGAACAACCATCATCACTACCGCCACCAGATCTTCGATAACAAGAATCCCCAAGACAATGCCAGTGAATTTCTGTTGGAGAAGTCCCATGTCATTGAAGGCCTTGAATACGATGGCCGTGGACGACATGGACAACATTCCACCCAGAAAAATACTGCTCATGTGGGAGAACCCCATTGCATTCCCCGCTGTATAACCTATGAACATCATGCCACATACAATAGTGACAGTGGCAACGATAGCCGTAATGCCCACATTTATCAATTTCTTGAACGAAAAGTCCAGTCCCATCGCGAACAGCAGAAAAATGACACCGATGTCCGCCCATATTTTGATATTGGCAGGATCGGAAACAGTCGGGACCAGGGAAACGGAAGGACCCGCCATAATACCGGCTACAATGTAGCCCAATATGACCGGTTGCTTCAGCCACTTGAAAATGACGGTTACAATACCGGCAATAATCAGAATTATGGCAAGATCCGATATTAAGGGAGCAACTTCTGACATGTTGACGGCTATTTTATATCGATAATTCGTTAAGGACCCGGATCAGGCTTTTGTCAATAGTCTTGTCCTTTTTGATTGCCTGGACAAAAGGAACATAAACAATCTCGTTGTTCCGTATGCCTATCATAACATTCCGCTGGTCTTCCATTAAGGCCTGGATTGCGGCTTCACCCAGCCGGCTTGCCAGTATACGGTCATTGGCACTCGGAGTACCACCCCGTTGCAGATGGCCCAGGATAGAAACCCTGACATCATACCCGGGATATTCCTTCTTTACCCGGTCGGCGTAATATATGGCACCTCCATTCTTGTTTTCAGGACTTTCGGTCACAATTACGATGCTGCTGTTTTTCGTCTTTCTGAATCCGCGCCCGATGAATGTTTCCAACTGGTCCACGTCCGTCCTGTCCTCCGGGATGATGGCCGCTTCAGCACCGGAAGCTATTGCGCTGTTTTGTGCCAGGAAGCCCGCATCACGCCCCATCACCTCGACAAAGAAAATGCGGTCGTGCGAGGTGGCCGTATCTCGGATTTTGTCCACACACTCCACGATGGTGTTCAGGGCCGTATCATATCCTATGGTAAAATCGGTGCCGTACAGATCATTGTCAATGGTGCCGGGCAATCCTATGCACGTCACATCATACTCCTCCGCAAAGATACGGGCTCCCGTCAGGGAACCGTCTCCACCGATAATTATCAAAGCATTGATGTTCTCTTTCTGTATGACCTTATAAGCTTTCTTGCGTCCTTCGGGAGTGGTGAAAGTCTCGGAGCGAGCTGTTTTCAGTATGGTGCCTCCCCTCTGGATAATGCTACTTACATCTTCCGTCGTGAGTTCTTTCACTTCACCGGCAATCAGCCCCTCGTAACCTCTATAAATTCCTTTCACTTTAAATCCGTTAAAAATGGCGGCGCGGGTCACGGCACGGATAGCCGCGTTCATTCCTGAAGCATCCCCTCCGGAAGTCAGAATTCCAATATACTTGTTATCCATAATTTGTTTTTTATATTTTAATTAATCAGGCAAAATCAGAAAGCAACTGTTTTAGCCTTTTTCTGCTATAAAAGATACGGCTTTTTATCGTACCCAGTGACACTCTTATCTTTGCGGCTATTTCCCGATATTTGACTCCGGTACAACATAAAAACGACATAATGTGCTTTAGGCAATGTTTTAAGGGCTTCCCTTATCTCTTTTGCATCATGCCCGTTATCCACGAAAATGAAAGAGTCGTCCCTTAACAGGAAATGATATTCAGGTTCTGATAATACATATAAATTCCCTCGTATTTTCTTTGTCCGGCAATTATTGATAAATGCATTGCGCATGATGGTATACATCCAGCCTTTAAAATTCGTACCGGAATCAAACTTATCCTTATTATCCAACGTCCTCAACATTGTTTCCTGCAACAAGTCTTCTGCTTCATCCTTGTCAGCAGTCAGTTTATATGCAAAACAATGCAGTTCATTCTGAAGGGCTACCAGCGCTTTATCGAAATCAAATCCTCTCATTATATTTATTTTGGAATTCAAATATCCGGGTGAAGGCATTCCCTGATAATAAGAAATGCCTTCTGTAGAGTCTCATCAAGATATCTTATTTGACATCAATAGTTTTGGTGGTTTCCTGAACCTTCTTATCTACGACTTTGGGAATATCGATAAACAGGACCCCGTGTTCCACTTTGGCCGAAATTTTATCTTTTTCCACATTATCCGGCAGCAGGATACTCTGCTGGAATCGGGAATAGGAGAATTCACGGCGCAAGTATTTTCCGTCTTTCTTCTCCTCCTTTTTCTCGTCCTTTTTTTCCATGCAGATTACCAGATTGTTGCTTTCATCCACACTTACCTTAAAATCATTCTTGGTCATTCCCGGAGCTGCCAGTTCTACCTTGTAGTCCTTTTCATTCTCAATCACATTGATGGCTGGAGCCGTAGCGTTTGCTCTTGCCATCCATTCATTGTCAAAGGAATCGTTAAAAATACTCGGTAACCAATTCTGGTTTGTTTTTACAGGTACCATTT
>OIWT01004362.1_pt1 | contig 11568 bp, 15 predicted proteins | sample 1587701 | NCBI WGS metagenome assembly OIWT01 (sample SAMEA3888904, study PRJEB22519) | human gut metagenome | biome: human gut; feature: human-associated habitat; material: faeces | place: Denmark | collected 2009 | reverse complement strand
AAACAGCTAAAGCACAGATGTATAAAGTGCTGCACGAGATAAGGGAAAATTTCTGTTATGTTATAAAAGTAATTGCAATGTATTACATAATTGTGTTATAATTATTATGTATTACATATGATTATAAAGAGGGATTTTTTATGAATGAATTTTTTAACTCAATTTACAATGATACCGAGTTTACAGATATAATTTATGATTTAATAAATAACGAAACTGTTTTAAAAATGAAAAATTTTAGACAACATTATGAAACCACATGTTTTGACCATTGTTTAATGGCTTCTTATTATTGTTACAAAATTTGTAAAAAATTAAATTTAGATTATGTTTCTGCTGCTAGAGGTGCTATGCTACATGACTTATTTTTATATGATTGGAGAAAGAGACAACCAGATAGAAAGGGATTACATGCTTTTACACATGGTAAATGTGCATACAATAATGCTAGTAAAATTTTCAATTTAAACCATATTCAAAAAGATATGATTGTAAACCATATGTGGCCTGTAACTATAAGACTTCCTAAGTATAAAGAAACTTATATTTTAACTTTAGTTGATAAGTATTGTGCTTTGAATGAATCTTTTGTAGAGATTTCTTCTAGATTTTCTAAGAAAAGAGGATTTAGATTGGCTTATATGTTTTTGTGTTTATTAATAATTAGATTTTAAAAAAATGCCGCATCTGCGACATTTTTTTATTATATTATTTTTTTACTAAATACAATTGTGAAACATAGAATCTATCATATGTAAAATGTAAACCTGCATACCCTTCTCCAGTTTGATCTATGTCGCATGAAATTATATATGGTGTATTAGTTGATATTTTTTGCTCATAAGACTTAACACTCTTTAGTTTTATATACGAATTAATATTACTACCCGACATAAAAGCTGTTCCAAAGTTTCCTTCTCTGTATGATGTACAATTAATAACAGCATTTACAGACTCATATTTTGAAAGATCTATTGTATTTTTAGTTCTAATCTTGGCATTATTCCTTGAACATCTATCTGATGTAGCACAGAAAAGATATTTATGTCTATCTTCCGCTATCGAATTATTTTCTGGACTTTCAAATTCTATTCCTCCAAAAGCTTCATTAATAACACCGTTATTATATATATATTCTATTTTGCTTTCATCTATCTGTTTTCCAGTTAAATTTATAGGGTTTGAAAAATCAATTTCTGTTGTAACTGTAGTTTCACTAGTTTTACTTTCATTATTTAAATATGCAATAACTTTAACATTATAGTCTGCGCCATTTTTTAAGTTTGTTACCTCATTACTTGTTTGTTCTATCCATTCTGAAGACCCATTTTCTTTTATATAATATTTATATGTAGTTTCACTTGGATAATTATTTGTTACATTTATTTTAAATGAAGTCGCTGTAATGTCAGATATGTTTATAGTTGGCTGTTCAAATGCTAAAGTTGTACCATTTATTGCTTGACTATTCTTTCCATTGTCTTCACTTCCAATATAAGCTGTTACTGTAACTGCATATGGTGTAGATGGTGTTAGTCCTGTTTGTTGATATGTTGTTTCACTCTTATCTGATGCTGTGTTATCACCTATTTGATATTTATATTTTACATTTGCATCGCTTGGATAATTATTTGTTACTTTTACTGTTATTGAGTTTATTGTTGTATTAACTTCAATAGTAGGAGCATCTAACTTCTCTACTTTTATAGTTCCACTTGTATTTTTACTATTACTATCAGCTACTGTATATGTATATTCGTCTCCTGCTGTTATTTCATATGTTGTTTTATTACCATTTTTTGTTCCAGTAACTCCATTTGTTTCTCCTGTTTTTGTTAATTTTAATTCAGTTATTGTTGCTTCTTGTGATGATGCTGTAGCTTCTATTGTTATATTTGCTGTATCTTTAAATGTATACTTTTCTTTAGTAATTTTTACTGTTATCATATCTAAACTATCTAATACGTTTTTAATTTCTGCATTATTATTTTCAATTAAAATTTCAACATAATATGTTTTATCTCCTACTTTTACCTGTGCAAAATACCAACCATCTCGTTTTTCATCTTTAGTAATCGTTTCTATACCAAAAGATTGAAAATCTTGGTATAATCTGCTATATACTTATCAAAGTCCACATTGTTTATAGTCTTTTCCATTTTCCAACTAGCAAGCATTAAGCTTACTTTCTCTCTTGCTTCTTCCTCGGCAGATTTTGCCTTTGCTGTTGTTGCTTTTCCTAATATTCCATTTTCTCCTGTTAACATTGCTATTGTTACACCTGCTAGTATTAATAATACTACAATTGTTATTACTAATGCAATAAGAGTAATTCCATTTCTTTGTTTCAAATTAATTTTCATTTATTTCATCCTTCCTTTTCATTAGTTTTCATTTTTTTACTTATAATTTTATATTAGCATAACCAGTTAATTTTTTCAAGCATTTTTCTTAATGTAATATATTTGTAATATTCTACCTAAAAAAAAAGCAGATGCACTTGCACCTGCCTTCAGAAGATAACTATCTGATTTTTATGATTTTTCCTGAAACGTAAAGATTAACTATCACTTCATTTGTTTTTTCAGTACAATCCAAAATAAATGCCACATTCATTTCTTCTTTTAATTCTTGTACAATTGCCTTTTTATATTTAAAGGCTCTTTCAATCGTTAAAATTTTTCCAGATGGAAAGATTTGCTTTTTATACGATCTAAAACATGTTTTAGATTGTGGATGAATTGAAAAACAATCAACCCAATCCGTATTTTCTCTGTTTTGCACAAGAAATGAGAACTGCTCGTTTTTTGCTAATTTTTCCAAAATCCGCTCTTTAGAAATCTTTTCCTCCAAGCATTTTACGGTTGTTTCCATTTTGGTATCTCTCCTTTTATATTTTGTGCGTTTTGCAACTTTTTAAATTATACCATATATTTACATAACATACAAGCTTAACATATAAAAAAAGCTCAATATTTTTAAAATATCGAACTTTTTTATGTTTTATTCTTCTACTTTTGTTGTTTCTTCTGCAACAGGTGCTTCAACAGTTTCTGTTTTAGCTGGTTCTTCAGCTATTTCTTCTTTTATTACAATTTCTTTATTTTCAATTCTTGCACCTATTTTTTCTTTAGTTTTAGCAGCTTTACCAACTCTGTCTCTTAAGTAGTATAATTTAGCACGTCTTGCTTTACCAACTCTTACTAATTCTACTTTTTCTACTAATGGAGAATGTACTAAAAATGTTTTTTCAACACCAACACCATAAGAAATTCTTCTTACTGTAAATGTTTGGTTAACTCCTCCACCTTGTTTTTTAATTATAATTCCTTCGAATACTTGGATTCTTTCTTTGTTTCCTTCTTTAATTCTTACATGAACTCTAACTGTATTACCAACTCTTAAATCTGGTATTTTATTTTTTAATTGTTCATGTTCAATAGATTTTATAATATCCATTTAGAATTTACCTCCTTCTTTTATTTGAGCGGTGCTACTTAAAGCACTTCTTGTTTTATTTGTTTTAAATATATTTTTTCTTCTTCATTCATACTATATTTTTTTAAAAGATCTGGTCTTTTTAAATATGTATTTTTTAAAGATTCTTTTTTTCTCCATTTGCTTATATTTTCGTGATGACCTGAAAGTAGTACTTCTGGCACTTTTGTATTATTAAAAATTTCTGGTTTTGTATATTGTGGATATTCTAAAAGTCCATTTGAAAAAGATTCTTCTTCTATAGATTTTTTTTTTAGTACTCCTTCTATATATCTACTTACACTATCAATTATTGTCATAGCAGGAAGCTCTCCTCCTGTTAATACATAATCTCCTATAGAAATTTCTTCATCTACAATTTCGTCTAGTACCCTTTGATCAATTCCTTCATAATGACCGCAAAGAAGAATTAAATGTTCTTGTTTAGATAATTCTACAACTTTTTTCTGGTTTAGTACTTTTCCTTGTGGAGTTAGATATATAACTTTGCAATTTTTAGTTTTTACTGAATTATAGCAGTCATATACTACATCTGGCTTTATTACCATTCCAGCTCCTCCACCATATGGAGTATCGTCTACTTTTTTGTGCTTATTTTTTGAAAAATCTCTAATATTAACTATATTAATGTTTATTAGATTTCTTTGCGTCGCTCTTCCTATAATGCTTTGCTTTAATGGCTCAAACATTTCCGGAAAAAGTGTTAACACATCAAACTTCATACAATTCTCCTTTATACTAATCCATTTAAAAGATGTACTATTATTTTTTTGTTTTCTATATCTATTTGTTTTATAACGTCTGATATAGCAGGTAACAATATTTGTTTTCCTTTTTCATCTTTTACAACATATATATCATTGCTTCCAGTATTATAAATATCTTCTAGTATACCTATTAAATTATTTTCATCTGTATACACTTGTAATCCAATTAAGTCTACTATATAGTATGTGTCTTTCTTTAATGGAACTGCATCTTTTCTATCTATTTTTAGAAAAGCATTTCTTAAATTTTCTGCATCTTCTACTTTGTCTATTCCACAAAATTTAATTAATACCATATTTTTATGATACTTAACTTGTTCTATTTGATATTCCTTTTTACTGTTTTTGCTTTGAATATATACTTTTTCTAAGTCGTCAAATCTTTTTATATTATCTGTAAATGGTACAACTTTAACCATTCCTTTTATTCCAAATGTATTAACAATTTGACCTATTTCTAATTCTTGCATAATTTTGTTACTCCGATTATCCAATAAATTCTATTGTAACCTTTTTTTGTTCTTTTCCAGCTACTGCTTTCATTACTGTTCTTATTGATTGGGCAAGTCTTCCTTGTTTACCAATTACTTTTCCCATATCTTTTTCAGCAACTTTTACTTCAAATATTATTGATTTTTCACCATCTAACTCTTTTATTTCAATAGCTTGTTTATCATCTACTAAATTTGAAATAATTGTTTGTAATATTTCTTTCATATCGTCCTCCTGGTAACAATTATTTTGAAGCTTTTTCAATTAAAGCTTTAACTGTGTCTGTTGGTTTAGCACCATTTTTTATCCATTGTTCTACTTTTGCATTATCTAATACTATTGTAGCAGGATCTGTCATTGGATCATATGTTCCTATTTTTTCAATGATTTTTCCATCTCTTGGAGATTTAGAATCTGCAACTACTATATGATAGAAAGGAGCCTTTTTCTTTCCTTCTCTTTGTAATCTTATTTTTACCATTTATTTCACCTCCCTAAAATGATTTTTATTTATATTATAAAATTATAAAAGTTAATAACTAATTTAAATTTTGAAGTTTTTTAAGTCATCTGGATTTATACTGTTCATTAATTTTTTCATTCCACCTTTGTTATTTTGCATTTGTTTCATCATTTTTTGTGTCATTTCAAAAGATTTTATAAATTTATTAATGTCTTGTACAGAAGTTCCACTTCCTTTTGCTATACGTTGTCTTCTACTTGCATTTAATAATTTAGTGTTTCTTTTTTCTGCTTTAGTCATTGAGCATATTATTGCTTCTATTTTTCCAAATTCCTTATCATCTACTTTTAAGTCTTTTATTTGATTCATTCCTGGTATTAATTTTAACAATGAAGAAAATGAACCCATTTTTTTAACTTGTCTTATTTGTGCTAAATAATCGTCTAAGTCTAATTCTTTTTTTCTTAATTGTTTTTCTAATTTTTCTGCTTGTTCTAAATCAAATGTTTCTTCTGCTTTTTCTATTACAGATAAAATATCTCCCATTCCTAATATTCTGGATGTCATTCTGTCTGGGTGAAATACTTCAAGGTCATTCATTTTTTCGCCAGTTGCTGCAAATTTTATAGGTTTGCCTGTAACTTTTTTTACAGAAAGAGCCGCACCACCACGAGTGTCACCATCTAGTTTTGTTAGTACTACTCCGTCAACTCCTAACTCGTCATTGAATGTTTTAGAAACATTTACTGCATCTTGACCTGTCATTGAGTCTACAACCAATAAAATTTCGTGTGGTCTTATATTTGATTTTAAACTTTTTAATTCTTGCATTAAAGCTTCATCTATATGTAATCTACCTGCTGTATCTAAAATTATAACATCATTTAATTTTGACATTGCTATATTTACTGCTTGTTTACTTATTTTTACAACATCTTTTGTTTCTAAGTTAGCATATACTGGTATGTTTAATTGACTTCCTACAACTTGCAATTGTTTTATAGCTGCTGGTCTATATACGTCACAAGCAACTAATAATGGTTTTTTTCCTTGTTTTCTTAATAAGTTTGCAAGCTTACCTGCTGTAGTTGTTTTACCTGAACCTTGTAATCCTACTAACATTATTATTGTTGGAGGATTTGGTGTAAAGTTTATTTTACTTTCTGTTCCACCTAAAAGTTCTACCATTTCATCTTTTACTATTTTTATAACTTGTTGCCCTGGTGTTAATGATTTTAGTACATCTTGGCCTAAAGCTTTTTCTTGAATGGTTGATATAAATTCTTTAACTATTTTATAGTTAACGTCAGCTTCTAATAATGCAAGTTTTACTTCTCTTAACATGTCTTTTAAATCTGACTCTGTAATTCTTGCTTTTCCTCTTATTTTTCTTGTTATTTCTTGTAACCTAGAAGATAGTCCTTCAAAAGCCATATAAATCCTCCATTCTTGTTATTAAACTAAACAGTTTAATTCTTTTTTTATACTTTCTAAGATATTTGAAATTTGTTTATCTGAAGATTCTTTTTGAATTTTTGTTAATTCTGATAAAACTTGTTCAATTTTCTTTTCTTGATTCAACGTCCTTTTCATAAAAAGTAACTTTTCTTCGTATTCGAAAAGTTTTTTCTCTCCCTTCTTCAATATGTCTCTAACAGCTTGTCTTGTAATTTGGTTGTTTTGTGCTATTTCTGACAAAGATAAGTCGTTATTATAGTAGTCGTCTATGAAATTATATTGTTTTTGTGTTAAAAGTTTGCCGTATAATTGGCATAATATACTAATTTTAACTTTTTCTTCCATTTTTACTACCTCTTTTTTGTAATGCTAATATACTTTACACCTTTTTTTACTATTTGTCAAGTGTTTTTTAGGAATTTAAGCAAAAAAGAGGTTGTATATGAAGCAAACTATATAGTTTTACTTCAATTAATACCTCTTTTCCTTTTTTAATCTTAGTGCATTAAATATAACTGTCAAACTACTGCATACCATTGCTATACTTGCAATCATAGGATTTATTGAAAGTCCTATTGGTTTAAATATTCCAATTGCAATTGGTATCATTAACAAATTGTAAAAGAATGCCCAAAATAAATTTTGTTTAATATTTTTTACTGTTTTTTCACTAATATTAATTAATTCAAAAATAGAGTTTAAATCATTATTAGTAAGTATAACATCAGCAGAGTCCATTGCAATATCTGTTCCACTTTTTACACTTGCTCCAATATCAGCACTAGTAATTGCGGGGCTATCATTTATTCCATCTCCGCACATCATTACTTTATTTCCATTTTCTTTTAATTCCTTTATTGTTTGTGCCTTTTGTGCTGGTAAAACATTAGATATAACTTTGTTTATTCCTAACTTTTCTGCTATGTTTTTTGCTGTTTGCTCATTATCTCCTGTAAGCATTATTGTATTTATATTGTGCTTATTTAATTTATTTATTACCTCTTTTGCATTTTCTCTTACTATGTCATTTACTCCAACTAATGCTATAATTTTTTCATTTTTAGCAACATATATAATACTATTTCCATTTAATGCTAACTCTTGTTCTGCTTCTAAATAATTATTTTGAATATTAAACTTTTCTATAATTTTTCTATTTCCTAATATTATTTTTTCTTTATTTATTTTTCCAATTAATCCATATCCTGCAATGTTTTGAATTTCTTCTACATTTAATTTTGGTATTTTATTTTCTTGCATATAATCTGTAAATGCTTTTCCTATAGGATGTGTTGACTTTTCCTCTATACTTCCAACTAATTGTATTAGTTCTTTTTCTTCTAAATTGCTATAATTGTATATATTTGATATTTTTAATGTTCCATATGTTAATGTTCCGGTTTTATCAAATACTATTGTATTTATTTTTGAGGCATTTTCCAATATTTCGCTTTTCTTTACTAGTATTCCTTTGCTTGCACATATTCCTTCACTTACAACTATTGCAAGTGGAGTTGCCAATCCTAAACTGCAAGGACAAGCTACTACTAAAACTGTAACAAACGAACTTATTGCTTGTTGAATGTCAAATCCTAATAATAAATATGCAATAAATGTTATTAATGAAATTAATATTACTACAGGAACAAAATATCCAGAAATTTTATCTGCAATTTTAGCAATTGGTGCTTTAGTATTGCTTGCTTCAACTACTAGTTTTACTATTTCAGATACAGTAGATTCTTTTCCTATTTTTTGTGCTTTATATTTTATATATCCATCATAATTAAGACTTCCCGCAATAACTTTTTCTCCTACTTTTTTATTTGCTGGTTTGCTTTCTCCTGTTATAAAAGATTCATCTAAATGAGCATTTCCTTCTATTATTTCTCCGTCAACCGCGATTTTATCTCCAGGTTTTGCAATTACTATATCTTCTTTTTTTATTTCATCTAAAGTCACTCTTTTTTGTTTACCATCTATTTCAATTATTGCCTCATTTGGTGTTATTTCTACTAGTTTTTTTATTGCATCCTTAGTTTTGTCTTTGCTTACTTTATCAATATATCTTCCAAGTTTTACAAAATAAATAACTATTGCTGCAGATTCAAAATATAAGCTCATTGTGTAATTGTTATTTCCTTTAAAAATCATATACATACCATACAAACTATATCCAAAGCTACTTATTACCCCTATTGCTATTAAAGTATCCATGTTTGGCATTTTATGAATTAAATTTTTATAACCATTTTTTAATATGTCATAACCATATATTAAAAATGCAATTGTTAATATTAATAGTGCAATAGCATAATTTACTGGATTAGCATGCATGTCTAAATATTTAATAGTAGGCAAGTTTAAGCTATGTCCCATTGAAATATACATTAATAGAATTGCTAAAATTGTAAATATTACAAATTGTTTTCTTTCGTTCTTATTTTTCTTTTCTGCTCCTAATTCCTTAAAAACCCCTAAACTTTTAAAACCTGCTTGCTTTATATATTTTTCTATTTTTTCTTGGTTTAATATTTTTTCATCATAGTTTACAACTGCATTGGCCATTACTAAATTTACAGATGCCTCATATATTCCATTTTGCTTGTTTAAGTATTTTTCTAATCCATTTGAACAGGCACTGCAAGTCATTCCATCAATTGATAAAATTATTTTTTTCATATTTTAGTCTTCCTTTACAACTTCAAATCCAATATCTTCTATTTTTTCTTCTAATTTATTTATATTTATTTCTTCATTTAAAGTTATTATTACTATTCCTGTTTTATAGTTTGCATTTACCTCTTTTACTTCTTTTATTCCTTCTAGTGTATTTTTAATTCTATTTTGGCAACCTTCACATTCCATTCCATTTACTTTAATTTTTACTTCTTTCATTTTTTACCCTTCCTTTCACTATTTATTATACCTAATTATATATTTTTTATAAAAAGACCAAACAATTTAACTGCCTGATCTTTTACTCTTCTTTAAATGCTACCATATATTCATTTGTTTCTACTTTTCTTTTTGCATTTTTGTATTCAAATTCTGCATTTGTAAAATATACTTTGTACCCTTTGTTTTCGAAATAATTTCTACTAACTCTTAACACTTCGTCTATTTCTTCTTCTGTTAAATTGTATTTTACTTTTAATTCATAATATGAGTATCTAATATAATCCTCATTTTCATTTTCTTTGGTTTCTATTAAATTTATAGTAAATTTTTTTAATTCTTTTTCAGTCATTATTTCACTTCCTAATATATAATTTTAATTAGAGGAGGCTAGTTTTAAACCTCCTTTATTTTTATAATTGTTTACTGCTTAACTTTATTATTAAATCCATGTTGTCATCTTTAGCAGCTTTATTTTTTCTAATTTTTCCACATTTTTTACATTTAAAAACTATAACATACCCTTTTTTAGCATCTATTTCTAGGCTTACAGGTTCTAAGTCTCCATGACATGTTTCTTGTCTATCTCCTGGATTTTTATCTACATGTTTTGAATGTAAACAATATGGACAATGATTTCTACATGTATACCCTAATTTAGTTACTTGTTTTCCACAATTTTCGCATATAAATTCTTCGTCTATTTTGGTAAATTTACTTGTTTTTAGCATACTTTCTCCTAATATTTAAAATCTCCTCCACCTAAAAATTCTTTTAATAATGAGTTTGTAGGTACAATGTTTGCTGGTATTGGCTCAAAATATTTTAGCATATTTAATAGCCTTTGAGCTTCTGCATATTCTGGTTCTTCTTGCTTTATTTCTTCTAATAGTGGCATTGCAAAACTTTTTAATACTCCTAATTCATATATTAGTGATGTATTAAACATACTATCTGCTTCTTCTTGGAATGGAAATATGTTTTTTTCCTCTCCTCTTGTTACACTTTCCCATGATGCTAATGTATGTTTTGCAGAATATCCTCTAAATTGATTGTCTCTTACAATTCTTCTTATTAGTCTATTATCTCTTGTTGAAATTCTGTTACAATAGTCCATATTTAAAACTGTTAATGCACTAATATATATTTTATATTTTTGATCTTTAGATATTTTACTTGTTAGTTTATCATTTAAGCAATGTATTCCTTCTATTACAAGAACATCATCTTTTTCTAATTTTATTTTGTTGCCTTCGTATTTTTTAGTTCCAACATGAAAATCAAATGTTGGTATTTCTACTTCTTCTCCATTTAATAATTTTGTTAAGTGATCATTAAATAATTTTGTATCTATTGCATCTATACTTTCAAAATCATAATTTCCGTTTTCGTCTTTTGGTGTGTCTTGTCTTTCTACAAAATAATTATCAACCGAAATTGTAACAGGTCTTAGTCCATTTATTTTTAGTTGTATTCCTAATCTTTGTGCAAATGTTGTTTTTCCAGATGATGAAGGTCCTGCAATTAATATCATTTTTACATTTTTTCTTTTAGCAATTTCATCTGCGATTTGAGCAATTTTCTTTTCATGAAGTGCTTCATCTATCATTATTACGTCTTTTATTTTATTTTCTCTAACTGATTTATTTAATTTAGCAACTGTATTTAAGTCTAATATTTTATGTATATCATCATATTCGTTTAAAGCCCATGATAGTTTTTTGTTTTCTAGTTTTTCTGGTAATTCTAGTGGCTTTCTAGAACTTGGATAACTAATTAAAAAACCGTCTTCGTATTTTTCTATTTTAAATAAATCTAAGTTTCCTGTATTTGCAGCTAACATACCAAAAAAATAATTAAAATACTCTTCACAAAAATATAATTCTATTTGGTTATTGTTTTTTAGTTCTAACTGTATTTTTCCTCTAGCGCAATCATTTTTTTCGTAAAATTCTTCTGCTTCTTCTCTTGTCATTACTACTCTTTTTATTG